>Ga0206987_1164_pt1 | contig 12634 bp, 10 predicted proteins | sample Alteio_BWMinCont_11_FD_153281 | JGI IMG/M metagenome (GOLD analysis project Ga0206987, IMG submission 153281) | Enriched cells from forest soil in Barre Woods Harvard Forest LTER site, Petersham, Massachusetts, United States -... | ecosystem: Environmental > Terrestrial > Soil > Temperate forest >... | reverse complement strand
CGGGGACATCGTCCGCGGTATTGCCCGTAGTCAGCGAAGCAGCTTCGACCCGCAAGTATGGGATCACCGCGGCGGTGGTTTTGTTCATCGCGATGGCTGTGGCGGGGGTCTGGTATTGGAGAGGCAGGGCGAACGCTACGCAAATCGGATCCATTGCGGTGATTCCGTTTGCCAGCAGCGGCGGCAATGCAGACACCGATCTGCTCAGCGATGGCCTTACGGAATCATTGATCTCAAGCCTCGCTCACGTGCCCGAGCTGAAAGTGAAGTCCCGCAACTCGGTCTTCCGTTACAAGGGCAAGGAGGTTGACCTCGAGAAAGTCGGGAAAGAGTTGACCGTTGATGCGCTGCTTACCGGCAGAGTGGTGCGGCGCGGAGATACGATTCAGGTGAGCGCTGAACTCACCAATGTGCAGGACAACACGGAAATCTGGGGCGAGCAATATGAACGGAAGGCGGCGGACATTATCGCCTTGCAGCAGCAAATCGCGGGAGACATCGCGAACAAGCTGCGTTCAAAACTGAGTGGAGCGGAAAAGCAGCAGGTCGCCAAACAGGGCACGCAGAACGCGGAAGCTTACCAGCTTTATGTGAAAGGCCGTTATTACTGGAACAAGCGCACGCGTCCTGACCTGACTACAGCGATTTCTTACTTCAATCAGGCCATTGATAAAGATCCCAGTTACGCGGCGTCGTATTCAGGGCTGGCGGATGCTTATCAAATCCTCAGTTATTACGGCCCTGATGACCCGAATGACGTCATACCCAAGGCCAAGGCCGCGGCCAATAAAGCTCTGGAACTTGATCCCACGCTGGCGCGCCCGCACGCGGTGCTGGGTCTCGCCAAGATGTCGTACGATTGGGATTTTTCCGGAGGCGAGGCTGAGTTCAGAAAGGCCTTTGAGCTTGATCCCAGCGACGCCAGCGCCCATCAATGGTTGGCGCAGGCACTCGGTTACATCGGCGGAAGGTCACCGGAGGCGGTTGATGAGGTCAACCGCGCGCGTCAGCTCGACCCGCTTGCCCCCATCATCGCCTCGGCGCTAGGAGATGTTTACCTGCGCAACCGTCAGTTTGACAGGGCGATTGAAGTCGAGAAGAAAGACCTTGCAGACAACCCTTCGTTTGGCGTAGCACATTGGGAACTGGCAAACGCGTACTGGGGCGAGCACAAATACGAGCTAGCCATTCAGGAATTTGAAGCCTATGCACGGTTGACAGGTAGTCAGATTTTCGCCGACTACGCGGCCGCTCTCGACGCCGGTTACCATTCCGGCGGATGGCCCACCGCAGAGCATAAGGCAATCGAAGGCTTGCAGGCACAGCGCAAAGGCAAGACCAACTACCTCGCTGCTTACGAGATCGCGGAGTTCTATGCCGATTTGGGTGATAAGAACCACGCTTTCGAGTGGCTCGACACTGCATGCCAGGAGCGCAACATCTGGATCATAGGGATTCCTACCGACTTCACAATGGATTCGCTGCGCTCCGATCCGCGCTATGCGGAGCTGATGAAGAAGACCGGGTTGCCGCAGTAGGAAGACCTCTCGCGGCGACGCGCAAAACGGGTTAGAGTGAGAGTGTGGAGACGCGAAATGATGTGAAGATGGCCATGAGTGTGGGGTTTCTGCTGGCCGCACTCTTCTCAAATTCAAGTTCTACTGCACAAGCGATCCCGGAGAGTCCACAGAAGCAGTTGTTAGAACTGGTGAACCAGGCGCGCGCGGAAGCGCAACTACCACCGCTTGATTGGGACGAAGGTCTGGCGCGGGCTGCGCACACGCATGCACTGGCCATGGCTGAGGCCCATGAATTGTCTCACCAACTGGAAAACGAATCGTCGATACCGGCGCGCCTTAGTGCTGCCACCACCCTGCACGTGGACGCAGAAGGGGAGAACGTTGCGATGGACGTGACGCTTGCGGGCGCGCACAACGGGCTGATGCATTCTCCCCCGCATCGCGCGAACATTCTGGATGCACACTTTAACTACGCTGGTTTTGCCGTGGTCTGGGATAAAAGGCAGTTGTGGGTAGTGGAGGACTTTGCGCACGCGGCGCGTAACTATTCGACGGACGCCGCGGAGGACCTGGTGGCCAGGACGATCGACAGCAACCGCGAGAAAGCCAAGCTTCCGCTGTTAGCACATGTCAAGGTTGAGGGGTTACGCGATGCAGCATGCGGTATGGCTCAGGCGGACAGCCTGAGGACCAGCGCCATCAGCAGTCTGAGCCATAAATATAATGTCGTGACATATACGCAGACGGATCCGGCGGTGTTTCCGGTGTCCAAGTTGGCGGAGCGTCCGGATATTCACGATGTTGCCGTGGGGGTGTGCTTTGCGCGGACGAAAACTTATCCTGGCGGGGCTTATTGGGTGATTGGGTTGTTCTACTGATTGGCGGTGGCCAATTGAGCAGGCCATCTCCCCAGTACGTCGTCACGTTTCCGACAGGCTACCGGATCACGTAAAAAGGAACATTGCTCGTCAGCGCGCCACCGGGGGTGGTCACGGTGACATAGCCTGTTTTCGCGCCCACGGGCACTGTGGCTACCAGATACGTATCCGATTTGACGGTGAAGCTTGCCGGAGTTCCGTTGAGCGAGACGCTGGTGGTTCCAGTGAACCCTTGTCCGAGGATGCCGAAGTTCTGACCAACCTTCTGGGCGTGACGCACGAAGGAGACGAAGGGTTCGAGGCCCATATCGAGGCTGAAGATCGTTCCGCAGCCAGGGGCATTGTAGTAGTTGCAGGGGGAGCTGCCTCCGGTGAACGTCGTGCCATAAAACACTCCGTCTGTGGCTTGGACGAGGCTACTGAATGGTTGTCCTCCGTCGCTCGGATATCCGGCAAAGTAGTGCAGCAGGGAAGCTGTGCCGTCGGTTGGCAGTTTGAAAATTAGTCCAAGGTTGTCACCTCCACCGACCTGTGTTGTTCCATAGAGGTTCGCATCTGTCCCTTGAATCGGAAGGTTCGGATTGCTTCCGCCAGCCAACTCCGACAGTTGCGTAAAGACGCCAGCCGGCGTAATCCGGTAGATGGATCCACCGTTTGTTCCGTAGAAGTTTCCATCGGTTGCCAGTGCAAGGCCGCCGGGGTAGGGAGAACCGCCATCGGTGGTTTTGAAGGCGTACAGCAGGGTGAATGTCCCATTTGGGCTGATCTTGAAGGCGGTGCCATGTTTGTAGAGACCGCCGTTTTCGGTAGTACCGTAGAAATTTCCGTCGCCTCCCAGGACCAACGGGCCAAATGCGTTCTCACCATCGGGACAATAGTTTTGCGGGCAAAAACTGTAGATCGTGGTAACGGCGCCCGCAGGTGTCATCTTGAACACAGTGCCGCAACCGGACGGGCAAAACTCGGATGGTGTACCGCCATAATAAGTTGTTCCGTAAAAGCTCCCGTCCGTGCCTTGAATCAATCCGCCAGTCAGGCCGGCGCCATCTGTACCGCCAGTAAAGACGTGCACTGTTGTCAGATCACCTTGCGGCGTGATCTTGAAAATCGCCTGGTTCGTTGTAGTCCCGTAAAAATTACCGTCACCACCGAGCACGAGGTCGTTGATCGGATAGACGAGCCCAGTTTTCTGAAAGTTGTATATAACCTTGAAGCCGCCGTTGCGGGTGATCTTAAACACAATGCCACAGCCTATCCCTTGCTCGTCGAAACAGGTCCCGGTGCCACCGTAGTAAGTCGTTCCATAGAGGCCCCCGTCGAAGCCCTGGGTCATGGGGGTCTTAGGGCCGGCAGCGCTGTTCCCATCAAAACTCACGAGTTCGGTAACGGTTTGTGCTGATGCGGAAGGTGCTGTGGCGGCGAGCGCGCACAAGGCAAGTGCTTGCAGGCGCTGGTTGAGTTTCATCATGACAGTCCTCCGTGGCGGAATCGCCGGCCGAATCGTAAAGCATCGGATAAAACGGGGCCCTGCTCGGCTGCAAACCGCGCGGGGGCGCAGTGTCGAGCAGCGAGGATTACCCTCTTCGGGAAGCAGGTGGTCAAGGTCATCCGGTCCTTTCGCTGCGTCGCGTAGCGCTACTCTTCTTCTTCGCTCTTGTGTTCTTTTCTACCCTAAGCTGCCATGCGGTGCGGAGAGCGCCGGTCAGGACATCCTCGGTGGCTTTGGCCAGGCGAATGTGGGTCATGCCCATCCTGCCCCATCCGCCGTGAATGGGGAGGAAGACATCGGGCAGTTCGCGGACGAAGTCGGCTTGCTGCTCGGGCATGAGCATCAAATTGCCATAGCCCTCGTCCTGGGAGGCGAGGGTGGCGAAGATTCGACCGCGCACACGGAAGTCGGCGGCTCCCATATGCGAGCCTTCCTCTGCGCCTTCGAGGCTCAGAGCGATGCGGCGGAAATCGGCTGCATTCATGGCGATCAATCAACTGACGCGGGCGAGGAGCCCGCGCTTACATTCATTCCACTACGGGCATTGCACCGTTTTCTGCGATGCGCAGCCTGCCGGGTCGGTCAGCAGCAAAGTGTTCTGGCCTTGTCCCGGGGCCGAAAACCTGGCGTGCGTCCCGTTGATGGGCAGAGTGTGATCGACTGAGTTGACCTGCAAGGTGAGCGAGTTGCCGTCGTTACTCAGATTGTTCATCGTGATGTCCACATTCAGATTGCCGTTGCGGCAGCCGGCTTTTGCGCCGTGCAGCTGGGAGCAGCTGATGGGCAGATACCCCAGTGAGCAGTCATTATTCACGTTCTGCAAGTAGATGTTGTTGTTACCGGTGCGATCGTCCTGCCACACAATGGCAGACAGGCCGGAAGGACCGATCCCCGCCGCCAGCCGCGATTTGCCTGAAACCACGGACGACACCGGAAACTGCGGGCAGACCTGATTTCCCGATCCATCAAGACGAACCGAGTTCATGGTGTCCTGGTCAAAGTTGGGCTCGTCTACCCAGAACACCTGGGCGCCGGTGCCGGTTTGCACACTTTGAACGAATAGCTGCTGGTCAGAGCCGAGCGGAACGATTACCAGCCCATCCAATCCCCATTGCTGAGCGCCGGTGCTATCGAACTTCTGTCCGTAGACCCCGTTCAAGACCTGATTGGAATCTTCTTCGGTCCAGAAGAGAAAGGTTTCATCGGTGGCTGCCCGGTAGGAGACAGAAGGAGAAACGTGAACGTTGTTGAGATTGTTGGAGCCGACGGAGCCGTTTGCCGGGAAAGCCGCAGTTCCGTTACCCATAATATGTTGCGCGTAGACCTGTAGCGTGGGCGAGTTGCTGTACCAGGAAAACACTGCGCCGCCGTTGCCGTCGGGAATGAAATAGGGGAATTCACCGAACTGTAGCGACCCGCTGTTGAAGATTTGCAGCGGTTGCTTGCCCCAGAGCGCTCCGCCGGTAGCGGAAAGTTTGGTGGCCAGCAGGGTTGATGGCGAACCGAATCCAGCGCCGCGCACCCAGGAGACGATGACCGATCCATTTTCAGCGGCGTGCAGGTCGGCCAGCAGATAATTGGCCTTGGGATCGGTGAGTACGACGCCGTCCTTGCCCCAGAGAGGGGAACCGTTGGGATCGAGCTTTTGCAGCACCAGGCTGCTGTTGCTGCTCCATGCCACCACTACATCGCCGTCGCTGGTGCCGGCGATCCTTGGACTGTTGTTGGAAGCCTGGTTGTGGGTCAGCTGTATACCGAGCGGTCCCCAGACCAACTGTCCGGCCGGGCTGATCTTGGCGGCGGTGACTTGAATGTTGGAGCCTTCGCGGTCGTCAAGGAACGCGACCAGCTCATTGCCGGCGGTGTCGATGCTGAGGCCGTAGTCCTCGGTCGAACTGAGATTCAGATTGGCCACCTGCAGGCCGTTTAGCGGAGCCAAATGTACACCGCCGGCATCGAGGGCCTGCACATACACGCCATAGCCGTTCGACGGATTATCGAACCAGCTGAGATACCAGCCGCCATTGGACAGCGGCAGCAGCTTGGGTTGTACTAGGTCGCCGATCCGATGGGTCAACGGGAGGTTGACCATGGGATTCGATGGCCACTGCGCCCACGCGGTGGAAGTAAGAGCGATGCCAGCGATCAGAACGATGCAGAAATGAACTCTCCAGCTTTTCATGAAAATCTCCTTGGTGAAGCATCGCCTCTGGGTTTACTCAGCGAAGGATTGCCCGCAAACTGGCGCGGGAGGATTATACGCCTATGGGGGTGAAATGCGGCGTCTGGGGCGGGGTGTGGGGCGTGCTCAGGGCCAGTCGGCACATCGCAAAGTGCCCATGTTTGGGGCATCGCGCGCTAGCGGAAACCGATGGTTGCCGAGAAGAGGAAAACAAACGCATAGAAGAACTCTCCTAGCGCGGCCAGAAGCCCCAAGATGCGGATCGGGAGACTGGCCTGGGAACGGACCGCTGCGGTACCACACACGCCGCCCAGCGCAAGCGTTAGAGACACAAGAGAGCTAAGGATGCGGCCATTGCCGACTCTCAGCGTCACCATTCCATAGCCGATCAGAAACGCCAAGGCTGGGAAACCGACGCACGCCAGCAACGCCGCCATAGGATGGTCTTTCAGGTAGTCGAAAACTCTCTTGCACCGTGATCGCTTCGACCACAGGACCGCAGCCGCTTGCGCTTCCTCTTGCTCGATCTCCTGGTCTCGCTCGCGCTCATACCTCGCGATTGCATCTGGACTGTCCAGGCCCCTCTTCCGAAGCTCTTCTGCCAAGGTTTCGCGAGCTGCTGTCGTAAGGCTCTTTAAATCGGCAGCAATACGCAGCAAGCCGTCAGTGCTCATCACTGCGTAGCGATCTGGCATTTCTTGATATTCAGTTAGCACGGTACCTCGCCGCAGAGGACTCTAGGCCCTCTGCTTGAACTTGTCCAGAAGGGCGAACAAGGGTACAGCGACGATGGCGTTGGCCAGGGCTGAGCCGAGTTCGTGAGACCAGCTCCATTGCAGAGTTAGGCCCACTAATCCGCGGGCGACGGCGAAATAGACGACTTCATGGACCACATAGAAGAAGAGGGTGACTAAGAAGCGGGAGCCGGCGTTTTCCACGTCGAGCTTGACGCCGAGGGAGGATGCGCCATGGCCGACGACCGTCATGGCGATGCCGTAGACGCCGATGGGCTGGTGGGTGAGCGAATCCTGAAGCAGGCCGATTACGGCGCCGGTGAGCATTCCGGAAATCTGGCTGCGGCGCGCCACGGCGAAGAAAATCACGACTAGGAGCGGCAGATCGAAGATGGAGAAGAAGTGCAGACGCAGGGGAATGAAGGCTTGCAGAAAAAGCGCGATCAACGGAATCAGGATTGCCGCCGGAGTGCTGAAGCGGTAAACCTCAACCTGCTCTCGCGATGTGTAAGTGATGGGCACGCTAGTGAGGGACATCCTGCGGAGCTGGAGGTTGGTTGGCGGGCGGCTCGGGCTGAGGCTCTGGAGTGGTGAAGGGAGGGTTGGCTGACGGGCCGCTTTCAGTGTGAGCTTTTTCTTGAGTGGACACTGGCTTTTGCGTGGTTCCGGGAGGGTTTTGTTTTGGAGCTGCGGTGTTCACGACCTTCGCTGGGTTTTGCCCGGCTGGCTTTGTGATTTGAGGCTGGGTAGAAGCTGCGGCTGGAGGCTTGGCGCCAGGGGTTGCGGCTGCTGCTGCTGGCGGTTTGCCGGCATCGGGCGCAGGTTTCGGTGGAACCGTGGGAAGGCGTTCGGCGAGAATGTCGGCGGCGCGCAACGGCGCGGCCGCTTCCGAGGGCGTTGGCTCGCGTTCTTCCTGTTGCGTAATCACCAGCACTTCTTCCAGGCGGCTGAGGTCGGCGGCGGGTTTCACCCGAATGTTGAGAAAGAGTTCCGAGCCGGGCGAGATTTTGGTGACGGTCCCGACGGGCAGGCCCTTGGGGAAAATGCGGTCGCCGCCGCTGGTCAACACTTTATCGCCGGGCTGGACGGTTTCGTCGGACATGATTTTCTCGAGCACGATTTCTCCCGCCGGGGTGCCACGCACTACGCCCTGGGTACGCGCCTTTTCAAGAATTGCGCCGACGCCGCTGGTCTGGTCGTCGATCAACAGCACTTGCGAGACGGTCCGGGATACGAGCAAGGTCTTGCCGACGACACCGTCGCCGGTGATGACGGCCATGTCGGACTTCAGTCCGGCATTCGAACCCTTGTCGATGAAAACCGAGCGGGACTGCTCACTGCCGCTGGAACCGATGACCTGCGCGGCGACAGTTTTGGCGATGAACTGCTCTTTGAAACCGAGAAGAGCCTGCAAGCGGCGCGCCTGGTTGGCGTCTTCACTGAGGCGCACGCGTTCGATTTCCATTTGCTGGATCTGTTGCCTGAGGTCGCGATTCTCCTGGCGCACGCCACGAAGATAGAAATAGTTATGCCAAAGATTGCCGCTGCTGTGCTGCACCCAGACAATTCCTTTTTCGAAAGGAGTGACCGCATTGACCGCCCAGATGCGAATGAGCCGGCTGGATTCGTTTTCGGAAGAGCGTTTGACCTGGATGGCGAGGCCGAGCACCTGGAGAAAAAGAATTCCTACCAGGATGGTGAGGTTGCGATAGCGGCCAAGGACGGATTCCATGGAGACAGTTTCAAGTTTCCGGTTTCCAGGTTCAAGGAGAAACCAGTGGTCGCGCCCTCAAATAAGGAAGCGAGCCAAACGCGCGATTTATCGGGTCGCACAGAACGCGACCCGTTCGCGCGGCTCGCCCAGATCCTTCGGCGACGAAACGCGTGTCGCCTCAGGATGACAATCGAGGCGGCTCGCCTAGATCCTTGAGCGACAAAAAGCGTATCGCCTCAGGATGACAAAGCAACTACTCGATCGAAATCTTGCGGAGCAGCTTGAAGTCACTCAGCATTTTGCCGGTGCCGAGAACGACGCTACACAATGGGTCGTCGGCGATCGACACGGGCAGACCGGTTTCTTCGCGGATGCGCTTATCCAGATTCTTGAGCAGCGCGCCGCCGCCGGTGAGCACGATGCCGCGATCGCTGATGTCGGCGGAAAGTTCGGGAGGCGTACGCTCAAGGGCTACGCGAATGGCGTTCATGATGGTGGAGACACATTCGCTCAGAGCTTCACGAATTTCGCTGTCATCCACCGTGATGGTCTTGGGCACGCCTTCAATCAGGTTGCGGCCCTTGATTTCCATGGTCAGTGGTTTGTCGAGCGGGTAAGCGGAGCCGATTTCCATTTTGATCTGCTCGGCGGTGCGCTCGCCAACCAGCAGGTTGTATTTCCGCTTGAGGTAGTTCATGATGGCCTCGTCCATTTGATTGCCGGCCATGCGCACGGAACGCGAATAGACGATGCCGCTCAGAGAAATGACGGCGATGTCAGTAGTGCCGCCGCCGATGTCAACCACCATGTTGCCGCTGGGTTCGGTGATGGGCAGACCCGCGCCGATCGCAGCTACCATGGCTTGCTCGACGAGATGCACTTCGCTGGCCTTGGCGCGATAGGCGGAGTCCATGACGGCGCGCTTTTCGACTTGCGTAATTTCTGAGGGCACGCCGATCACGATGCGCGGATGCACCAGCATCTTGCGGTTGTGCGCCTTCTGGATGAAATAGTTCAGCATCTTCTCGGTGACTTTGAAATCGGCGATCACGCCGTCTTTCATAGGCTTGATGGCGACGATGTTCCCCGGCGTGCGGCCCAGCATTTCCTTGGCTTCTTTGCCGACGGCTTCCACTTCGCCGGTGTTCTTGTTGATGGCGACGATGGAAGGCTCATTGACCACGATGCCTTTGCCGCGCGCGTACACCAGCGTGTTAGCAGTACCGAGGTCGATGGCGAGATCGCTGGAGAAAATGCTGAACAGCGATCGCAGATTGTGAATGTGCGATGAACCGGAATGAAAGCCGTTGCCTGACATACGCGAATCGGGTCTCTCTCTGTTTAGGTCTTTATGAACTAGATCTTTGCCAAGTTTTGCACAGCGACCTTCGTTACTGGGGGCTCATCCTTATTCTATGGGAGATTGCCTGTTCTTTGCCCAGCACCAAAGTTCTTGCCCCCAGGAGCCCATGTCCTGAGGCCGTACAAATCTACTGAATCACAACTTTCTTCTGAAGCGTGTTTACACCACCTTTGGCATTTTGTGCAGTGATGGTGATGGCACTCTCGCCTGCCGGCAAGGGTGGAGTGAAGTAATGGAAACCGCCGTCGGTGCCTACGACCGGTACTTCCCGCCCGTTGACCATCACCCGCGCCCCGATTTCGGTCTTGCCCGTCATCTCAATGACGTGGCCGTGCTGAATGAAGGGATCAATGTCGAGAGTGATGGCTTCGGTGTCCGGTCCTTTGGGAATGATAGTAAACCGGTTCTTCTCGCTTTCAACCGATTCTTTTCCGGCGGCATCTTGAGACAACACCAGCCAGTAGTAGGCCCCTTGACCAAGGCCTGAGACCATCACGTCGGCGGTTTTCACGGTGCGGTCGACGATGGTGGAGGAAAAATACGGGTTTTTGGAGATTCGCAGGCGGTATCCCTTGGCGTTGGCCATGGGCGTCCAGGAGAACTCGACCGGCTTGGGGTCCTGGGACACAAAAAGCGGCATCATGTTCGCGGGCGAGATGGGGGTGGGAGGGCCGATGTCCTTGCCTTTTTCCATGTGGGCGGACTGGTCATGAAAGTTGACCTTCTCCCAATCCGCTAGGCGGATGGTCTCGCCGTTGCGCTCGATGTCTCCGGTGCCTTTTTTGACCAGGATTTCGTGCTGATCAGCTTTGGGGTCGTTGTGCACCATGGCGGCGCTCTCGGGCGCCAGGGAGGCGGTTGCACCTGCGACGATGACTTGCGACTTGGAACCTTGAGAATAGGTTGCGGTCGCAAGGTCGACGGTGCCGGTGCTGACGGCGACGGCTACGCTGGTCTGCTGCTGGTCGTTGGTGGAGTTCTCTTCGATGACGATGAGGGAATCCTGTTTGACGGTGTAGTTGGTGCCATCGTTGAAGACGATTTTGGCCATGCCCTCGGAACTGGTCTGCACGATGTCGCCTTTGTCGAGCGGCACGCTGTAATCGGCGGTGATCCAACTGCTGGCGTTAGACTTCTTCACCCGCACCGTGCCATCGAGGGCGGTGAAGTGGGCCTGTTGGGAGTTCATGGCGCCGGACCTGGTGGGTGCTGCCCCAGCCACGGCTTCGAGAGCCCGCATGCCCAGACTGTTGGCTGCCTTGAGTTGGTTGTCAGCGAATTGCGGGAAGGTCAGACGCACGCCCAGGAGAAACACGACCAGCCCCAGCAATACCAGCAGCGCCACGCTGCGGTAGGTCACTGTCTTCCACGCGATGTGGATACCCGGCTTGCGGTTCGGAGACACCAAGGCCACGGTTCAACCCACTCAAATCATAAGAATACGGAGTAGTTTTGAGACTACCACAGGGGCTAAATGGCTAGAACAGGGAATGGAATAAGGAGGTTACCTTGGTGCAGGGAGGGGCTGGCGGATGGTCCGCACGCCAAAGTTCCCATGTCTCGCAACTGCGGCGAGACATGGGGCACCCGCGATGCGAAACCCTTGGCGTCCTCTTACTCCACCTCAAAATCTGCCGAACTAGGCTTGGTCGAATTGCCGGCTGAGTCGAGGGCTGTGACTTCGACCTTATACGAGCCTGCGGGCAGTGAGCCTACGGGAAGCTTCATCCCCAGCGGGACGAGCGGGTTGCCGGGGCTGATGGCGGATGCGGTGTTGGTGAAGCCGGCGTCGATCTTCTGCGCGCCGGTCTTGCGATCCAGTACTTTCAACTCCAGCCCGAGTTTGGGCGGATTGGGTCCGGCCAGAAGCGGCTCGTACACTTCTACGTAAATTGCCGCGCTGTCGGTGGTCTTGAAGCGGTTGGAGGCAGACGGAGTGATTTGCATGCCCTGCGCCACCAGCGGCCGCTTGTCTTCGAGCAGTTCGGCGTCGAGTCCAGCGCCCATTTCGGAGACGCGACGCAGTTGGTTGCTGAGTGCAACCGCGCTGAGGCTGAATTGTTTATTGGTGTAGGGACCGATCGCCAGCGACGTTTGCAGCTTGCCGAAACTCTCGCTTCCCGAACTGAAGGCGACTTTCATGTTGTACTGGCCGGATGCCATTTCGAATTGGTTCTCGTAGTGAAAAGGATGCGACTGGAACTCCTGCAATTCTTTCTTGTCTTCGAAGTCGAAATCCACGGTATCGCTGAAACGAGCAGCGATGGAGGCATCGGGGTTGTAGGCAATCCCGAGTACGTTGAGCGACGAATGCTGCTTCCCCTTTACCTTTTCGAACTTCAGCGCGCTGGTTGGGATGTCGATGACCAGATCGATCCGGGCAGTGTTGTTTGAAGTGTAAAAGAATGGAGCCTGCATGGTGGCGTTGACGTTGCCGGCCATTTCACCACTCACCCGGCTCTCGAGATCTTTTTCGACAGGACTGCCCTTGAGCGAGTCCTGGGATTTGACCTTGCAATAGCCGCTGCGGGAGCGGACCACGGTACCGCCGCGATCGACCTTCACTTTCAGCGAATGGCAGCTGCCCTCAGCCGCGTTCGAAGGGGCATAGCCGAGAACGTAGTACTGCGATTGATCTTTTGCGATCTTCTGCAGGCCAGCCAGCAAGTCATTGGTGTTGAGGATGACGAACCCTCCGGTCCCATCGGCGAGCTGATATAGCACTTGCTGATTGGTAGTGGCGCTCGGAGGAAA
>Ga0206987_1167_pt1 | contig 12691 bp, 7 predicted proteins | sample Alteio_BWMinCont_11_FD_153281 | JGI IMG/M metagenome (GOLD analysis project Ga0206987, IMG submission 153281) | Enriched cells from forest soil in Barre Woods Harvard Forest LTER site, Petersham, Massachusetts, United States -... | ecosystem: Environmental > Terrestrial > Soil > Temperate forest >... | reverse complement strand
TTGGAACATCCACCTTCCTCTCCGTGGCGCTGTTCGCCATGCCCAGCGGCTTGCTGGCGGACCGCCTGGGCGCACGGCGAGTGATTCTGGCAGGCGTGGGACTGATGGCCGTCGGCTGCTTTATGGTTTCGCGATCGCACAGCTACCCGCTGGTTCTCGCTATGGTGTTTGCCATCGGCACGGGCGTGACCATGCTGCAAACCAGCGGCAGCCCGATGATCCAGCAGCTCGATTCTCCTGCAAATTACCACCGCAATCTGACCTTTGCCGTCGCGGGCTGCACTTTCGCCGGCTTTCTGGCGATTTTCCTGGTGGCTTACCTGCGTGGAACCGGACATCCCTGGCAGACTTTCTACGCCTGGTTCGCCGTCGTTTGCGCGGTGCTGATGGGATCTCTTGCTCTTTCCAAATTTCCTCCCCGCGTTGCGGGCGCAGAGGGCATCCACCTTGAGCAAATCGGAAAACTGCTGCGCGATCCCATCCTGATTACCTACGGCCTGGGCATTTACCTTTACTCGATGGCGGAAATCGGCATCTATTTCTGGATTCCCAAATTCTTCGAAGACGTACACGGCGTTTCGGCCGCCGTTTCCAATGCCGGCGCCACCACGTTCGTCGGGCGCGTATTCCCCAGCCTTCCCGCCTTCGTCTATGCGCTGTTCATGGGCATGACGGGAGTTGGGCGCGTGCTGGGCGGCTCGGCTCTAAAACGCTTCGGCACGGTTCGGGTGCTGCGCATCTGCGCGGTAATGACGATGGTCAGTCTGCTGGTGGCGACGTTTGGCTCAACCATGTTGACCGTCGTTGGCTTCGCCGCCTGCGGCCTTTTTATTTCGGTGGTTTACCCGCTCCTCTACACGGGCACCATCAACAGCTTCGATAAATATCGCGGCACCATCTCCGGACTCCTATGTACCTCGTACATTGCCGCGGCGGCGGTTCCTCCCTTGCAGGGCTGGGTGGGCGATCACATCGGCATGCGCGTGGCAATGATGGTTCCCGTAGTGTGCCTGACCTACGTCATCGGCCTCGTGATGTTCGGGCGCGCCAAGTACGCCTAGTTGTGCCGCTCTCTCGGCTTTTGCCTTTCCATTCAACCCTGCCCGAACCCACGGCAGCCGGACCGGTCCCTGCCCACGCTAGAGACCTGCCTCTACCGAACAAACTTGATGATCCCAAACGATCTGGGCTGATGGAACGATCGATTTTCACCCGGCGGCAGAGGACTCCACGAGAAGAAACGACGCTTGCTATCATCGCCGACACCATCGAGCCGGTAGAGATTTAATCGCCACGAGGTCCCCGGCTGAAGCGGCGGCGCTCCCATGGATTTCACTGGGATTTTCATTTCCGCTGTCCACACATGGTGTCCCGCATCGACCTTAACCGCGTGCTCAAAGTTCGAGTCCCAGTGCACATTTCCGAAAGGTTTTTTCGTGAGGTCGATTTCCAGATCGACCCATTGATTGTTGGGCGCTACCTCAAATTCGTAGTAGTGATTGATTCGCTCGGGGTCAGGGTTAATGAAAGCCTCCGCGGTGTCTTTGATCCAAAGACCAAACCGCTCTTTGGCAATGTCTTCGCCCTCGTAGACATTCAGTTCGCGGTATCGGCAACGATATCCCAGGTAAAGGTAGTCCGGCGTCCAGAGACTCGCGACTTGGGTTTCGGAATCGGGGAAAGTCTTCTCAGACCGCACTTCGGTGTCGTACTTCACTCGCACCGCTCCCTTCCATCGATCTTTGGAAAGGTCGCCATCGGGGTTGAAGTCGCTCGAAATCGATTTCGATGTGATCGTGAAGTCATGAAGGTACGCCTTCGCGCCCGGCAAGGACTTGTCTGTTCCTTGAGAGTGAAGAAGGCAGGGGGTTACCAACGCCAGCAGCGGCGCTGCAATCAGGATCATGCGGGTTCGGTTCCTCACCATGGATCTCCTTATTCGGGGATTAACGCCGGAATCTAAGGGCATCCACAAGGGGCGCCCCCTACTTCCACTCGCTTGTCACTTGTCACTCGCCACTGCACTCGTAATCTCCCGCAGCAACTCTTCCCCCCGATTCGAGTGGTCGAGAATAAATCCCGCGTTCGCCCAATCGACGCGTTCCCAGCCCATGCCGCCGGTTACCTCCAGGCGAATCTCCTGGCAATCGAGGGGAATCCTCACTTCCATAGGCCACGACTCGCCGGGGTAGAGCATAGGGGACTCATGCAGCAAGAGTTCTTCCCGTTTATTGCGGACGAAAACGCGGAAGATGGCCATGTTGGAGTAACGCGCCTTCACGTTATCATCAAGCCCCACGACGGCGACGAACTTCCCATAATTCGGTTCGAGCTTGTACGTCATCTCCGCCGGTGAAGCCAGCCCCACTCCCCGCTCAAACTTCTTCCCGGAAATGAGGAGGGGCGTTTTCTCAATGGACTGGTTCTTCTGCGCCTTATAACGCCAAACCACTTCTGCTTTGACGGGTGTAAGGTCCGACACATAGATGTCCGGTAAGGGTGGAACGGCTCCCAATTTGGTGAACTGGCGGCTCTCCACAATGCTCGGCTCGATCCCTGCCACAAATGTCCGGGTGCGCACCGTGGTGGTGGAAATAACTTCAAAGGGTCCCGAATAAAGTGGCGACTGCTGCGTAACGTCACCACCATCGAGGGTGTAGCGGATTTCCGCTCCCTCAAGGGGATAGGCGCTCTGAATGTCCACGCGGACACGATCCTGGAATGTGCCACGGAAGGGATCGATCCACGGAGCCGGAGGCAGCACCTTCACCATTTCCGCTTCCAGAACCGGGCCTGTTTGCGAGCCTCCCATGAAGACCGCGGTTTTCACGGTGGTAGTCTCTTTCAAGGTGAAGGGCTGCGAGTACGCCGAGGAGGTGGCGCCCGGCTCACTGCCATCCAGTGTGTAACGCATCTGCGCGCCACTGATGGTGGTTCCCAAGGTAACAGTGTGCTCCTTAATGAAGTAGTGCCGTGCAGGTTTCATCCAGATGTTCAAAAGTTTGACTGCGGCGCAGCCCCGCTTCAGTGGAACATTCACAGTAAGTGCTGATCCCTTTTCATCACCACTCAACGCTGTCCATTCCGTTTCACCCGGATGGATGGCCTCAATCAGGAATCCTGCCTGCCCCGGAAGCTTGGAAAGTCCGCGCAGCGTAACCCTGGCGCTGGAGTTTTCGCCGCCGAAGGTGACAAAAGCCAGATATCCGCCGGGGATGGCAAAGAGGTTGGCCTTGGCTTTCTGCTCTTCCACCTCGATGGCGCGGGGTTCGAGCACCCAGGTGCGGCCCTGCATGGCGTCAAACAGCGGTCCGTAGTCGACAAAGTAGCGGTCGATTTTGGGACCGGACGGCATGATGGCGTGGTTGTCCAGGGGATAAGGGGCGGAGACGTTGGCCCCCATGTGAAGGTGCCGCTGGAAGTAGGAGTCGGGATCGGGATCCTGAAGGTCAATCGTCCAGGCCATGTTGGGCTTGCGCGCGGCCATGAAGGCAACATTATTCAAGCTGTAGGGTTCAAATCCGAACTCGTCGTAAAAGCCATCGAGGTGCCGCATCAAGTCCATCCGCCGATAAAGCGGGTTGGCGTAGATCACCTTGTTGGCCTTATTCATCAGCGGGCCAAACTGGTCCATCCAGGCTTTCCAGGAGTTCACCATGGCGCGGGCGGGCTTGCCGTTCCTCCACGTCAGCCCGTCGTCGCGGCGAGTATTGTAATTACGTTCGAACTGCATTTCATCCAGACACAGCCCGGAACTGGCGGGAAACGCCTGGATGTGCCGCTTGACCTGTTCCAGCATCAATCGCATATAGACAGGCTCGCCCACGTCCATCCGAATGTCACTCTGGCTGCCATGCCGGACCTTGCCGTCGTCTTCATACAGAAACGCGTCGCGCAGGGCGTACCAGGCAAACTCATTGGGGTCGCGCCACAAATCGGCGTCGTCTTTGATCTTGCGCGGGGGAGGTCCGTCGGTGCTGAGCCCGAACCCGAATTGGCCCACGTTGAAATAGTTCAAGACATAGAAACCCGACTTTCGCATCTGCTCCGAGTAATCGCGTAGATGAGCGATGGAGGTGGGGAATTCCACCGTGCCGTCATCCATGCGCTGACAGACAAATTCCACCTCGTCCCCCACCGGCGGCAGAAAGAATCCCATCGTGTAGAAATCGAAGCTGGCTTTCCAGTTGACGCGGAACGCCATGGAGAAGAATTTGAAGGCATCGAGGTCTTTGCCTTCGTACTCCGCGTAGGCAGCGTTGCCGGCAACCTTGTAGGTGAGCGCCGTGGGAGGGTCGAACTGCTCGGGGTAGCGCGCCACCATCCAGCCCAGCCCGGCGCGCCAGTCGGCCACATGGGCCACCAGATCCATGGCAAAACGCATTGGGCGCTCCTTGCTAATGCGGCTGTTGCTCCTGGCAAACACGATTTCACCTGCGGTCGTTGTGTTCAGATCCATTTCGATAACGCTGTCACCGGGATCCAGCACCAGGCTCAGGGCCACGTCATTCGCAGCGTCGAGCACAGTCGCGATAGGCACGCTAAATCCCTGACTCTCCATGACGTCCTTCGCGCCATAGTGAAGGGAACGCGCGCCAAAGCTGGCCGGAACCAACGGATCGTTCCAGCCAGGAGAGTCTTTCGGGCGGCTGTCACCCCAGGTGGTCCAAAACTTTGTTCCCGCCGTGGCAGGCCAGGCAACGTGCGTCTCGATGGGCGTGCTCCAGGGCGCGCCATCTCCCAACACTTCAATCTCCCAACGAATACTGCCTGATTTGCCCGGGAGAAAACGCTCCGTCAATTTGCACGATTGGCCATCGCCCGAGTGCACCAGCGTTTTTGTAAACTCCACGCCGCCGCCGGGAAGCTTCCTGGCAGCGACCTTGCCGACCGAGCAGCCCGCCAGGGCCGTCCTTGCCGTCACCACGCTCGCGAGGTGCTTATCGCGCACGGGGCTGAGTACCAGATGGGTGATCTCGCCTTGCTTGCTCAGGTATGCAGTGACCGTGGAGCCCTGAATCCGATAAGCCCCGTCGGACACTTGCACGTTGGCTCCAGCGCCCGCTTCCAACAGCTTCAAACTTCCCAGCGCGCCAACAACGTGTTTGATTGCCGATCTGCGGTCCATGTTTCCCCCTGAGCGTGGGTTATGAAAGCATGATTCAATATTTGCATCGATCTCTCAAGCGCAACGCAGCATACACCCATCAAAGGATTTGTGTTCCACGTTATTTAGTTTTGGGAAAAGGAAAACAGGATGGCAGCACAGCGAGGCGAGCCTCGTGCCTAATGATCGCCGGGGTGGGCGCGCAAGGGCACCCACGAGGGGCGCCCCTACGAAACTTTGATTGGGCTACTATGCCGCCGGTAAGTGCGACTTGTCCTCGTGTGGACGCACTTCCCATCCGCCTTCCGCCACGAAACCTTCTTTATCGTAGGAATGGCCCGTCACCAATCCCAGAATGAACCAGCCCAGCACCAGCGCGCCAAGGGCAAAGACACTGTCACCGATCATGCGCAACCAGCGAAGTTGATTCATTCCAGGGGAGTGGAGGAATTCCGCAGAGCGCGCATACCAGGTACCAAATTCAACAGATGCCCACACCTGCATCAGGCCAATGGGAAGCGTACTGAGCAGCACCATCAGCGCCAGACCAATGTTGATTGCCCAAAATGCGAACGACAAGGGTCCGTTTTTCCACGCCCTACCCGGGCGCAGGGCGCGCAGGCAGAAGAGCATCAGTCCGAGACCCAGCATGCCGTACACACCGAATAGCGCCGTATGAGCGTGTACGGCCGTGGTATTCAGGCCCTGCATGTAGTAGAGCGCGATGGGAGGGTTGATCAGGAACCCAAACAAGCCCGCACCTACGAAATTCCAAAACGCCACGGCCACGAAAAAGTAGATGGGCCATTTGTAAGCGGCCACCCATATATGCTGTTGGCGCGAGCGCGCCAAGCGGATGTTTTCCCACGCCTCAAAGCCAATTAATACCAGAGGGACAACTTCCAGCGCGCTGAAAACCGAGCCGAGACCCAGTACAACATTCGGTGTTCCGGCGAAATAGAGGTGGTGAAAGGTTCCGATGATGCCTCCGGAAAGGAAAACCACAGTGGAGAACATGACGGCCTTGGTGGCGGTCGGTACTGAAAGAAGCTTCAAGCGCGTCAGCAGAAATGCGATGACCACGGTGGCAAACACTTCAAAAAATCCTTCCACCCAAAGGTGCACGACCCACCAACGCCAGTACTCGGCGGTCACCAGATTGCTACGTTGGCCATACATCAGCCCCGCCGCGTAGAACAGGGGAATCGCAATGCTTGACAGAAGGAACATCAGCAGCAGCGCGTGGCTCTGATCACGCTTGGCCAGCGCCGGCTTCAGGGCGCGCCACATCAACCACAGCCAAAATGATAGTCCGCCGAAAAGCAGGATTTGCCAGAACCGGCCCAGGTCGACATACTCGTAACCCTGCGTTCCGAACCAGAACCACATGTTGCCGAGTTTGTGCTGGATGCTCAGCCATTCGCCGGCCAGCGAGCCCACGACGACAAAGATGAGCGCTCCAAAGAGAACGTTCACTCCCAATCGCTGACCCTTCGGTTCGGCGCCACTGACCGCAGGGGCAATGTAAAGGCCGGTCGCAAGCCATGCGGTGGCAATCCAGAAAAGCGCGATCTGCAAATGCCAGGTGCGCGTCACGCTGTAAGGCAACCATCGATCCAGCGGGACGCCATAGAAACCGGATCCTTCCACGCCGTAATGCGCGGTGATGGCGCCCAATCCCACCTGCACAACCCACAGGGCGGCAACCACAAAGAAATATTTGATGGTGGCGCGCTGGGAGGGAGTCGGACGCAAGCCCAATAGCGGGTCGTTATCGGGAAGCAATTCGTCCGCCAAGGCGCGAGGCTGGGAGGCAAAGTACCAGACCATGCCACCTACGCCTGCCAGCAGCAGTACAAAGCTGATGACGCTCCACACAATCGTACCGCTGGTGGGTTGATTTCCAATGAGAGGTTCGTGCGGCCAATTCTGGGTGTAGGTGACGGTACTGCCGGGACGCTCCGTGGAAGCGGCCCACGCCGTCCACCAGAAGAAGGCGCTCATGGCGCGCAACTTCTCCGGATCACTCAAGGCGTTGCGCTGAATCGCGTATGCGTCACGCCCATGCGTGAAGACGTCGGAATAGTGGGCGTACAATTCGTCAAAGGCCGCAGCGCGCGCGGGGTCAACGGTGATTTTGCCCGTGGCGGAATCATACGTGTTGTGCCGGATGATCTCTTGCAACCGGGCGCGCAGCCCTGCCTGTTGCTCGATGCCCAGGGCCGCATAGTTCGCCGCTCCCGCCTGCTTCGCCCAGCGATCAAGAATGAAGACGCACTCACGGTGCAGCCAGTCGGCCGACCAGTCTGGAGCGACGTAGGAGCCATGTCCCCAAATTGTGCCGATTTCCTGCCCGCCAATCGACTGCCACGCGTTCTGCCCATCCTGAATGGTGGTTCCATCGAATAACACGCGTCCATCAGATGTAACAACCTGCGAGGGGATGGGAGGGGCACTGTGTAACACCTTGTATCCCACGCTACCAAGTACTGCGAAGGAACCAACCATTACGACGCCCAAAGCAATCCACAGCTTCTTATAAGCCATACATGAACACCTTTCACAAGAAAATTAGGCCCGGGGGGCTGCCGATTTGTATCACAATGCGATATTTAAAGCCGTTTCACAAGGCGGACCTTTAATATCTAAAAGTCAGATACTATGAGCACCACGAGGGGAGGCTCACCACGAAGGAAATAGAGACAACTGGGAAAAGAACGTTAATTGGCCCAGGGAGAGAGTACCACTCATATTTGCTGAGCCACGGCCATTTCTCCATCCGCACGCTGTGCACATTTTTTCTCCAGTGAATTCGTGCTACGTTAGTTTTCCTTTTCCAACGCGACTGCCCGGGGAAACAGGATGTTGTTTTCGAGGTGGATATGCTGGTGCAAATCAGTCTCAAATTCCGCCAGCGCTTTGTAGAGGGCTTGGTAAGTTGCGCATCCGTCGGGGGGAGCCGCATAACCATTGCTGGTGGCCCGCAGAGCGCGCAGGGCGTTGCCGGCGGAGTCATGTTGATGCTCCATCATTGACACCGGGTTTTGGACGGAGCCGAACGGGGATGGCAGGATGGGCTCCTTCTGAATCACCGACTCCTCCATTCTTTCGATGTACGGGAACAGGATCATCTCCTCCTTCATCATGTGAGTTCCCAATTCCTGAGCCAGGCCCTGGAAGGTGGTGCGAAGTTGAAAGAGTTCGGGATGGCGCTCGCCGTGGACCGAACACACCTTGTCGAACAGGGGACCGAGGCGGGCAATTTCCGCTCTTGTGTACTTGTGATGGGTGTTCTTAATATGGGATATCAGATCGCCGAGCGGCGCGGTTTGCCAATCGACATGCTGGGAAGTATCACTTTCAGATTGTTGGGCTGCCGTGAGCGCGCCGAGTACCCGTTCAACTGAAACATTGGCCGCGCGACACGCCTGTTCCAGCGACTGCTTGCCGCCGCAGCAATAATCAATGCCGAATCCCTCAAAAATCCTCGCCGCGCCTGCCTGCTCCAGGGCCAGATCCCGCACCGTTTTATCCGTCGTTACGCTCATCGCTTCCTCCTTGCGAGCCCAAGGTCCGTGCCTGGTGGCCGCGCTTGATGAATTCAGAGTAGAGATATTTCGGAAGCGTGCCGATGACTTTTGTCACGGGGGATAAAACAGGTGTTAGGGATTAGGGATTAGTTGGGGGAAAAAGGATTGAACTTTTGACTTGGGTATGGACATCAATTTTCGAGTTTCCAGTTTCCAGTTTCCAATTTCGACGTCACTCCGTCGATTCGTTCTCGTCCTCAAGCGCCTTCAGGTTTCTGATGAGGACGTCACGACCATCGATTTTCACCATTCCTTCAGCTTGCAAGCGGGACAGATTCCTTGAAACCAGCTCGCGGACGGTGCCGATCTGCGCGGCCAATTCCTGGTTGGTAATGGGGAGGCTGACTTCCACGCCGGCGGCTGTGCGCTTGCCGGACTTTTGGGCGAGGCGCAGGAGATAAGAAGCAAGCCGGTGGCGCACTGTGGTGAATGACAGTTCCTCGATAATTCCCACCAGGCGCCGAAGGCGCGCGCCCACTATCCGCAGCACTTTAAGAGGAACCTGGGGATGAGCGAGGCAGAGCGCCTGAAAATCCAGCTTGCTTACAAAAAGCAGAATCGCATCGTCTATGGCGGACGCGGAGGCTGGGTAAGTGCCTCCGTCAAAAACGGGAAGCTCCGCGATGGAACTGCCCGGGCCATCGATGCTGAGCACCTGTTCTCGTCCATTGGCGGAACTCTTAAAGATCCGCACATTCCCGGCTTCAACCACATAAAGACCAGGGCAAGGCTCACCCTCGCCAAAAATTGTTTCGCCGGCCGAATAACGGCGGGAGACCGTACGCTGAGCGAGGAAGTCCAACTCACTTTCCGTGAGGCCGGAAAAGATGGCGACTTTGGCAAGCGTTTGCCGGATTCTGTCAGGTATGTCGGGCACGGTGCCATTGTACCAGAGCCGCTCCCCCCAAAAAGAAGCTGTACGAATCTCTTGCGATGGGTTTGAAAAGCGGGCTTGATGAGATAAGATACCCACTCGACTGCACCCGCTGGAAGTTGCCCATCGGCCTGGCGCAGCAGAACTCATCATCCGGTCGGAAAGCAGGAAGGCTCCCACCCGGTTGACCCCACTATGTCGAACGATAACCTTACGGCTCCCGCGACTAACGAAAGCGAAATTCCGTTTGGTTTAAGGGGAACATGGCCTCTTCAATTTAGAAACTTCATCATCCGTCATCTGGAAGGCCTGTTCATTTTGATTGTCGCCGCGATCGTGGTGACGGTGTTCTATTACCTGCCTTACAAAATTGCCTTCCTGAATTTCTTTTATCTTCCAGTGCTGGCGGCAGCCTATTTCCTGGGAAGGCGAAAAGCCGTATTGTGCGCGGTGCTGTGCTTTCTTTCCGGCATCTTATTTGCCTATTACCGGCCCGTGTGGTTCACCATCGGGGGCACTCGTCTTGACGCGTTCCTGGTGCTGTCCACGTGGGGTGGTTTCCTGATCCTCGCCAGCGCTTCCATTGGCACTCTTCAGGAAAAGTTGCAGCACGGCTTTGAGGAAAGCCGGCAACTTTACGAAGAATTGAAAAAGAGCCAGGGGGCGGAGGCCCTGAAGGAAAAGGCGGAGAAAACGCTTTACGCCACCATGGATCCCACCGTGGCCAAGCTTGCCACGGAGGGAAAGCTGCGCTTCGAGACCCGTGAAATCAGCATCATGTTCACCGACCTCACCGACTTCACGGATTTCTCCAATAAGAACCGGCCCGACGTGGTGCTGGAGGAGTTAAACCACTTCCTGGGCGCCATCGAACCTGTCCTGGACGATTACCGCGGACATATCGACAAGTATATGGGTGACGGCGTCATGGTGGAATTCGGCGCGCCGGTGGATTACGCCCGGCATGCGCTTCTCGCGGTGCTGGCCGCCGTGAAAATCCAGGAGAAGGTCCAAGGGCTTCAGCTGCCCTGGCAACTGCGCGTAGGCATCGCGACAGGGAACGCCATCGTGGGTATGCTGGGAGTGCGGCGCCAGGCATACAGCGCCCTGGGAGATCGCGTCAATATCGCCAAGCGTCTTGAGGAAATTTGTGCCCCGGGAAAGGTTTATATCGACGAACCCACCTTCAAGGAAGTCAGGCCTTTCGTGACCGCAACCCGGGTCCGCAACCTGGGCCGGGAGTCAGACCAGGAAGATTTGCAGCGTATGAGTGAGCTCGAGGAGAAACTTGGCCGCGATGGCGAGTCCGCATCTCTGCTCTATCAACTTGGACAGGCGAGTTTTACGCTCCGCGATGCCACTGCCGCCATTGGCTATTTTGGGCGTGCGCTGGCGCTGGAGCCGGAATCAACGGACATCAAGCTCGCTTATGCCGATGCCTTCATCAAGCGGGATGACTTCGAAAAGATTCAGCTCAAGGGCAAATTGCGGAAAAGCGTCGTTTACGAAGTCGATGCCATCAAAGACCGCTGGGCGGATCCCGAGGTGATTCCCCCTGCCATAGCCGCGAAGTATGGGCCAGCCGAATCCCTGCTGGAGATCCCGGGAGACGCCGTGCTTACCGTCGAAGCCCTGGACGGCGCCGTGGGCCACTGCCGCGTGGTGGCGCTTCTTTCCTACGCTATTGCCGATCGGTTGGGCGTTACGGAAGACATGAAGAAGACCATTCTGCGCGCGGGATTTCTTCAGAATCTCGGCAAGGAAGCGGTGCCTCATCACATCCTGAATCTCACCAGGAGCCTTACCGATCAGGAATTTCATCAGCTGGAAAAATACGTGGAAGAAAGCGTTACGGCCTGCCGCCAGATGGGCTATGCGGATCCGCCGCTGCTTGACATCGTTCTTCATCATCATGAGAACTGGAACGGCAAGGGGTATCCGAATCACCTCAAAGGTGAAGCTATTCCCTTGGGGGCGCGCATCACCGCCGTGGCGGAGGCCTATAGCGCCCTCACATCCTGGCGGCCCTACCATGAGGCATGGGATTCCCGCGTGGCGTTGCGCGAAATTCGTAATGACATGGAGAGAGGTCGATTCGACCCGAAGATCGTGGAAGTTCTGGAAAGACTTTTTCGAGCGCCGTCCTAGCGGCTTACCCTGCGCCCGTGCCGCTCGAATGACTATCCTGCGGAAGCGCGTTTGGCGCCTGAGACCTGGGCTTCCAACTCAGTCATATCGAGAACGATAACCTTGCGCCGTTCCAGGCGGATGATGCCGCGATCCACAAAGCGCCGCAAGTTGCGCGAAACCAGGTCGCGCACCGTGCCGATTTCCGCGCCGATTTCCTGATTGGTTTCTTCCAGAGGAAACTCAATGCCGCGACGGGTGCGAACGCCGAGCTTCACCGCCCGCTCACGCAAGAATCGCGCCAGGCGATGGCTGACTTCTTTGAGTGAAAGCTCCTCCACCAGGCTGGTGAGGTAGCGAAAACGCCAGGCGAGCGAGCGAATGACGGCGAACGCGACTTCCGAATTTCGTTGGCAGAGCTCCAGAAACTCGCGCTTGGGGAGAAAGAGCAGAGTGGAATCCTCTGCGGCCAGGGCGGAAGCGGGAAAGGTTCCGCCATCGAAAACGGAGAGCTCTCCCACGGTCGAGCCGGCGCGCTCCATCACCAGCACCTGCTCGCGGCCATTTTCCGCCATCTTGAAAAGTTTGATGGTCCCCGATTGCACCACAAACAAGCCTGCGCAAGGTTCGCCCTCGGCCACCAGGATTTCATCCTTCAGCAGCCGCCTGACCACGCAATGACTGGCGAGGATCTTCAACTCCTCGGGCGGCAAGACAGCAAAGAAGGAAACGCGGCGGAGAGCCTCCACCGGATCCAGTGCTGGAATCACCATCGTCTTTAGTTCAATGGGCATGGCCGCGACCCAACCTCTAGCGGAGAATACGAGGTTCCCCACACCATCAGGTTATCAAAACCCCCACCGAAAGGCACGACTTAAGTCATCGCGCCAAACGATGCGGCAAAGTATGCTTTTGGGAACGAGGGCCTGCACAGATCGTATAAATTGAACGACCCTCTGGAGGAAGCTTCATGGCGTACATCATCGCTGAACC
>Ga0206987_1165_pt1 | contig 12743 bp, 18 predicted proteins | sample Alteio_BWMinCont_11_FD_153281 | JGI IMG/M metagenome (GOLD analysis project Ga0206987, IMG submission 153281) | Enriched cells from forest soil in Barre Woods Harvard Forest LTER site, Petersham, Massachusetts, United States -... | ecosystem: Environmental > Terrestrial > Soil > Temperate forest >... | reverse complement strand
AGCTGGTTGCCGAACAGAACACCCGCGCGACCAAGCCGTTCTTTCATGCCCAGAACCGGCTTCCAGCCGACGAGGAACTGACGCACGCGCAGTGGATGCAGATTGCCGACCGGGAGGAAAAGCGGCTCGGCTTCGAAGGCCAGCCGCGCATCATCACCTTCCACATTTACGACAGCGGCGAACGGCACATGCATATCGGCTGGTGCCGCCTCGATCTTGAAGAAATGCGGATGATCGATCCCGGCATGTATAAGAACCACCTCAAGCAGCTGGCGCGGCAATTCGAGCGCGAGTTTGGATTGCGAGAGCTCGACGGCACGCGCAAACCGGAAGACCGGGCGAAGTCGCCGGGGCGCGCCGAGGAAGAAGAATCCCGCCGCCTTGGCACCAACGTGCGGGAGATCCGCACCGCCATTCTCGATTGCCTCGAGCGTGCCGACGGCGGCAAGGGATTCAAGGCGGCGCTCGAGGAACGCGGCTTCATGCTCGCCAACGGTGACCGCCGCGATTGCTTCGTCGTTATCGACCAGGCCGGCGGCCATCACGCGCTCAACAAGAAACTGACCGGCCTGACGCTGGCGGCGAGGCGCGATCGCATGGCCGATCTCGACCGCGCGCAGCTGCCGCGCGTCGATCAGGCGAAGGCGCTGCAGGCCGAAGGCCAGATGCCGGCGCCCGAGCAGCAGACAGCCGTTCCGGAAAAAGATACCGCTGTCCGCGACCGCTACGCCGCTCTCAACGAAGCCGGACGGCAGGCGGAAACCGAACGCAGCTTTGCGGCTGGCGCCGAACGCGCCACCGAACCGGCCGAGCCGAACTACGATCGCGATGCCGACAATCGGGCCTGGGAAGATCGCATCGCCAATGCTGCGATTGCCGGCGCCCAGGAAGCGCGGCAGCAGGGCGCGAAGGGCAGGGGAGAGGATAAGGACCCGCCGACAGCGCAAGGCCGCTACGAGGATCTGGGGCCGCCGGAACGGCCGCTCGGCCAGATGGCGGCCGACATCCGCATGGCCTGGCAGACCAGCCGCAGCGTCAGCGAACTCGAAGAGGCGCTCGCCGCGCGCGGCATCAGCTTGGCCGAAGTTTCAGGCGATGATGCGCGGGCGAGTGAACGCAACGCCGCGTTTGCCAAGGAAGTCGGAAATTTCGGCCGTTGGCTTAAGGCAGGCGAGATCGTCGCCGTCAACGAACACGGTAACATCTCCCACCTCGATCAGCGCACCACAGGCGAGGCCGCACCGGAGATCGAGGCGCGCCTGGCCGGTCTCGATCGCGCCGGCCTGTTGAGCGTGGCGGATACCAAAGACGTGATGCGGGAAGCGGCGCGCGCTTCCTATGCCGACGAAGCCCGGCAATGGCGCGAAACGAATACGCCGCTCACCCAGACCGAGCAGGTGATTGCCGATGCGCTCATCGGCACCATGACCGGGCATGAATTTGCCGACGCGCTCGATAAAGCTGGCATCACCATTGCCCGCGCCAGCGTGCCCGACGTCAAAGCGCTTGATGCCTTGCGCGACGAAGCCGACCTGGCGCGGCTGGTGGCGCATACCGACGAAGCGGACATCCGGCTCGCCAGAAATCTTGTGCCCGAGGCGCGCCGCTTCGATAAGCTCGCCGAAGGCGACTATGCCGCTGTCACCCGCGCCGGCGACGTTATCCGGCTCAATCCTACTGCGCTTGATTTTGAGGAAGCCGAGCAGCGGCTTGCCGATGTCGAGACGCGGTTGCCATCGATCATCGAGGCGCGCGCCCAAAAGGAGATCGCCCGCGAGCAGAAGACGGAATTCTGGGCGGAAGTGCGTGCGGATAATGCCGAGGCCCGCACCGCCGCCAACGAAGCGTTTGAAGGCGAACGTGCATTCAGCCGTCATGTCGATGCAGCCGAGCATGGCGTTGAGGCCACAATTCACACTGCGGATGATGCGATCGATGCTGGCTTCCATGCCGCCACCCGCGGCATGAGCGGTTTGGCGAAAGCGGTCGAAAAGGCACTGAGCACCATTTTCAGCTTCTTCGGCCTCGGCGAGCCCAAACTGACGCCGATGCAGCGCGAGCTGGCGGCAAAAGCCGAAGAGGAACTGGCTGAGGCCCGCGCCTGGCGAGCGGCTGAACGCCAGAACGAAGCGGCGCGCGATTGGGAAATCTTCGAGAAAGACCGGCGCCAGCAGCAGGACGAACACGAACGTAATCTCGGTTATCGCGAAGACCCAGGCCGGGAACGAGAGCGCGAACGATACTAGCCGGCTGGACGGGGACTCCAGCCGGCAGAGCAAGAACCGGACGATTGCCGGCGCCATAAAAGGGATGTTCAAGGCCGCGGCAAAACTGTTCGTCGCACGCGACGAGGAAGCGCAAGCTGCGGCACGCAAACGTAAGAGCGGCGAAAAAGAAAGTGGCGCGCCGATCCGTCTCCGGACAGCGCTACCCTTTCCCGCGAGGATTGCCGCGTGTGGCCGCTACACCGGATTGCGATCTATCCGGAAGAGCGCGGCGCGTCTGTTGCGGACGTTTACAGAAGCCGCCGACGATGCGGCCTTGCCCGAGCTCGCGGAAACGCAGGAGTTTCCCAGCAACACGCTCGAATGGCTCAACCAGTGGTCGCAGGACACTGCCGCCATCGCACATGGCCTTGACGATCATTTCGATACGCAACAGAATCAAAACCCGCCTCACCCGTAAGGTCAGGACAACATGGCCGAGGAAATTTCCAAGCCTGCAGCAACACAGCCTTTCACACACACAGCGTATCTCTTCGTGCGCACCGGTGTGCGCAAGGGCAGGGTGTATGGCTACTGGAAGGACGGCGGCCGATTCAGAGAAGGCGAAGAACCCTTTGCCTTTATCGACATGCTCCCTCGCGGCGGCTGGGATGGAAGAGTGCGGTTCGTCAGATTGGGAGATCCGCCGCCGGAGAACGAACCGCGCGCACCAATCAGGCCGGGAGCCGAAACTGCGGATGAGACCGGCGCCGACGATCAATCGTCGGACTGAAATTCTTTCTTCACGGTTGCATAGGCCGCCGCGATCGCTTGCATCGCATCGTTCAGCAAGGCCTTCTGGCGCTCATCGGCGTCAGGCCATTTGTCGGGATGAAACCGCTGCAGGAGCCACGTCTTGACGCCGGGCAGCCGCAGCACCTTTGCCATCGGCTCATTGCCGGCGATTAGCGCAACTACCCGATGCTGCAACTTCTCGGCATAGTCTCTAAGTTCGCCGATCACGCGCGTGGCTTCCTCGAGCTCGGCTTTGCGGTGTTCTAGTGCGGCCTGCAATTCATTGCGCTCCGGCGCTTCGCTCGTATCAACTACGGCATCGTCCTTCGCCAATTCACCCGCATCGCTGCCGGCCAGCGGGGGCCGCCCTAGCGCGGCGCGTGCTTGGTTGCGGCCTTGGCGGAAGTTATCCCAGAAACCCGACATTCGCCCTCATCAGACGCGGTGGTTTTCCGCAACACAGAGACGCCCGTATTCTCGCATCGCTGTTTCGAGAAATCTCCGATCAAGCGGAGTGAGACGTTTGCCGAGCGCCACCAGCGTCAAGCGCAGCCAACTTTCGGCATCAGGCACGCTGAAACCGCCAGCCGGTCGCGCCCCTGCCAACAATGCCAAAAGTTCTCCCGCTGGCAGCCCGACCGGCTTTTCTTCGCGTATTGTCATCGCTCGCCCGCCCGTGCTTCATTTGTTACCCCTGAAATACGGATTTACGTCCGCAAAACGGTTGAGCGGCAGTTCGAAATACCCCCTCATCCATGACACGCGCGGCGCTTCATCGCCGGGCAGCCAGACGAGGGCGCGGCCTTGTGGCATGCCGAACATCTTGTCGAGAGGAATGCGCGGGCGCCTTTGCTGCGACCAGCTAGGCCGCACCGTGCGATCAGTCGGGCTTGACGGATCAGCCGCCGACAGCACTGGCCGTGTAACTTCGCCCGCGCGCTTGGAGAGCCATTCGGCAGTTTCGACATCGCCGGGGCGGAAGCTCAGCACCGCCCCGTTGCCGAACAGTCCCCATGTGTGCGGATAGAGTTGCTTGATCTGCGCCAGCGACTGGAAAACGATTGTCATGCGCGAGTTGAAGCCGCGCAGGATCGACAGCGCAGATTCAATCTCGGCGTGGTGGCCGAGGACGTAGCCTTCCTCGATCACCAGCGTCACCGGCACGTTGCCGGGCTGGTAGCACGCGCGCAGCGCCGCCGACAGAACGAGGCGCAGCCACACAGCTTTACGCTGTAGTTCCTCGGTCGGCAGGATCACGTAAACCGTGGTCGGGCGCCGCCTGATGTCGCGGAAATTCATGTGTCCATATCCTCGCGCATAATTTGCGTCATCCACGCAGTTTGAGTTTCGATTGTAGAACGGACGCCGCTAATTTCGTTCGTTTCCGCGAGGAACTTCTGCAAGCGCGTGCTGATGTCGTAATCACCAAGCTGCATCATCCGCTCGATAGCGGCACGCAGTGCCTTCGGCTCAAGGCACATGATCTCGCGGACATCAGCCAGCTTCGGCACCGCGCCGCGGCGCGCGGGGGCATCGCGCACGATGAACATGGTGACGCCGGTAATGCCTTCCCGGGCGCTGTCCGGAAAATGCTTCTGATGCTCGTTGCTGTCGGTCTTGATCAGCGCGGCGCAGAGCGCCGCACAATCATCGCCAAAGGAGCGCGAAGCCGGATCGAGTTCGGCGAGCGGGTTCCACTTGTCGGAGCGCAGATCGGGCCGTCTAGCCATCGACTAGCAGCCCGTAAGGATTGAGGATCACGACGTCACTGACTCGCCGCCTGTAGCGGCTGGTGATCGCGGCGACCTCTCCCTTCGGATCGATCACCACGAAGCTGCGTTGCCCCGGGTCATCAAGCAACATCGGCACGATGATCCCCACGCTCTTACTGCTGCCCGGCGGGCCGATGATCAAAGTGGCCGCGTTGCCGTCATAGGAAATCGGTTGTCCATTGCGGTCGAAGCCGAGCGGAGAGCCTTGCCAAATCATCGGCTCACCGCCCGCGTCCGCACCAGTTCGCCGATCCAGCCGAGCAAAAGGCCAAGACCGAAGAAGAACACGCTGCCGACCATCATGCTGTGCATTTCGGCCGGTTCGATTGTTGTTAATCCGAACAGCCAGCCCACCCACACCATAAGCGGCAAGAACCACAACGCGACAGCGATCCAGTGCAGCAGTTTGGCGAGCGGTGGCACGTCTTGCGGCTCGACCGGCGGTGCATGGTGTTCAGTCACGCGCGGAGGCGCGATATAGAACGTCGCGCGCGTCACATGCAATTCTCTCCGTTCACTCACCACCTGTCACTCCCAATCGAATTCGTTTTCGGCGATATTTTCATCGACCAGAGCCAGCGCATCGCCGCGCGGTTCGGCGAACCAAGCCGCCACGAGTTGTGCCAGCACCGAACACAGCACGGAGAGATAGACGCCGTGCAGGAGGAACCCGGCCTGCGGCATGCCAGCCGGATACATCCGGTTCCATAGGAGGCAGCTTGCGCCGCCAGCTTCCGCCAGCAGGCCCGGCCCGCCTGTCAGTGGGCCGCGCGCGCGGCCAAACAGACCGACGAGCAGCCAATACGCACCGAGTGCGGCACAACCCCACCACCCATAGAAAAGCACGGGCGGCGGCGGCATGGGCGCCACCGGGCCGCACACGTCAAGCGTGACCCAGCACCAGCTTAAAAAGAAAGCGCCATAACCCGCGCGGGACTGGCGCTGTGCATGCGGCGGACGGCGGGATTGCGCAGCTGCTTCATCGGCAAATGCCGACATTAAACCGCCGCGCGAATATCCGCTCATTGAATCAATCCATGATCCAAGTTGCCAAGTTGGGGCGGCGGCGAACGCGAGCAGGCCTCGGCTTACGAACAACCGGCGCAGGCTGTGGCAGAGCTTGCCGCTCCGGCGGCAGAATTTCCGGCTCTGTTTGCGCAGGGGCAGCCAGCACAGGCAACGCGGGAGCCGGAGGCGGCAACGCGCGCGAAGCACTCTGGGCCGCAAGTTGCCGAGCGCGTTCAATCACCGCCCCGACCTCGGCATAGGTGCGGCATCCGTCATTGAATTCCTCGATGCGCGTCACGCCCGGCGCTATCTCCGCGATCGCCAGCCGCAGCCACTTCTTGGCGTCGTCGATCGACGATACGCGCACATGATCAGCTGCGCCGACGAGGCAGTGCGCGCCGTTGGCGTTCGCATACATGCCCTGCGTCCAGTTCGCGCCGTCCCGAAAGTGGACCTGCATATTCTCGAGCGTTGCGACGCTTTCAGGCACCGTCAGTTCAAGGCGGCGGCGGCGGAAATTGGCGCAGAAACCCATCGTTCGTGTCGACATTGCATTGCTCCTTTCACATCATCATCAGTGCAGCGCGGCCAAGCGCGGGCCATACACAAAGTCCCGGCCGAGCTGCTCGCAGAGCCGTTCGGCGAAGAAGGTGATAGCCATCGGCGCTAAGCCGATGACAAAGCCGCTGGCGTCAAACTGGCGGGTAAAGACGAACCACAGCGCGTTGCCGATCACACCGGGCAGCAGCACGGCCAGCGGCCATATGGCGGGCGTTGCGATCCGCGCGCCTTGCACTTGTGCGTGGCGATAGAACAGCACGATGCCGACCAGCTGCAGCAGCAGCAGCACACCGAGCGTTATCAGCGCCTCGACGAAACCGACCACCATCTGCTGCGATGTCAGGATTTTTTGCTTCGCCTCGCCTTGTAAAACGTGGTGCAGGTTGATGACATCGCCCGGATGCAGCAGCGAAGCGAGGACGAAGGGGAAAGCGATCCACCCCAAGGCAACCAGCAGAGCGAACCATTTGGCGCGCACAATCGCGACATGCACTTCCGACGAATACGCGCCCAACGAAAAGCCATTCATGGTGCGGTGACTCCTTTCAGTAGAAGTGACAGATGCGCCACCAGCCGGTGCAGTCGGTCGCATCGGCGGGCGGCGTCAGAAACGTGACGGGAGGCAAGAACCCCATCCGCGGCGGATCAGGAGCAACCGGGCGCAGCGGCGGCGGTATTGCTAGTGCCGCTTCGGCGCGCGGGATCAACGAATACGAAGGCGGCGACGACGACCCAGGCCGGGGATAGGCAACCGGCGGCGTATAGGTGCCGTTAGCGCGATACGGCCAGCCTTCGCGCGCGGGTGGCGTATACATATATGTATACGGCGGTATTGGCGAGGAGTCCGTGCAGCCCGCCAACGCGAGCGCCGCACCGGCCATGACGACCGGCGTAGCAAAACCGCGACGTGGCCCGCGTCTCAGGAACAATGACACCACCATTGGAGAATCCAGTTGCCAACCGTGAGGCCGACCGGGATACCAACTATCCAACCGACGACTTTCGCGAAGGTGCTTTCCTTTGGCGGCTTGGCTTGCTCGATCACTTGCACCCGATGTTCGGTGACAGTGAACACCGGGCGAACGGTGTAGATCGATGCGCCCCTGACGAGATAACCTTTGTGCGTTCTCGGCACAGCAATTCTCCTTACCGGCGGCTGTTGGAAAATCGTTCTATCCAACTGATGAAGAGGGCGAAGCCCGAGATCAGCCCGACAATGCCGAGGAACACGGCGACGATGGCGAACCAGATCACCGAGAACCCCGTCACAATTGCGATCAGGAACACGCCAATGCCGAATACGAGGCCCGCCAACAGAAGATCATCCGCTTTCGGCGGCACAGGCACCGGGCGCGCATAGACGATCTGCGGAGGCGGCGCTGGCGGCGGAGGTTGCGGAGGGATGTAGAAATGCTGAACCGTCGTCCGCGTATCGTTGACGATTGCCTGTCGTGCTGGTTGTGGGGAGACCGGCGCGGGCCAGCCATCACCCCATGATGTATTTTCGAACCCCATCTTCGTGCGCCTTTCCCGTGTCAGGAGCGGGCGCCAGTTTTGCTGCTTGACACCCCCTCAGGGGCGTGCAAGCTATCACGGTGTAATCAGGTTTCTGTTAAGGTACTTAAAGGCTACAAAGTCACGATTGAGTGAGCTTCGATTGCTCCCTCAATCGCCTACGTAACCGTTGATCACCGATCTTCACGCGGCGCGCTGCCCTTACAATTTCCATTTGAGCGTCGGTGAACTCATGCCCTTCCTTCTTCTTGGCCGCATACTTGTTCAGAACCTGATTGGCCTTACGAAGCATCTCTGGGTCCGCCGGAGTGTTCCGCTTAGTGTAGAGCCTTGGTCGTAATGCCGTCGGGAGATCGCCCGACAAGATGCGAGCCTCATCATCGTAGGCCATTGGAATTGCTTTCTCGGCCTCAGCAGCCGGACTGAAATGACTTTCTTCTTCGTAATGCCTCGTGTCTGGAGGATCATAGCGCATTACCCCCATATAAGGGGAATTCCTTTCTACAGCCTGCCACAGCTTGAACAGGTTGAATTTGGCCGGTTTGGTTAATCTCTGGACTTTCGCCCGTTCCGCATCAGTGATTTTCAGATATTCGGTGCGCGCCCACTCCCCCGAGCGATAGGCGCGTGTGGCCAATTCATAGACAACGCGCATTTGCTGCAAAACCCGCCTATCCTCGCGATGCTCTGGCGTGCGTGCTTCGCGCGCCAAATCGCGCAGGTAAGCATTGAGTGGGAACAGGTAAGGTATAATTTCCCCGCCGGCCGTTCGGAGCCTTTCGACCCGAAACCTCGGATCGGGCAGACCGGAAAGCCTAACGCCCATTTTCCGCAGCCGTCCCACCTCGCGTGCAAATGCGCGGGCCGTCTCGATGAACAGGCTCAGATGCTGCATCGTCACGCCAAGCTGCGTGTAAAATTCCGCAAGCAGATCGGCATCGATGCCGTCCGTAGACTCGTTCACGTCGGTAACCTTGTTGTGGCCTGGATGCGGGCTTACCACATCCGCGATGTGCACAGCCAAGGGCCTCCCTACCCCGAATCTTGCGTATGATAACGTGCGTTTATCATTCGGAAGATAAATAACTCATTGAAAGAGCTGAAGAAATTGGCGGGTCCGGCCAAGGATAGCGGATGGTTACTGTTGCGCGATCGGCCGGCTGAACGCGATCCCGCCGGCTCTTATCATCCATTCCAACCAAAAGGTTGAACCGGATCAGCGGCGGGATCAGCCCCGCTCGATGATCAGGTAAATTAGCGCCTCGACCGACGCATCGGGGTTCTCGACCCCATGCGGGGCGTCGGTGCGGCAGCTGCAACTGTCCCCTGCGGAGAGTTCGGCCACTTCGTCACCCACGGTGACGCGGACGGTGCCAATGGCCACGTGCATATGCTCGACGGTGCCCGGAGCGTGGGCGGCCGACGGACCCAGGATTGTGGATGGGGGGATTTGATAGCGCATGAAGTCGATGCGGTTGCCGGGGGCGGCGGGTACCAGGCTGTCCGAACGGGCGGGGTTTTCACCGCCAGCACCTTCGCCGCGACGTAGAACGCGAATTCGCGGTGCCGGGCCCATACCGCCATCGATCAGGGCAGCGGCGCTGACCCCAAGCGCATCCGCGAGCCGCACTATGGTGGTAACGGTCGGCGACTTCGTTCCGCGCTCAATGTCCGAAATCATCGAGGGTGAAATGCCGCTGCGCGTGGCGAGCATTCGCAGGCTGAAGCCGGCCGCCTCGCGTCTCTGCTTAACGGCGCGACCCGTTCGCAGGCTGATGTCGTCGTTCTCTATAGTTGACATGACTTCCTTTATAGAGCACGCCGAGCCGCATCCAAGCAAGGAGCAGAGGCAATGGACAAGACCGAATTCGAAGCGGACTTGCGGCGCGAGGGCTATCGCGTCGTGAACAGCAGCGTGAAGCCGAACCTGATCGCGCCCAATCACTGTCATGACTTCGACGCCAAAGCATTTGTCCTGGGCGGCGAGATCACCATTACCCGTGACAACAATTCGACTACCTTCCGCACGGGACAATGCTTCGAGGTTCCGACGGGCTACATGCATGCCGAGCATGTGGGGCCGGAAGGCGTCGCCTTGCTCTCGGGTCGGCGCCGCAACGGACCGCTCACGCGCGAGGCGTTCGAAAGTGATCTGCGCCGCGAGGGCTTCGAGGTTACTCATGGTGGTCAGAAGCCCAACTTCACCGAAGATCTCCATGCGCACGGCGGGTTCGATGTGCGCATCGAACCCGCCGTGCGCATCATGGTGCTGAGTGGCGAAATAACGTTGAGCCGGAACGACGGGTCGGAAACGTTCCACGCCGGCGATCATTGCGAGATACCTGGCGATTGCCAGCACGCCACAAAGGTGGGGCCGGAAGGTGTCGCTTACATTGTTGGTAAGGTCGATCGGCAGGTCGCCACCAGCTGAGCTGCATTAGGGCGCGTGCCGGTCACGCGCCCTCGGCTGCCTGGCCACTAGTGAATACGGCCCCGCGCCGCTGGCGATACGGATTCCTTCCTCTTGGATCGCAGCCCAAAGCCGGCCAGGCTGGTTCCGCAGGGGAGGGGACAGCGGCCCTGTCCGACCGTCGCTCTCGCGGCGCTCGCTGTGAGTAGGGCTTGTGAGAATGGTCTCGGCGATGTTCCAATGGGCCTCGCACGACAACTGTAAGCGCCGAACGAAAAAAACTCCGCCTGCTCCATTCACACCAAGCTCGGGAGAATGACGTGGCAACGAGTGACGCGACTGAACACCTGCTAAGCGCCGTCGATCGTATTCGGCCTCTTATCATGGAAAACGCGGCAAACGCTGAGGCAAACAGGCAGCTCTCCGGCGTGGTGTATGACGCGATGTATCAAGCCGGTTTGTTTGCGATGCTCGCACCAAAAGCACGCGGTGGTTTCGAATTACACCCGGTCGAGAGCATGCGAGTATTGGAGGCGGTCGCGCGTATAGACTCTGCGTCGGCGTGGAACCTCCAAATGAACCAGGCTGTGTCCAACTTCGCAGCGTGGCTGCCTGCCGAGGGAGCAGACGAACTTTTCCGCGGCGGTGTGCCAACATCCGCTAGCGGCTTTTATCCGACCGCAACCGCGACGCGCGCCGACGGAGGCTGGCGAATTACAGGGCAAGTCCCGTTTGCCAGTGGGTGTCACCATGCCAAATGGCTAGCGATGCCGGCGGTAGAGATGGAGCACGGATATCCGAAGAGTGACCCCACCACCGGTCAACCGGCGATTTTTGTCGGTTTCTTTCCTCGAACCGCCGGCAGCGTCAAGGAAACTTGGAATACTGTCGGCATGCGCGGAACAGGCTCGGCCGATATTGCTGTGCATGACCTATTCGTCCCTGATCGCCTGACAGGCTTCATCGGCCCTCTCAAAAGTCCAGCACCTGGGTTCGAGGGGCCGCTCTATCGCATGTTCCCGCTGCATGGCCTACTCGGAGAAGCAATTGTTTCTGTCGGCGTTGCCGCCGCGGCTGTTGATGAGGCGGTGCGTCTTTGTAAGGCGAAGACCGCCGCCTACAATGCCATCCCTCTCCGCGAGCAGCAGCTTGCGCAGTATCATGTGGGCAAAGCCAAGGCTCGGGTAGAGGCGGCACGTGACACGCTCTATCGCGCCGCTGATGCCGCATACGAAGATGTCGCTTCTGGAGGCAGAGGCGTCTCGCTCTCGATCGAGGCCAAAATCCGCGTTCAGCTCGCCTTGTCGTTCGCGGCGGAAACTTGCGGTGAGGCTATTCGCTATGTGAACGATGCGATTGGAGCATCTTCGATCCGCTTGGAAAGTCCCTTCGAGCGCCACTTCCGGGATCTCCATGTGTTGATGCAACACTCGGATAAGTCGAGCGCGCGGTATGCGTCAGCGGGCCGACTGATGTTTGGATTAGAGAATGATTGGGTTTGGTTGAGTTTCTAGCGACCGGCGCGACATTGCGCGGCCGGGGAATATTAGTGCAACATAAAGGACGTTGCGATATAGTCTTACTCATTGAAAAAGCTGGATTCCGCGTTTATGCGTATCCCAATAGGCCGCCCATCCGTTTCGACGCCAGTGCGGCGATCAATGCCGGATACGGTCCGAGGAAAAGATCGCCGATGGCCACACGCCGCCGGTAAGTGATCCAGCGCTGCGCCAAGTGGTGCGACCGGTCGTGCAGCATGTGGCAGCGCTGGCAGAACGCACGGAGGTTCTTCAGCCGATTGTTGGTCGGGTCGCTGTCAAGATGCGCCGCAGCGAGCACGACACGGGTCATCCGGAACTGGGTGGCTTCCACAAGGTCGGGCCAGCGGGCCGTGCGCCCTTGTCGGTCCCGCCAGGTCGCCGCTTGCTCGTCGAACCAGCGCCCGTCCGGCAGGCAGCGGACGAGGGACAGGTGTGGTCGCCGACAGCGTTGGCACCTACCTCCGGCACGCTCGAAGCGAACGTGGCTGCTCAACTCTCGCCAGTGCGGCGGATAGAGCGGCCGTAGTTCTGGGCGTATAGGCATGGCTACGCCGCCTTCTTCCCCAGCACACGATAGACGCTGGCGCGGCCGATGCCGAGCCGTCGTGCGATCTTGGCAGGCCCGAGCTTTTCCCCGTAGCGGAGCTTGCGAACGACTGCTGAGTCGATCTTCGGCTTCCGGCCCTTGTACACGCCGCGCAACTTTGCTGCGGCAATGCCTTCGACCTGCCGTTCCTTCCGTAAGTTGGTTTCGAACTCGGCGAACACACCAAGCATGTCGAGGAAGGCCTTACCGGCGGCGGTGCCCGTATCGATCGGCTGCTCAGTCGCGCGCAAGGTCACACGTCTTTTCCTCAGCTCATGGACGATATTCTGCAGATCCCGCAATGATCGCGCGAGCCGGTCGATGCGCGTGACGACAAGGCCATCACCTGGC
>Ga0206987_1162_pt1 | contig 13036 bp, 11 predicted proteins | sample Alteio_BWMinCont_11_FD_153281 | JGI IMG/M metagenome (GOLD analysis project Ga0206987, IMG submission 153281) | Enriched cells from forest soil in Barre Woods Harvard Forest LTER site, Petersham, Massachusetts, United States -... | ecosystem: Environmental > Terrestrial > Soil > Temperate forest >... | reverse complement strand
GCAGCGAAGCGTAATGTTTTTGATTCTGGATTTAGCGCCGGGGGCGCTTTCCCCATCCGCCGCCGCCGGGCGTTTCAATCTTCAGAACGCTACCGGCCGACGCGGTGAAGGCAGCTTTACCCGGCAGCTTTCGCCTGAGTCCGTTTATGGTCAATTGATTTTCCCCCGGCTGCCCTGGCTCTCCGCCGGCCAAGCCGTAAGGCCCCAATCGACGTCGATCGGACAGGATGCTTCCCCGAACGTCGCAGAGGAATTCGATTTCCCGCACAATGCCTTCTCCCCCGCGGAACTTTCCGTCGCCTCCCGACCCCGGCCGCAGTGAGTATCGCCGCACTCGCACCGGATAGGCGGATTCCAGCGCTTCGATTGGGGTGTTCAGCGAATTCGTCATGTGTGTGTGCACCCCGCTCAGGCCGTCGGCATAAGGCCGCGCGCCCATCCCTCCGGCGATGGTTTCGTAATAGGCAAAGGGTTCACCGGTACGCGGATCAATCCCCCCGAAGGAAAGGTTGTTCATGGTTCCGGAGCTGGCGGCGGGAATTCGCTGGGGCAGTGCCTGCGCCAGCGCGCGCAGCAGAACGTCCACGATTCGCTGCGAAGTTTCCACGTTCCCAGCGGCCACCGCGGCGGGCGGCCGGGCATTCACCACGCTTCCTTCCGGCGCGCGCACTTCAACGCAGTCCATCAGACCGGCGCAAGCAGGCACGCTCTCATCCAGCAAACAGCGGAAAACATAGAATGCCGCCGAATAGGTAATGGCAAAGACAGCATTAACGCAGCCTGGGCGTTGCGAAGAGGTGCCGTTGAAGTCCACCGTGGCTCTGCCCCTCCCCATCTTGATAGCCACGCGCAGGCGAACGGGCTCCGAGCTGTGTCCGTCGTCATCGAGGAAATCTTCCGCCCTGTATGTTCCCGCCGGAATTTTCGCCAACGCCTCCTTCATCAGTCGGGCAGAGTACAATTGCAGGGCTTCAAGGTAGAACTGGGTCCGCGTAAATCCATATCGATGGAGGAGCTCTTGCAAGCGACGCTCACCCAAGCGGCACGCCGCCACCTGGGCCATCAAATCGCCTTCGCGCTCACGCGGGGTTCGCACGTTGGCCAGCAAAATGGCAAGCACGTCGTGCTGGATCTTTCCGCCGCGCGCCAGAGCCACCGGCGGAATGCGGAGGCCTTCCTGGTAAATTTCCTCACTCAACCCCATGGAGGCGGGCTGCGCGCCGCCCACGTCCGCGTGGTGGGCGCGATTGGCAACGTAGAAGGCCGGTTGAGTCTTGCGGCGCTTCGCCCCGCCGCTTCTGCCCTCCGCCCAAATGGGCATGGCGAGCGTGATGTCAGGAAGGTGGGTTCCACCCGCGTACGGGTCGTTCAGCATGGCAATGTCGCCGGGGCCGAGGTCAAGCGCGTTCAAGGCCGCGGCCACAGACATCGGCATCGAACCTAGATGCACAGGCATGTGGTCGCCCATGGCCACAGCGCGGCCGGCACCATCAAAGACCGCGCAGGAATAATCGCGGCGTTCCTTGATGTTGGGTGAAAAGGCTGAACGGCGCAGGGCCGCGCCCATCTCCTCCGCGGTGGAATGGAAGAGGTTCTTGAAGATCTCAAGTTCGGCGGCGTCAACGCGCATCATGGTGAGCCCGGCTCCCTCTCCGCAAGATCAGGTTCAGGTAGTTATCAACTTTGCAGATGAAATCGGGTGGGACTACGGTTGTGGCGCTGTATTCATTGATCACCGCGGGGCCACGCAGCATGGCGCCCGGGGCCAGGCGCTGACGGTCATAAATCCCGGTGGGATGAAAGTTCGCCCCGAACCACACGGGCTTAATCTTGACCAGAGCTTTTCGCGCCTGGCTTGGTGGTCCAGGTTTGCGCGGCCGCCAGCGAGATTTTGCAGCGGGAATCACCACGCGGAGTCGCAGGTTGACGATTTCGAGCGACCGCTCCGGATGTCCAAAGCCGTAAGTTCTTGCGTGCTCGCGATGGAAGTCTTCGCGAAATCCCGCGGTGAAGGGAACAGACAATTCATATGACTGCCCCTGGTAGCGCACATCCAGGCGGCGTGTCGCCCGTGCCTCGCCCGCGTTGAATCCCTCGCGGCGTAGTTCCGACAGAGTCGAACCCTGAAGCCGATTAAATTGGCCTTCGATGTTGCGGAGGAGAGCATGCACCTGGGATTTCCCATCGGCGGAAACAGGAAGCAGAACCGACTGCGCCACATCGCGAACCACGTCAGAGAGCAAGATTCCCAATGCTGAAAAAGCTCCTGGGTTCTGTGGAACGATTACCGCCGGCAGACCCATAGAGCGTGCCAAATCGGCAGCATGCAATCCGCCCGCGCCACCATAACAGATCAGGGTGAAATCGCGGGGATCGTAGCCGCGTTCTACGGAGATCACACGCAGGGCTTTTTCCATCGTGGCGTTGGAGACCGCGACGATGCCAGCCGCAAGTTCTGGCGGCGAGGCAAAAGCCGCATGGAGCGCGGGGCCGGCAAGGAATGAATCAAATCCGCGCTGGGCAGCAAGCGCATCCAGGCGGAAGGTTCCTCCCAGGAAATGATCGGCGTCAAGCCGTCCTAGTACCAAATTAGCATCGGTCACGGTCAGGCGCTGGCCGCCGCGCCCGTAGCAAATGGGCCCCGGACTTGCGCCCGCGCTCTCCGGCCCCACGCGCAGCGCGCCGCCTGCGTCAATCCGCGCGAGTGAGCCTCCGCCCGCGCCCACGGAGTGCACATCGAGCACGGGAACCGCGACCGGCAGGCCCGCAAGCGAGGTTTCATTGGTCGTGCGCGGTGGCCCGTCGAGCAGGCAAACGTCCGTGGAGGTTCCGCCCATGTCGAAGCTGATGGCGCGCGCCAAGCCCAGTTGTTTCGCGAGCCACGCAGAGGCCACTACGCCGCCCGCCGGTCCGGAGAGAATCGTTCGAACGGGTTGTTGACCGGCCCGCGCCGCCGTGGAAATCCCGCCATTCGACTGCATCACATAGATGCGTCCGTGTTGGCCACCCGGCTGACCGCGAATTTCAGCGCGCATCCTGTTCTCCAGGTTGCGGAGATATGTGCCCATGCGCGGGGCCAGGTAGGCGTTGATGACCACGGTGGAGAGCCGTTCGAACTCACGAAACTCCGGCAGGATTTCGTTTGAGATGGAAAGCGGAAGGCCCAGGCTCTTCAACGCGGTGGCCACCCGCCGCTCATGGGCAGGATTGGCAAATGCGAACAGGAAGCAGACGGCAAGAGAATCAGCGCCCGACGCTTTCACTTTTCGGAGCAGGCGGCGGATCTCCGCGTCCGTGACCGGAAGCAAGACCGTCCCGTCAGCCGCAATTCTTTCTTTGATTCCGAAGCGCAAATCGCGCGGTACAAGCGGCGCTTCCCGCTGAACGTTCAAGTCATAGAGGCGCGGACGGGCCTGGCGGCCAATTTCCAGAAGGTCTTCAAAACCCGCAGTCGTGATTAGCCCCACGCGCGCGCCGCGCCGCTCCAGCAGGCTGTTGGTGCCGACCGTCGTTCCGTGGATGATGTCCAGCTCCGCGGGAGCCGCTTCCCTCCCCTGCGACTTCCGAACTGTCTTTCTTCGGGTGGCTGGAATTCGCTCGCCTGCCAGTTGCAAGACGCCTTGAACGATGGCGCTGCTGGCATCGGCGGGGGTGGAAAAGACCTTGAGGATCTGAACCTGCCCGCCCATCAGGGCGACGCAGTCCGTAAAAGTGCCGCCCGTATCTACTCCGATGCGCATAGGTCAACGCCTGTTGGCAATCTTGCAGTGCCGGTGCTCCAAAGCAGTTCGCCGGGACGGTCCATTCTAACGGAATAGTGCAATCAGGGAAATGGCGGGCAGGATCAATTCCGTTTGGCGCCAAGCGGAAACGATGCGTGGGGGGAAAGTGACGTGCCGGCCCGCTCACCCGCCAGGAGCTTATAATATCCGGCGGCGGCAATCATGGCCGCGTTGTCAGTCGAAAGCGCGGGGGAGGGAAAGAAAACGTGGAATCCCCTGCCGCACTCGGCGAAACGCCGACGAAGGAGCGAATTGCATGCCACCCCACCGGAAACGAAGATGTTGTCAACGCGAGTATCTTCAGCCGCGGCGAGCGTCCGTTCCACCAGATCCTGAACCACAGCGTGCTGAAAGCTGGCAATCAGATCAAGAGTCGGCTGTGAACAGTGGCCGCGCAACTCATCGAGTGTTGGACGCTCCACAGTCTTTCGCCAGGAGCGGCGGTCCTCAGCCTCGCGTGCAAGTTCGGTTCCCCGCACGCGGTAGAGCATGGCAGTCTTCAGTCCGGAAAAGCTGAAATCCAGAGGATTGCCCCGCATTTTGATGTGGCCGAGATCCACGGCGTGGGGATCGCCGAAACGCGAGAGCTTGTCAATCACCGGACCACCGGGGTACCCCAGGGCAAGCAGGCGGGCGACCTTATCAAAAGCTTCGCCGGCAGCATCGTCGCGCGAATGGCCGACCTGCGTGTAGATGAACTGCGGAGAGTTTTGCTGGCCATCGGCCGAGCCGGACTCGACGCGAAACAGCGTGGTGTGGCCGCCGGAAACCACCAGTGTGACGGCGGGGATCTGAGCCTCCATAACTTGCTTGCCCGCAGCGCGATCCATTTTGTTCTCGAGCAGCACGGCGTGGATGTGGCCTTCCAGGTGATTCACACCCACCAGAGGTTTGTTCAGGGAAAATGCCAGGGTCTTGGCGTAAACCAGTCCAACCAAAAGTGAGCCGATCAGGCCTGGCCCTTCGGTAACGGCGAACGCGTCCACATCCCGCAGGGTCACCCTGGCCTGCCGGCAAGCCTCATCCACAACCGGCTCGATAGCGCGCAGATGTTCGCGTGAGGCGAGCTCAGGCACCACGCCTCCGTATTTTTCATGCATCAGGATTTGTGAGGCTACGGCGCTCGAACAAATCCTTTCGCCGTCGGCCACCACCGCTGCGGCCGTTTCATCACAACTCGATTCAATTCCCAGAACCAGCATGCAATCGCCTCGAATTCAATTTTAGCACAGGCGCGAAAATTGACGGCCGCCGACGGCCAACCCACACACAAACTTTGACGAGGTGGGAAGCAAAGGATAAACTGAATCTGCCAAGGGAGATATTACCCCTTGAGAATATAACTCGAGCGAGGGCACATGCGAATCCGCAAGGCGGTCTTACCAGTCGCGGGGCTCGGCACCCGCTTCCTGCCGGCAACCAAAGCTCAACCCAAGGAGATGATGCCCATCGTTGACAAGCCACTGGTGCAGTACGGCGTGGAGGAGGTGGCTGCCTCCGGAATTCCCATGGTGGTGTTTGTGACAGGCCGCGGCAAGCAGGCCATTGAAAATCATTTCGATGTTTCCGCCGAGCTCGAGCAGGAACTGGCGGGAAGAGGAAAAGAGGAGCTTCGCCGTCAATTGCGTTCGATTTCCCACCTGCTGCGTTTTGCCTATGTGCGGCAGCAAATCCCCAAAGGATTGGGCGATGCCATTCTGACGGCGCGAAACCTGGTGGAGGATGAGCCCTTCGCCGTGCTGCTTTCCGACGATATCATCGTGAACGAGGTTCCCTGTTTGAAGCAGATGATCGCCATCTACGAACGCTTTGGGCACAGCGTTATTGCCATTCAGCGGGTTCCGGCCAAGGCGGTTTCCAGCTACGGAATCATTCGGGGACGTTTGGTGCAGGATGCCGAGTGCCCGGGGCGGTTGTACAGGATTGAAGACATGATCGAAAAGCCGACGCCGGAAGAGGCCCCTTCAAATCTGGCAGTGATCGGCCGATATATCCTGACCCCTTCGATCTGGAAAGCCCTTTCCAGCGTAGTGCCCGGCGCGGGGGGAGAAATCCAACTCACCGATGGATTGCGGAGGCTGCTCGCCAAAGAACCCGTGTACGGTTATGTTTTTGAGGGTAAGCGATACGACGCGGGGGATAAACTTGGTTTCCTGCAGGCGACCGTGGAAATTGCTTTGCAACGGCCTGACCTGGGCAAAGCGTTTCGGAAGTATCTGCGGTCGCTGCAGCTTTAATTTGGGTTGCGCGCGGGAGTAAAACTTATTTCTTGCCGGCCGTGGCCTTGGCAGGCTCACTCGGCTTGCTGGAAGTTTTTTCCTTTTTTTCTTCCTTCTTTTCTTCCTTCTTCTCTCCCTTTGCTTCCTGCTTATGATCTTCTTTCCCCTCCGTCGGCGAGGAAGAATCATCGGACGAGCTGCTGCCGCCGGGTGACGACTTTTTCGCGTAATCGTTGATATACCAACCCGACCCCTTGAACCGGATGGCGGGTGATGAGAGCAATTGCTCGAGTCTCCCGCCACAACTTTCGCAGGTCTTCAGCGGCGGATCCGAGAATTTGCGGATTTTTTCCGTCCTCCGCCCACACTTTTTACACTTGTACTCGTAAAGCGGCAAGCAAGCCTCCTGTCAGTGAATCCAACTCAATTATAGCGCCCGGCCGCAAAACCGTCAAAATCCGTAGAGTAGGCCATCCATCAGGGTTTCAGGGAACCCGTCGGGTCCACCTTCCACCCCACCTGCGAAAGAACCCCGCCCAGAACACGAACATCGTTGCAGGTCAAGTTCAGGTCCAACAAGGTGCGGCGCAGCTTCATCAGCATGGCTTCCCGACTCTTGGGATGGAAATAGCCGGAGGCATCCAGGACGCGCACCGCGTGCTCAAAAATGTGATCGAGCGCCTGCTGGTTGGCGGGTTCCGACCGATGCACGGCAACCTCGAGCTGCCGCGATTCGATGATGCCACCACGTGCCAATTCATAGGCGCAAACAGCGACGGCCTGTCCGAGATTCATGGAAGGACAGTCGGAAGATGTGGGAATCCGCACCAGCAAGTGGCACTGGCTCATGTCGTCATTTGAAAGACCGGTCTTCTCTGAACCGAAAAGCAGGACGGCCCTTCCCCTCGCCTTCCGGTGGCGCAGCCGCGCTGCGAGCTTGGGGAGCAGCAGAACTTCGCGGCCGAGATTGCGGCGGGAGCCGGTGGTGGTGCCGATCACCAAAGTGGCATCGCCGACGGCATCGAGAAGCGCCGGCACTGAGCGAGCCGACGCGATCACGGGCCCACCGCCGACTGCCGCCGTGCGCGCCTCCGCCCACGTGGGCTCGAAAGGCGCGACCACCGCCATTTCTTGCAAACCAAAGTTCGCCCAGGCGCGCGCCGCCGCGCCGATATTCAAAGGATTGCGCGGGCGCACCAGCACCAGGCGCCAATTTAATTTAAGGGGCTTCATGGCAGGAATTGTAACAGCACACGGAGGCGGCGGGTGCACTGGAAATGCGCCAATTCAACACACGATCACCGCGGAGAAAATGGTCACTTCTTGGGATTGGCCGGCGCGTTGGACTGATCCTTCTGCTTGTCGATCGATTCTACGGACAGAATGCGCGCGCCTGACTTGAACTGCTTGTAGTCAGTGTAGCGAACGACTTCCTTCATATGAATGGGAGTTCCCGTGGAGAAGTAGAGTGTATCGTCGGCCATGGTGTAAGTGGGAAACCAGAACTTGCCATCCACCTGTTCGCGCCAGGTGGTAAAACGGGGAAAGAGATTCTCCTGGCCATGAGTGACCTTGGCTTGGGGAACTTGCTTTCCTTCGCTTTTGACAATCTGCAAATCGCGGTCATCAACCCATACGACGCCCTGGAAATACTGCCGGTTCTTTTCGATCGCCTTGGGACGAATGGAGAAAACGTAGGCGGTGATCTGATCCACTTTGACGTGGCCCAGATACTTGATCTCGTAGTCGGGCAGCTCATCCGAAGTAAGGACAAAGGGTTGAATATTGCGAAATCCTTCAATGTCCTCTTTTGTGATGATCAAGTTCTTAAGGGTATTGAGAGGCGCATAGGTGACCTTCTCGATGCGTTTGCCGGCATCGTCGTAGAGGATGTCCCACTCCTGCGCGTACGTTCCTACGATTTCGTTCTCGGCGCCGAGTTCTTGAACCTTATTGATCTGGTGGTAAGTGTAATTATTGCGGGCCTCGCGAAACACTTTCTCCTTCGCGGAAAATTCCAGAATGATGTGCTGAATTCCCTGGGCGTCGGGATCCTTCAAGTTCGGTGCGCTTACAACTGCAGGAGCCACTGTCTCTGGTTCTTTTGTGGCAGATTCGTGCGCAGCCGGCTGACTGGGGGTCCGGGTGTTCGGTGAAGCAGCCGAGAGAGAAGGAGCGGTCGCGTCCGGGGCGGGTTCAGGCGCGCTGGAATTCCGCGTGTGCAATACCGGCTCATTGGAGGGCGAAGATTCAGGCTTTGCAGGGGCTGCCGGAGGCGGCTCCGCCGCGCGGGGTTCCGGGGCGTCCGGAGCATTGGGTTTACCCTCTGGTGAAGCTTCCGCCGCAGGAGCCGGATTCGGATTGGCAGCTGCCGGAGGCCGTGCTTCAGGCGCGGGTGCCGGCGCGCTGGCCGTTGCTGCCGCGGCCTTGTTCCCCGCTTTCCGCAGAGCATCAATCACATCATCACTGGCCCCCTGGTCATGAAACGTCTTGGCCAGGTCCGGACTCATTTGGAAATCGACGCCACGCTTTTCGACAATCTCAATTATTTTGGCGCTGGGAGAGCTTGCCAGAAGGAGTAGGGTAACGTCGTCCTTCGATAACGGCTGGTCCGCGGCGGCAGGAACGGCGCTGAGCAGGCCGGCCAAAATAAGCAGGGCGACGGCCAAGACAATTCTGCTTAAGGCGTTTAAGGCGAAGTTGGAAGTTTGTTTCATTGCGGGGTACCTGTTATGGGATGCAGATCCCAATCCTAAAAAGGTCTCATCATGAATAGAGTCATTCCCACTGCCAAAAGTTGTATCGCGAGGCCGTCCGTCTTGGCGCGAATTACGCGTAAAGCGAGCTCAGGCCCCCTGCTTCGCAGGACTTGACGCCGAAACGGGGGGGAGGTTGGCCGCTGCAGCGTTCGCTGATTCGGTGGGGTAACCCAGTTCCACCCACCCGTCGAATCCCCCCATCAGCGGCAAAACCTCACGATATCCTTTTTCGACAAGTAGCCGCGCCATCCTGGCGCTGGTGGCTTCGTTGGGTCAAGTACAGTACATCACCACCGGCAGGCCGAGGGGAATTTCACTATAGCGCTTCTCGAAGTCGTCCGGCGGAATCCAAATGGCGCCGGCAATTTTGAAACCTTCAGCATGGTAGCTGAGGTCGGAGCGCAAATCGACAATCACCATGGCGTCACCACGGGCCAGGCGTTCCTTAAGTTCAGGCGCGGTAATCCGCGAGCGCTCCAGCAGGCGATAGAATTGCCGCCGCTCCACCCACTTGAGCAATAGCCAGCCTGCCAGAGCCACCGCCAGAATCGTGGCGCCGGTCCGTCCGAATGCCGCCAGCCAGGCCAGAGCCCACTCAACCTCGGTGCGGAAGGCGCGGCCCAGGGCCATCGCGGAACCCGCCCACAGTGTAATTCCGACTAGATCGGCGGCGAGAAAATGCAGGGGCGGCACCTTTAGCATCCCGGCCAGGGGCGCGGCCACGGCGCTTAATCCCGGCAGAAATTTGGCAACGAAAAGGGATTTGATCCCGTAACGCTGAAACGTGCGTTCGGTGCGGTTGACGCAAGAATCGGGCGACAGGGAAAGGGAACACAGGCGTCGCAGGATGGGCCGGCCACGCAATCGGCCGAGTTGATACCAGATTCCATCGCCAAGCAGTGCCGCGCAAACGCAAGTAAAGAAAATCAAGGGAAGGCGGAGGTGAACCGGGGCAGCCAGGGCGGAAGCGACAAGAATGACGGGGTAGCTGGGCACTGGAAGCCCCAGGTTCTCGGCAAAGACAGCGAGGAGGATAAATGAGTATCCGAATTGATGGAGGATTTGGACCATCGGAACACCCGCATGGCGTCAGAATTTCAGCAGGATTATGAGGGAATGTATCTGCCCTATCGCCCGGGGCAAATTGAAATCAATTGCGTGAATCTCATGCCTTGCGACATTCCTGTTTGCCAAAAGGATATCGACATCCCACCCGCGGTCAACCCGTGGTCTGAATGTCTGGCTTAAAGCTCTCGTGGCCCAGTACCGCTTAGCGCGCTCGACGGCGATTCTTTAGCCGCATCTGGCGCGTCTTGCGGGGATTTCTTTTCGGTTTGGAAATCGCGAATGTCACCGTCCCCACGCGACGAACCGTCCATTCCTTACTTTCGGGCTTGGTCTTCTCAGTATCCATGGTTCCTTTTATGTCCTCTCAGAACAACTCCGCACAAAGATTATAGCGGATATTTCATTTTCCTGCTGATGGCCCCGAGTGATCAGCTCGTGCCGGGCACGGAAAAGCTCGTGACCGGGCCTGGCGCCGATCCCGATCAGTTGGCAGCGACGATGGAATCCACGTTAATCGTATCGCCGTTGAGTGTGCCGGTAACCTTCACTTTGGCGCCCGCAAAAGGTTCGGGGGTTTTTTGGTCGCTGAGTTGATAAATCTTGCCGCTGGGATCAATCAGGATATACTTGGCGCCCTCTTTGACGCATCCCAGGGTGCAATCCTTGTCGCTTTCGCCCGGCATCATGTGTTTGGCTCCGCACATGGAATCACCGATGTTACCCACGAAAGTGTTGGCAGCGGCGCGGCCCGGGCCGGCCAAGCTGAGGCCCACCGCGAGCACCAATCCCAGCAAAGAAAGTGATATTTTCTTCATGCCCACCTCCACGATATCCGGCTCATTGGGAACCCGCTTGAGTTCAGAATACCCTTCGATCCTCGCCACCGGTGGCGCGCCGAAAGCCGCATGAATTATAGATGTTTGAGCGGGCCGTCAGGTTACTCGATCCATCGAAAACCTGTTGAGAACCGCTTGTCCCTCACCTGCAGCCACCGTGTGCCGGCCGCACGATCTCCCTAAAGGCAAACGGCCACCCGTACTCGCGAGTGGCCGTCAGGTATCCATGTGATCAGTCGAAAACTTAGCTCGATTTCTCGGCTACGCTCTTCACCGTGATGCTTTCGCCGTTCACTTTGCCCTTCACGGTGACTTCTTTTCCACCGAGTCCCTTGAATTTATCCTGGGAGTCAAGCTGATAGACTTTCCCGTTCGAAACCAGGACGTAGGTGGCGCCGCTGGAGACGCAGTGCTCCACGCAATCCGAGTTTCCGGCGGCCGAGTGTTTCGCTCCGCAATGGGAGTCACTGACCGTGCCCGTAATATCTTTGCCAAATGAGAGACTGCCGAATACCAATACCGCAAAAACCATCAGCACCATTTTCTTCATCGGAATTCCTCCTCTGGGGTTAGTAGGGTACCCTTGCAAACGCCTGGCGAAAGCGGGGGCGGCCTGTGTGCCTATTTGCTCAGCTCGAAGGCCGAAACCATGGACGGCGCTCCGCCGGCTGTTTGGTATTTATAAGTCGAGCCTTCGCGGCCCCCACAAGGTTTTATTTTAATCTCAATGGTAGAGCGGCGCAAGCCAACTGATATTTGGCCAACTGATATTTGAGTAGTGTCCTATTTTGAACGTAGCGGCGGGCTTGAGCCCGGCACCTCTCTGTAGCGCTGACCTTTAGGTCAGCATGTGCCGACCCAAAGGTCGGCGCTACGTCTGAAATTAAGACACAACCGATATTTGCGGGATTTGAATCCGAATCAGGAACCCAACCCGGTGGCGGAAGGCGAACGAGCGGCGCGATCCATGCAGGCCTATTCCGGTTGTTCGCCGGCTTGCTTGGCTTTATCCAGTTGCTTCTGCAGTTCCGGGGAAACTTGGGTCTCGGGCGCTGCGGCCATGCCGGAAGGCGCCAAATCGCCCAGCGTGCTCGACAGCCAGTTTTGCATCACTGCGCTGTTATCGTAAACCGCGGTCAGGGGGCGGTGGCGGTAGCTGCCACTGAATCCCGATTGCAGGGCGAGCACCGCAAACCCTCGCCGCTTCTTCCAGAGCAATTTTCCGGTTCGGCTCCACAGGTACATGTCGGTGGTGGCGGCGTACACCCAGCCTTTACCACCCTTATAATCCAGTCCGGACAGCACCTTGGATTTTCCGGATCCCACGGGCTCCTTCATGTCATCCCACGAGGCGACCGAGCCACGCACGTCGGCTTTCACTTTGATGATTCTGACGGCCAGCACGGCGTCGGAGTGCGTTTTTTTTGCGATCGCCATCATCAGCGGCCGCTGTTGATCCAAATCTATTCCGCCGGTATCCGCGTCGTACTCGTCGGACTCAGAGCCAAAGGCCTCATTGCGCTTGGCGATTTCCAGCGCCAGATCGGACGGGGCCACGTACCACCCCGTATTGTCCTCAAGATACCTGGTAATGGCGCTGATCAACCCCTCGCTATCATCCACGTCCGCCACCTGCGGCAGGATCACGATGCGCCGGATGAGGTCAGGGTTCGTCACTTGTGCGGAGTCGAGCGGCGGAAGCGTGGCGGGGAATTCAATCGATTGCAAGTGGTTCACGCCGCCTTCGGTGGTGTACCAAACGATCACGGGCGCGGCGATGGCAGCGTGAGACGTGTAGTCCTTGTCGGTATGGATTTGGATTTGCTGGCTAACCCTGTCGAACACAGTGAGCGTGTCCGGTTCGACGATCGTCACCAAACCTTCCAGCCGCGTGCCGGTGTGGGTAGAACTCTGGTCGGATTGAGGGGAGGCCGCACCCAACCCGCAGGTCAATCCTAAAACGCACGCCAACAAAAGTTGACTAACCCTTGAACCTGGGCAAACCACGAATCGTATTCTCTTCATAAAGCACCTGGGGCAAAGGACCGTGATAATCGGGATTCGGCAAAATCAATCCCTCACGGTCCCCGTTTTAATTCTTGAATCCGTGCAATCCGTTCAGCCTTTAGCCGGCTGGCTACTTGATTTCAATTACGTACTTGCCGAGTTCCAATTTTGCGGGGTTGCCGTTGACCACGGCCAGCGGCTTGGCACCCTTGATGCTGTCGTCTTTCTTGGAAGCGCACTCACCCAGCTTTTCGCCAGCCTGGTTATAAATCCTGAACTGAGCGTCGTCATTACTGGTGGCGGCGGGACGTTCCAGCCCGAAGCCATAGCTGCCCACATCCAGGGAAGTGCCACACACTGAAATC
>Ga0206987_1160_pt1 | contig 13064 bp, 10 predicted proteins | sample Alteio_BWMinCont_11_FD_153281 | JGI IMG/M metagenome (GOLD analysis project Ga0206987, IMG submission 153281) | Enriched cells from forest soil in Barre Woods Harvard Forest LTER site, Petersham, Massachusetts, United States -... | ecosystem: Environmental > Terrestrial > Soil > Temperate forest >... | reverse complement strand
CAGTTGCGAGCCGCTGCCCACGCCTTCCACGTATTCGTTCTGGCTGAAGTCATTGCTCTGCTTGGGAGTCAGACCCAGGGATTTCGAGGCTTTGTCAAAGTCCTGCGTCTTCGCCAGCTCCGCGAGCTTCTTGGCCTTGTCTTCCGCCATGGTCACGGACTGTTCGTGGCGATAGTCCTCCTCCACCTGGGGGCGCACTTCATCGAGAGTGGGAATGTGCTCAGGCACGACCTGCACCAGTTGGATAATCGCCGCGCCCTTGGGGACGGAAATGGGTGTGCCGACTTCGTTCAAGTGCAGCTGGAAGGCCAGGTTTTCAAAGGCGTCGGTTTTGCCGAGGTCGGGAACCGCCTGATTGTATTTGAAGAGCGGGGTGACTTTGGGTTCCAGCCCTGCCTTGCGGACAATGTCCTCAAACTGTTGCGGATTGTCTTTAAGCTGTGCTTCAAGGGTAGTTGCCAGCTTATCCATCTGGTCGGCGAGCTGCTGCTTCTCCATTTCCGAGCTGATGGCGCCCTTGACCTCGTCAAAGGTCTGCAAATGGGCAATCTGTTTGTCTTCGACCTTGAGAATATGGATGCCGTACTCGGTCTTGACGAGCCCACTCACTTCACCGGGTTTCAATGAAAATGCCGTGGAGTCGAAGTTGGCCACGGTCTGACCGTGAATAATCCAGCCCAGCTCGCCGCCCGCCGCGGCCGTGCTGTCTTCAGAGAATTTTTTTGCGAGGTCTCCAAAATTGGCGCCGGCGCGAATCTGGTTCAGCACATCGGCGGCCGTCTTCTCAATGGTGGCCACTTCCGCCGGGGTCTTGCCCGTGGTCTTGAAAAGAATGTGAGCCACCTTGACGCGGTCAGGCACGCGGTAGTCCGAGAGGTGCTGGGCATAGTACTCATGCAACTCCGCGTCGCTCACCTTCAGCTGCGCCCGCGCCACGTCGGGGTCGATGACGGCATAGCGCACCTGGCGCTGCTCAGGCAGCTTGTAATGGGCGGGGTCTTTCTTGAAGTACGCTTCCAGGGCCTCCGGCGCCACCTTGACGTCCTTGATGAACTGGCTGGGATCGAAGAGCACGTAATCGATTTTGGTTTTGTTGTTGCGTTGGCGGAACTGCGCCTGAACTTCGGAGGGCAACACCTGCACGCCGTCGGTCACGATGCTGCGCAGTTTTTCTTCCAGCAGACTGTCGCGCAGCATGGTTTCAAACTGACTGAGCGACTTCCCCGTGTTCTGGGGCACCAGCTCCGCGGCACGGTCCGCCCCCACAAAATTTCCACCCGGGTACAGCCAGGGAATGGTCTGAAGCACCTTCAGCACTTCCTGGTCGGAAACGTCAACTCCCATTTTCCGGGCCTGGGCGGTCAAAATTTGTTCGCTCACCATCTGGTCAAACACGGAGGGCGCGACCAGAGGCACCATGCGCTTGTCGAATCCCCGGGGCGAGTTCTGGAAGCGGTCGCGAATCGCTTGATCCAAGTCGGCGCTGGTGACGGTATTTCCGCCCACCGACGCCAGTACATTGCCCTCCGGACGGCTGGTGTCACCACTGGGAAGGGGCGCCATTACCACCACCATGCTCAGCGACACGATGCCCAGGAAAAAGATGAGCAGCCATTTCTTTACCGCGTCCTTGTTTCTCTTAAATAAGGCAAACATGATTGCTCCTGCAGATTGGCCAAAACCTACTCATTATAGAAGAGTTTTGCCATTGGCGGCAAGGGTGGGATTTGGCGCGGCTGGGCGCCAGTTGCGATTTAAGGCCACTCCCTCATGCGGGCAGGGAGTTCGATCGGCTAGCCCGCTTCCACACTTACTTCCCCTGCAATGCCGCGTCGATGGCCTGGTAGTAGGCGTCCTCGGAGGGCAGCCCCACGATCATCCTCCCATTGATGAACACGGTTGGGGTTGAGGCCACGTTGATGCGCTTGGCTTCCGCCATGTCGCGCTGGATGCGGGAAAGCGAGGCCTTGGAGTCAAGGCAGCCGGCCAGCTTGACGCGGTCAACCCCTGACTGTTCCCCAAAGTTCAGCAGCGTATCGCGCAGGTTGGCGATGTTGATGAGCTGCTGGTTTTGAAATATGAGGGTTCGCAGGGGCACGTAGGAGCTGGGATTGATTTCATACGCGCACTGGTCGGCAATCGCTGCGGTGAATGACCAGTCGTGCATCGGGAGGGGGTACTCCTTGAAAACGACGTGGAGCTTGTTGCCGTAACGCGGTATCAGTTTCGTTTCCAGAAAGTCGTGCATTCGGGCACAAGTCGGGCACTGAAGGTCGGCATACTCCACCAGCGTAACGGGGGCGTTGGGCGGACCCACGGAGGGTTCACCGGTCAGTGCCATGTTGTGCAACGCCAGCTGCCGGGGATCGACTCCCAAAGGGTATAGATCGCTCAGGATCATGTGCTTGCCATCGTGGGTAATCAGCAGAGTGCGGTCCTGCTTGTTCTTGCCATCGTCCATGGTCAGGACTGCTTCGTTGAATGCCGGGGACGCCGACGGCTTTGACGCTCCCACCGTGAGCTTTAAAGTGTCCGGAGTTTTGTAGGTTTCATGAAAACGCTGGGCTATTTCTGCGGGAGTATCCTGGGGGAGATCAACTATACTGCCGGTGACCACCACCAGAAAGCGCGCGTCCCGGGAGACCAGCACAGGTTGGCTTTTCTGATTCTTGCCATCGGCTACCATCACTGCGGCCTGATTGAAGCCGGGAACCACGGGGGAAGGAAGCAGCGGACCTAGGGTAAGCTTCACAGTGTCGGGCACACCAAAGCGCTCGCGCAGGTACTTCAGGATCTTATCGTGCTGGGCGTCACTCAGAACCGCACCTTGGGCCGGCTCCGCCCGAACAACCATGTGCGAAAGTTCGCCGTACACGAGAATCAGCATTACCGCCAGAAACCAGATTTTAAGGTTTTTTCCGCTCAAGTGATCTGTACCCTTTGTTAAGGAAATGGGTTCGCCGGAACCAATTAGTCATTCTATTGAAAATACAGCGGACAAATCAAACTCGAATTTTGTGGGAAGCGGGTTCTGTGGACATCCGCGGGTTCGGAAAGGGCGAAATTCGCGGAACGGTCGATGCCGGGGCGGATGCTTGCTGGGAAGAAAACGGGTCGCTTCTGTAGGGCCCGCGGGAGGGAGGGAGCGAGAGATGCTGTTAATATCACGATCGAACGAATTGATTCCTCTTTGGGAGAGGAAGTTGAATTCATTCCCCCGGCGCGTCTCGAGGCGCGCGTCGGCAGATGATCGCAAAGGCAAGAGGGCCGACCCCGTCCCGCGCTCTCCGCGATAAAGCGAAGGAGCGCGGGCGTCAGGATCGTAATGCGCATGCCGAAAGCAAAATCTGCCATCGCTGCAATAACGGATTCTAGCTTCCTGCCGGAGCAGCGCACTTGGCCAGCGAATGATCGTTGGCTTTGTAGCACTTGCCGGTATCGTTAAGATCCGGCTTGCCGGCGGTGACATGGCAATACCCGCATTTCTTGCCTTCCTTTGATGCGTAGGCGGGTTTGGCGGTGGAGATGGAGATCATAGAACCGCTTAGAATAGTCAATGCAACCAGGACTTGAAACAACTTCATGGAATCCTCCTTGGAAAATGAATTACCTTTCTCACGTCGTCGAAAAAAACCTAAGAAAAAGAACGTAAGCTTACCACCAAATCCGCGGTTACCGAAGGATAACCCGTGGATAGAAGCAAATCATCCTGGCCGGGACGCGTGTTAGCCTTGTTCCCGAAGGAGAATTTCTCCAGCGAATCGAGGGCATCAATAACCCCGCACCGTCTCTTGCCCCTCGGCTACGATCACGCGCTGCTTACCGGCTTCAGCGCTCTGCCTACTTCTGATCAGTTCCTCCCGCCAGTTCATGAAGGATCTTGGGGTCGGCTTCATCCTGAGCCAGCAGCGAATGGCAAGCATTGCAATCCTGGGTGATTTCCTTGCCGTCTTTCGATTTGTGGTTGCCATCGTGGCAGCGGAAGCACCCGGGAAAACTATTCTCCGCATTGCTGAAATCCGTGTGGCCAAGATTGTTGGGATACGTCCCCCAGGCGATATTCATCTCCGGGAAGACGTTCCCTTCGTATATGTACAGGATTCCCCGAGCGGTTTCATCAATCGCGGCGCGCTGGGAATCATAGATCGCGGGATAATTCTTCCGGTAGTATTCGCGCAAAGCTTCCGGCAATTCGTTCTCCGCCGCCTCGCGACTGCGGTATTTCACTTTTAGAAGTTCAACAGCTTTCTTGTGAATGAACGGCAGCGCCGGATTGATGCGGCCCGCGGCCATCTGCTTGTTCACCGCATTTTCCGGCATCTCGAAGGTGTGCGTGGGCCGGTTGTGGCAGTCCATGCAATCCATAGTGCGCCGCTCTCCATTTGCCAGCAGGTCCGCTTTGGGAGGCGCATCCGTTGAGGCATACTCCGTCACCGATCCATCCGCATTGCGATAGCTCACCCAGGGAATCTGCTGCCGCTTGAGGTCTCCCGGAAGGTACGATACCAGCCCCAGATGACGGCCGTGAATCCCGATCAATTTACTGTCAGGATTGCGGCCCCCGATGTGTACCAGCAGGACGGTCTTGGTGGCGGAATTCTTCTCGTCATCGGCAAACTTGGTTCTCACCACCAGTTTGTCACCGGAAAAACGCTCCGGCCAGTGGCACTGCTCGCAGGTTTCGCGCGCCGGACGCAAATTATGAATGGGCGTGGAAATCGGCCGCGGGTAAAGATTCAGCGTCACCGCCAGAACCTGGTAGCTGCCGGAGAGTTTGGAGCGCACAAACCACGGCGCTCCGGGCCCAATGTGGCACTCCACGCAGGCCACTCGCGCATGCGGAGACCGCTGGTAAGCCGTGTATTCCGGGTCCATCACCTTGTGGCAAGTCTGCCCGCAGAACTGCGTCGACTCCATGAACACGGTGCCCTGGTAAGTGGCAAAGGCAAAGATGGGAACATTGATTGCCGTCATGACAGCGATAAACAGCAGGGTCCGTCGCACTCCGGGATGGGAAAAATCAACCGTGGGGTACGTCAGGGGAAGCGTGCCGAGCCGACGGAACTTGCGAAGATCCCGAATAATGCCGATGGGAATCAAAATCAGCCCCAGGGCGAAGATACCGGGCAGAATCATGAAAACTACGATGCCCGCGTAAGGACTGGGTTGGACGCCGACGATCAGCAAAATAAACGCGAAGACCAGAGTGATGCCCGCCGTGGTGGTAAGCACCACGCCCACACGGCTGATCAGGTTCTGGCTGAGATATACCGCAGGGCGAATCACCCCGCGCAATATCGGGAGTATCGGGTGCACACTTTGATTAGGCTTAATGGGTTCTGGCAAAACCAAATTCCTTTCCAGCCTCGTCAATCAGTTGTTATGAAAACAGGTGTTATCCTAGCATTGTGAACTACCCTGCCATGTTCAATTTTGAACACAGGCGGCGATTCTCTTCACGATGCCAATGAATTCGGAACGCGAGGGCGGGATTGCGATTGGTTCTTCCCACCCTCGCGACCGATCATTCCGACGGAATTACGCAGCTGGTGCCTTGTAACCTTCCAGGGAATGATTGTGGTCCTTGTAGTACTGACCCGCGGGCGTGAGTTCCTTCATTTTTCCGGGTGGGTGGCAGAAGGTGCAAGCCTTGCCCTCTTTCTTGGCATACTCCGGCTTGCTCATTCCAAAGGGCAACGCCATGACCATAGCAAACAATGCAATTGATAATGCCTTAATAAACGTCATAAAGGTTTAACCTCCTTGAGTGAGGTGTCCTGCTTTGAACGTCATAAAGTCTTAATCCGGGCACGCTCGATAATCATGGGAGCATTCTTAATACCACAGAAAGAAGCCAGTGTTTAATTTCTGTACAGTTAGGATTTTACAAAAGTTAGCGAATGATACCCTGTCGTACTTGATTGTAAGGAAACCATTTGCGCAAAATTTCGGCAGGTTTTGCGGGAAATGACTCAGCCCCCTTCAGACTTCCTCGACTATGACTTTCTGTCGTCTTGCGTTTCGAGACACCTTATCTCCATGAGCCCAAAGGGCGAATCTCTATCAACATTGTAGAATTCTTATACACGCATTCTCCGCGGCGAGAATGGCATTGCGCTTGCCCTCTGACTCGCGGGTGCATAGAACGGACGACGATTAGACCTGCTCGTGCCCCGCAGTTCTCCAAAGGACTTGGACTTTATGAACTTAGTTGTGGTGGGAATTAGTCACAAAAAGGCGCCCCTTGAGCTGCGTGAGCGGTTTGCGCTGAATGAGCGGATCATTCCGGAAGTCCTGCTCCGCCTTCAGACCGAGCCGGAAATTGAAGAGGCGGTGATCATTTCCACCTGCAATCGCGTGGAATTCGTGTTGTCGGCTTTTGAGAAGCAGGATGGCATGGCGGCTTTCCGCCGGTTTGCCGAATCGTTTTATCGCGTGCGTTTTGATGACTTCACTCATTGTTTCTATATTCACCGCGATGAGGAAGCCTTGCGCCACCTGTTCCAGGTGGCCTCGGGCTTGGATTCATTGATCGTCGGCGAGCCACAGGTTCTCGGCCAGGTCAAACAGGCTTACTTTCTGGCGAAGCAGGCGGAGACTTGCGGCAACGCGCTGGAGCAAGTTTTCCAATCTGTATTCAACACCGCCAAGCGGGTGCGGACAGAAACGCATGTGGCGGAAGCTCCGGTGTCCATCAGTTCCGCGGCTGTGGAAATGGCGGAACGGGCCTTTGGCGGCTTGCAGAACAAAACCGTAATGATCATCGGCGCCGGACAGATGGGCGAGCTGGCGGCGCGCCACCTGGTTTCAAAAGGTGTGGCCACAGTGCTGGTAAGCAATCGCACGCACGCCCATGCCGTCACACTGGCGCAGGAGTTGCGCGGCCTGGCGGTTCAGTTCAGCGAGATTTGGCAGGCCATGTGCAAGGTCGACATTGTGATCAGTTCCACTGGCTGCCCGCACTTCATCATCACCCGCGATGATATGGAACGGCTGATGGCCGAGCGTGATGGCCGTCCGCTTTTTGTGATTGATATCGCCGTGCCCCGCGATGTGGATCCGGCGGTGCGCGAAGTGGCCGGCTGCACGCTGGTGAACATCGATGGGCTGGAAGAAGTCACTCACCACAATCTGCTGGAGCGGCAAAAGGCCATGGAAGCGGCGGATGGGATTTTGGCCCAGGAAATCGAACTCTTCCGCGCGCGCCAGGAACAGTTAAACGTCGTGCCCACTATCGTTTCATTACGAAGGCGTGTGGAGGATATCCGCCAGGCGGAAATGAAGCGGATGCGGCGGATGTTCGGCGAGCTGACGCCCAACCAGGAGCAGGCGTTGGAAGCCCTGACTCACGGACTAGTAAACAAGATTCTTCACACGCCGTTTACCGAACTGAAGCACGCCGCCGGGCGGCCTGACCGTTCGGAATTCATCGACGTGGTTCGGACCATTTTTCATCTGCAAGAAGATCCTACCAACCCATCCGCGGCAATTATAAATTAACCTACCTTATCGCCCTGAACAGATGCCGCCTCCGAAAAGGAGGCGGCACCCTCCTGCCGGAAGGCCTTTCGTAGAGGCGCCCTTGAGGGCGGCATGTCTTTAATGCACGGGATCTGGACGTCGGTTACTGCGAACGGGGTGCCGGGCTGAAGCCCGCCTCTACGAAAGGCGTCGACGCGTAGGCAGGGCAAAGCAACTACTCGGCTTTTTCCACGGACTCATCAAACACGCGGTAGCCGGAATTGGGTGGGAATAACTCAGTCATCAGGTCCATGCGACGGCGCAATTGCGTAATGGGCAGATGTTCGGGACCGACGCGGATCTGCACGTCGTGCCAAAGTCCATGGACGTATTCCGCGGCCGTGCTGATAAACGAAACGTCGCGATAACGCTCAAACTGGGCGCGGGAGCGGCGTCCGGCGCGGGTGGGCAGATAGGCTTGCTTAGAATTCAGCGCGTCCTCATCGATTTCGCCGCGCACTCCGTGGCGGATTTCCTCCTCGAGCATCTGGTTATAGGCGGCAATTTCGGAATGGGTCAGGCGCGGGCGCAGCAGTTCCGCCACACTTCCCAGGAGTTCAAACCCTGTGTCGTGGGCGTCCAGCTCACGGCAGGCCAGCAGCAGGTTGATGCGCTCCGGAGTCTCCACCCAGGCGGCGGTGTGCGCTTCCCCCGCGGGCTTGTGGCGGCTGATCACGTCGCCGGTTTCGAGGCAGGCGATATAGGACACGGCCAGCACGCGAACTTTCCCAAGGCGCTGCGCCATCGCCGACGGCAGCGCCTGCACCGGTTCGCGCACCATGGTGCGTTCTTCCGCCGGGCTCAGGTTGATGGCGGAATGAAACTCCCACTCGTGCATCAGGCGAGAGAGGGGAACGAAACTCCCCTGCACGTAATCGGTGATGGGAGTAAGGTCTTTCGGAGTCGTCGGGGTAAATCCCAAGTGGCACCATCCAGCTAAATGGCCATCGGCACTTCAAGGTTTCTGGCCGTGCTAATATTCTGCGAAAATATTCCGCGCCTGTCCAGCACCGTGGCGACGGCGGAAATCTGTCAGGCGCGGAAGCCGCATGGAAAAGTAACAACCCAACAAGATCCGCTCACTGCTAATTGGAGCCCTTCATTCCGGCTTCTTGGGGAGCCAGGTTGAGCTGTATTCGGCGCCGGAAAGCATACCCGCATCCACGAGATGGGCAATTCCGGTGACGCCCTCACTGTCATCAGACACCAGGTACACGGCGGCGCGCCCAATGTCCGCCGGTGTCAGGAACTTGCCCAGGGGCACGCGGCTCAGGCGCTCGCGCATGATCGCCTCCGGGTCGGCGCTGGCATTGAAGTGCCTGCGCAGGGCCGGCGTGTCCGTGATGCCGGGGCAAATGCAATTGACGCGAATGTTGTCAGCACCATAATCCAAGGCCAGCGACTTGGTAAGCAATACGATGGCGCCCTTGGCAGCCACATAAGCGGGGGTCAGCATCTGCCCCGTCAATCCGCTGATGGAAGCCGTACTGAGGATCACGCCGCCACCCTGTTTGCGCATGATGGGCACCACATGTTTGACTCCGAAAAAGATGGACTTCAGGTTCACGGCAAAAAGGGCGTCCCATTCGGCTTCAGTCGTGTTCTCTACGAGCTTCACCAGGGAATAGCCGGCATTATTGAACAGGATGTCGACGCGGCCCCAGCGCTCCGCCGTCTGATCAATCATATTCTTAACGGCGGCCTCTTTGGCGACATCGGTCAGAACGAACTGCGCCTCGCCGCCCTTGCTTTCAATCATGCTCACCGTTTCCTGACCCAACTTCTCCTGGACGTCCGCTACGGTAACCTTGGCCCCCTCTTTCGCAAATTCGAGCGCACAACCCCGGCCGATGCCCTGCGCGGAGCCGGTGATGATCGCAATTTTGCCCTTTAATCTCATGAAGTCTCTCCTCAAGCTGGTTTTGATTTAATGTTCCGCCCGAATAAAACTATGCACCCGGCCTTAATACTACACGCGACCGGGATGCGCCATCGAGAAAAATTGCAAGTTTCACCTCCGCGTCGTGGGATGGAAGCGTAGAACTCGAAACTCACAAACGCTGGCGGAATTCTGCCATCGGCAATCGACAATCCCTGCGCTGGCCCGATTCACAACCCTTGCCCTTCCCGGCCTGATGAGGAATAATCCAGACAGGGAGAAATCGCATGATTCGCCAACAGTTTCTGGACTATTGCCAGGGCCTCAAGCAGGCGCTGGACGTCATCCCCACCGATGCCGCGGAAAAATTTCTGCAGCTTTTGGAACGCGCCTATCTTGAGGGCCGCCAGGTGTTTCTGATGGGCAACGGGGGAAGCGGGGCCAGCGCCTCACACGCCGCCGGCGATTTGAACAAAGGCGTCTCCTACGGCCGCGAAAAGCGTTTCCGCGTAATCAGCCTGAATGATAACCTGGCCACGCTGACCGCCTACGCCAATGATGTCTCCTACGTGGATGTATTTGTCGAACAGCTCAAGAATTTTCTTCACCCCGGCGACCTGGTGATTGCCATTTCCGGCAGCGGAAATTCCGCCAACGTTTTGAAGGCCATTGAATACGCCAATCAGCAGGGCGCCATTACCGTGGGACTAACGGGCTTCAATGGCGGCAAGCTGGCCACCCTGGCGCAGGTGCCGGTGCACGTTCCTGTGCACGACATGCAAAAGGTCGAGGACATTCACATGATGCTGTTCCATGTGGCCATGCAGGTCCTGTGCGCGCGCATGGACGCTCCTGCCCAGGCGCCCGCCTGCTGACGCGGCGCTGAACGCGTGCAGGCCATCGTCCCAATGCCGGCTCACCATGCCCCACCGGGTACAACCCCGCGCTTTGCCGTCAGGCCGTAGTCCAAGCGCCGCCCGGCTCGCGTTGGCGCTGGAGTGGACGGAAGAATGAAGATCGCCATTCTCGGGCTCACGGCCAGGTCATATGGCAGCCTTACCTACCTGAAGAACTTTCTTCCCCACCTGGCGCGGCTGGATCCCTCCAACACGTATGAAGTGTTCGTTCCCCCTGACAAGATTCAGGAGCTGGATGTAGGGCAGGCGAATTTCCAAGTTCACACGCCCCGCTCCGCCCCCCGCTTCGGCGCTCTGCGCGTGCTTTGGGAACAGTTGGTTCTTCCCTGGATTCTCCGCGCGCACCGGGTTGACGCGGTTTACACCACTCAGAACCTGGCAATTCTCCTTTCGCCCACACCCAGCATCACCATCATTCAGAATGTCGAGCCGTTTTTTGCCGGACAATTCCCCAACCCGCTGCATCTGCGACTGCGGCTCTGGCTGTTGCGAATGATGACGGGAATTTCTCTGCACCGCAGCCACGGAATCATTGCCATCTCCGATTGGGAAAAGGAGTTTCTGCAGGAGAACTTTAACCTGCCTCCGGGGAAAGTCATCGTTAGCTACCCCGGCGTCACGGAAGGCTTCCATCTACCCGCGCCGGGGTCTGCCGCATTGCTGCGCGATCGCCTGGGGCTGGAGCCGCCATATATTCTTTCGGTTACGCGTCTGGCGGGTTACGGCAATTTGCTCAATCTCGCTCGTGCCTACGTTTCTCTGGTGAAGACAGGCAAAGTCAACATGCCGCTGGTGGTTCCGGGCGAGGTTTGGGATTCGCAGTACATTGACCAAGTGATGAAACTGCTCGCCGAAGAAGGCTGCGCAGAGCGGGTTAAATTTCTTGGCTACGTTCCTCATCAGTACATGCCTTTGCTTTTCGGCCACGCCACATGTTTTGTTTTTCCGTCGCTGCTGGAAGCATGCGGGACGGTGCTGATTGAGGCGCTGGCCTGCGGGACGCCGACCCTCTGCTGCCGGCTGCGTCCCATGATGGATATCTGCGCCGACGCCGCGGTGTTGTTTGATGGCCGCGATTCCGCCGATATTGCGGAAAAGGTATCCGAATTACTCACCGACGCCGCGATGCGAGAAGCGCTTTCGCGGCGCGCTGTCGAGCGCGCCCGCCAGTTTTCATGGCAGCAGGGCGCGGAAAAAGTGCATCAACTCTTCCAGCAACTCGCTTCCCCACCGGGCGCGACGAATCCCGAAGCAGCCACCCCTCCGGAAAGGAGAACCTGACCGTAGCCGCAACCCCGGCTCGGCCCGCAATAATCCCTTGCGCCTTTTGATCCTCAGCATTCAATACGCACCGGAGTTCACGAGCAACGCCATCGTGATTACCGGCCTGGCGCGCGAACTCGCCGCGCGCGGCCACCTGGTAACAGTGCTCGCCGGAACTCCGCATTACCAACTGCCGCGCGTCCCCGCGGGTTACGCATGGCAGCCCTTTCGCATCGAAACCCTGGAAGGCGTCAAATTGATTCGCTGCTGGGCGTTTCCGAAATCCGACGGCAGGTTTGCCAAGCTCTTGAACTACGCCAGTTTCACACTGACCAGCCTGGTGGCGGGACTGTTCACTGATCGCCCCGAGGCCATTCTGATCGTCTCGCCGCCATTCTGGCTCGGGTTCAATGCGTTGTTGCTGCGATCACTCCGCGGCGGCAAGGTGATTTACAATGCCCAGGACTTATTCCCCGACGCTTATCTTGCCAGCCGCGAAGTCCGGGTGGGATGGCTCGCGCGCGTCATGGGCAGATTGATGAATCGCATCTACCGGCGCAGTGACCGAATCACCGTGATCACGGAATCCTTTGCGGAGGCGATTGCGGCACGCGGCATTGACCGCCAAAAGATTGTGACGATCCCCAATTTCGTCGACACGAAAGCCGTCAAGCCGCTTCCGCGCGCCAACGCGTTCCGGCGGCAACAACGGCTGGACGACCAGTTCGTGGTGATGTATGCGGGGAACATCGGATACACTCACGGAACGGAACTGCTGGTGGAGGCGGCGGCCGCGCTCGCCGCGATTCCCGACCTCCGCTTCCTGGTGGTTGGCGGCGGCTCAAAACAGGCTGATTTGGTCCGGCTTGCTCGCGAGCGTCAACTTTCCAATATGCAGTTTCTGCCGACGCAGCCGAGCGAAACGCTTCCTGAAATGCTGGCCACTGCCGATGTCTTCGTGATGACTTCCAAGCCGGACGTGGGCAGAACTTCGTTCCCCGGCCGCATCTATAATTCCATGCTCGCAGGCCGTCCGCTGGTGGCGAGCTTTGATGAGAATTCCGATCTGGCGCGAGTGCTGCACAACGCCGGCGCGGGAATTGTGACTGCACCCGGCAATGTGGAAGAGTTTTGCCGGGCGCTCACAACCCTTTATCATGACGCCCCTCTGCGTGAACGCATGGGGCGGAGCGGCGTAGAATTCATTGCTCGAAACTATTCACCGCAGGCGGTGGTGGAGCGGTACGAATCGCTATTCAAGGAGCTGGCTTCGCGCTGAAGGAGCGCACTGGACCCAATGCAGGCGTCGATGCAAGTCAAAATCAAGCTGGGCCTCCTGGCGGGAGATCTCGTAATTCTCTCCTTCTGCCTGGCCATGGGCACCTTCATCCACTTCGGCGATGCGTCGCCACTCTATGACGAGTACCCCACCGCCTGGGTGCTGTGTCTGATGATTTACCCGCTGAGCCTTTACCTTACGCGGT
>Ga0206987_1156_pt1 | contig 13095 bp, 18 predicted proteins | sample Alteio_BWMinCont_11_FD_153281 | JGI IMG/M metagenome (GOLD analysis project Ga0206987, IMG submission 153281) | Enriched cells from forest soil in Barre Woods Harvard Forest LTER site, Petersham, Massachusetts, United States -... | ecosystem: Environmental > Terrestrial > Soil > Temperate forest >... | reverse complement strand
GCCATAAACCGTAGAAAGCGGCGCATAAAATGTCCAACCAAAATCTGGCGCAGTGACATTTGAAACGCCTATGTTATTCGCTATTGGCTTTTTAGTGATGTTTACTATTGGTGGTTTTTCAGGCGTGATGTTGTCGTTAGCTCCCGCAGATTATCAATATCAAGATACTTATTTCGTCGTAGCACATTTCCATTATGTGTTAGTGCCAGGTTCTATTTTTGGCATTATGGCGGCCGTCTATTTTTGGATTCCGAAATGGACGGGTCATATGTATAACGAAACCATTGGTAAGTGGCATTTTTGGTTGACGGCTATTTTCTTGAATGTGACTTTCTTCCCAATGCACTTCCTTGGTTTAGCAGGAATGCCACGCCGTATCCCTGACTATGCTTTACAATTTGCGGATTTTAATCAAATCGCTTCTATTGGAGCATTTTGTTTTGGTCTATCGCAATTGCTATTCTTGTATGTCATTGTGCGTTGTGTGATTGGTGGCAAACCAGCGGGTAATAGACCATGGGAAGGCGCAACGGGCCTGGAGTGGGATTTACCTTCTCCGCCTCCTTATCATACGTGGGTAACACCTCCGGATCCTTCATTAATCGATGTGCGCGAAACCGAGGCTGGCTAACGCGTACCAACCATTCGCGGTTAACGTGATGAACTTCACCGCTCGTTTTAAATATTTGATGGGGTTGCCTGGCAAGATTTATCGTCAGCAACCCGGTCGTCTCACTAAATCGATAGAACTTGATCAACAAAATTGTTTTGTTAAATTGCATTTCGGTGTAGGTTGGAAAGAAATTTTTAAAAATCTGTTACAACTACGCTTACCCATTATTGGCGCAAAAACGGAATATCTTGCGTTAAAAAAAATGCAACAACTTCATATCGATTCTCTTGAGCCTGTGGAATTCGCAGAATCTGGTATTAATCCCGCAACGCAGCAATCCTATTTGGTTACCAAAGCTTTGCAGAACATGATTAGCTTGGAAGATCTATGTGCGGAATGGCAGCATAATAAACCCTCGATACAATTTAAACGTGACTTGATTCGCGCATTGGCTGTTATTGCAAAAAAATTACATGACAATGGAATCAATCACCGTGATTTTTATTTATGTCATTTTTTGTTTGATCCACAGTATTATCAACAGACACAGAAAATTAAATTATATTTAATTGATTTGCATCGTACGCAAATTCGAACTAAAACGCCGTGGCGTTGGCAGGTGAAAGATATTGCTGGTTTATACTTCTCTGCCTTAAAGCTTCCGCTAACGCGTCGCGATCTGTTTTGTTTTATGCAAATTTATGATCAAGGCAATAAATTTTGGCAAGAAGTTGAAGTCAAGGCCTGGGATCTTTATTTGAAAACTTATTTTGTTAAACAAAAAATAGGGAATAAAACGATTTTGTTTGATGCAGCAATGCGCGATCAGCTTACGTTGGAAAAATTTTTTCAGCAGCCGAATGCGATCATTCAACAAGCGCAGATATTAAAAAACGACGCAACAACTACAGTGGCAAAATATTCTGACTTTCTTGTGAAGCGTTACAATGCGCGTAGTTTGGGTAAAATTTTTAAACGTTTGTTTCGAACGAGTCGTGCGCGTCGATGTTTAATGCAAGCATTACGTTTGCGCCACTTGGGTATTGCAACACCAAAACCTATTGCGATCATCGAGCAATTAACGGGCGTGATAAAGCGTGAATCGTATTTGGTTATCGAATATTTAGAGGGTGAAGATTTGTTGGCATTATTAAATACACATCCGGAAAAAATATATGATGTGGCAGAAAAAATCCATTCGCTGTTTAAAGTTTTATACACGATACATACTGCGCATGGTGATATGAAGGCAACAAATTTATGGATGGCACAACAACAAATTGAGTTGTTAGATTTAGATGGTATGCGACAATATAGTAATGAGTATGCATTAAAAAAAGCATTGGTCAAAGATAAAAAACGTTTTTTAAAAAATTGGCAACAACATGAGAGTTTTCATCAAGTCTTTCAACATTGTTTAGGAAAAAACTATTTCAAATATTTTTTGGATACGCGAGCGCTTGCTTGTCCGCAACCCGTGCGTGAAACAAAGCTGCGATTAAAGCAATTAACTGCAGGTGAACTATTGACGGTACTTTGCAAGGATGAAATAACGGTTTTAGATTTAAAAGCTATGTGTCAAGTTTTGAATTACGAATTTGTTTCCAGTAAGCAATATACAGATTATTTCGAAATCGCTCTGAAGGTGAAAGCATGATTTTAGATGCTTATGCTGCTAACACTTTGCAAAAAGTTGTGCAACGCTTAAAAGCGGGAGAATTGGTTGTTATTCCAACAGAAACCGTTTACGGTTTAGCGGGTGATGCGACTAATTCGGTTTCGATCAAAAACATTTTTTCTCTAAAATCACGTTCTCATGAACGTCCTATCAGTGTATTGATCGCTGATGCAAATCAAATGCGAGAGTGGTCAAACAATATTCCAGATATCGCTTGGCAATTGGCGAAAAAATTTTGGCCGGGTCCTTTAACATTGATTGTGCCTAAGGCGCCGCATGTACCTGATATTTTAACTGCGCAGCAAAAGACGATTGGATTACGTGTGCCAGCGCATCCGATTGCTTTAGAGATTCTGCAAAAATTTGGCAGTGGTTTAGCGACGCCCTCAGCAAATTTATTTAATCAGCCGAGTCCTATAACGGCGGAAGCGGCAGCGAAATATTTTTCAGAAGAGTTGTGGGTAGTTGATGGGGGCACATGTGAGGTGGGTGTTGCTTCAACGATTGTTGATTGTAGTGTTTCGCCACCGAAAATTTTGCGCGAGGGTGTAATTTCTTCGGCGGATATTTTTGCTGCGCTATCTCATTTGTAGTTGCCAGCTGTCATTCCAGCGAAGGCTCATAGGCGTCAACTTAAGAGTATTTTTTTGTCATTCTGAGCGAAGCGAAGAATCTCTGTTCATTTGTCATTCCAGCGAAGGCTGGAATCTCTGTTCATTTGTCATTCTGAGCGAAGCGAAGAATCTCTTTTATTAGCCTTATAAACATATACCCTATTCAGGCACGCCATAAATACTTCCCTGTAGGCTTGGGAAAAAACATCCTTGTTTTTTACATCCTGAATAGGGCATATATTTATAAGGCATTAATACTTTCAAGATCGTTAGATACAAGTTTAGCAATAGATCTTATTTTACCATGGTATAATATCGCACAAAATTTTAGTTTGAGGAAAAAATATGAATACACTTGAGCAGCTGAAACAACAGATTCAAGAGAATCCGATTATTCTTTATATGAAAGGTTCACCGGAGCGTCCGCAGTGTGGTTTTTCTGCGAAAGTAGTGCAGGCGTTGAATGCTTGTGGTGCGAAATATGCGAGTGTGGATGTGTTGGCAAATCCTGAGGTGAGAGCGACATTACCGCAAGTGGCGAATTGGCCGACATTTCCTCAGTTGTATGTGCAGGGTGAGTTGGTAGGTGGTTGTGATATCGTGTTGGAGATGTATGCAAGTGGTGAATTGCAACAGCTCATTAGTAAAGCGCAACAATAATTTTTATTTTAATTAGGAGATAACAATGAGTGTTTTGGTTGGTCATAAAGCCCCAGACTTTACAACGTCTGCGGTATTAGCGAATGGTGATATTGTAGATGGTTTTCAATTATCAGAAGTCATCAAAGATAAGCATGCAGTTTTATTTTTTTATCCATTAGATTTTACATTTGTTTGTCCATCTGAATTAATTGCTTTGGATAAGCGAATGAAACAATTCAAAGAGCGTGGTGTTGAAGTGATTGGTATCTCGATTGATTCACAATTTACTCATCATGCTTGGAGAAGTACGCCTGTGGCTGAAGGTGGTATTGGCAAAGTGGGTTATACCTTAGTTGCAGATATTAATCATCATGTATGTCAAGCTTATGGTATTGAGCATCCTGTAGCGGGAGTGGCATTACGCGCTGCGTTTGTGATTGATCCACAAGGGTTTGTGCGTTCAGAGATAGTGAATGATTTGCCGATTGGTCGTAACATTGATGAAATTCTTCGTGTGGTAGATGCATTACAATTTTTTGAAGCAAACGGTGAAGTGTGTCCTGCGGGTTGGAACAAGGGCCATAAGGGCATGAAACCCACGACTTCAGGGGTTGCAGAGTATCTTTCTACTCACGCGGATGATTTGTAATTTTAGTGGGAAAACAAAAAGACTTGACAACTGTCTAAGAGATTAAGTATAACTATACTCAAGTTTGCAGATTAGGAGTTTTAATATTGTTTATTTTTTTAAATAGGCTATAATGACTCTTAGATTTGTTAGGAAAGATTTTAATTTAACTTAGGAGTGCTTTTAGCATGAAACTAAAACTCGTAGTGACTACAATGATTGTAGCAGGTGCAGTAAGCGCTAGCGCTTTTGCCGATGACGGAATGCAAGCGCAACTGGATGCGATGAAAGCTCAAGTTGCTCAAATGCAAATGGCAATGAACGCAAACAACGCTGGCATTAACATGCCAAACACAGGATGGTTTAACCGAATCAGTGTTAGCGGTTTAGCAAACGTTGATGCGATGGGAACCACTCATTATTCACCAGTTAACTTTACAACTAATTATCCTTCTGCACTTGCTGTTAGCAGCGCGGCTGTTTTCGCTGATGCTAATGTAAGTGATTGGACAAAAGCACACGTAGGTATGGCTTACGGTACAGGCAACCAATTGTACTTTAACTACCTCCGTCCAGGTGCTTACACATCATCTGACGCAACTGGAACCGATGCTCATGCATATCTTGATGAAGCTTATGCAACGATCGGCGATTTTGCTAAATCACCTTTCTATTTGAAAGCTGGTAAACAATATCTTCCATTCGGTTCATACACACCGTTCAAAGATATTACTCCTTCATTAACACAAGTATTGTCTCAAGTGAATGACCCAGCTGCAGTTGTTGGCTTCGTTGCTAACAACGGCATTAACGGCGCATTGTATGGTTTACAAGGTTTAGAAGAAATTAATACCGCTACGTCTCATGGTGTTACTACTCGTCAAAACAATGGTAAATCAGCGATTCGTAACTGGGGTGCTCAATTGGGCATTCAAAATGCATTCAACAATCTTGGTTATACCGTAGGTGTTGGTTACTTATACAACATGGCGGATGTAACAGGTATTGAATATGCATTAACTAACACAAACAGCACAAACACAACTAACGGTGTTTCAGGTTATGTTCAACACGTTGGCGCATTTGCTGCTAACGCTGGCCTCAAATACAGCGCGTTTGATGTGGATGCTAAATATGTAACTGCGGTACAAACTTTCAGTCAATATGACATCACCTATAACGGCAGCGGTGCTAAACCATCTGCTTGGGGTGCTGACTTAGGCTATAGTTTCCCAATCTTGAAACATGATACACGTTTCAGCTTAGGCTACCAAGGTTCTGCACAGTCAGCTAATATGAACATGTTCGGTAATGGTTCAAGCACAACTGCTGCATCAGGCGGTTTGTCTGACTTCGACGGCATGGGCTTACCAAGATCACGTTACTTGGCTGACTATACTGTTAACGTTTCTAAGTTTACTGACCTTGGCTTTGAAGTTCGTCGTGATAACGACTACTCTTCAGGCGACGGTGGTACTGGTAACAATACAACGACAGGTGTTGCACGATTGGCTGTTAAATTTGCTTAATTGTCATTACCAGAGTTTTAGTTTCGGAGAAGCCCGCGCAAGCGGGCTTTTCTTTTGCTCTTTGTCTTTCAGTTTTTCGCGTTGTTGCAAACATGCCTTCGCTACTCATGTAATAATTCATACACTCCGTTGCTCAGGCATATTTGCGCCTAGCCAAAATTCTGAAATACTTTGAGCAATTCTCTTCGCCTTTCATTTTTATTAATTTTTATCTTCTACAAAATATGTTAATCTTGTTTATATTCTTTTATGTAAACCAATATAAATATAACTCTGTGATATATGATAAATAATTATTTGCAAGATTTTTTAGCGCAGCGTAAAAAAAAGCTACCCTTTTATAATTCTTTTTTAGAAGTTTTGCACATTGATTTACCGTTATTTATTGGTTTATTGCTATTGGCAGGTTTTGGTTTATTGATTTTGTATAGCGCGAGTGGGCAAGATTTGGTGATCGTAAGCCAACAAGCCATAAAATTAGGCATGGCGATTATTTTGATGCTGATTCTGGCTCAGATAACGCCAAGAAACTATGAAATGTGGGCGCCCTGGCTATATTTTGGCTGTGTATTTTTGTTGATTTTGGTGCTTGGTTTGGGCGTAAGTAGTAAGGGTGGGCAGCGCTGGTTGAGTTTGGGTTTATTCCGTTTCCAACCCTCAGAAATTATGAAATTGGCGATGCCATTGATGCTGGCTTGGTTTTTTAATCATGCAGATCTACCACCAAGTTTAAAGCGTTTAGGTGTTGCATTTTTATTGATCATTATTCCTGTATTGCTTGTGGCAAAACAGCCTGATTTAGGTACAGCGTTGATGATAGCATTTGCTGGATTAAGTGTGATTTTATTGGCTGGTGTGCCCATTTGGTTATTCATCACTGGCTTGATTGCCGCTGCTGCGAGTTTTCCATTGATTTGGCACATGTTACATGATTATCAAAAGAATCGTATTTTAATGTTATTTAATCCAGAGCGTGATCCATTAGGTAAGGGTTATCATATTATTCAATCCAAAATTGCGATTGGATCAGGCGGATTTTTTGGGAAAGGTTGGTTTGGTGGCACATCGACTCAGCTATCGTTTTTACCAGAACATACGACGGATTTCATTTTTGCGGTGACTGGAGAAGAGCTTGGTTTTATTGGCGTCGTGATTCTGCTCACATTATTTGGTTTTATATTGTGGAGAGGTTTGAAAATAACTTTAATGGCGCAAGATACTTTTTCGCGTTTACTCGCGGGCAGTATCACATTATTATTTTTCATTTCTGCGGTGGTGAATATGGGAATGGTCTCAGGCATCTTGCCAGTGGTTGGCGTTCCGTTGCCTTTAATAAGTTATGGTGGGACGGCAATGGTGACTTTTTTTGCAAGTTTTGGTATTGTGATGAGTGTACATGCAAATCGAAAAATGATTAGTACTTAAATAATGTCAATGGAGAATTTTTTATGTTGCCAACAGATGTGACAACTTGGGTAGTTTTGGCGGGTGCGGCGGAAGCAAAAATATTTGAGCATAAACGTAAACAAAATGCATTTAAATTGCATACACATTTAGAACATCCAGAAGGAAGGGCGAGTGTTCATGATTTGGTAACAGATCATTCAGGAAATTACAATGCGGGAAGTTCCACAGGTTCTTTCTCTCAAGATCATAATCCTAAAGATAATGAGAATACTAATTTTGTATTGCAAATTGTGCATTTGCTGGATCATGCTCGCAGTACAAATCAATTCGATGAGTTAATTATTATTACGCTCCCACATTTCTATGGTTTGTTAGAAAAACATATGGGCGAGCAACTTCAGAAAAAATTAGTTCGTCATATTATGAAAGATTATTTGCATGTTCCTGAAAAAGAATTATTGGAAAAAGTTTTTCCTGCAGAAAACATGTAGAAATTTTTAAAGATGGGTGTAATAAAGTATAAATCATTTAATTTATTTGGAGAAATTATGTATATTCCACTTAGACTCAGAGTTTCTTATTGGTTAAAAAGAATGATGGTGCTATTGGCAATTGTTAGTGTTGCAGGAGTTGGTTTTGCTGATTCTTCGTGTATAAAAAATGGTCGCAATTATTGCAAGCTAGCTGCCCTGGCATGTACTAATGCAGGTTGGCGAGCTGGTGTTGTGTCGACGGGGTCTGTTCATCATTGTGTGTCGCGCATTCCTACAGGGTGTTATTATGAATCAGCTCAATTTTCATGTTCTCCAATTTCTTGTAGCCCAGAAAAGTTTTATCCTGATGTTAAATATACTAAAGCTTGTTCTCCGTAACCAGTGATGTACTAATCTTGCATCTCTCTTATAGCTGAGAGAGATGTGGGAATATGTAAGAATAAAAACTATGTTTTTTTACCACCGAATTAAAAAGTATCTTTTTCCCGCCACGTTAAGTTATATCATATTCGTCGTGGCGATCAATGTTGCATTTTCCTTTGCGCCTTTCTTTCACCTTTGGGGTAATGAGGTTTCACCGGTTGATATTTTTGTGGGCGCGATTTATTTAGTTCGAGATTTTGCGCAACGCGAAATTCGACATTACGTTTTAATCGCGATGATTGTTGGTATTATTTTAAGTTATGTTTTGGCAGATAAGACAGTTGCGTTTGCAAGCGCCGCTGCTTTTATGTCGGGTGAAGTTGTGGATTGGTTGATTTTTACTTTTACCAAAAAACCGTTGAGTCAACGATTAATTTGGTCAGCAGCAGTTAGTACACCGATTGATAGTAGTGTGTTTTTAATTTGCATGCATCAATTTAACGCAGTGGGTTTTTTATTGATGTCGGTGAGTAAATGGATTGGCGTGTTGGCATTATGGTATTACTGGCGGCGCAAAACTTTGAAGCATAAATTGATTCATGTGAAACATGCTGCATGAAGGTTGTCACCCATACTTTCGTGCAAGTTTACTCGAGAAACATGGATGTTCCGAGTCAATCCATTGTTTTTCCTGTGGCAATAAGAATTTAGACTTCCAGAAGATTATTATTTCAGACACGCTGTGATTGCGCGTAGGCGTCAACTTAAGCAAGTTGTCATTCTGAGCGAAGCGAAGAATCTCAGTTTTGAAAACTGCAGTAAAGCGGAGATCCTTCGCTTCGCTCAGAATGACAGCATTATGCCCGATTGAGATCTCTTGTTATTCAGATCTCGCAATTTGAACTAATTTATCATTGTTGAATGTTAAAATTAATTTTTGCGTCGTCATATCACCTTTGCCAGGTTTGAATGTATAAATATACTGCGTATCCCGGCTATCAATAACATTCACCAAAATAGGATTACCTAAAAGATAATTAACTTCATCTTTATTCATTCCGACTTTAACTTGTGCAACGCGATCTTCAGGTAGTACGTTACCTTGTTGAATATCTGGTTTATATAAAAACGGAAAATTTGACCAAGAGCATGCGCTCAAAGAAATGGCGATAAAACTGATAAAAAATATATTACGAATCCGCATACAATTATTTCTATTTTATTGAGAAAGCGTTATGATAGCCTATTAAGCTTTATTTGTCATATTTTTTGTTGGCTAAAGGTTTTGAAACTATGTATGAAAAATTATTGCGCGAAGCCGGTTTAAAAATCACCGCCCCACGCTTGAAGATATTGGCGGTGTTGCATCATCCACAAAAACGGCATTGGGGCGCTGAGTCGATCCACCAAGTTTTGCAAGAACAGGGCGAAGAGGTGGGGGTCGCGACAGTTTATCGTGTCCTAACCCAGTTTGAGATGTGTGGCATCGTACAAAAGCATTTTTTTGAGAATGATGTCAGTGTGTTTGAGCTGAGTTCACAAGAACACCATGACCATTTAGTATGTGTAGAATGTGGGAAAGTGGAAGAATTTATTGATGAAGTGATCGAACAACATCAAACAAAAATCGCCGCTCGCTTTAAGTTTAAAATGCTCGATCATCGCTTAGTGATGTATGGTGTTTGTGAGGCTTGTTTAAAGTAGGTTTTTCCTGTATAATGCCACGTTCAAATTTTTGAATTTTTTGTAAGGGTTGGTCTTAATGATTACTATTCGTTTAGCAAGAGGCGGCGCTAAAAAACGCCCATTTTATCACTTAGTAGTGGCTGATAGCCGTAAAGCACGCGATGGCCGTTATATCGAGCGTTTGGGCTACTATAACCCACTTGCTGCTGGCGCTGAAAAGTGTTTGGTATTAGAAAATGAACGCATTCAATATTGGTTAGGCCTTGGTGCTCAACCTTCTGAACGCGTAGCAAAATTGCTCAAAGACGCAGCTAAATCAGCTGTTTAGTCTCGCTTTTTCTGTTTTAAATTTGCTGTAAAGCCATGGAAATTCTGTGACAGATAAGAGAGTGGTGGCTGGGAAGATTGGCGCCGCGCACGGTATTAAAGGTTGGTTAAAGATATTTTCTTATACCGACCCTATCGATAATCTCCTGGACTATCAGCCTTGGTGGATTCAATCTGCTGCAACACAGGATGGTTGGCAGAAATTGAAGATTGTACACAGTCAAGTACATGGTCAGGCATTATTAGTAGGTTTTGCAGATATTCATGACCGTGATGCCGCTGCTCGATTAACCAATAAAGAAATTTATATCGAGCAGAAATTGTTACCTAAACTCGCTGAAGGCGAATATTATTGGTCACAGCTGGAAGGTCTTGAAGTGAAGAATTTGCAGGGTTTTGTATTTGGTCGCGTGACGCATTTAATGGAAACGGGCGCCAATGATGTCATGTTTGTCAAAGGCGAAAAAGAGTATTGTTTGCCTTATTTACCGGGTCAAGTTATTAAACACATTGATTTGGCTAAAAATGAAATGATAGTAGATTGGCCAGAAGAGATTTAGGAAGGTGATAAGAAAATGCGGATAGCGGTTATCACTATTTTTCCTGAGATGCTGGCAGCATTGAATTACGGTATGCCGCAGCAGGCGCAAAAAAAGGCTTTGTTGGAAATTCGAGGGTTTAATCCTCGAGATTTTACGACAGATCTACATCAAACCGTAGATGACCGGCCCTATGGCGGTGGCCCTGGAATGGTGATGTTAGCAGAGCCCATTCAGAAAGCTATTTTGGCGGCGAAGCAGTGGTTAGGCGAAGAAGCAAAGGTGGTTTATTTATCGCCACAGGGAAAAGTTTTAAAACAAGATGATATGCGTGTCTTAGCGCAACGTGAAAATTTGATCTTGTTAGCCGGTAGATATGAAGGCATTGATGAAAGAATTATTGCATCAATGGTGGATGAAGAATGGTCAATTGGTGATTATGTGCTGAGTGGAGGAGAACTCCCAGCCATGGTTCTAATTGATGGAGTCATGCGTTGGATTCCGGGCGCATTAGGTAATGAACTTTCAAATTATGAAGATTCATTTACAGAAGGATTACTTGACTGTCCGCATTATACACGGCCAGAAGTTTTTGCAGGAATGAAGGTGCCATCGGTATTACTGAGTGGAAATCACGCAGAAATTGCCAAATGGCGAAAACAACAAAGTTTAGAGCGTACGCAACAGCGTCGCCCAGACTTAATTAAAAAATAACGAAATAACATACTCACAGTTGAAAGACGAAGAGTATCAAACCGCGAGTGAGAATGAGCGGATAAACTGAGGAGATTTTCTATGAGCAATATTATTCAAGCCCTTGAAGCGGCGCAAATGCGTAATGACATTCCTGTATTTTCATCCGGTGATACGGTTGTTGTTAAAGTAAAAGTAAAAGAAGGTAACCGTGAACGTATTCAGGCATTTGAAGGCGTTGTGATTGCTAAACGTAATCGTGGTTTGAATTCTAGTTTTACTGTTCGTAAAATTTCTCACGGTGAAGGCGTTGAGCGTGTTTTTCAAACGCATAGTCCAACGATTGCTAGCGTAAGTGTGAAGCGTCGTGGTGATGTGCGTAAAGCGAAATTGTATCATTTACGTGATTTGCGTGGCCGTGCAGCACGTATTCGTGAACGTTTGAATTTACGTGCGAGTGAAGCTGAAACAGGGGCCGCTACTGAGTTGCCAGCAGTAGAAAACTAAATATTGTTAATGTGGCTTGTTGACGACATACATTTATCTGGTCAAAGAAAATTATAATATAAAGAGGCGGTATTATGTTAGGTCGTACTAGAGAACTTGCTGGTGGTTATACTCCCGCGGTTAGTTATATTAATGATGGCCAACTTCCTGAAAGTGTGATCATTCCTGATTACGCTATGAGTCCTAGTGATAGTGATAGTGATAGTGATAGTGAAAGTACATTGAGTTCTGTTTCAAGAGCTATTTCTCGTGTTCTGGAAACAGTGACGGCAGCCGCTACAACTACCGCAACCGTCAGTGCAACTACAGCTAACACAATAGCATCTTCGGCATTGCGAGTGGTGACAAACTGGGCCGCACGCCAAGCAGCTCATACGACACAGGCACAAGCTGTTACAATACCTCCTCAACCTGTGCAGCTAGAAGATGTGGGGCCGGCAACGCCGACCGCTCAGAGTGTGGAAATTGAAGATGTAAAACCACTACAACGACTTACAGCTTTTCAAACAGCTCAGTTATTGGTGACATGTGGGCGCCAAGCAAAGGATTGGCAACGACAACACTATAATGACCGCGATCATGATCAAGAACCGCCATCACCACGTGCATAATCAAGTTTATAAATAGGAGAGGTAAAGATGTACAAACAAAGCAGAACAGGGGCTGGTTCAGAAAGTTCCAACAAGCAAGATCATGTTTCAACTGCTGATATTAGTTTTGGTTTTGGTGCGGAAGTGAAACCATCTTTACCTAGTCGAACTCCTGAAAGCACCGCAGCTGCTTCAGTGCGTCAAGCGCGAACCACAGCGCTTCACGGCGGTATTTTTGCAAGAAGAAATGGTGCTACAGCACATCGAGATTTAGCTGCAGTAGGGTCTTTGCCTTTACCACAAACCACACCTGAATCACCCTCTTCTAATACACTTTAAGGTGGTAATGATGGGCCTGGATCTAAAGCTAATTTGACAATTAGCATTTTATAAGTAGTGTTTTATACTTAATCAAAAATGCATGATGAATAATTTGGCGTTTAAAATCGAAGGGTAAACTTTTTTGAGTGATATCTTCCACAGAATAAATCTGTTTAATTTCATCAGCTAATTTAAAATGTTGTTTGTTGGTCACGAAAATTAAGGTGCCTGTTTTGTTCAAATGTTTCATCGCAAGTTTAATTAATTCGGGATGATCACGTAGAATATCTAGCGTATCTTCCATACGTTTTGAATTAGAAAAAGTCGGTGGGTCTAAAAGAATCAAATCGAATTTTTCTGAGGATTCTTTTAACCATTTTAAGCAATCGGCTTGAATGAATTGATGTTTGGTCGTTGTAAAGCCATTCAATGCTAAATTACGCTTTGCCCATTCAATATAGGTG
>Ga0206987_1159_pt1 | contig 13381 bp, 12 predicted proteins | sample Alteio_BWMinCont_11_FD_153281 | JGI IMG/M metagenome (GOLD analysis project Ga0206987, IMG submission 153281) | Enriched cells from forest soil in Barre Woods Harvard Forest LTER site, Petersham, Massachusetts, United States -... | ecosystem: Environmental > Terrestrial > Soil > Temperate forest >... | reverse complement strand
ACATTGGCTATCGTTTTGCGTAAAAATACGATGACTATGCGAACACGAATCCCAATTAAAAATCATCACCACGAAATCCAATTAGTCGCTCAACGCAGCATGTTTGGCATGACGGTTATTTGCTGCCTGGTGCTGTTATTAATTGCTCATCTTGGCTATTTGCAAATTTATAAACATGATGTTTACGTCACGCAATCAACGAAAAATTGGCTGGATTTGGTGCCTATTGAACCGACGCGCGGTCTTATTTACGACAGAAATGGCGTGCTGCTTGCTGTCAATGTGCCGGTATTTAGTCTTGATGTCATCCCCGTGCAAGTCGCCAACTTACAGCAAACGCTTAATAATCTCACAAAAATTATTAGCCTTAACAATAATGATTTCAGTCAATTTAAAACGCAATTGCGCCAACATCGACGCTTTGATGAAATCCCCTTAAAATTGCGCCTAACTGAAACAGAAGTCGCTCAATTCACTGAAAACCAAAATCAATTTCCTGGCGTTGTCATTAAAGCACGTTTGATGCGCAATTATCCTTACAGTCAAAGTTTCAGTCATGTACTTGGCTATGTGGGACGTATTAATACCGAAGAATTAAGTGAAATTGATACGACCAATTACAGCGCCAGTCATTACATTGGTAAATTAGGCATAGAAAAATATTATGAAGAAGAATTGCATGGCAAGGTGGGATATCAAGAAGTAGAAAATGATGCCAGCGGCAAGCCCATTCGAATTTTAAAAGAAATTAAGGGCACACCGGGTAAAAATATTTATTTGACCCTCGATAGCCAATTGCAATTTGTCGCAGAAAAAGCATTGGCGGGCTATCGCGGCGCATTAGTTGCCATTCAGCCAAAAACGGGGCAAGTACTCGCCTTGGTCAGCACGCCTGGCTATGACCCTAATTTATTTGTCTTAGGGATCAGCCAAGCAGATTATCAAGCATTGCAGCAATCTGCTGATAGACCACTGTTTAATCGCGCCCTGCGTGGACTCTATGCCCCTGCTTCAACGATTAAACCCTATTATGCCTTGGCTGGTTTAGACGCGGGCATCATCACCCCCACTTCCACCATTTATGATCCAGGTTGGTTTCAATTACGCAATTATTCTCATCGTTATCGCGATTTTGGACATGCGATCCATGGCACCGTTAATCTCAACAAGGCAATTTCGCGATCTTGCGATGTTTATTTTTATGAACTGGCTAATAAATCAGGGATACGCCGCATGGATGCCATATTGGCTCAATTTGGTTTTGGTGCACCGACTGGCATTGATCTCGATGAAGAATTACCTGGTCTTACTCCCTCACCAGAATGGAAGGTAAAAGCCAAAGGTGCGCATTGGTATGAAGGTGATACGATCAATGCGGGCATTGGCCAAGGTTTCATGCAAACCACACCGATGCAATTAGCCGCTGCTGTTTCGACGCTCGCTAATCGAGGCGCACGCATGCTGCCCTATCTGATGATGGCAGAACAGCGCCCCGGCAAACGATCTATATTACAACAACCCATTCCACTTGATCCCGTCACACTGCGCGATCCGCATTATTGGGACCTTGTCATTCAAGCTATGCAAGATGTCATCGAGTCACCGCAAGGCACTGCTTACAAGTTCTTTGGCGCTCACACTTATACGGTGGCAGGAAAGACAGGCACGGCACAAGTGGTCACACGGCGCGGTAGCGGCAATGAAATCGACAATCAATCGGATTTGCCAGAAAAACTCCGTGATAATCATCTTTTTATTGCTTTTGCACCAGCAGATAATCCTGTGATCGCATTGGCTGTTATTACAGAAAATAGCAATGCGCCCGTTAAAGTTGCTCGTACCGTTTTAGATTATTATTTAGGAAATCGACCTGATGTTCGACCAATTCAAGTTCCGTTTAAAAAAACCGGCACATGACGCACGCTATCGTACGTTTTGGCAATATGTCCACATAGACGTGACACTATTGTCATTTTTATTATTACTCTGCCTGGCAGGCTTAACGATCTTATTTAGCGCCAGCAATCAAAATCCCGGCTTGGTTGAGTTACAAGCGGCCCGCTTTATTCTCTCTTTTGCGATTCTATTTATTGTTGCCCAGATTTCACCGAATACGCTGCAACGTTTTGCGCCCTGGCTCTATATCATTGCCTTATTCTTGCTAATCGTTGTCCTCGGCCTCGGTCATATTGGAAAAGGCGCACAGCGCTGGTTAAATCTCGGTATCATTCGCATTCAACCGGCTGAATTAATGAAACTGGCCATTCCTCTTTTATTAGCCTGGTTTTATCATAAATTACATTTGCCGATTACCCTTAAATCCGTACTGATCGCAATCCCCATCATCCTCATCCCTGCATTATTAACAGCAAAACAACCTGATCTCAGTACCGCTATCTTGCTTTTAATTGCAGGCGGCAGTGTGTTATTTCTCGCCGGTCTTAGTTGGCAAATTATTTTTTCTAGCCTTGCCGGTCTTGCGATCTGCATACCCTTTGTCTGGTTATTTTTACATGATTATCAACGCCAACGAATTATGACCTTTCTTAATCCTGAAAATGATCCCCTTGGCGCGGGCTACCATATTATTCAATCTAAAATTGCCATTGGCTCAGGCGGTATCTTTGGTAAGGGCTGGTTGAATGGCACACAATCGAATTTACATTTCCTGCCAGAGCATTCAACGGATTTTATTTTTGCGGTTTGCGGCGAAGAATTTGGCTTTATTGGCAGCACGATCCTGATCTTGCTCTATATGCTGATCATTTTTCGCGGCATTTATATCACCCTGAATGCACAAGACACTTTTTCCCGCCTGCTTGCTGGCAGTATTACCTTTACGTTTTTTGCTTCTTTCTTTATTAATATGGGGATGGTCTCGGGTATTTTGCCTGTCATGGGTATTCCGCTGCCCTTGGTGAGTTATGGCGGTTCATCGATGGTGACGATGATGGCAAGTTTCGGTATCCTGATGTCTATACAGACCCATAGAAAATTGGTGACGACTTAAAGTAAGGGACCCATTATGCAGCGATTTATGATTCGATTACTTTTGTCCTTACTCATCCTTTTGGCACCTATCTTGACATATGCCGATAGCGATTTTGTTCATCGCCAAGATGTCCTGCAATTTATTAACCTCATGGTCAAGAAGTATCATTTTCAAAAACAAGTCCTGCTTAATATATTCAGCGAAGTCAAATTACGCCCCCAAGTGGTGCATCATGTGAAAAAGCCGCTTGAAGCCATAGCCTGGAATAGATATCAAATATTATTCGTCAACAATTGGCGTATTAAACATGGCGTCGAATTTTGGAATACCTATGCGGCTGCCTTGCAGCGTGCTGAACAAGTCTATGGTGTTCCCGCCAGTATTATCGTGGCAACCATTGGCATTGAAACCAAATATGGGCATAGAACGGGTGACTACCGCGTGATTGATTCTCTCACTAATTTAGCTTTTAGTGATTCTTCACGTGCGCCCTTTTTTCGTCAAGAGTTAGAGCAATTTTTATTGTTGACGCGAGATGAGCATTTAGATCCACTGACTGTCATGGGATCCTATGCGGGTGCTATCGGTCAACCGCAATTTATGCCGAGCAGCTACCGCTATTTTGCCGTCAATTTTTCCAAAAGCGGTAAAACAGATTTAATGAATAATGAAGTGGATGTCATTGGCAGTATTGCGAATTACTACAAAAAACATGGTTGGCAACCCAATGAACCCGTTGCTGCGCAAGCTTATTTAATCGATGACCGTTATGCTAGTCTTGCCAATAATCGAATTTCACTGGCTATTCCTGATTGGCAAAAGTATGGTATCGCACCCAAAGAAAAGCTGCCAAGCACTAATTTAAAAGTAAAAATAATTCAGTTAAATAACCGTTATAGCAAGGAATATTGGCTGGGTTTTCATAATTTCTATGTGATCAAACGCTACAATCCTAGCGATTTGTATGCCATGGCTGTTTATCAACTAAGTACTCATATTGAAGCGCAAAGGGAAGAAGAAAATCATGGTTAAATACGTATACGTTATGGCGCAACCCTCACCCCTACCCCTCTCCCCTCGCAAAAAGCGCTCCGGGAGAGGGGAGAGTTCTTTACTATTTCGAGGAGAAAATTTAAGAACTCTCCCCTCTCCCGGAGCGCTTTTTGCGAGGGGAGAGGGGTAGGGGTGAGGGCGCTTTTTGCGCCGTCTCGAAGGCTTTATGCAATAAATATTTTAACAATAACTATCTCTATCACTGTCTTGTTTTACTCATAATGATTTTACTAAGCAGTTGCAGCCATATGAGTAGACAAGATGGCCCGCCTAATTTCTATGTGGATGAAACAAAAATTCCTAATGCCGTGCCAAAAGTGGAAGCGCGTGCCAAGTATGGCAATATGCCTTCCTATGTTGTTTTCGGTAGACGTTATTATACGATGTCTAGCAGTAAGCATTATGAAGCCATCGGCACAGCATCTTGGTATGGTACTAAATTCCATTCGCACCGCACTTCTAGCGGTGAACGCTATAACATGCTGGCAATGACGGCTGCACACAAGACCCTGCCCTTGCCTACTTATGTCGAAGTCACTAATCTGAAAAACAATCGCAAAATCATTGTGAAAGTTAATGATCGCGGTCCCTTCGAGTCTAATCGCCTAATTGATTTATCCTATGTAGCGGCAAAAAAATTGGGCATGCTTGGACATGGCACGGCACGTGTCAAAGTGGCTGCGATTGATCCTCTTGTCTATGCGCGCAACCATGCAAAACCTTCTTGGCATTTTCCGCAATTTCATACGTCATCGACGACTTATGCTTCTTCTGAGCCTGTGAATAAAAAAATAAAACAACAGGATGAGCCGCTTTCTAATTTTTGGTTATCATCACATGGCATTGTCGCAGATAGAGAACGTGAACAAGTCAATGTTGATAGAGTAATAGCGCCGCCGCCTGTCATTAGGCATAAAAGGCCAACACATCATGTTGCTGCTCTCACTAGAAAACGCAAACACTCACACGTTATTGCCCTTGCTAGAAAAGGCAAACACCCTCATGTTGCGGCTCTCACTAAAAAAGGCAAACACCGGTCTTCTCATCAGCTGTTTGCAAAAACAAAACGTCGAAAATCGAACAAGATAGCCACCTAATGATGAGCACCTATCTTTCGCTACTCGTGTCAATCATCGGCATCATCATCACGATTTTTTTTGTCGTAGGTACACACGAGTTTGCCCATTTTATCGTGGCACGCTGGCTCAAGGTCAAAGTACTTTGCTTCTCTATTGGTTTTGGTAAAACTCTAGTTCGTTGGCATGATCGAAAGGGAACGGAATATAGGCTTGCACTGATTCCACTTGGCGGCTATGTAAAAATGCTGGATGAAACTGAAGCGCCCGTCAAAGCAGAAGAAAGTCAATTTGCTTTTAATCGACAAGCACTTTATACGAAATTTCTCATTGTGGCTGCCGGCCCTTGCATGAATCTCTTCTGTGCCTTTGTTCTTTATTGTGTGATTTTCATGGTGGGATTCACCGCAATCAAACCTGTGATTGGCAATGTCGCAGCCAATTCAATTGCAGCAGTAAGCGGTTTAACAAGCAATGAAGAAATTTTGAGAGTAGATGGTTCTGAAGCAATGACATGGACCAGTGTCATGCTGCGATTATTATTACACCTTGGTAATCAAGATGTGGCTAGCATCGAAGTAAGAAATATGGCAACGATGCACACAAGCACGCATTCATTAAATTTATCGCATTGGCAGTTAAATAAACTTAATCCTGATCCCTTGGCAAGCATTGGCATCACTCCTTCTATCTTGCCTATTCCTTATATCAAGGTACCACCTTATTTATTGAAAAAAATTCAATATGGGCCCATGAAGGCTATCGCAAAAGCAGGACAGGAAGTGCAGGATTTCATTTATTTTAACGCTATTTTATTTGGCAAATTAATCACGGGAAAATTATCCTTGGAAAGTTTAGGCGGCCCCATCACGATTTTTGAAGGCGCAGGTTCTGCCCTACAATATGGCCTTCTTCCCTTTATGGGTTTTCTTGCTTTCTTGAGTATTTCCATTGGCATTATTAATTTTCTGCCTATTCCAGGCTTGGATGGCGGTCATTTATTTATTTATGTGATTGAATCCATCATCGGCAGGCCCATTCCTGAAAAAATATTATTATTATTGTATCGCTTTGGTTTCATCCTTATTTTTTTATTAGTGATACAAGCCGTTTTTAATGATCTGCTAAGATTATTCTAATATGCCTACTATTTATATTAAACATGCATCTCTTGCTTACCAGCCGCAAATTATTTTTGCTAACTTGAGTTTAACTATTCCAGCTAATCAATGCGTCGCTTTATTGGGGCCAAGTGGTGTGGGAAAAAGTTCATTGTTAAAAATGCTAGCGGGCTTGACGCCTGCAGTCTGCGGAGAAATTTATGCAGATAATGCGCTAGCTATTCCTCCGCAAATTGCCTACATGGCGCAAACCGATTTGCTTTTACCTTGGATGAATGTGTTAAGCAATAGTATGCTTGGCGCCAAATTACGCGGCACGATCAATGCGAGTATTAAACACAAAGCAATTTCATTATTGACTGAATTAGGTTTACATCAAGCCCTGCATTTATATCCTGCTGAATTATCAGGCGGTATGCGGCAACGTGTGGCACTCGCACGCACGCTCATGGAAGATAAAGACATTGTCTTAATGGATGAACCATTTTCCGCACTGGATGCACTCACGCGTTATAAGTTACAAAATTTAGCGAGTGAGAAATTACGAAATAAAACGGTTTTTTTTATTACGCATGATCCCAGTGAGGCATTGAGATTAGCTAATCAAATTTATATTATGCAAGGAGAACCTGCTAGCTTAACACTCGCTGCAAGTTTAGCATCATCTGCACCGCGTGATTTAAGTGATCCTGAACTTGGCCGCTTACAAGCCCATCTTTATCAGCAACTAACAGCAGGATCAAGTTTATGACTTATTTACTTCGCAATGTGATTATTGTTGCAGGCTTATTATTCATCTGGCAAATGATTGTGACTTTAGGTCACGTACCTGATTATTTACTCGCCTCTCCTGCAGAAGTCGCTATGGCATTTTATCAGCAAGGCAATTTACTTTTCATACATGCTGCTTATACCATCACAGAAATCTTATTGGGTTTTATTTTAGGTGTGATGTTCGGTTGTTTCAGTGGTTTTATGGTCGCATTTTTTCGGCCATTAAAACTGTGGTTTTTACCCATCATGATTGTCAGTCAAGCTATTCCGATTTTTGCGATTGCACCACTCTTGGTTGTCTGGCTTGGTTATGGTTTGGCTTCTAAAATTGCGATTACTATTCTCATGATTTTTTTTCCTGTTGCAAGCAGCTTCCATGATGGCTTACAGAAAACGCCGCAAGCTTGGCTTGATCTTGCCAGTATTATGCGAGCAAGAAAATGGCGGGTATTTTATTTTATTCGCCTGCCTTCTGCGCTGCCTTCCTTAGCTTCTGGCATACGTATTGCTGCTGTCATTGCACCGATGGGCGCGATTATTGGCGAGTGGGTGGGTTCAAGTCATGGGCTTGGATATTTGATGTTAAATGCCAATGCACATTTGCAAATTGATATGATGTTTGCAGCGCTGATTGTGATTATGATGCTGGCTTTGGTTTTATATTTTGGGGTGGATAGGGTGTTGAGCGCGGTGATTAGGTGGTAGGGTTGCCATGAAGGTGTTCGTCATTACGCAGATGTTCGTCGTTGCGAGGAGTGCTTTTTACGACGAACACCTGCGTAATGATGAACACCTGCGGAACGACGGACGCTTCAGTTGGCACCATTGTAGGTATCACTCGAATGCCTAACTTACTTTTTTACGCGGATGCATACATCCTCCTCGCCTTATCTTATTTTGTCATTTATACTCTTGCTGGAAAAATATTGTACCACAAAACGGTGAGAACATGAGAAAATTTTGCTTCCTTTTGCTAGCGCTTTTTAGCTGCCTAAGTTACGCCAAGGCGCCGCTACAACATCTAACCGTCATCCTTGATTGGTTCCCCAACCCCGATCACGCGCCCTTAGTCATTGCAAAACAACAAGGTTTTTTCAAAGAACAGGGCTTGGATGTTGAATTAATTGGCCCTGCCGACCCCAATGATCCGCCCAAATGGCTAGCAGCAAATAAAGCAGATATTGGGCTGACTTATGAACCCGAATTCATGCAGCAGATCGATCATGGTCTGCCTTTGACCCGCATTGGTACTTTGATTAATAAACCGCTTAATTGTGTGCTTGCCTTAGAAACTAGCGGCATAAAAACACCTGCTGATTTAAGGGGTCGAAAAATTGGCCTTACAGATAGCGGCTTATCCAATACCATGTTACAAGTGATGCTAGAAAAACAAGGATTGACGACTCAAGATGTCGAAATCATCAATGTACATTACAACCTAATGCAAGCGCTTTTATCTCATCAAGTCGATGCCGTGACTGGTCTCATGCGCAATGTCGAAATTCCACAACTCGAATCCATGCATCAAAAAGTAGTAGCTTTTTTTCCTGAAAAATATGACATACCCAATTATAGTGAACTCATCTTCATCGCTAATCGCAAACACAGGAATGATCCGCGCGTTCCCCGTTTTATGGCTGCCCTCAAAAAAGCGGTGGTCTATCTCGACCAACATCGAGAAGAAACTTGGCAGCAATTTGCAAAAACCTACCCAGAAGAAAATAACGCTGTGAATCATGCTACTTGGTTTGCTACAATTCCCTACTTTGCAAAAGAACCCGCCATCATTGATAAAGAACAATGCGCGCGTTTTGCTGATTTCATGCAAGAGAGGAAACTCATCAAGAATAAAGAAACCGTGAAGGAATATTCATGTTAATAACTTACATTTTAATAGGCTCGAACGCAGCGATTTTTATTTCATTATTTATTTTATTGATAAGACAGCTATTCACAGGCGCTAATCACAAGCGCAGTGAAGAACAATTAAATCAATTACTCATTCAATTTAACGCCCTGCGCCTAGAACAAACCCAGCAAGCCGCCAATTTAAAAGAGCAATTACAGCACTCCTTTGCCGAACATCGCAGCCGCTTTGATGAAAGACAAATGGAAACCATGAAATTACTGCATGATACCTTGCAAAAAGGTGTGCAAGAAAGTCGTCAACAAGTCAAAGAATCCCTATCAGATTATGCGCGAGAATTAGGTACGCGTGTTACACAACTCACTGACGTCACTGAAACAAAATTAAAAGAAATCAATCAACAAGTCGAAAAACGTTTGTCAGAAGGTTTTGAAAAAACCAATGAAACCTTTGGTGATGTCATTAAACGCTTGGCCCTGATCGATGCGGCTCAAAGAAAAATTACTGAATTATCGAGCAGTGTCGTCAGCTTGCAAGAAATTCTCAATGATAAACGTTCTCGCGGTGCCTTCGGTGAAGTGCAATTATCTGCTCTCATTCACAATATGATTCCCGAACAGCATTTTAGTTTTCAACATTTACTCAGCAATAATCGCAGACCTGATTGCATGTTATTTTTACCTGAACCAACAGGCAATATTGCCATTGATGCGAAATTTCCCTTGGAGAATTATCGTTTATCCATTGATTCCTCTTTATCTGATACAGACAAAATGCAAGCAGAGCGCCAATTTAAAATTGATATTCGCAAACACGTTCAAGATATTGCTGATAGATATATTTTAGCGGGAGAAACCTCTGATGGTGCCGTCATGTTTATTCCAGCAGAAGCTGTCTTTGCAGAAATACATGCACGTCACAGTGATTTAGTTGAATTTGCGCAATCCATGAAAGTCTGGATGGTTTCACCCACCACCATGATGGCGGTTTTAACTACGGCACGCGCTGTGTTAAAAGATGCGGCCACACGTAAACAAGTGCATGAAATCCAAAAACACTTACGTATGCTGGCTGATGACTTTGAACGCTTTCAAATGCGCATGGATAATTTATCAAAACGCATTGCCCAAGCGCACACGGACATTGAACAAGTACATATTTCTTCGCGTAAAATTACGCAAAGATTCATCCAAATTGATCGTGCTGAGTTTGATATTTTACAAGTTGAGGGGCCTATTTTGCCGGTTGAAGCCGTCAATAACGTCTAATGTAAGCTCATGTTTTAATGACTATTTCGACCCTAAAAAGGCATAACTAAAGATAAACATTGGCTATTTTGCGTATTTTTTGTATAATTGTACTGGTTTGAAATAATACAAAATACTTAATTTGGTCTACGGGAGGAGAAATGCGACAATTTATTTTATTTGCCCTACTCACAATAAGTAGTTCTTATTGCTTTGCAAATCCAAGCAAGCTTGCTAATAGCTTAAACGCTGCCTTGAAATCTAAACAAGCCACAGCAACTGTAGAAGCTTCTAATGACATTACAATTTATGGCGGTGCTGATATTATTAAAAATCCAGCTTTAACTCCCCATACTATTGGATAATAGTTTCTGTGTTGCAGAATGGTGGATGATGGCAAAAAATGCCTAATTCACCCTGCATTTTTAAGACTAATAACACGGATAGCTCGCATTCAAAACAAGAGAAAATACTTAGCAAATCAACCCCACTGAAACTTTATTCATAAATAATATAATGAGTATATAATGTCAACAACACGAAACGAACCGAGAAATAACGACACTTTTGATATTTATCAATCTAGTTTAACTATTATTGAATCACTATCGAGTTCAAACAATCTTGTCGAAATAAAAAATCTTTCATCCCAAGCCCTGGGCCTCATTTCTGGAATGTACCAAGCAGGCAAAGACAATAATTACTCCTTCCTCCCTAACTTGCTAAATCAAATTGGAAATATTTTATCTTCTATACTTTCAACGCATGTAAGAACCATGCACTCAAAAGACCCTGCGCTAGCGATAATTTATGCGAATTATATTCATCTGTTTATCTTCACTGAAAAAATATCCTCCAACACACAAAATGAAAAAAGTCAAATTGTTGCAACCATATTTGATCTCTACATGAAAGCCTTTTATTATTTTAAAGAATTGGATTGTGAAGAAACCGGGTATCTCCACTCTCAATTCTTACATCATATTAGTATTCAACTTAAATTAAATCATTCGCCTATCGTACATAGTAAGTATGTAAAGGTGTATTTAGAATTAAGAGAAGTCATACTATCATCAAATCAGTATAGTAATTCATCTGCTAAAAATGTAAAAAATACACTGAGAAGGATCCATAAGGCTGATAAAAAATCCCAAGCTTATTTTAATGCCCAACAAGTCTACCAATTAATTGAACATCTCAAAACTCATATTAATCTGTCTGACATTATTACAAGCTTAGATGGAATTATTTCGGGTCATATTATTCCAATTGCTAGCAATGATAGTGATAATATTTATCTTCCCACCTTAATGCAAATGACAGAAAATTATATGGTTGAATTAGTTGATAAAAATTTAAACCCCGCCGTGTCTATCGATGCGAAATTTGCAACGATATATAAACTTTATCTTCGCTTATTAATTTATAAAAACAATATTTTCTGCTCTAGGCCAGAAGAGAAATTGCTCGTCACTCAGAATATAACTAAGTTATATAACGACAGCATAAAAATATTTTCCCGTTTAAACAGTAATGATATTTGGCAATTTCGCATTGACTATTTACATTTTATCGTTTCACAATTACGATCAGATCCAAGTTATTTCAAGCTATTCTTTCAACTTGAAATCACACTGAAAGCACTTATTCAAAATAGATTTTTCAAACCGAATAGAGCGCTCACCGAGTAATATATTTTAGTGCTTGCAAAAGGGTATGAAATACATGAAGAAACATATAGCAATAAGAAGCCTAGTCGAACGCCAGCAGCCAATCATTTTTCTTATTTTCATCACAAGCCTGATGAACAGTGGGGATGGACGAAACCATTAGCATTTCAGAGTCGAATGAATACAGATGCTGAAGTAACTTCTTGTAACAGACCCTAATAAAATGTCTTTATAGAGTGAATGAGATGTCATATAGTCGCTCGCTAGTGCAGGTACCTAAACACATTCATGCCGTATGGGTAGGAGGTGTATTAAATAAAATAGGCAAGAACAACTTAGCTCATTGGCAAACTGCTAATCCCGATTATCAAGTCAATCTTTGGATTGATTCTTCAACCTATTATCAAGAACAAGAGGGCGAAAAATATAAAATCCAACAAGCAAAATATCGAAAATTAAAAAAATGGGCTAGAAGAAATCATATTGATATTTACGATCGAAATGAAGCAAGCCAAGATCCCGAGATAGCAAAATTGAATGCGCTTAAAGATCATCCTGCCGAACAATATTATTGTGAAGAAATAAAAGAACCTGGTGAAAATTTAGCGGCCGTTTCAGATATTTTCTGATCAAGACATTGAATTGCTGCAAGCAAAGATGATAGGCGATTATAATGTATTTTATCATGAGAATAATGAGATCAAGGTGATCATTCAAACCATGATGGACATGATTAGGGATGACACGCACTTACTTAAATTTTCTGTTGGCTCTTATGTGTTTAATTATGAAGAGACGGAAGCATATAAGCTTGCGATTAATAAGGGACGAGGAAAATTAATTTCACTTCTTCGGGGAAATACTGGGGATTTAAGCGATGAAAATATTCGACAGTTAAAAGAAATTGCTGCTGTTGATGTGTTTGAGCAGATGAAGGATAAATTTTTTAATCTGTTCAGTCATTCTAAGAAAAATTCGGGTGAGGAGTTGGGTGAGTTAGTGGCTAAATTGGAAAGCTCTCGTAGAAATGAATTGTAATGTATTTCAGGTAATGTCAGCGGGGTTTGTCATGCCAGCATGCTTTTAGCTGGCATCCAGTTCTAATTCCTGGATGCCAGCTAAAAGCATGCTGGCATGACAAACCCCGCTGACACGCACTGTCATCCGGTAAATCGGTATAGATATTGAACATCCTTGAGAAAGCGCTATGATAGCGCCCTAAACACCACATTTAGGCTCAAGGATGAATATGAAAGATACCGTTTTTCAACAAATATTAAAACCATTAACCACAAATTTAATTCAAGAATGTGTAAAGCGTTTTCAAACAGACTATGATTGTGAAAAATTTTTAACTTGGCACCATTTGCAAACGATGATTTATGCTCATTTAAATGAAATAAAGAGTTTGAGCACATTAGAAGTAGCAATAAATAGCCAAAGAATTGGCATCAATTGCGAAGTGAAGCGATCAACTTTAAGTGATGCAAATCAAAGAAGGTCTGCAGAATGTTTTATGTGGGTACTGAAAAAGCTGATGCACCTCTTACCTAGAAAATTGCGAGCAAATATTAAAAAAGT
>Ga0206987_1158_pt1 | contig 13386 bp, 11 predicted proteins | sample Alteio_BWMinCont_11_FD_153281 | JGI IMG/M metagenome (GOLD analysis project Ga0206987, IMG submission 153281) | Enriched cells from forest soil in Barre Woods Harvard Forest LTER site, Petersham, Massachusetts, United States -... | ecosystem: Environmental > Terrestrial > Soil > Temperate forest >... | reverse complement strand
TAAAAATGAACCACGTCCAGCAGGGATTGAGCGGAGCCATTGTGGAAGTACGGCGCGCGCGCCGAGAGTCCACGCAGAATGGGCCCCTTGATCTTGCCCACGTGATCGAAATTGGCGTCGATCAGCGCTTGCCCCAGGTCCGTCGTCGTTTTGCAGGTGTTTGTAACTGCTCTGGTCGCAGGATCCAGCTTGCAGACGGTCATAGTCGGCAGGTAGCTGGCGTCCAGTCCGCCCAGATTGACGGAGGGGTGGGACGGTTCGAGATCACCGGTCCCAATGTCCAGTGGCGTGGGGAATGAGTGATTACCGACGTTTGGCGTGTCGTGACACGTCCCGCAAGTTCCCGGGAGCGACGGAATTCCTCCAGCCACCAGCCCACCTGTGGTCACATCCTCATTGATTCCCGCCACGCCCGTGATGTTGATCGGTTTGGAATTGAAGATCGCCTGCCCACGCGCTATCGCCGCCCGTGGGTCTTTGGGCGGTAGTGAGGCCCAGGCGTCAAATGGGTTGAAGATAGCGGGCGTGAATTGCCCGTCCCCCGGCGTCACCAGCCCGCCGGGTTGCTCAAACTGGGGCAAGAGAGCGTGTACGCTGGAATTGACGCTGATAAAGAAGGGCTGCTGCAAGAGCGCCTGGGGACCGCCATTCGCGCCTTGCGCGCTCAATAGCCCGCCGCGGTTGCTGATGGCCTGGGCGGTCGTCAACCCCATTTCAAAATTCACGATGGGCGTCAGCCTGGGGTCTGAAATGGTAACGGGCGGCGACGCCTGGGCGTGGGTATTGGTGGCGTCCATGGCCTGATGCGTCAGATCGCTCAGGAGTGAATTCGGATAATTGGCGTAGAGAATTTTGGTCGTGCCGGTGGCTGCGGACGATTCGCGGCCATCGAACATCACCGCGCTTAAGAAACGCAGGTTCGTCGAGGGCAGCGGTCGCCGGTACATTGAGATCGTATCGCTCTCGTTGCAGCCGTAGGGGTTACTGACGCTTGTGACCGCGTAATTCGCATTCGCGGGCACCGCAATCGCGATGCGGATCAAGCCCGCGTCCGCAACAAGCTGTACGCCTGGTACCGTCCCTGAAAGGTCGAGACGTCAATGTTGTGGTCGCAGTTCGAACCGTCCACCGTGCGGAAAATAGGGTCGTTGCCCTGCGTGAGCAGGAACCGCTGTTGCACGTCCCCCGCGGAAACTGACATGCCATCGCTCGCGACATGGCACGTCCCGCACGAGCGCCCGTTCGTCCCCAGGCTCTGGAAGAACGGCCCGGTGAGGTCAATCCCTCCTCCGACGTATTCGAGGACAAGATACGGGCTGCCATCCGTTGAGATTCCTGCATCCATCAGGGCCGCAATATGCGGATGCGTGAGCCGGCCGAGGATGGTTCCCTCTCGTTTGAAGCGTTCTTCCGTCGCCGGGCCGGTGAGCGCGAAGTTCACGAACTTGACCGCAGCTTGTCGCTCGAACCTGCCGTCGCTGCGTCGAGCCAGCCACACGCTGCCCATTCCGCCTTGACCAATCTGTGAGATCAGCGTATAGGCGCCGACCCTCTGGCCGGTCAGCCGCGGGCCTGCACTCAACACGGGTCGCTCAAGAAAACCTCTTTGCTCCAATTGCAGCTTATCGTCCAGGAGCGACTGCACCATCGAGGCCAGTCGCGCATCTCTTTCGCCAAGCGAACGGAGCCATGCGGCACGATTTTCCGGATCGATTTCCAGGACCTCGTCGAGGTACGGACTTACTTCCTGCCATTGATCGGGAGTAAGGGTAGACATCGATTTTTCACAGCGGCAAATCCGCCCGCAGACTCCGATACAGGTAAATGCGTGCTTTTTCCCACTTTCTATGGACCGTGCGTTCGGACACTCCCACCATCTCGGCGATCTCGCCGAAGGAGAATCCGCAGAAAAACTTCAGGTCGACAATCTGCGACAACGAGTTATCCGTATGTGCCAGCTCGTCGAGAGCCTGGCTGATCCGCGTGAGTTCTTGATCGTCGTCGATGACATCCGCAACATTGGTGGAAAGGGAGGTAAGTTCGAATTGCCCGCCCCGCTTGATGGCGAGCCGATTCCGGACATGATCGATGATGAGTCCGCGCATGACGCGCGCTGCGTATGCCATGAAGCGGCCCCGATCCGGAAAAGACCGGCCCTCCTGGGCGGCCATATCAAGGTAAGCCTCGTGGATGAGGGTTGTGGCGCTGACGGTTACAACGCCTTGGCGCGCGAGCTGGCGTTTGGCCAGGCGATGGAGTGCCCTATAGAGAACAGTAAAGAGCTTGTCCGCCGAAGCTTCGTCGCCTTGCTCCGCCAGGCCAATCAGTGTCGAAATTTCCGGGTTCGTCGCCTGCATGGCAATTTGAGCACAGCCTCTCGCACCTCGAAGCGATAGTCAAGGTCAAAGCACAGTGTATGCGGGACGAAATCGAATTCATTTCAAGTCAAGACAACAGATTAGCGGGTGGTATCCCAAATTGGCGAATTCGGGTTGCCGCCAGTTGTGCCATGGCCATCCCCGGCCATGTCCCCTCCACGTTCGGATGCCCGTGGCACGTCGCCTGCAATCGATTGGCAACGCAGCGTTACAACAAACCGACCCTTTCCAGAAATAAGGCAAGGCACACGATGGCAATCGCGGCGCCACCCAGGATCATCCCCAAGGCGCTTTTCCGCAGACCAAGCTGAATTTCTTTCTGGGCTTTTGAGGAGATCAAGAACGTGGGTTCGTTTGCACCTTTCCGGATGATGTTGTGGTCGTCTTCATCACGAGGGGCAGGATTTTCCACGCACGTGCCCATGATGTCGTACCACTCGCCCGGCAGCAGGCACGATTCCGTCAGCCGGTAATTCCCGGTGGACGTGCTGGACCGTCGACTTCCGCCGCTCGCCAGGTGTTCGCGCGCGTACGCGCCGGCGGCCTGCCGCGCCATTTCATCTTCGGAATCCTGCTGAGGGCCGGCAGCCACGGCGGCCAGGGAGGCCAGCAACGCTATCAGATCGCGGTCATCTTGTGAGCTCGCCGCCGGGATTGCAGTGCCTTTGGCCGTAGTCAGCGCCCGGTTATATGCCTGGATAAATAAATCGAGGCTGGGAGAAAACTCCGGGCTGCCCTCCGCATGCTTCCAAACTTCCAGCGCCGCACGCGAGATTTCGCCGCCCGGATCGTGTCCGAGGAGAATGATCCGCATGGTTCGCACGCGCGGGTCATCCGCCGCGGTCCATAGGGGTTGGACGGTGCGCGCCTTCGCCACGAACTCAAGCAGTTCGGCGTCTGTGGCCGGTTGCCCTGCCGCGGGCACGGTGTCCGCAGGCGCAGTTGCCTCCGTGGAAGCGCCCGGTGCGCTGCTGTCAACCTCGCGTTCACCACCCGGCGGCAGGTCCAACTCCGCGCCGGTGGCGTCCACCAACACTCTGCCGGAATCATCCACCAGATCGAACGGCACAGATTCGGTCACTGACGCCGCTTGCTTCCATTTGCCCTCTCCGCGCAGGTCAGTGTGCCATTCCTCCACAACCACCGTGAAGATATGGCAGGGGGTACGATTGATGGGGCTCAGCAGAGTTTGCGCACCCTGCGCCCGGCCGCGGATTTGCACCAGGCCCATGGGGGCGCCGCGGATGCGGACCACTGGCGTATCCGCCAGCAGTCGATACTTGCGATAGGCGAAAAATCCCCGGAGGAAGGTGAGAAGACCCACGAGCGTGCCGGCGAGCAGCACGGCTCGAAACGCAATTTCGCCGTTGATCATAGGGTTATACCTGAATGAACCGATGGTAGCACAAGCCGGCCGATGTAACGGTGGGTTTACCTCGCCAGCCGAGGCGTCGCGGCGGTGGCGGCGTCCCGATGAGATCGGGATAAATTCCGTCGCCGTTACGACTGAACCACGAGTTCTGGCGCCCCCCCCGGTGCTTGCATGTTGGAACCCTTATGTTATGATGGCTGGAGAATCTGGCAGACCTCCGACGCGACGAGACTTTCAGGTGAGACTGATGGAAGCGGTTTCCACAGAGCGGGTTTACCGGCGACGCAGCACACGCATCGTCATGCGCGTGCCTCTGTATATCAACCCCACCGATGCGCCGGCAACCGCCGAATGGGAACCCGTGGAAACCCTGCTGATCAGCATGCATGGCGGCATGATTCGCAACTGCCAGTTATTCCCGGTAGGGACAGTTCTGGATATCCGGATGCGGACCACGCAGCGGTTCACCCGCGTCCGCGTGGTATGGACGGCAAAAAGGCCCACCGGCCTCGCCTTCGAGTTTGGCTTTGAATTTCTGGAGCCGCCGGGGTTTTGGGACATGAATTTTCCGGAAGACAGGTGGTCGGAGAGGAAGCAACCCTCTCTGCCCTGATTTTAAAGGGAGCACGCTCCCGATGGTGGCAAAGGACCCCCTTATGCTGGTGCGCGAGATCATGACGACCGACATCACCACTCTGCGTGAGGATGAGGCGCTGCTGGACGCGACATTGATCTTTGCCCGCTCCGGTTTTCGGCACATTCCCATTATGAACGGACCGCAACTGGTGGGACTGGTTACGGAGAGGGACGTGAAGCACTACACGCCGTCGATCCTCTCGGGGATTCCGGCGGAGGAATACAACCGGCTGATGGAAACCACGCCGCTTTCCAAGATCATGACCCGCAACCCCACCACCATTGAGCCCGGCAAGACGGTATATGAAGCCGCCCACATGCTGTATGACCGCCGCATCGGCTGCCTGCCGGTGGTGGAAAACGGGGAACTGAAGGGCATCGTCACCACCACGGACCTGCTGAATTTGCTTCTCCAGTTGATGAGGGAGAAAGGCCTTGCCCCGGCGGACACACCTGAAACCTGAGCCCGGCCGCGAGCGTCTGCGGTACGTAGGGGCCGTCATGTTTCATCACCGCCTGGTGCTGCCCGGGCCTTGCCATGACGCGAGAGAACATCAGGAGGAATTGAACATCCGCCCGCACGCATCCCCTCCCAAACATGAAAAAAGTCGTATCGCGGCGCTGGCATGCGCGGTGATTCTCGCGTGGGTGGCCGCGCCGGACGCGCTGAGACCGGCCGCCAGGGAAAAACCCGCCGTCCAATATAAGATCGCCATTCCCGCGCCCCCGGATTTTTCTGCGCTTGACTGGCTGCAAGGCGAATGGACCGGCAAAACCGCCACCAATAATCCCGGCGGAGAAGTGAAGCTATCCGTCAGCACCGATTTGGAGAAACGCGTGTTGGTGTTGCGGGGCGAGGTGTCACTGGCCGCCACCCCCACCGTTCCCGCCACGCGGGAATCGTGGCTGGGAATTCTCAGCGCCGGTTCCGGAGGCACGGATTTCATTCTCCGCGTGTTCTCCAGCACCGGATTCATTACGCGCTATCGATTGACCGTCGAGGGGGCGGAAATTCACTTGAATCCCGAGGGTGGGGACGCCCCGCCGCCGGGATGGCTCTTTCGCCGGACCTGGGCGCGCACCGGGAATGACGAGATGGACGAAACCGTGCAGGCGGCGCCACCGGGCAAACCCTTCTTCGATTATTACGCCGCCAAATTCAACCGCGTCCCCCCCGCCTCCAAGACTTCACCCCATCCCTCAGCGGGCGCCGCGGATTGAAACGGTATAGTAATTTATAAGCGCTTTCGGGTTGGACCCTGCGCACCGGAACCCTGAACAGGCATCTCAACTCATTCATAAGTCCTCCGGGAGAAGGCTCCATGTCCAAAGGGAGAAAGATCGCGCTTACGGTGCTGGCCGCGCTGGCTATCATTATTGTTGGACAGGCCTTCATCGTTCCCCTGCTTTTCGATATTGACCACTTCCGGCCCCAGGTGACCGCCCAAATTCAGGAAGAAACCGGAAAACCCGTCCAGATCGGTCACCTGGCGTTGACCCTACTCCCCAGGGTCGCCATCCGCGTGGATGATTTCTCCATGGGAAATCCCGCCGGTTTCCCCGCGGGCGATCTCATAAAAGCGAAAGAAATCCATGCCGCGGTCAATGTTTCCGCTCTGCTCAATCACAAAGTGGAGATTACGTCGCTGCGCCTGGATGATCTGACGATCGATATGCTGGAGGACGCCCACGGGAAGTGGAATTTTGAAAATCCACCCGCAAAAATCGCAGCTCCCCCAGGGACACCGCCAACCGCCAACCGCGGAGCAGCTTTCACACTGGGTGTCATCTCCAGGCTGACGATCGCAGGCGGAGAATTCAAAGCCGCAAACCTGCTGGCGCCGGGAGGGCGCGGCCCCTCGCTGATGGAAGTTCACGGCGCCTCCATTGACTTGCGTCAGGTGAATCTGGACGCCATGGCCACCGCAGCGCTGCGAGAGCCCGTCAGCGCGCCAGGCGCGTGGGCACGCCTTACGGGCATGCTGCACGCGGTGGCGTACGCCGCGGATATCAACGGACCAGCGGTGGCGGAGGGTACCATCAAGGCCGATGAGATGGACTTTGCTCCCCTGGTGGTCACAAAATTTAAATCCAGATTCCGCCTCTTCCCCAAGCAGGTTTACTTTGACGATTTGGATTTGAACTGCTACGGAGGCAGCGCCAGGGGAAATCTTTCCCTGAACTTCGGGGGAGCCAATCTGGCTTACGGGGCCGACGTACAATTGAAGGGCGTCAACGTGGAGAAGTTCCTGGCCGCCTTTCCGCAATCCCGCGGCATGATGACGGGGACGCTGGATGGCTCCGCCAACATGAGTGGATTGGTGCATCGTTCGCCGGATCCGCTGGCGGGCGTAAGCGGCTCAGGCCAGGCGATCGTTAAGAATGGCCGGCTGCCCAGCTTGCAGCTGGGAAGCAACTTGCGCGCTCTGACCAGAATCGCCAGCGTCGGCCCTTCCGATGGCGATCCTTCCGCATTCTCTTCTCTCGCTACGGATTTCCACATTGCCGATTCGCGGCTTTCCAGCAACAAGATCACCATGGTGGGCAATGGGATGGACGTGGATGGCTCCGGCAGCATGACCATGGCCGGCGAAGGAACGCTGGATTACCGGGGTGAGGCCAGCCTGGCCGCGAATGGCAATAATCCGCTCGCCAGCCTCCTGGGAGGACTCGCCGGCGCCAGGTTTTCCCATGGCAAGATGATATTTGCCTTCACCGTGGGTGGGACCATTTCCAAACCGAAATTCGGCTTGAAGGGCCGGGCGGGCGGAGCGGAATCCCAGCCCGGCCAACCTCAGCAGCCTGCTAGCCTGCCGAATGGCCTCTCCGGATTGTTTAAGAAGAAGAAACAGCAGTGAGCTTTCGCGCGGCATTGAGTTATGATGAGAAGTGAGGGCGCTCCTGCTCCGCGGGGCAAGGTTGTTCGCGCCGGGGCTTTGATAAACCCACAGGTCATTATCGATGAGCAAATCTCTGGAACATCTCCATGTTGTGAGCGCCGCGTCGCGGCTTGAGAACGTGCGCTATGCCATCCGCGACATGGCCGTTCTGGCGGAGCAGTTGACGCGGGAGGGCCATACCATCCTTCCCCTGAACATCGGCGATCCCCTGAAGTTTGATTTCAGCACGCCTCCCCACCTGATTGCGGCCGTGGAAAAAGCCATGCGCGATGGATGCAATGGATACGCGCCTTCGCAGGGTATTCCTGAGGCCCTGGAGGCCATCCGCGCGGAAGCGGAGCGCAGCGGGATTCGCAACATTCACAATGTTTTCCTGACCGCAGGGGTCAGTGAAGCATTGGATATCTGTCTGACGGCGCTGGTGAACGCGGGAGAAAACGTCCTCACTCCCTGCCCTGATTATCCTTTGTATTCGGCGGTGCTCGCTAAACTCGGCGCGCAACCGAATTCCTACCAGCTCGATGAAGATAATTTCTGGCAGCCCGACCTGGAAGACATCTGCCGCAAGATTAATTCCGGCACTCGCGCCATTGTGGTGAGCAATCCCAATAATCCCACAGGAGCGGTTTACTCGCGCCCCACACTGGAGCGAATCGCGGAACTCGCCCGGCAGCATAACCTGGTGATCTTCGCGGACGAAATCTACAACAAGCTGATTCTGGACGACGAGCCGCACACTCCGCTGGCGGCTTTGGCGCCAGACGTTCCGGTGGTAACCTTCAACGGCCTTTCCAAGTCCTACCTGGTTCCCGGCTGGCGCGTGGGATGGGGAGTGGTCAGCGGCAGCGGCGCGGATGTCAAACCTTACATCGAAGGGATTCACCAACTGCTGCGCGCGCGGCTGTGCTCGAATTATCCGCAGCAGTTTGCCGTTCGCCCGGCGCTGGAAGGCCCCCAGGATCACTTCGCCATGGTTCGCGCCAAGCTGCGCCAACGGCGCGACCTGACCGTCAGCGCCTGCCGCGCCACACCCCACATGAGTTGTGTCGCGCCGCGGGGAGCGTTCTACGCCTTCCCAAAAATCGATGTCCCCGACAGCGATGAACAGTTTGTGAAGAAATTGCTGGTGGAAAAACACGTGCTCATGGTGCACGGAACGGGCTTCGGTCAAGCCCCCGGGACCAAGCACGTCCGCATCGTCTTCCTTCCCGATGAGGCCACGCTGACGCGCGCTTACGAAGGCATGCGAGCCTTCATCATGGAACACTACGCCTGAGGAGTCGCCATCATGAACCATGACTCAACCCAGCCCGCCAGCCCTGAATCCGCCGAGGCGCAGAATGCCTCGGAGTTCCCCAACCAGTTCTGCCCCGTCTGCTCCAGCCGCCTTGATTCCCATCGCTGCAAAATGGTCTGCCGCCGCTGCGGATACTTCATGTCCTGCTCAGAATTTGAATAGGACCCCTCCCGCGCCCAACTCGTGCTGCGCTCGCGGGAGATTTGCAATTGACAGGGCAAATTCCTAGTGCCTAAAATTATTACCTGGACTAATTCGCATCAATGATTTTGAGCAAGGAGAGCATCATGTCACTACGCATCAATGACACGGCCCCTGACTTCGTCGCTGAAACCACCCAGGGGACCATCAAATTCCATGAATGGATCGGCGATAGCTGGGCCATTCTGTTTTCCCATCCCAAAGATTTCACCCCCGTGTGCACCACGGAACTTGGCTATATGGCGGGTCTGGAACCGGAATTCAAGAAACGCAACGTCAAGATCATCGGGCTCAGTGTTGACCCCGTGAGCAGTCACGGCAAGTGGGCGGCGGACATCGAAGAGACGCAGGGCCACAAGGTGACCTACCCCATGATCGGCGATCCGGAACTGAAGATCGCGAAGCTTTACGGCATGTTGCCTGCCGACTCCGGGAGCACCAGCGAGGGCCGCACCCCCGCGGACAACGCCACCGTGCGCAACGTCTTCGTGATCGGTCCCGACAAGAAAATCAAGTTGATACTGATCTACCCCATGAGCACGGGACGGAATTTCGACGAAGTGCTGCGCGTAATTGATGCCCTGCAACTTAACGCGAAGCACAAGGTGTCCACCCCGGTGAACTGGAAGCCGGGCGGTGACATCATCATCCCCGGAACAATGTCTGACGCGGAGGCGAAAGAAAAGTTTCCCGGCGGGTGGAAGACCCCGAAACCCTATCTCCGCATCGCCCCCCAACCCAAGTAGGTATTCCCTTCGTACTCTGCCGGATTGACGGGCAGGATTTCGAAGTGACAAGATGGCGCGACCTGGCAGACGGTTCGCGCCTTTTTGTTTTGGAGTGGAAGAGCCCTAAATGGCGGGGCGAGCGCGGATGTCGGGACGCTCGATTCTGGTTTCACACCTCAAACTCAATCTCCTGGGCGAATACCAGCTTGACGGGGCCAATCAATCCCGCCGGTGGTATGTTCTCCGTGCCGTATTCGCGCGAAACGATTTCATACCACAGCGGGCGCTCGTTATAGCCGCTATATTTTTCTACCACTTTGTCAGCCCACGCCGGCCGCTTCATTCCCGCCACCTCATTAATCAGCCGGTTGCTGACGCGCACTTCGATAAAATTTTTCCCCGGCTTCACCATCTTCGTGACGTCGTGCACGTGCGGTCGCTTCCAGGTCACCCCCGCCTGCGTGCTGTTCAGCCACACTTTTGAGGCATCCGCCACGGTTCCCAGGTCCAGCGTGATGCGGCGTCCACTGGCCAGCAGAATCTGAGGAATTTCAAACTCCAGCTCGTAGCGCGCCGTGCCGGAGAAGTTCCTCGTGTCGGCGTCGTCGCTCCAGGAATGCAACACTCCCATCTTCTTCACAAGCTTGTTGAACTTGTAGGCCTGGAAGGTCACTAGCCATTCCCCGCTGATTTCAAGCGGCGCGGGCAGGTCCTTGACCAGCATTTCGTGGCGGCCCGGCTTGCTGGCGCCGCCGGTGAGAATGTAAATCGTCCCGTTGTTGGCCGTCGTACAAATCACTTTGCCTTCCCCAGCCACGGTCACAGCATCGGCGTTGCTTTCCACCACGTGCGCCGGCTCGGGAGCGTCCTTGAAGATGTAGAAAACGGACTCATACGGCTTCAAGCGGAAAGGAACGCGTACGCCGCGAGCTTCCACGCTGTAATTGGCCACCGGCCTCGCTTCCCCGGTCTCGGCGTCCCAGAGCTCCACCGACTTGCGGGATGTCCGGAATAGCGCCGAATTTTCCTGGTAGAACTCGCTGCGGTTGGTCACAAAATAGACGTCGGTGTCCTCCGTCCGCCGATGCAGGTGCAAAACTGTCTCCACAGGCCTGTCCAGCGCGAAATCCGGCTGCAAATGCTCCCGCAGAATCTTCGGCAAATCGGCTTCGTTGCGAATCAGGACGGCCTGACCCTGGCCGAATTTATTCCTGACAATCGAATCGTTAATCGGTATGGTTCCAAACATTTCCGCGATGATGCTCCGCACCTTGCCGCCATTCTCTTCATAGCCGATGAACCCGGTCGCAGACTCCGGCAGGCGTTCAACGGCGATGACGGTGCCGCCAGCCTGGCAGAAATCGCGCGCGCGTTGCAGAGTCGGCAGCGCCACATAGGTCATGCGCGGCAGGACCAGCACAGAGTGCTCCATCTTTTCGATCACCAGCTTGCCGTTTTCAAGACTCGACCGCTCCACCAAAACCTGATCGTTGACGAAATTAAAGTCGAAGCCGCTACGCACAGTCAGCGGCGCCACCTCTCCCCATTTAATCGCCGTCTGAGGGTCCCAGTCGTGATTCGTCGTGGGGCTGATCTTGCTCCAGGAATCCTCAATCGGTGAGAGGATGGCAACATCACCCACAAAGCGCCCCTGGGAAAGCAACGAGCAGCAGCGAGCCACGTATGAGGAGAATTGGTTGTAGTACTGCCACCACGGCTCCGTGTGCCGGATCACCGACGAAGCAAACATTTCGTGAAACGGCTCTGTATCGTCGTTCGGGTCGTTGTAGGTGTAGCCATGATTGATAATTTCCTGGTAGCCGTCGCGCAATCCGGGGTCAAGCACGTACTTCAGAATTTCCAGGTTGACAACATAACGATAGGAACTGGGATAGCCTGGCGCGCTCAAGAACGTGAAGCTTTCCGCCGACGTCATGGGCTTTCCATAAATGTGAGCGGAACTGGTGGCCAGCTTGCGGTGCGCGGAAACCTGCGGCTCGCGCAGCGTTACCTGCTCCCCTTCGCCGATGGAATTGGAAGCGTAGGATTGCAGCAGCTCTCCCACGCTTCCGTGCGATTGCACGCGGGAGATCAGCTTGTTCTGCTCGCACCATTCTCTTAAAGGAATGAAAAAGTTATCCATGATCATCTGCGACAGCACGTTCACGAAGTCGTGCCGCAGGTGTGGCGTCGCCTCTCCCACGTCATACCAAAGCGCCAGCAGGTGCGGCTGGAGGTCATAACCCTTGCGCTTCTTGAATTCCTCCAGGCAGTCATCCGTCCAGTAATAGCTGCCCATGGGGACGATGATTTCAAAACTGTCGCAGAACATGGCGCGCACGGTCTTTCCAAACTCTTCGCCGGCCACGTTTTTCAGCGCGCCACCCACCACTTCGATATGACGGTCCAGTGCCTTGCGGGAGAGATGGTCGAGCACGAAACCTTCATCACCCAGCGACGCCACCCGCACCGCCTGCCGCGTGGGAGCCTGCTTGATGGCAATGATCTTCCACCTTCCCTCGGGGACCTGCCACCCCACCGCCTGCCGGGCCACGGCCCAGTACCTGGAGTCGGTGGGACGCAGATAGGGCCGCAGATCGACAATGCTGGTGGGGTCGAGAACCTCATCGGACCCGACGGTGCGCGCCGCGAACAATCCGACCAGCTTATCGTGTTCTCCAATTTCGCCGGGAATCTTCACGCCATACCGATCGGGACCCACCACTTCATCCACCGACCGCATGATGCACTTGGAAGCAAGCTCCGGAGTGATCCACGGCCCGCCGTATGGCCATCCCGTGCCCAGCATGAAGTCAATGCGCAGGCCCAGCTCCTTGGCTTTCTGAACCGTGAACCGGGTCATCCTGGCCCACTCATCGGAGAGAAATGCGAAATTTCCCTCGGGCTCAAGCGGGCACATCCAGTTGATCTCCACCCCGGCCAGACCCTGCTTCTTCATCTGCCCAAGCTCGTAGGTGATTCCCTCCTCCGTGGCCTGCGGCCCAAACCACCACCAGCGGGTCCAGTTCTGATTTTGAATTGGAGGGTTTTGAAATGCGTTGCGCAGGGCATCGTAGCCCGCGTTGGAAGTGCCCACAGGCAACGTGCGGACTCCAGCCAAGAGGAATTCCGGGGGGATCGAGCCGTAAGCCAGAGCCGCGCCTGCGGCGCCGAGTGAAGTTTTAAGAAAATTTCTGCGACGCATCAAGGTTCTCACCTGAAATGGGATTTAAGAATCTCGTTCGCCTGAATCGGGCGGTATTTGTGCGGCCGAAGATGGAGAAGAATCATGCGGATGACTGAGGGCATGAAACCGGAAACGACTGGTTCGAACGAACGAGAATAGCGACGAACTCAACATCCCCGCGCCAATGGCTTCCCGAAACAAGCGCGCTCATGGTACCTGCCCCGGCGAAAACATGCAATGGTTTGTCGAGGTGGACCCATCAGGGCTTCCGTTACGCCACATCGTTTTTCCGCGCCAGGAGACTGCAACGCCATGTGCATTCTTTGCATCCTACGGCGTTATGGCCACTCCCAACCTTGAACCTCGCACCCGAATTCGCTCGGTGGCTGTGTGCACCGCGGCGCTTGTGCTTCTGATCAACGCCGGGAATTTTGCGGAGGCCCAGCAGCCTGCCACCGCAGAATCTCAGCCGTCAACAAAAAGTGAACCGCAGGCAGGAGAATCTGTCCAACCGAAGAACGACCGGATTTTTGGAGTTGTCCCCAATTACCGGACAGTGGAAAATCCGAATTTCCGTCCGGCGCCGCTTTCGACAAAAGGAAAATTCAAGCTGGCCCTGGAAGATTCCTTTGATCCTTACGCCTACGTCATCGCGGGAGCCTTCGCGGCATATGGACAGTCGAAGAA
>Ga0206987_1157_pt1 | contig 13421 bp, 9 predicted proteins | sample Alteio_BWMinCont_11_FD_153281 | JGI IMG/M metagenome (GOLD analysis project Ga0206987, IMG submission 153281) | Enriched cells from forest soil in Barre Woods Harvard Forest LTER site, Petersham, Massachusetts, United States -... | ecosystem: Environmental > Terrestrial > Soil > Temperate forest >... | reverse complement strand
GCAGCGGCTTGCAGATCTTCCGGGCGTTTCCCAGCTTTGGAGCGAAGATTCCGCAGAAGGATCTATTAAACTGGCCGAAAGCATTTGCGCTGGGTGGATGGCTGGGAGGCGCGCTGCAGTGGCACCTGACCTTTATGTGGATCTACATCGGCACTGGCCTGGTGTATCTCGGATACCAGGTTTTCAGCGGCAACTACAGACAGGTGTTGTTCGTGCGCCGCGATCTGCCAGGTGTGTGGCCCATGGTGCGGCATTATTTCTTCTTTGGGCCTAAGCCGCCGGTGAAGGAAGCGTACAACCCGCTGCAAAAACATGCGTATACCACGGTGATCGGGCTGGGAGTGCTGTCCGTCGTAACGGGGCTGGCGGTGTGGAAGCCAGTGCAGTTTTCCTGGCTGGCGTGGATTATGGGGGGATTTCATTGGGCACGAGTTTGGCACTTCGCGATCATGTGGGCGATCTTGGCTTTCGTATTTGGGCATCTGGTGATGGTGGTACTGCACGGGTGGAACAACTTCGTGTCGATGCTGACGGGATGGAAGAAAGATCCGGAATACCCGGTGGAGTAGGCAAGTGCGGTGAATGCAGTGAACTTCAGCTGCGGTGAAGGGAATGCCGGAAACGACAGCTTCGCTGGGAAACCCAAGCGAACCACTCCATGAAGAAACGCTGATCCGGCGAATCCGGGAGGGTGAGCACGAGCTGTTCTATGAACTCATCCGGCCGTATGAACGGCGGGTGTATGCGGCGGCGCTGGCCATCCTGAGGAATGAGGCTGACGCCGAAGATGTGGCGCAGGAGGCGATACTCAAGGCGTTCAAGCACATCCGGCAATTTCGAGCGGAAGCGCGTTTTAGTACCTGGCTGATTCAGATTGCGGTCAACGAAGCGCGGATGAGGAGAAGGAAGCAACAAGCGGTGGTGATGGAACCCATGGTGAATGAAAAGGACGAAGACGGCCTCTACACACCACGGGATTTCGCCGATTGGAGGGAGATTCCTTCGGAAACGCTGGAGCGGGCCGAAATCCGGCAAAAACTCGCGGAGGCCTTGAACTCACTGGGACAGAAGTATCGAGAGGTTTTCATCCTGCGTGACATGCAGCAACTGAGCATCGAGGACACCGCCAAGGCTCTGGGCATCTCGGTGCCATCGGTGAAAACGCGACTGCTGAGGGCAAGGTTGATGCTCCGCGATTTGCTGGCGCCGGGACTGGGCGGAGGTTGGAGTAAGGCGCTGTCTTTTGTGAAGGGGAACAAGCCATGGTAGTGCAGTGTGCAGAGGTTTGGCGCGAGATATCGAACTATCTCGATGGCGAGGTCGATCCTCAAATGCGCGCAGCCATGGAAGAACACTTCCGGGGATGCAAGCACTGCACGGCGGTGGTGGACGGTGCGAGAAATGTGATCCAACTCTATGGTGACGAGCGCATGCTGGAAGTACCCCTGGGATTCAGTCAACGCCTGCACCGCCGGCTGGAAGAAGGCATGCCCCGGCGTCGTGGCAATGCCTTCGGATGGATGATGGCGCTGGGGTTCGCGGCGTTGATACTGCTCAGCTTCGAGGTGGGGAACGTTTCCAGGCCGACGGCAGTTGACTTGCGATCGGATATGGCTCGATCGGGCATTCATATTCCTGCGGACCTGATGGTAGTTGCGGTCAGCGACGGCAAAATATTTCATGTACCGGGCTGCCGGTTCATCCACGACAAAGACAAAATACAAACGATGACCGCCAACGAAGCACTACGGGAAGGGTACGCACCCTGCGTACGCTGCTTGAAGAAGTATCTGAGTCAGAGACAGACGGCTAGGCAGAACGAAGTACAAAGCGCGCGGCTGGAACAAGAAGACCCAGAATGAACGGCATCGGTGAGCGGGGCAGTGCGGTCCGCTTACGCCTCCCGTCACTACCCCGAAAGCAAATCTGAAGACCTGGCCCGAATTACTGCTTGGGGGCAGAGTCGTTCTTCATGGTGTCATCTTTTTTCATGCTGTCCTTCTTCATGCTGTCTTTCTTGGTGCTGGTCTTCTGTACCTTGGCGGACTTCTTGCTGTCTTTCTTCATAGTGTCTTTTTTCGTGCTGTCTTGCTTCATGGTGTCTTTGCTCGCGTCAGAACCAGTCTGAGCGAACGCGGTAAGGGAAAGTGCAAGGAAACACATGGCCATCAATCGGGCGATCAACTTCTTCATATCTCCTCCTAAAGGGGGTTTGGATTGAACAGCGCCCACACTGCTGCGGTTTCGCATGGGTTTTACCGATGGCTGAAAAGTTACAACCTGCCCGGAAAAACTTCAACTCTTGATTTGTGAACTCGGATCCGGCAGGGGCGCCAGCCCAATCGTACATGTCTGAGCGTCATCTACTTTCACCAGTTTTCTGCCCGTAGACTGGAAATTCACACCGGAGCCGCCCCCAAAGGCTCCGAAGCCCGTATTCCGCAGTGGGCTCAGAGTTCCCCCCATTCCCATCGCAGCGGGGTCAAGTGAGCCAGCATTCTGGCCAGCGGACGGCGGCATAGCAAGTTGATGAACGCAAGCAAGCAGCGGTTTCTGAGGTTGGCGGTTGCGGCAGCCTTGATGCTGAAGCCCCTCCACGCTTCCAATTTACCCACCCCACCTCTGTCTCTTCCCGATCATGCCCGCTACGTTTTCGAAAAGATGGGAGAAGACCTTGGGTTGGGGACCATCACGCCCGTGAACCTGCTCCAGGACCACCAAGGTTTCATCTGGATCGCAAGCATGAGCGGGTTGATGCGTTACGACGGAGCGAGCGTCACGAGATTTGGCAAGGACCAGGGTGTCTCAAGGGCCGTTGTTGAGGAGATCACGGAAGGCACGGACGGGCGGATTTGGATCGTGAGCCGGGATGGGCTGGGGGTGCAGAACGGCCCGAGATTTGTTCCGGTGGCGCTTCCGCCTGTGATCCATGCTATCGCCGCTTACCAAGGGCTCGTGGTGAAGCCCGAGCGAATCTATCTGGCCAGCGACAGCGGACTATGGATATTCACCACCGGTGCAGGCTCCTCAGTGTCGGTGAAACAGCAGGTCTTTCCGGGGCAGGAAGTGGGACTGGTGCACAGCGGGAATGACGGCAAAGTTTGGTTCACGTTAGGAAATCGAGTGGGTTGGTTGGACCACGCAATCCGGCCACACTTCCTGCCGGCGCAAAAGCAAATTCCCAACGAGCCGATGGTCGCGCTCTTGCAGGACGGGAAGCGGCGGGTTTGGTTGCGGACCTCCCGGCACTTGCTGCGGCTTGACCCGGGAGCTGAGCAGTTCGTAGCCGACGCGCCCAATCTACCAGCGGCGAACGATGTAGGTGTACCCGCGATCGACGGGCACGGGCGGCTGATGATTCCCACGATTTCGGGCTTATTCCTGCACTATGACGACCATTGGGATGTGATCGACAAGCGCAGGGGTACGGCGGCCAACGCGATGTTCTCCGCCATGCAGGATCGCGAGGGAACCTACTGGCTGGGGTTGGGAGGTAACGGAATCGAGCGCTGGCAGGGCGAGGGACGATGGTCGGGTTGGACTGACGCGGAGGGCCTGCCGGATAACGTGGTATGGGCGGAGGTGCGTGACCACCAGCAGCGTCTTTGGGTGGGGACCAACGATGGCGTGGCGATGTGGGACGACGAACAGCATCGCTTTCGGGTATGGAAACAGAAGGACGGTCTGAACGGCTCGATGGCTCGGACGCTGGCGGTGGCGGCGGACGGTTCGATATGGGTTTTGTGCCATCCGGGAGGTCTCACGAGATTTGATCCCCGCACTTTGCAGCCGGCGCGAGTGACAATGCCGTGGCCTGATGCCACCGGGATTGGTCCCGGACCTGACGGACGTCTTTGGGTCTCCGGCCCACACTTCCTGCAGGTGGTGGACGGCTCCGCGTCTAAGTTTGCATTTAGGGACGCTGGCGCCCCTCCCGAAATCGTAGATGGCATCAGCGATTTCGCGATGACCACAGGGGGAGTGGTGTGGACCAACGGGCACACTGGTCTGGGACGGTACGATGGCAAGTCCTGGTCCCGCTACACACAAAAGGACGGATTGCTGTCTGATCTACTGACCCAGGTTGTGCCTGTGGACGGAAATGAAGTCTGGGTTCGCTATGCGGACGCGCCCGGGATTACACGGTTTCGACTCAACAACCAGAAGGTAGAAGTCCAACACATCAGCCAGCAAGATGGCCTGCAGACGAGTGAAGTTTTCATGTTGGGCCGAGACCGGGCAGGGAGAATCTGGGCTGGCGGTTCCCAAGGGCTGACGCGGCTCGTGCTGGGCCGGTGCACGCGCCGTTATCGTCAAGACGATGGCTTGCTCTGGGATGATCAAAGCGAAGGTGGGTTTTACGCCGAGCAGGATGGCACGATTCTGTTCGGCACCAGCGGAGGTCTGGCACGTTTCGATCCCCACGCGGAAAAGGCGTTTCCGCCGTCGGCTTTCAATGTACTGATTACCTCGGCGCAACTGGGAGGACGAGAACGCCTGGGGGATGGTAACCCGGAGGCCACACACAAGGAAAACACCTTGAGGGCGCAGTTTTCCGTACTGTCGTACCGGAATCCGACGGCGTTGCGATGCCGGTCCCGGTTGGCAGGTTTGGAGAGCGAATTCACGGAGACTCCCGCTCGTGAAGTTCGCTATGCTTCGCTGGCCCCGGGCAGCTACACCCTGGAAATCTCCTGCGAAACCGGCACCGGGACCAAGAGCTTGCCCGCGAGCTTTTCCTTTACCGTATTGCCTGCGTGGTGGCAGACATGGTGGTCGCGTTCTCTGGGAGTAGTCTTCTTTGCTTTTATTCTGTATGGGGTTCTTCGGTTCCGCACCTATTCGCTGGAGAAAGACCGCCAACGGCTGGAGCAAGCGGTGGCCGAGCGCAGCGCGGAACTTGAGCGGCTGAATCAGGAGCTACGCGAGGCATCGCTTACCGATCCGCTGACGGGAACCCGTAACCGGCGCTTCTTCCAGGTCACCATTGAAGGGGACACGCGACAGGCGATTCGCTCCTATCTGATGGACAAGAGTACGGCGGGAGGACGCAATCGAGATCTGATTTTCTACATCATCGACGCGGACCTGTTCAAAGAGGTCAACGATGTCTACGGACATGCAGCCGGAGACGAGTTGCTGAGCGAAATGACGCGTCGAATCCAGTCGGCCATTCGCATGTCCGATGTATTGGTGCGCTGGGGCGGCGAAGAGTTTCTGGTGGTCTCACGCTATACCGAGCGGAGCGAAGCAACGACGCTGGCGTCACGAATTCTTCACATGGTGGGAAATGAGCCCTTCCGATTGAAACATGCGGGCATCTCGGTTCGAAGAACGTGCTCCATCGGATGGGCGGCGTTTCCGTGGTTTTGTGCCGCGCCCGACGCGGTGGATTACGAAGCCGTGGTTGAACTCGCCGACCAGGCTCTTTATGCGGCCAAGCAGGCGGGCCGGAATCGCGCAGTGGGCATGCTGCCGCGGGATGCCGACCTCGGCGACGGAACCCGGAAGCTCTCACCCGAGCAGGTGCGAGCAACGCAAATCACAACTTTTGGGCCGGAAGTGGGTAGAGCTGTAAAAGCGGGGGCGTGATCGTCTCACAAGGCCTCGACAAGCCTCTGCAGTTCACGTGCAATCTCCTGGGGATCGGTCGCTGGCCCGAATTGAACGGGCGGGCCTAGCTTCATACGTACTTCGCCCGGCCGGGCAAATTTTCTTCCCGCCTGTTTGACTTCAAACAAGCCGTCAATGCGCACTGGCACTACCGGGATGCCCAGATTGTGTGCCAACAGGCCGACGCCCGAGCGGAACGGGCGTAGTTTGCCGTCGACGGTGTGATGGCCTTCGGGAAATACCAGGATGCTGTAGCCGCGGTCCACACATTCTCCGCCATAGGCGAAGCTCTCGCGGAAACCGGTCTCGCGGGGAAGTGGAAACAAATTGAGCAGCGAGACGCCTAGTATCCATTTCACGCGATCGAACGCGCGGGCCACGAGATTGCGGTCGATGGGCGGAGTACGCAGGATCTCGAGAGCCTCCCCCCCGGTGGCCACGGCCAGCTTGTGGCGGAGGCGGGCGGGCAACGCAGTCAGCACGAAGCCGGGATCGACATCGTCGATGTGATTGCAAATGACCAACACTGGCCCGCGCACCCCGCGCAGGCGTTCCCGGCCATCAATGTGCGGCCATCCCAACACGAACACCGCCGGACGCAGCAATAGATAGTGCACCGACAGGCGAATCCAGGTTACCGGCCAGCGCAACACCCAGCGCGGGTAGTGGAATTGCGCCCGGGGCGCGATTTCGCCTTGCAGCATGCGCTGCAAATCGCCAACCGTTTTCAGCGCGGCAAAGCGAGTCTCGCTGAGGTCGGCCTGATAGCGGTCCTCGATGGCGCTGAGCAGCTCTACGCGATCGAGGGAGCTGAGACTCAAGTCGGATTCGAGATCGGTACTGGTTGAAAGGTTCCCGGTAGTGCGGCCGGTGATGCGGCTGATTAGTTCGGTCAGGGAGCTGGAAGACTTGTTCTGATCGGACTGTTTGGCTAGCACGGCCTGCTGAACCAGGTTTCTGCGAGGTTTCTCCGTCGCAGTGCGGGGGAAGTCGTCCTCAGGCCAGACGAACCAGGTGCCCATACGTTGGTACTCTGCCAGGGATTGGTTAGCGGCTGCGACAACCGCTGCTGCACGGTTCTCGCCTGGCCCCAGAATCAGCACCGCGCAGGGCTCGGCGTTCCCGTCGCGGGGTGAGGCGACGACCAGGGCATCCTTGACCCCAGGCTGGCGTCGCAAGGCGGCCTCGAGATCCTCCGGATAGACATTCATGCCGGCAGGGGTGACGATGACTTCCTTTTTTCGGCCTTTGAAATAGAGGTTGCCTGCGGCGTCGAGTTCTCCGACGTCGCCGGTACGATACCAGCCCTGGGCATCGCTCACAGGTTGCAGAGCGTTTCCGTCCCAGTAGCCAGCGGCGACTCCGCCACCTCGTACCAGGATTTCGCCATCTTCTGCCAGTTTGACTTCGCGGCCGTTCAGCACTTTGCCGATGGATCCCTTTCCCAGGCGGAAAGGGTGATTGACGCTGATAAGAGATGTAGTTTCGGTGAGGCCATAGCCTTGGATCACGGCGTAACCCAGGCGATCCCAGAATTCCTCGGTGCTGCGGTCGAGCGCTGCGCCCCCGGAAATGAATGCCCAGAACTTCCAGCCGAACTGGCGACGTATGTGGCGAAAGATCCACCAGCGGCGCAGGAAGTGCTTGTGTTGGGATGTGCGGAGGGCAGCCTGAAACCACTCGAGGCGGTGGTCGGCAGACAGATCACGCTCTATTTTCTCTTTCAAAGATTGCAGCACGCGGGGGACGGTGACCAGGACAGAAACCCGCTCACGGCGGACGGTGCGCATCACATCGGAGGGCTTGAGCGTCTCCTGAAAGACGACTGTGCCGCCTAATAGCGGTGGAAGAAACATTCCTAGAAATTGCCCGAAGACATGACTCAGGGGCAGCAGATTCAAAAAGCGCACAGGATGGACGAAGCGTTCGTACTTGAGGTAGTTGCGAATCTCAGCCTCGAGCGGCGCGAGGTTGGCGAGAACGTTGCCGTGAGAGATGACCACACCTTTGGGTTCGGCGGTGGTGCCGGAGGTGAAGGCGATTTCCAGAACGTCTTTGGACTCGATTTCGGCTGGTGGGTAGGGAGATGATGATCGTGCGGCCAGGATTTCAGGCAAGTCTTCCAGCAGGAGCGTGGAAATCGGCTGCTGTTCGTGAGCGCGCGAGGCAACCAGCAGTTTTGCGTTGACCTGCTGGTGAACACGGACCAAGAAATCTGGCGTGGCGATGTCATCGAGCGGGACGACAACAGCTCCATGCAGCACGCAGCCCCAAAAAACCGCGACCCATTCGGCGGAGTTCGGTCCCCAAAGGAAAACGCGATCGCCCTTGCCGATGCCTCGCGCTTCGAGTTCGCGGGCGAAACGGAAGGCAGTGCATGCGACCTGATGGTAGGACCAGCGCTGCATGCGATATCCACGAGGCTGGACGTAGGCAGTCTCCTGCGCTCGAGTGAGGAAGTGGGACAGGTAGTCGGTCAGCGCGCGGAGCTGCATGCCAGAAAGGGTAGCGCATTTAGAGGTGAGGGGAGAGCCATCTTATCCCCAGCGCGCGGCCCAATCTGTAGGAAAGTTTTTTCCCTGTGTGAACTTGCTTTCAGTGTTGTGCTCAGTTCTTGATTACCCAGGCATGACCTGCAGCACTCTGCGATGGTTACTAACGTGCTAGGAAAACAGTCTCAAAGCTCACCTCCTCCGACCGTTCACGCGCGAGCTAAATGCTTTCGCTGGCGCGAATTTTGACGCTTGAGCGGCGCGGAAAGTCGAACCGTTGCTGTCGAAGCACCCACGATTGGCAGTGGCATCGCGATTGCCCCATATCTGCCCGAGTGGGGAATCCTTAGGGGAGGGGCTTCTGTTCACATTATTGCCATCGCCGCAGTCACGCTGGAAATCATTAGTGACGGGCTGGAGCGTGCAGGCTCTGTCATTGGTGTGTTTTGTCGCGGTGTGCGCCCAATTCCATGAAAACCTAATCCCGAGGGCGAGCTATCGGGTGACGAATCTTGTGTCTTATGAACCCCTCGTGGTACCCGAGAGTCAGCCTGTAAAGACGCCAGTATTGGTACGATCCAAGCCTCGACTGGAAAGCAAGTCAGCGCCGGAGAGTAAGCCGACGTTGGAAGCCAAGACTTCGCTTGCGGCCTTTGTGGTCACTCCACAAGTAAAAGCGGTAGTCGAACATAAACCGTCGGAGCCTGAGGCCACGGCGCCAGCGCCAAAGCTGGACAATAAGATGCCCGTGATCCCAGCCGCAGCGACGTCTCAGATCGTGGCAGTCGGTACCTTTTCTCATGACAGTCCGGTTACAGCGCCGGTTGCTAAGTTAGCCGCTGTGACGCAGCCCGGAGGTTTTGGCAACGCGACCGGCAACGGATCGGGCCATGATTATCGAACCGGCGCGACAAACGCCAACGTGGTGATGAGCTCTGGATTCGGCAACGGCGCGATCGAAGCAGTCAATAGCGTTGGCCGTCCTAAGACCGGAGCGCACCAGCCGAGTAACGGAGCCAATACCCCGGTCGAAATCACCTTCAAGCCCAAACCCGATTACACGGATGAGGGACGCAAGCAGAAAGTCAACGGAGAAGTGCGCCTGGAAGTGTTGTTCAAGTCCGACGGGCGGGTACACGTGGTACGAGTGCTGCAAGGATTGGGATATGGACTCGATGAACAAGCAGTAAAGGCGGCGGAGCAGATCAAGTTCACGCCGGCATTGCATGAAGGCCAGCCGGTAGATTCGACGGCCCTGGTGCATATCATTTTCGAGCTTATTTCTTAAGGAGCGCCATGCGCAGTTTCAGAACCATCGTTTTCTTGTTGCTTGTATCTTCGACCGCAGTTATTGCCGCCGACAACAAGGGGCCAGCCTCTCTTTCCTTCGACCAAACGGTCGACCGGGTGGTGGAGCGCGAACACAAGTTTGTCGAGACCATGCAACACATGCATCCCCTGGCCGAAACCTATATCCAGAACCTCCGCGAAGACAGCGATCATAACGTCGAACCGGTGAATGACCAGTATTTCCTGGGACGGATTGACCTGAATGATGGTCCCCGGGATTCTGTTTTCCAGAAGAAGCACAAGGGACTCGTGCATCACCTTTTGAATCCCTTCTCAGCGGCCCTGTCCTACAGGTTTTTGCCGCAAGGCTTCGCGCAGATGGTGATGCTCGATGCCGACTTCCAGAAGAGCAACTATCATTTCACTTTTGTCCGGCGCGAGTTTCTCGGCGAAGCGCGCTGCATCGTCATCGACGTGCAGCCCAGAGAAAAGGCGCCGAAAGGGCTGTTTACCGGAAGAATCTGGGTGGAAGACCGTGACTTCAATATTGTCCGCTTCAACGGGACCTATTCCGGCCATTCCGACTACACCTACTACCTGCACTTCGACAGCTGGCGTTTCAATCTGCAAGCTGATGTTTGGCTTCCTTCCTACGTCTACGTGGAAGAGTCAGGGACAAAACGCAACAGCGCACTCTTCCATGACTTGTATCTCAAGGCACAGACGCGTCTGTGGGCCTACGATCCGGAACAATTGAACCGCGAGGAAGAGTTCACGCAAATTAAAATCGACAGCGCGGTGGATGATCATCCAGTTGCCAAAGACAATTCACCCGTCGAAGCTCAGCGCATGTGGGAACGGATGGCAGAAGACAATGCGGTAGATCATCTGCAGAAGATCGGTGTGCTGGCGCCTGCGGGCGATGTGGACAAGATCCTGCAGACCGTGGTCAACAACCTCATCATCACCAACAAGCTGCAAATCGAGCCGGACGTCCGCTGCCGTGTGCTGCTGACGCTGCCGCTGGAGTCTTTCACCATCGGGCACACCATTGTTGTCAGCCGCGGTCTGCTGGATGTGCTACCCGATGAAGCGTCGTTGGCGATGACTCTGGCCCACGAGCTTGCCCATATTGCGTTGGGTCATCACGTCGATACCAGACTTGCATTCAATGACCGCTTCTTCTTTGCTGATGCTGATGCTTTCCAACGCCTGCATTTCGAAAGCAGCGCTGCTGACGAGGAAGCCGCCGACACGAAGGCTATGGAACTGCTGGGGAACTCGCCGTACAAGGACAAACTCAGCAACGCAGGATTGTTTCTCAAAACCCTACAGGCTCACTCGCCAGTGCTCACCAATTTGATCAGCCCACGACTCGGCAGCAAGATGGCAAATGGCAACAGTACCCGAATGGCTGCACTTTTCAGCTCCGCGCCAACTTTGGAGAAGCAACGCCTCGATCAGGTTGCCGCTCTGCCGATCGGAAGCCGCATCAAGTTAGACCCGTGGAGCAATCAATTAACCATGATGAATGCGAACCCAGTTGCGCTGGTGTCGCCGAGGGAGAAGATGCCCTTCGAGGTCACTCCATTTTTCCCTTTTCTAAGCTATAGCCAGGCTGACAAGAGGCTAGTCGCCCAGGGTTCAGTAAATCCCTGAGGTGGTTGTCGGATAACGCTCTACTTCTCCCCCGGCTGTTAGAACCCCCGAAGCCCCGTCCCAAACGCATATTGCCGATTGGAAAGGAAGTAATGAGAAACACAATGAGGATCGCCGGGAAGCTTTGTTTCTTCGGGTTGGTGATGGTTGTGCCTGCCCTTGCGCAAAGGCTACAGTCGGGGCCGTCACCCGCAGTTGCTGGCCCTGGCTACGATGTGAGTGTCGGCTATACCTACCTCTCAATGCCGATTTCCTCTGCCGGGCGAGCGGGCCTCAACGGTCTGGATTCCAGTGCAAGCATCGCGCTAAGCCCGCGCTGGGGAGTGACATTAGACTCCAGTTACCTTCGGACTTCAAACGTCCTCAGCACTCCTCATCAAGGCTATCTATTGAGTTTGCAGGCTGGTCCAGTGTTCTCTCTTATTCAGCACGGTAGGACTCGAGTGTTCGTTCGCGGGCTGGCCGGTGCGGGTGTGGTTGACGGAGCCGTGCCTGTTAGTGATACCTCCTATTTTCACGGATGGCTAGTGCGGCCTGCCTACACGGGTGGAGCGGGGGTCGAGCGCTCTGTTTCGGAGAACCTGGCCGTTCGCGTCAATGGAGATTATGTGCGCACCACATTCTTTGATGGCGCTGGCGCAGCACAAGCTCAGAACAATCTTCGGTTAACGGTCAGCGTCGTCTTTCGGCTGAAAGAGCATCGGCGCCGATATAGCTCACAAGTGCGTTGATGGGCAACTAATCGGGGGAAGTTACTCCATCAAGCAAAGGGTTGCATCCAGGCGGAAGACGATCAGGTGGTAAGAGGGTAGCTCGACGGAGTTCGACGAGCTACCCTCTGTTTTTTAGTTTTGCAGCAGGATTGGATCTGAAGATACGACGATGGAACCGCTGAAGGCATGAACCACACCGCTCAGGTCACGATACTGCCTGAAAGTAGCGGATGGCGTTACCTTCACTGACGTGCTGGGATTCCAAATCACTTGCGCGACAAAGCCGTTCACACCCGTAACACTCAGCCGATAGGTGCCGGCATTGTCAAGCGTCAGTGCCGACACGCTGCGTCCGACTAGCCAGTCGTAGACTTGCTGGTAGGCGATTCCGTTCGCGGTTAAACTGCCGGTTGTCGTGTCATACAAGATCCCCAGGTTGGTGGCGTCGAAGTCGAACAGGAAGAACCTCTGCGCGCCATTGCCCAACTGGGTAAGCAGGTGGCGCACGGTCCAGCCGGGTCCATCACTTCCATCGCTGGCGGGGCCGTATCCTCCCTCTGTGACGAAAACCGGTTTGCCGCTTTGGCTGAACCTAGCCATGACTGCCTGCGTGTTGGCGATGCGGGTCCCTACGTCCTCTGCATGAGGACCGACATAACCATGCAAAGCGATAATGTCAACGAACTGACCGCCGCCAGCAGCCAGGAATTTGTCCAGGTAGCCCATTTGTAAGGAATTCATGCCGTCGCCGGTCTCCGCGGGACTGACGATCTGGATGTTGGGGTCGTGCGCTTTCGCGATGGTTCGCATGTCCTGCGCCATACGCACCAGTTGTGCGATCGTCCCGTCGAACTCCGTGGTGATATTCGGCTCGTTCCAGACCTCAATGAACTTGATCTTGCCCGGCCCGACGTGCTCCATGAGAGCAGTAACAAAGTTCTTCAGGTGCTGGTCGGTTCCGGTGCCATCAGCGTTCAGGTCGTTCGGAGCGAAGCACCCACCGTCGCTGCTGGCGAGTGGTCCGCAAGTCCCAAACGGCACTGCCGATGCCCAGACTGGTGTGTGATAGAAGGTGTAGAGCACCTGCTGACCACCGGCTTCGGCGTTTGCCATCCACTCGTCAAGGCGTGTCCAGTCGTAAACCCCATCGGCAACATTGATGTCGGACCACTCAATCTGACTGCTAAGAGTGCGATAACCACCGAATTCAACGCCCACCGACGTCGGCCAGGGAGTGGTGACTTTGTTGATATTCAGTCCAAAGAAACACGGCTGGACGGTTTTGGAAGCAGCCCCGGCCCCGGTAGCCAGCGGATTGCAGTTCTGTCCATGAAGGTAGTTAGTGTGGAACAGAGTCAGCACCAGAAGCATACCCGCCAGCAGCGCTGAATCCATTGTTTTGATATAACCAAGAAATTTTGTCATAGCTCCTCCTCAAGATGTGCGAAATTGTTCGCAACCCCAACTTAGAAGGAGCCCCGATTCTGCGTGTCAGACCACAGCAAAGGAGTTGCAAAGGTTTGTGCAGTGCGAAGTAACAGGACGGTCACTTACTTGTAAGCAGAATGTGACAAGTCGAATGAGACGGACAGATCGGTAGACCGGACATGGAGCGTTCTAAAATCAAAGGTCTGCGAAATCGCGCTACGGTACG
>Ga0206987_1136_pt1 | contig 13464 bp, 7 predicted proteins | sample Alteio_BWMinCont_11_FD_153281 | JGI IMG/M metagenome (GOLD analysis project Ga0206987, IMG submission 153281) | Enriched cells from forest soil in Barre Woods Harvard Forest LTER site, Petersham, Massachusetts, United States -... | ecosystem: Environmental > Terrestrial > Soil > Temperate forest >... | reverse complement strand
ACAAGAACCAAATCCAGAGAGTCGGATTTTATTATCACAAAAAAAAGATGTTTTGGGTATTCCTTTAGCGAAAGTTCAATGGCGTTTGACAGACTTAACACGTCATTCGATACAAAAATATGCCTTGATGTTGAAAGACCAGTATAGATTGATAGGTGCTGGTGAGCTCGAACTTGAGCCTTGGATTTTTGATCCTTCGCCAGAAGCATGGAATTCGCATGTTACGGATCAATTTCATCACATTGGAGCTACCCGTATGCATGATTCGCCCCGCCAAGGGGTGGTAGATCGTGATTGTCGTGTGCATGGGATAGCTAATCTTTATATTGGTAGTAGTTCAGTTTTTCCCACCAGTGGACATTCTAATCCCACGCTCACGATTATAGCGCTATGTATGCGGCTGGCAGATCGATTCCGAGTGATCTGACTTATTTTAGCAGACATCAAATTTCTTAATATAGAAATCAGCATGAAAACGATTCAAAATAAAAAGAGTTTTACCCCCACAATTTTATATCAGGCACTGGACAAAATCTTAATATTTTGTTAATATTTACAAAAATAAATAATCTACCAATCAGTTTTTGGCAAGGTCTGAAGGAGTCAGTTTATGACTAAGTCCATAAGTAAATTGCGCGCGGATCTTGATCAAATTCCAGTTCTGCATTCGCAAACCATCAAACTCAGTCTCATTGAAACAGGCGAAGAGCCTTATGCTATTGAGATTATTCAAACCGATGATCCTAAAAATCAACGTTTTCGACTAGAAAATGTGACCACAGATTCTTCATTTAATGAGATTAATGCGGCGATTAACGAGGCATTGTTAAAACATAGATTCAATCTAGAACTGCTGAATGATGAAATTCAAATAACAGAAATAGTGCGTTTAACTCAAAAAGGTTTTCCTCCGAATTTGTCGTTGTTAAAAACTTTTGATGAGCGTGCGTTGCAAAATTTTTGGCAAAAGTTGTCGCAAAAAAACTCAGATCAAGACGAAACCACTCGTGTTTTTATTAAAAAGTATTCGGACAATAAAACAATTTCAATTTATGATTTAACGCGTGATTATCTTGCAGCGATTATTTTAGTTAAAGACTTAAATGAGTCTGATGCGAAGGAATTACTACAGGATGTTTCCAGCGATTCCGTATCCTCTTATGAAATTTATTACAATGAATTAGCATTATTAACATTGCAAAATACCAAATTAAATTTTGAATTTCAGCTACGGTTTGAGGGTGCTGTGGAATCGGATTTTGCGGATGAATCACCCTATCAAATTTTACAAGATCTGATGTTAAAAGACCCTCTGCAAAATGGTTTGACAGCGATACAGCCTGGAGTTTTGAAGGATTCAATTTTTCTTTCGGAGTTGTGCGCTTTGGCAAAAACAGGTGAATCGATAGAATGGTTAAGTGCTCAAGCGAAACTTATAGAAGATCCCGCCAGTTATGCTCAATATTTAAATAATTTCTCAGAATTATCGAAAGAAAGCTGGAGAGATTTTATTGTAAAAAATTTTACGATCGAAGAGATTAAGCAAGCTGTTGAGCCACAAAAAGTATTTATTGCTTATTTAAAACATCTGCATGATACCTATCAAAATCAATCGGCTTGTGTGCCTGATCTTTGGGTCGTGGAACATAAAGACTCGCCTCGATATAAACTTTTTTCTGAAGGAGAAATACAAACTTTTCACACTAGAGAAGACTGTGAAACCGAGCTTGCTTTGAATGCTGATCATTGGGTTATGCAAGCAAATAATGCTAGCACAGAATATTGTTGGCAGGATACAAAGACACAAGATATTTTATCAACTCAAAATCCAACGGAATTTATTCAGACACTTGAAAATGAGGAAGCAGAAATCAAAACAACCAGTGTAAAAAAAGCTGAGAAAAAAGTAGATGCGTCGGATACGATAAATAATATTTCTTCTTCATGGCTATCAAAGGTAAAAAATGCTGCCGCTTGGGCATTGGGTTTGACCAAACAGTCAGCTTCAAAGAGTTTTTCACGCTTTTATCAAGCAGCAAAGAGTGGCGGTTTTGCCAGCACTGTGGGCAAACTTGCTGCTTTTGCGAGTGTTGCTTCGCATTTTCAAAACGTTGCGGCTGCAACTTTAAATGCGCAAACGAACACGATTAGTTTATTCGATGGTTCTTCAGCATTGAGTTTGGATTTTTCCCAAGTCAATCCTACCAACTTAACGAATGTTGCTTATACGCTGCAACCTGCAGCGGGTTATCAAATCACCGGTTTTGATAATCTGCCAGCAGGAATGAATATGACCGTTGATTCGCAAATAGAGGAACTTGGCTGGACGGGTTATACGAGAACGATGCACTCCATCATGACGCAACTTTTAGTGGCACCCAATTATTTTGTTGTGCCTGTGCCAGAACAAAATTTCCAAGTGGTAAGTTTAGATTGGAGCCCAATTTATGCAGCGCTTCCAGCCAAAGGCGGTGCTATTGCCACCTTGTTTCAGAACGGAAATGCGGCGGCTATTCCACAGACGAATGGTGAGATTGCGCTTTATGATATGACAAATCCTGTAAGTCCAGTACAAAAGAATCCACTTTCTTTAACCGATACGGTGTTGGGCACAATGACTTTAAGTGAGAATGCTATTGTTGTAGCAACCAATACGGCAAGCGGAAGTGCTTATTGGATCTACAATAATTTTACTGATCTTACTTCTCCTCCAACTCCTTTTGCAATCACAAGTCCTTTGCCGGCTTCAACGAATATGGTTATGGGTGCCAACCCAGATATGATGTATATTTTAACAACCGATGCGTCGGGGCAAAATGCGCTTCTTGTGGCGGCCAATGTGAACCCAGCATCAGCGGGTTTTCTACCGGGCTCTGAACAAACATTGCCGTTAGGAACGGATAACATCGTTGCATGTCCTGATGGTTTACATTTTATTGCTGCTGGAAGTGATGGAACGTTTTACATTTTGTCACAGGCCGATGGCAGCATTGTTGGTCAATATACACTGCCAGGAAAGATTCAATCGTTAGCTTATATTGGTGAACTACTACTTGTGGGTACAGATGATAAATATCAAATGTATCAATTTAATAATTTACCCAACGCTTATGATTATTTAACTATAGCATTAGAGGCCAAATACATCGATGCAATTGATACGGTTTATGCGGAAGCTGATACCATTATTGTTCCGCTGAATTTGGCGGAAGTGTTAGTTGCTAAGGGTAACTATTTACAACAGGTGAATATTGCGGAGCTTGTGTTGCGCGGCTGTCCAGTGCCAACAGCAACCGGTGTGGTGCCTCCAATAACTTTTACCGGGGCCGATGCCAATGGAAATGCGGTGTCTGATTCTATTGGTACAAAAACTCCAGTCGCTTATGCAGCCCCCACCTTAAATTCCAACTTCACTATGCCAACTTGTCAAGCCGGTAAAACATGTACTATTGATACCAGTCAGATGTTTACTTCGAGCGATGGGCGAGTCCCAGTTATTACTGTGGATACCAGTGCGTTACCCGCTGGCAGTACAGCCAATTTTTCTGATGGTATTTTAACTGTTTCGATTCCCAATAATGTTTCGGCAAGTAATGGCGAAACAGGCGCGACTTATCCGCTGGCGGTGACGGCTACCAATGGTAATGAAGTAACGACACAATCGATATCTATACCTGTTACGCCACCCGTTTTTGCGGTGCCGATCTTGAATACAAATTTTGATTTTCGTGGATGTATGGCCGGAGGGATTTGTGACGTGGATTTAACCACACTGGCAACATGTTCTGATGGTAGGGTGCCTGTGTATCAAGTGAATATTATCGGTGAATCTCAGGGAGTGAGTGGTGTTATAGAAAATAATAAAATTTTACATATTACGAGTCCGCAAATGTCAACAGTAGGAGATTTTATTTTTAACATGATTGTCACAAATGGCGATAAACAAGTGACATCAATTGTATACAATATTCCATTAGCTATACTTGCTTCACCATCGCCGTCGCCATCACCAATAATACCAACGCCAACGCCAACACCGCCTGCGCAATCACCATCACCGATAACTCCAACGCCAACACCAACACCGCCCGCGCAATCTCCGTCACCATCGCCAGTAATACCAGCGCCGACACCGACACCGCCTGCGCACACTCCGTCGCCATCGCCAGTAATCACTCCTACACCAACGCCATCTTTTGGATCAGTGGTAAATCCGTCAAACACAACCAACAACGGCACGTTACCCATGGTTTTAATAACCGCAGCCTCTGGGGGTGGTGCCTCATTGGTTCTCATCAGTCTGGGTTTGTTGGTATTGCTTTTGCGCAAAAGAAAGTCTTCATCGGTAGATGTACAAAAAAATGAGGAAGCGAATGATAGTCAAGATGATAAAAGCGTTGTTGTTTATTTGGAGTCTTGCCAAGTTAGTGATGATGCTTCAAGTCAACACTCTGATCCTTCGCAAGTAAGTAATGCGGGTTCAACGGGTTCGAATGAACGCCAAGAATCTTTGGTTAGTTCAGATCGTTTGAGTGTGGGCTCCGAGAGTACTGGTAGTATCACGCCTGAGCTGAGTCCTTCGCTACAGCCGCAGGCATCAACTCATCTTGATAGAGATACAAAACCAAGTCAGGCCAAGCCTCGCTGGGTAGCTGATATAGATTTGCAAATCGAAAACGTTGGGTTGATTGCGGCAAAACCTTTAATATCCACATTTCAACCAGCAAAGACAGATATTGATCCTAGACAAATTCTCGGATTTAATAATTACTGTAAGTCGCATCCGCTGTCATCCGATACAGAAGCAGGTAGAGTAAAGGCAGCGGCTCGTCTTCATGGTTCAATCCGGTATGGCAGTTTGCTAGCGGTACGTCAAAAAGAAGCAGCGCGTAAAGAAGCAGAATTTTCTTCTGGGAATCTTCCTGGCATGATAGATAGCAACAAAGTTATTCCCGCTCCACAACCTGCTGTTTTGGCATCCGAACCTGATGAAGAGCCGTTAGATAACCAGCCCCCTCAAAAAAAACTATAATGCGAATTAAGAGCATGTAAAGCTTGCCTCGCATGCCTATACTTTATATAATCGAATTTTAATTACAATGGAAAAATCATAATGAAAAAACTTTTATTCGCTACAACCTTATTAGCCCTTGTTGCATCTGGAATCGCTATCGCAAGCCCAGTAAATACCGCAAACACAGCAACTCCAGCAACTGCTACGTGCCCTGATTATATTAATATCACGACAACAAACGGTTCAGCACCAATGTTATCATTGATCTCATTTATGGGTGGATCTGGTAATTTACCTTTTAGTAACTTCCGCATTTGGGATGGCGCAGCAAAAGCATTACAAAAATATTTTGCGCAAGGTAATACAACGATTACTTACTATTTTGGTGGCTTGCTAACAGGTGGAGTCAATAATCAAGATTCCGCTTTATGCTATTACACACCAACGCAAGGCGCTCCTGTCAGTTTTGTAAGGTATGGTGATTCTGAAGACAATGTTATTACCTTGGGTAGTGCGGGTGCTTCATCAACGTATGGCGGCCCAACTCAAGCCACTGCAAAATATTGGCAATATTTGGATCAAGATATGCAGTGTCGTTCTGGTAACTCCGATGATTGCCAGCTGAATTTAAGTTCAAGTAATTAATTCATCTTTTCTCTTTGTGTCGCGAATAGGACTGATACTTTCGCGACACTTTTACGCAACTCGCTTCATACGTGCATTTCCCCTCAATTTTTGTTAAAATTAGCACTTTTATTTAGTAAATCATCTCGAGGTTGGTAATGCAAACACAATTAGAAGTAAAAGAAGGCCTAAGACGTCATTTAACCGTTACAGTTCCTGCGGAAACATTCAAAAATAAACGGGAAGAAGTTTTAAAGAAATTTTCAAAGAAAGCTAAAATTCAAGGTTTTCGCCCAGGAAATGCCCCAAAAGATATCGTTGCCAAAAATTATGCCAGTGAGATTTCAGGGCAAGTGATGGATGACTTACTCTCTTCAACCTTACCCGAAGCATTTCAGAAAGAAGGCGTTTTCCCTGTGAGTCGCCCGAACGTTGAATCGATCAAGGCGGATGAAGGTAAAGATTTTGAATATATGGTGAGCTTTGATGTGGCGCCAACGATTGAGGATGTCAAGTTTGATAACGTGAGCATTGATAAAATTATCGTAGAAATTAAGCCGGACGATATTGATCGCGTGCTTGAAGGTATGACAAAACAATTCGGTACTTATGTTGCTAAAGATGGCCCAGCAGCGAATGGCGATCAAGTTATTATTGATTTTGAAGGCAGTGTGGATGGCGAGAAATTTGAAGGCGGTACCGCAACGAATTATCCGATGACTTTAGGCGCTGGCCAAATGATTCCAGGTTTCGAAGAAGGGATTTTGGGCATGAAAGCGGGCGATGAAAAAGTGATTGATGTGACTTTCCCAGAGCAATATCATGCGGATCTTGCGGGCAAGAAAGCGCAATTCAAAATTAAAGTCAATGAAGTCAAGGCACTGCAAGCGGCAGAAATGAATGCGGAGTTAGTGAAAAAACTTGGCGTAGCCAGCGGTGATCTTGCGCAGTTGAAAGAGGAAATCAATAAAGCGTTGACACGTGAATTGAAACGTAAATTGCAACAAGATCTTCATAAAGATGTTTTCGATAAACTACTTGCGTTGAATTCAATTGAAGTGCCTGAAAGCGTGGTGCATGATGAAATTCATGCTCTGATGGATGAAGCGAAAGAGCGTTACAAGCGCATGACAGGCCAAAAAACGGCGCCGGATTTTTCACATGATATGTTTAAAGATCAAGCAAAACGCCGTGTGACAAATAGTTATCTCATTATGAAATTGATCGAACAGAATCAATTAAAAGCGGATCCGATTAAGATTCGTGAAATGGCAGAAGAGATGGCGGCATCTTATGAGAACCCAGAACAAGTACGTGATTATTATTTGAATAATAAGGAACAATACAAAAATCTGGAAAACCTGGCTTTAGAAGATGCGGTAGTTGAGTTATTATTGAGTAAAGCGAAAGTAAATAATGTTGAAAAATCCTATAAAGACTTAATGGGTAAATAAATGATTACAAATAATTTGGTTCCAATGGTGGTAGAACAAACGGGTCGTGGTGAACGGGCGTTTGATATCTATTCAAGGCTGTTAAAGGAACGTGTGATTTTCTTGGTGGGACAAATTGAAGATCATATGGCGAATTTGATTGTTGCGCAGTTGTTGTTCCTGGAAGCGGAAAATCCTGAGAAAGAAATTAGTATCTACATTAATTCTCCAGGCGGCGTGGTGACTTCAGGTTTGGCGATTTACGATACGATGAATTTTATCAAGCCCGATGTGCGCACCATTTGCATCGGTCAAGCAGCGAGTGCGGCGGCATTATTGTTATGCTCAGGCACGAAGGGTAAACGTTTTTGCTTGTCTAATTCTCGTGTCATGATTCACCAGCCTTTGGGTGGTATGCAAGGCCAGGCGTCGGATATTGCGATTCATGCCAAAGAAATTTTGCAGATTCGTGATCGTCTCAATAAGATTATGGCCGATCAAACGGGTCAATCGGTTGAGCGTATTATGCAAGATACCGAACGTGATAACTTCATGAGTGCACAAGAGGCCTTGAATTATGGCTTGATCGACGGCATATATGATAAACGTAAATAGAAAAACGAGATCTAAAACACATGGCAAAATCTAAAGATAAAGAACCAGGAATGCATTGTTCATTTTGTGGTAAATCACAATTTGACGTCATCAAGCTCATTGCGGGCCCGGATGTTTATATTTGTGATCAATGTATTGCGTTATGTGGCGATATCATCAAAGAAGAGCTACAAGAAGGCGCGGCGCCTGCAGATACCGGCGTGAAATTACGTGCGCCTAAAGAAATTCGCGCTATCTTAGATGAATATGTGATTGGTCAAGATTTTGCTAAAAAATCTCTTGCAGTGGCCGTTTATAACCATTATAAACGTTTGCAATATTCAGAAAAAGACAAAAAAAATGAGATCGAGTTACGTAAAAGTAATATTTTGATTATTGGGCCAACCGGTAGTGGTAAAACCTTACTGGCTGAGACTTTGGCGCGTATTTTGGATGTGCCTTTTGCCATTGCGGATGCCACCACGTTAACTGAAGCGGGTTATGTCGGCGAAGACGTTGAGAATGTCATTCAAAAATTATTGCAGAAAGCGGAATTTGATGTCGAGAAAGCGCAGAAAGGGATTATTTACATTGATGAAATCGACAAAATTTCTCGCCGCTCAGATAGCCCATCGTTGACGCGTGATGTGTCAGGCGAGGGCGTGCAACAAGCGTTATTGAAATTGATAGAAGGAACTCAGGCGGCAGTACCTCCACAAGGTGGTCGTAAACATCCACAACAAGAATATATTCATGTAGATACCAGCAATATTTTATTTATTTGCGGTGGTGCATTTGATGGTTTGGATCGTATTATACGTGAACGCAGTGAAAAGGCTGGCATGGGTTTTTCTGCGGAAGTGCGCGATAAAAATGATACGCGTACCAGTAGCAAATTGATTCAGGATGCTCGTCCGGATGATCTGATTAAATTTGGTCTCATTCCGGAATTTGTGGGCCGTTTGCCTGTGATGGCGACTTTGGAAGAGTTGGATGAAGAGGCGTTGGTGAAAATTTTAACGGAGCCAAAAAACGCATTAGTCAAACAATATGCTAAACTGTTCGAGATGGATAATGTTGAATTGGAAATTACGGACGATGCTTTGCGAGCAATTGCGAAGCGAGCATTGCAACGAAAAACAGGAGCGCGAGGATTGCGTTCTATTTTGGAAGGTATTTTGTTAGACTTGATGTATGAAATTCCATCGTTGATTGGAGTGCAGAAAGTGGTGATCAATGCCGATGCGATTGAGCATGGTGCTAAACCCATTTTATTATTCCACAATGAGCAAAGTATTGAAGATGCAACAGCGATAGCCTCTTAAACATAACGTGAAAGGAACATCACTATGGTAGATAAAGCACCTGTTAGTCCAAAATCCACAGCCCAAAAATCTGAATCAGCTAAATCTGAGTCTTCAAAATCCGATACGATGCCAGTTTTACCCTTGCGCGATGTTGTCGTTTTTCCGCAAATGGTGATTCCATTGTTTGTTGGCCGGAAGGGTTCAGTGGCGGCGCTTGATGCAGCCATGGCCAAAGACAAACAAATTTTCTTGGTCGCGCAAAAAAGTTCAACGGAAGATGAACCTTCTGCTAGTGATCTCTATCGCATTGGTACGGTCGTTACCGTTTTACAATTATTAAAATTGCCCGATGGCACTGTAAAAATTTTGGTTGAAGGATTGCATCGTGCCAAAGCCCAAAATTATATGCAAGTAAGCGGTGGTTATTTCGATGCGCAACTTGAACCCGTCAGCATTACTTTTGATGAAAAAGAAGCAAATTTTCTTGCGCGTACCGTTTTATCGCACTTTGAAAGTTATGTGACGCACAATAAAAAAATTCCTCCTGAAATTTTACCTGCATTAGCTGCGATTGAAGATCCAGCACGCTTAGCGGATACCGTCGCTGCGCATTTAACACTCAAATTGCAAGATCGTCAAAAGCTGTTGGAAATGACCAATCTGTTAGAAATGATGGAGCATTTGGTTGGGTATATGGATACTGAAGTGGATTTGCTCCAGGTTGATAAACGCGTTCGTAGTAATATCAAAAAGCAGATGGAGAAAAGTCAGCGCGAATATTATTTGAATGAGCAAATGAAGGCGATTCAAAAAGAGCTCGGTGATTTAGATGAAACGGGCAAAAGTGAGTTTGATGTTTTTGCCGATCGTATTAAAAAATCTGGCATGAGTAAAGAGGCGCGTGAAAAGGCCGAAGCCGAATTGAAAAAATTACGCATGATGCCACCGATGGCAGCGGAAGCAACGGTTGTTCGCAATTATTTAGATTGGTTGTTAAATATTCCTTGGAAAAAACAAACTAAAGTCACGCATGATTTGAAACATGCTGAAGAAGTTTTAGAAGCAGACCATTATGGTTTGGAAAAAGTTAAAGAACGCATTATTGAATTTTTAGCAGTCCAAGCGCGTGTTAAAAAAATTAAAGGCCCAGTACTTTGTTTGGTTGGCCCTCCTGGTGTGGGTAAAACATCGTTAGGTCAATCGATTGCGCGTGCAACGGGTCGTGAATTTGTGCGTATGGCTCTTGGTGGTGTGCGTGATGAGGCAGAAATTCGAGGGCATCGTCGAACCTATATCGGTTCAATGCCTGGCCGCATTATGCAAAAAATGTCCAAAGTCAAAGTGCGTAATCCATTATTCTTATTGGATGAAATTGATAAGATGGCGATGGATTTTCGTGGTGATCCTGCAGCAGCGATGTTAGAAGTTTTAGATCCCGAGCAAAATAATACTTTTAATGATCATTATCTTGAAGTGGATTATGATTTATCCAATGTATTATTTATTGCAACAGCCAACTCAATGAATATTCCTGCGCCATTATTGGATCGTATGGAAGTCATTCGTATTCCCGGTTATACCGAAGATGAAAAATTGAATATCGCTAAACGTTATTTGTTGCAGAAACAAGTTGAAGCGAATGGTTTAAAAACCGATGAAGTGAAAATCATGGATTCAGCGATTCTAGATATTATTCGTTACTATACGCGTGAAGCGGGTGTGCGTAATTTGGAACGTGAAATTGCTAAAATTTGCCGTAAGGTCGTGCGTCAAGTTGCAAATCAGAAAGCAACTAAAGATGCAAAACCTGTAGTGATTACTTCACAAAATTTAGAAACATACTTAGGCGTGCAGCGTTTCCGTTATGGAAAAACCGAAGAGTATGATCAAGTGGGTCAAGTAATTGGTTTGGCGTGGACAGAAGTCGGTGGCGAACTATTGACCATTGAGTCAGCAACGATGCCAGGTAAAGGTAAAGTCACTACCACAGGTCAATTGGGTAATGTGATGCAAGAATCGATTCAAGCTGCGTTAACAGTAGTGCGAAGCCGCGCAGATCAATTGGGTATCCCGGCAGACTTTTACGAGAAAATGGATATTCACGTTCACGTGCCCGAAGGCGCAACGCCTAAAGATGGTCCGAGTGCCGGTATTGGCATGTGTACTGCATTAGTTTCTGCACTCACTAAAATTCCAGTGCGTGCGGATGTGGCAATGACCGGAGAAATTACTTTACGGGGTGAAGTGTTGCCGATTGGTGGATTGAAAGAAAAACTTTTGGCCGCGCATCGTGGTGGCGTACATTTAGTGATTATTCCTGAAGAAAATAAACGCGATTTGAAAGAGATCCCAAAAAATATCACGGACGGTTTAGATATTCGTCCGGTGCGTTGGATCGATGAGGTCCTCACGTTGGCGTTAAAAGATCAGCCAAAGCCTGCGAAAAACGCTGCTACGACTTCATCTAAAGTGGTTGGAAAAAAGTCCAGCAAGAAAGCGTTAGTGGCGTCAAAAAAGTTGAAGAAAGGCTCCAATGAGGTCGTACAACACTAACGTTGTGTTATGTCGTTAGAGGCTGCAATGGCAGTAAAACCGGAGATCCCTCACTGCGTTCGGGAAGACAAGTTGCTGTCATTCCAGCGAAGGCTGGAATCTTACTTGTCATTCTGAGCGAAGCGAAGAATCTCCATGGAGATCCTTCACTTCGTTAAGGACACGACAGTTCACTACGCAACATTTCCATTACGAGCATCGTAAGCATAGTCATAACCCTGTTCATTAGCTTCTACATCCGGATTTGCTGGTAGAGCAGCGGTTGGGCCTCTAGCAGGAACGTCTGCTGCTGGAACTGTTAAATCTACAGCCTCTATTGCTGGAACTGTAAAATCTGCTTGGTTTAAGTCTACTTTCGCTGAGACTACTGATTGTACTGGATCTGCTGGGCCTGCGCCAGAAGCATCGGTCTGTGGCGCATATCGTACTCTTAACGCACGAAGCCGCTCACGATCATCAGCAGTAGGCATTTTTTCTTCCTTATAAGTCTTAAAAAATGCATCGGTTCTCATCTTAGTATAACTGGGGAGGCGGGGAAGAGGGAGTGGTTTAAACACACCAGTATAGAATTCTCTTTTTGTTCCTCGTACTTTTTCAGCTGTTTGTTGATTAAATTTATCCCAATCTACTTCCGATGTTAACGCTTGGGTTTCAGGATCACAGACCGTTTTTCTGGGTAACGCTAGTGGTAAGGTTGAACGCCGTTGTGCCAACAAAGAATTGGGCTGCAATGACACTAATAGGTCTCGTTGCTGCTCATTAAAAGTTAGAAAAAGTTCAGATGAATTTGCAAGTTCATGAGCTAATCCAGGGGTGGTATTTATTCGATGCAGATTTAATAAGGAGAGAATGGACTCACACTCCGCTAATAAATTTTTAACTTCCTGTAAAGTGCTAGTGTCCCCTGAGTACAGTGCAAGGTTGTTTTCAAGTGCTACAAAAAGTTGCCTTAAATGAGCGCCAACAAGATCAAACTCTTGGTAATAGCAAATTAATGCAACACAGGCATAAATATTTAAGTCTACAGAATGATCGTCAGAAGGCGCGGTCCATAGTAGCAATTCCCCTTTTAAAATCTCCATTTTGACCCAAAGATAATGGTCCTCATCGTTTTTACAAGCATCTAAATTATCTTTAATCAGTTTTGGCGCTCCTGCTAAATATTTTTCTCGATTTGGAACCATGAATTTTTCTGCAGGAAATGTGATTGTATTAGCTGTGCTCGAAGTAGTGGAAACATGGCCTGTTGCTGTATTGGCTGTTTCAGTTGTAGGAGATGATGGTTTGGGTTTTTTTACACGATGTGTTGTGTCAGATGTTTGGATGAAGGCAAGAAATGTTTTTAGGTTTTCTATGGCGGGACTTTTTTCTTTGGAATCCGCTGAGATTTCTAGCGCTTTAATATTTTGTGTAACAGTATCAAATATTTCACTATAGCGATGCTCAGGAGAAATTTTAAAAAGTACTAAAAGCGCATAACTTTGTAAGACAACATCGTCATCTGCCGTTAAAATTTCTAGTTGGTCGATATCCCATTGATGAGATCGTAAATACGCCTCTTTGGAATATAATTTTGCTTGAATTTTTTCGTCATCAATAGCCAGATAAGTTTCCTGATGAGAAATAATCTCACTTCGTGGTGCACTATGAGTTACTTTGAAGCGTTGCGATAAAAGACGCGGTGGAAGCGGAGGTGCAATGGGCTGTAATCTTACGAGTTGTATTGTTGAAATGTCATCAACTTCTGTATTGCGTCTGGAGTCTTTATGTTGAGCCGATAAACGTCTTATCAAATTTTCTATATCTGATGCAATTAATTGGGTGCTTTCACTTTCATCTGATTTGAGTGCCCCGATATTATAAGCAACTTTTTCTCGCAGCTCATTCAAATTAATATAGCTGTAACCTTGAACATACAAGTGTAGTTCTGTAAGTAAAA
>Ga0206987_1155_pt1 | contig 13502 bp, 12 predicted proteins | sample Alteio_BWMinCont_11_FD_153281 | JGI IMG/M metagenome (GOLD analysis project Ga0206987, IMG submission 153281) | Enriched cells from forest soil in Barre Woods Harvard Forest LTER site, Petersham, Massachusetts, United States -... | ecosystem: Environmental > Terrestrial > Soil > Temperate forest >... | reverse complement strand
CGCACCGGCTGTCGTGGTCCAGGAACCGCCGCCCGCCGTCGAGCCCGAGCCAGAACGCAAAGTTTACCGTGGAAGTGCAATCGAAATCCTGGAACAGGCTGGCGTGAAACCGTGTGTCAGAACAAGCGTATCGGAGTTATTGGCCGAGCAAGCGAAGAAAGATGAACGGCTCAGAGTGGAAAGACAGGCGAAGCAAACAGAAGCTAACCGGATTGCAGCGGATCGAAAGCAGGAAGCAGATGAAGCAGTGACGATCTTTCGCCGCGATGGCCGTATAGATCACGCTTTGACTCAAACGGCCCGGCTCGAAGCGAAAGCACGCTCGAAGCGTAAATGAAACTAAGTCGCACCAGCAACAGAGAACATCTCGCGAGTATTAGCACCGTTGAAACCCGCCGCCGTGGCGCACTTTTCGCAAATCATATTCGGTGGCACATCAAGCGACAGCTCCAAAATTTTAAATGCGTTCTATGCGCAGGGCGTAACGCCCGAGGACAACAACATGGCTATACCGCTTACACCAGAACTTCAGGCAATCGCAACAGCGCAGGATCAAGCGAACGCGCAGCAAGCTCCCGCCCCGGTTATCCCAGCCGCCGTTCCTGCTGCGCCAGTAACCACGCCAGTCTCGCCAATTCAACCGGAGGACTCCGCACTGCCGCAGACGTTGACACCGCCGCAAAACGCTCCAGGGACGTTCAATAAATCCTTTTCGGCTAACCTCGACACAATGGCAGTCGCACCTAATCAGCCGGGATCGTTCGCTAGGTCGTTGGTCAGTAGCGCAATCAACGCCCTCGGTGGGATCACCGCAGGACTCGCGGATGGGAATGTTGGTCAGGTTAAAAATGGTGGAGGCTGGATCGAAGGCGTAACCGAGGCGCTCCAGAACAGAGAAAACCGTTTGCGCCAGCAGAAACTCGATTCTGCGAATCAGGCACAAAGAGATGCTGAAAATAAACGTGCAGACACCGCCTTGGACCTGGACAAGCAACGAACGGCGGCGACTCTAGCCCAAGCCACAATCAACGGCCTACACACGGCGCTCATCATGCGCAACGAAGACGAAGAGCATCAATCGAAATTGCTGGAGAGCGCACAGACTGCGTCGAAGCCGTTTAAAGAAATGGGCAGTACCGAATTAGGCCACGGCCTTACCGGCGATCAGATTAAGCAGATGCTCGCGGATAAGAAATTAAATCCCGCCGCGACATTGCATTTTCAAGACGGCAATACCCCGGTCCTGGACCGCGAAGGCAACCAAGTTATCAAGGACGGTCTGCCACAAACGCAGCCGACGTTCGAACTTTTAACCAATGTCCCCCGTGTGACTTTGCAAGCCGATCAGGTCGCCGATCTGAATAAATATGGAGATGCTGGCCAGAAGTTCCAAGCCGGACAACCGATGGACGGCGTGCAGTACTTCCTTTTGCATACTCGCGCTCAAAATAATAAGGCCGTAGCGCTCAACGTCGAAAAACTCCAAGACGAGATAAACGCAAGCCAGTCTGCCAATGAACGCGATAAAGCACAAACGCGGGTCGAGAACCTCACCATAGATGAGAAATTGCAGAACAAGAAAGCTGCGGCGGCCTTCGCCCCTTACTTAGCCGCTAACGACGGTGATCCAATAACCGCGATGCAGCAACTCAGTCGAGATCCAAAAGGAAAAGCCTGGATTGGTCCCGTCGAGGCTATGTATGGACCGGGGAACATCGCACGCGCTCGACGTGATGAACTTGTCGAGCTGCAAAAGACCCTGGACGGAAACGCGAAAATCCTAGCCGAACATAATCCAAAGCTCGGCGGCAGCGAGTTACCGCAGGAAGAAATTGACGATATGGCCGTCGAGACTAAAACAGCTCGCGCTCGCCAAAAGGCTCTGCTTGGTCTTCACCCATCTGATCCCGATCTACATTCTGACATCTTGGCCGATCTAACAGCAAAAGGCGTTCCTGTAAGCGAATGGGCTGCGCGTATATCTCGTTTGCCTATCCCCGATGCCGATAAGGCTTACATGATCCAGCGTATTCCGACGAACGTTCCGAAGGCGGTGACTAAATAATGCCTAATACACAGTTGGACGACGTAGACCGCAGCTTAGATGCTATCGTTGCGAAGTCGCAGCAACCGCCGCAGCAACCGCAACCACGCGAGTTGGACGATGTAGACCGTAGCTTAGACGCCATCGTAGCAAAGTCACGAACCGCTGCGCCTCCCGTATCAGCCGCAGCCGTAGACACAACTCAACCTGATAGCACATGGCAGCGTATCCGCTCGTTCATGTCTCACCCGTTGCTAAGTAGCAATCTGTATTTACCCGGCGTTAGCGACATCGAAGACGCTTCCGAATTCGTATCGAAGGAACTTCAACAATCCGGTCACGGATCATTGGCTAAGATCGCTAGCGCTCCGGCTGGCGTAGCCCAAGGCATAAAAGACACGGTCTCGGGCATGACCACGCCGACCAATCTTGGCATCGTGGGCTTGACCGGTGGCCTCGGAGCCATGGAAGACGCAGCGGTGACAGGCTTAGCAAAACTCGGATTATCACCGGCCATTTCGCAAGCGATTCCACGTTTAATAAACATGGGCTTCGCCCTGACCGGTCTCTATACCGCTGCGAAATCATCACCCGCCATCGTAGCGGCAATTAAAAGAGACGATGTCGAGGAGGCCAGCCGGTTGCTGACCGGCGCCGCTGGTACGGTTGGATTGGCATCGGTGGCCGGAATAAACGCGCTCGGGGATTTGGCTCCGAGGAGTTTGTCCGAGCCACGAGTACAGATCGTTCCGACCGAAGCCCAGAAGTTAGAACTGGAGAATGCGAAACCTGCTACGGCTAAGACCGTTAGTGCTGAACCAAGCGCAGCAGAGCCAAAACCAGAGACGACCATCGCGGCAGATACAAAAACAGAATCTCCGGAAGCGAAGACAACCGAAGGAAAAGAAGTCCCGATAAGCCGAGTGGTCAACGACTCAACTCTGCCGGTGGTATCTCAGGACGCCTTGTTGGCCGAGGCAACACAACGCCAGATCAATAACTCCGCCGTGATTCGGCAAATGGTTGATCCGACGACACTCAAATCCCCCGAAGATATCCAAAACGCGATTACGGCAATCAGTGAGCATCTCGGAAATAATTTAGATCTGCGTGTAGCGCAGCGAATAGGATTTTCCCAACAGGTTGCCTTGGCCAACGAACTGCAAATGCCGGTAGAGGATTTGATACGCCGACGCAGCGGCACAGCCTTTAACGCGGAAACCGTCACAGCCAGTCGAGCGCTTCTAAAATCATACGCGGACTCGATAACTGAGCTCGCAGCGAAGGCGGCTGGCGGTGACACCGCCGCCGCAGATCAACAGGCATTACAGATCGCGACATATCAGGAGTTGGCCAACCAGATCGCCGGAGTGGCCAGCGAGAGCGGCAGAGCGCTCGGCAGCTTCAGGATTGATTACGACGCTTTGCCCGAAGTGAAGATCGCAAGGGCAATGGCACAACTTCAACCGGGTACGCTGGACGACGCGAATGCGCTGCTAGCGAAGATAGACAAATCTGATCCGCTGTACGTTCAGAAAGTTAACTCGTTCGTGAAGCAGATCACCCCTTCAACAACTTCCGATAAGGTGTTCGAAATATATCGCTCCGGGCTTTTATCGGGACCGGCTACGTTGGTCAAGAAAAGCGTTTCGGAAGCGATGCTCGGCGCATTAGAAGCCACGTCCCGAGTGGTTACCGGTGGACTGGCCAATCTGAGATATCGCGCAGGAATCACAGATCAACCGGAGGCGTTCGCATCGGAGGGATATTACTTCTCACGCGGAGCGGCAATGGCTTTTACGCATTTGCGCGACGTGCTGAGTAATGAATTTGACTTCGCCGACGCCCCCGAATTGGCACACGCACCGGGGTTTGAAGGTGGTCAGGAACAAGCCGTAAAAGGTGTGCTTGGCCGAATTATCCGCTTGCCCGGAACTGTTTTGTCGAGAACTGCCAACATGGTCTATCTGGCCAACTACATGGGAGAGATCAATTCTCTCGCAGCGCGGCAGGCGTTATCGGAAGGGCTCTCCGGGGAAGAATTAGCGGCGCGTCAGGATTGGTTGAGCCACAATCCGACGAAAGAAATGTCCGAAGCCGCACATCGAGTAGGGCTCCACGGAACTTTTCAAGATGATCTCTCAGGTTGGATGGCCAAGGTCCAGCCAGCATTGCAATATAAATATCTGCGGTTCCTGTTCCCGTTCGTAAAAACGCTGTCGAATCTGATCTCAGCATCCGCCGACTATTCCCCAATCGGTTTAATTCGCGGAACCGCAACCGCCGATCTGACGCAGCAATCGAAGGGCCTGTTAGGCACGGCGATAATGGCGGCGGCGATGTATCTTGCAAACGAAGGGCTCGTTTCTGGAGGCGGAGCTACAGATTTCAAGAAGCGGGAATCGGAGACCGCTGCCGGGAACTTCGAGTCCTACAGCCTCAAGTTGGGAAACAAATTCATCGCATATCACATGGCCGAGCCGCTCGGGCTGCTGATCGGTGGATCAGCGGACTTGATCCACAGTTTGAAACACGATGAGGACCCGGCGATCAGCACATCGAAGGCTCAATCTATCCTGGCTCACCTCAACAGAAACATAGATTCGTTCCCGTTTTTGCTCCAGATTTCTTCGCTGATTGATTCGCTCACGAATCTCGGAAATGGAAATCGCGCCGAGAAGAACGTAGACAATATCCTGTCTGCCGTCGTGCCCGCGTTTGTAAAGGACACTGCTCAAACGATTGATCCAGTGATTCGAACGCCAGCCTACCAAGGATTAACAAATCCGATCCCCGGCTTGGTTGGCACGATTGAATCCCGCATCCCTGGCTTAACCAAGAACGTTCCGCCGGATATCTCGCTCAGGGGTCAACCCGTGAAGAGATCGGCTTCAGAATTAGGTGGCGCAAATGCGTTTCCGATTGTTACGAGCAAGCCGGACCCGATTTCTCAAGAACTTTATAGACTTGGCTTGGTTACCGAGGCCGCGCCGAAATCAGCCACGGTCAAAGGCATTCGCGGTAAGCGTGTCGCGCTACCCGGTTCCAAAATGTCTTCGGATGAAGCAAGAACAATTCAGCAACAAGAGGAGAGCGAATTCTACCAGCGGGCTTCATTGGCCATCAATACGCCATCATGGCCCGAGATTCCAGATAAGGAAAAAGTCATCGTCCTGCATAAGTTGCGGGTGATATCGCAGGCGACTCGATACCCGCGACTTCTGAAGCTCAGGCAGGGTCAATGAAAACGATCTGCATAGCCTGCGGCAAAGTGTTTAAGAAGCGTAGCGCCCAGAAGCGCTGCAAGCCATGCCAGAAGGCTTATCGCAAAGCCCGCTGCGCTTCTTATTACCAGAACCACAGAGAGGAATTAAGAGTCTGGAGCGCGGCGTACTACGACAAGAACACGGAAGCGGTCAAGGCGCGAGTCGCCGCGTATGCGGAGAAACACAAAGCAGAGATCAAGATCAAGGATCAGAAGCGGCACAAGTCGCGGTACGCCAAGCATCCTGTGTATCAGTCTGTCTACGGACACCACTACAAAATCTTCTCCAGCCGCAGACAAAGCGATCACAACTACCGGGGAATGCCGTTTTGTGAAGAATGGAATCCCGACCGTGGCGGCAGGTACGAAGCGGGCGAGCAATGGATCATCGAAAATCTAGAGTCGTCCCGATGGTTGCTCGCTGCATATCGTGGACCACGAGAAGGGGTTCATGCCGGGCAATCTGGAGTGGGCGTATCCCCGGAGGCAGAATAATCAGCAGATGTTCAAGATCATCGCGCAGCAGAAACACAAACTTAAACACCTGCAATCGCTACTGCCCGGCGGCGAATTCTCGCACGTGTCTTATTCGATGGTCCGGGGGGCTACGTGATTCGTAAATTGTATAGAAAGGCGATCCCCTATGGAGGTTTTATGAGAAAGGTCAACGAGCTTGATAAAGAACAGCGTGAGAAAGAGAGACAGCGAAAACGAACCGCCGCCGTAGTCGAGAAACTAAAAGCTGGATGGCAAAAAGCAATCGGCAAATTACCAGAATCAGAACGAGCCGATCTGCTGGCCCAGCAAGCCGATGCAGATTTCATCTTCTGGCTACTGGACCAGGAACAAGACCTCGATAGTGCGTATTACGAGATCAAAGACTTCACCGACCGCACCGGTTTTGTCGAAGATTGGATTCCGTACGCCTGCGTCGGCTCGGTAACCGATGAAGCATGGAACAAGCTGGATGATAGACCGTTTGCGGAATTCGGCGTGAGAACCCGAGTGCCACATTTGTTTTGGTCGGGCTTCCTTAGCAGGCTGGTGGCGTGGGCTAAAGACAACCCGGAGTGTGATGCAGACGTGGTGCAGGAGGCTGAAGCCTTTATAGCGGAAGAGAAACGAGCGCTCGATCTGCGTCTCAGGACTACGACGCCAACGCAATTGGTTCGGGAGATCATTGCATTCCAAATGGAGACAAAGTGAAAAACCTAGAAACGCAATTAGCACAGGCAGAGAAGGAAACCAAGGCCGCCGTCGAGGCCAGAGAGTTTTACACTGTTCTGAAGCAGCACCCCGAGTATAACAACATCGCTTCGCAGAATTTGCTCCGGGAGTTCATTGGAGATTTGCCCCTAACCACGTCGAATGTGCAAATTGCTGCTACCACGCTGGGGGATCGTTTGGCCAAGAATAGTGTCGAGAAAATCAGGGCGCAGGAGATCGCGGAGTCAGAGCAGATCGCGGCAGAGGTCGAGCAGGCCAAGGCCGACGCGGTGACGGCCAAGGCGGATCAGATTAAACACTGGCGCGGTCTCGGCGTACAGGAATTGCGTCAGGCCATCCGCGATATGGAGCAACAGGCTGAGGCGGAGAAGCCAGCGGTCGTCCTGAATTATTCGCGCCGCGAGCTAGTCAAATTATCGCCGGAGAGGATGCGCGAACTTTTGTACTACAAAACCGGCGAGAAACGTCCAGGCGTCGAGGCCGAGATAAATAGAATCCTCGGAAACTAAGGCGGCTCAATCGTTAGAAGCGGCTCCGACACCGCGACTCGATCAAAAATGAGCCGCCCTTCCCAGAACAATATAAATAGCACGGCCAGTCTCATTTGTACACTAGCGTACGCACCTTTGAATCTGCGGCCACACCGCTAGGCAGAGGTCAACGCGATTTTGGCCGGATCAAGTTCGTAAATCTTCGGGCCACGGCCTGATAGGAGGTTAAGTGAAGAAGAAAACCAACGACCCGAATGCATCGCTCGGGAAGCCGCACAAAGCGGAGAAAGTCAAACCAGTCCGTTTCAACACGACGGTTCAAGGCAAGGCACTGAGGCAAGCTCAGAAAATCCAAAACCACGAATAGTCAATCGGCGGCTGGAGATGATCTGGCCGCCGCACAAACTAGATACAATCAGCGGATAGATTTCACCTTGCTTAGCCGGTCAGCATCGAAGAATTCCGTATAGCCCAATTGCCTAGCAGGTTCCCACCACGGATGGAGATAGTAGCCGACTGGTATGTCGCGGTGGATGTCACACAAAATCAGTTGCAGGCGCAATACGTTAAATTGAGTTTTCTTTCCGGGAAACGCCAGCATCCCAGCCCCGAGTAGCGGCACCGTAACGACTGAAAGTACGGCGGACAGGGCCGTGTCGCTCCAAGCTCTTTTTGTTCCTGTCTTCTTCGCGAGCCCAAAAACCCTGCCGGATAGATTGTCGGTCTTTCCACAAGCATGGCATTCGTAAAGTTTCCGGTCTATCGCAAATAATTCGGCCAGCTCAACTTGTTCTTGGGTGAGGTTTGGTTTAGGTGCAGGCTTATTTGGCAGAGCGAGTAGCTTTTCCGAGTCCTTCGTATAGAGCGCAGAACCACACTGGTGGCAGTATTTCGCACGATCAGGGTTATCCGCGCCACAATCGCAACAGAACATTAGCAGCCCTCGGCCAGTGCCTCCTTTGCGGCGGATTCTATCACGGGTCGCATCGCAGGACTTGAGTAGCCCCACTTCCATACGCGAAGCGCTGATGTATGATGCTGCCTATGGAATGGCTGTTCTCGTGGGGAGTTACCAGTTTTGCTGTAGGACTTCTTGTCGGCATCGGTTTCGCATTCGTCGGATTAGGCGACTTCAGACTGGCTAGGGTGACATTTATCGTCGCGGCAGCCGACGCGGCTGGGAGTACGATTATGTGGGGCAGAAGCACAACGATGCCTGCGGTTGGTCTGTCGGTGGTTGCGTTCCTAGGCATCGGGACAATAGGACTAGCGTCAGTGTGGTCTTTGAGATACGTCAAACTAAAACAGGATGCGAAGAATAAGCCGTCGCAGCGATCAGACACGTCATTGGCGCGACCGCAACTAGAGATCGGATTGGTTCTCGGAGCCGATAAAGGAATTGGTATTGACTCCATCGTGGATTGCAGCAATCCGAGGTATACATGCTTCTCCGAAGAGGAACTGAAAACAGCGAGGCTGATTTTTGATGTCGGTAATAAGGGATGGGGCAGGCTTATTTTTAGGTTCAAGAATATCGGCGGCGAAAAACTATTGCATCCCGTGACCCATATCGAAAGCTCTGAACCGATATCTATTGAATCTGCGACTCGACCCAACCCGGCGAGGTTTCCAAGGAACGTATTGGACATCTCCGACGCAAGTGACATTTACCCATTTTCAATTGCTGATGCACAGGCCGCTCTGCCAGTTGACATCACCGTACCGCCGTCCGTCAGTAGGTTTGACTTGAGGCTCAATACTTTCAGCGAGAATATGCAATCTCATAAGGCTAGCTTCCATTTTGAAGTTAAACGTACCGAACCCGTCAAGCCGGAGATTCCTGCGTCCGGTGACAAGCGGGAGAAACCGTCCTCGCCGCCGACTGCGGTTGGAAGCATCACTCAAGGTTCTGGCAGCATTGCTCAGATCGGTGGAACCGGGAATACCGCGATCATTCAAGCGAACAAAGAGTGGGACCTAACCAGACCTCAACAAATCACACTGACGGAAGCCTTTAAGGAATCGCATGGTCGCGTGAGAATTAGCTGGACAGACCACGATCTCGACGCGATTCGCTATGCTGGCCAGTTGGCTTATGCATTCAAGGATGCTGGCTGGACGATTCAAGACAATGTTCCGGGTTACGCAGGATCGCTCTGCTTTCCCAGTGCTGAATGGGACTGTTACGGCTTGCAGATCGTCGTCAGAGATCAGGCTGCAAAGGAGTCTGTAAGCAACGTCATCGCGGCGTTGTTTGCGCTCGTGCCCCAATCTCACATCGCGATGTCAGACAAGAACGACGCTGACTTGATTGACATATTCATCTCGAAAATACCCCGATAGACGCACTTCGTCCGTGGCGAACATAAGGCGAATATGCTAGCCTGTCCCGGTCATGCCCGTTCAATCCTGCCGCGTCACAGTCCGCGACTCAAACGGCATAGAACACGGCTGACATAAATTGACCCCATGCAGAGCGCCAGCCATAGCGAACCGATTGACCTTGAATCCTTGCGCACGCCTGCGGAAGATGACAGACGCGGAACTGGTCAGATGGGGCGAGGCCGCCGAGTATATGTGTACGCCGAGGGCCAATCTGGGTCATCCGGCCCTTCCTGTTTACCTGATCCAGCTAGCTGAGGCGAAGGCGGAGTGGCGACGGCGTGAGGCCGGGGCGTCGGCGTGACGCGCTAGCTGATGAGGCGCAGGCCGGATTAGAGAACGGGGTTATACTGCTGCCAACTGAGACGGTGGGGCGGCTCGGCTAGATACTCCAACGGGCCGCCCTGCTACTCGGAATCGCTGAACAGTGAGTCTTCCTGCCGCTTTCGTTGCGGCCTGACCAGCTAATTTCCGCCAATCCATTTGCCGTCCCTGCCGGGGCGGAGCCCGAAGGATATTACGGTGCGGGCTCGTATCCGGGAAATCTTAAGATTCTCGAAAAGGTGACAGCCAAGGCGGCGCAAGCCGCAGGAAAGCACTCGTGGCGTCGGCGTGACGCCGCTAGCGGTGCGATGAGGCGCGCGCCGGGCGACTACGGTGATGTAAATGCCGAAGGCGCAGAAGAACTCTTATTGTGTACGCTACCGTACTCTGTTATATTTGGATACAAATCGAGCGCTGCGGTGCGCAGTGGGAGTCATTATGCCGAGATGGGTGCTGGAATGCCCGCAGTGCGGCATAGCTTTTCCGCATTCTGATGTAGCAGTGCCGCAGCATGAAACGATGTACGACCCTTATCCCCTCGCACCAAAGCCACGATTTCCAGACGGCGGTGCTAACCTAGAGTGTCCGCACTGCAAAGTCGTGTCCCTTTATCAGGGACATCAGTTCACTTACGAATCAAAAAGGTCTTCCTTAATCTAGCTCGGCGGGCGTTGCGACGTTGACGCGCCTGACAACTTCCTTCGTGCGGATATTGATGGCGAAGCATTCGCTGTTCGTTTGTACACCGCTTCGCCTAACTTGGCGGATACGCTCTCAGTTCCACGAACGCACTCCAGGCAGCGAACTCCACCGTCCTGAAGCGTCGGCGTGACCCGCTAGCGCTGCGATAAGGCGCAGGCCAAGTTTCAGCCCACGCTGCATGACAAGAACCGAAGGCGACTACTTAGCCCGCGGCGCTGGCCCAGCGAGCTTTTTGGCCGGTTCGAACACTCAATATCATTCCCGGCTTATCTTTGGCTATGAGCGCAGCACGCGAGTCGCCAGCGGTTTGCGCCTCAGGTTCAGAATTAAAGCCGCCTTCGAAGTACATCAGGTGGTAGGCGTTGCGAACTTCGTAGAACCATTGCATATCGGGGTCTCAGCATGGATGATACCACAGATGATATAACGGCCGAGTTAATGTTTTACCGGGGCCCGATCGCCGGGTTCGCTCGTCGCAGCTTCGGCAACCAGCCTTTCTGCAATTCATCCGGTGTCGGCCATATAACGCGGCACCGCCGGGAAGTTGGGCGGAGGCACACTGGAGTGGAACTAGTTAAAGGTAACCACGACGTAGCGAGCACCAGCCTTGGCGATCTTCCACGGCCCTCGATATGGAGTCACTGCACATTGCGCATACAGCTTTTGTTCAGAGTCGGTAACTGCTTTTCTGTATGGTGATTCCGATCACAAGGTGGCAGATTCCCCGTATGCGGAATTCCCGACACGGGCGATCCGCGAGTAAAGAGTCCCGATCGGAATTTCTGTGAGAGGGAGATAGTGATTATGAAGAAGTATCTGATGGCCGTTACCGTACTGATCCTGGCAACCGGCGGCTTGACTCTGTCGGCCCAAGCCGCCGCCAAGCCCGCCAGCTGGACCGGGATCGTCACCGACCAGATGTGCGCCAACAAGGGTGTCAAGCTAGACGACGCCGCTTGCGCAGCCAAGTGTGTGGCAGCCGGATCAAAGTACGCTCTGTACGAAACTGCAACCAAGAAGGTCTATGTTCTGGACAAACAGGATGATGCCGCCAAGTTCGCCGGTAAAACGGTCACAGTGAGGGGCAGCGTGGACGGCGATACAATTAAGGTTTCCTCCATAATCAGCACGCGATAAAAATGGAGACTTTATGCGAGTTCAGCTGAAATTGAAGCAATGAGTGTTGATCGCGGCACGAGTCGCGGCAGCTCAGTCACCCTAACGAGATGCAACACCTTGGAACTTAAGCGAAGTCCAAGGGACGTTCCGGATTGAGAGGCCTTGCCCATCAGTCGATTTCAAGGTCACCGTATGCATTAGCATGTTAACGTCTGCCACTTCAAACAGCCCTGCTTGGTCGGTCATTCCGACGCGGTCGCCTCGATTGGGAATTTTCGTGCTGGTTTCTGGAGCCATGGGATCCTCCTTAGCATCGCTTCCGACGGGCCGGCGATCGGTTCGAAGATTCTTGCCTAGCCCATTCATACGCCTCTAATCATGGAAAAGCGAGCCGGATTTCTTGAAGACGACTCAATTTAATGACGGGTTCGTCTTGCCTTGAGGCGACCAACTATCGCGACGGACCCTCTGTTTCTTCGGATCCTGCCCGTTTGCTGAAAATGAAATTGTAGTGGCGAAAATCGCAATCTATACAACGGAAGGGCCGCAGCAAAGCTAGCCGTAAAGGTATCTTCTCAAACAGATCCCGGCGCGGCGAGCGTCGAACCGCGTAGCGTCCGCACCTGGGACATCGACGAACGAATTCCATGGGCATGGTGACGTTTCCGGCAGAATATCCAGCGTTGCGTCACGGCCAACGAGCTCGGGATAAAGGCGTCCCTAACTAATCGAGCTGGAATCTCCGACTTCAGCCTCCGTTCCCTGGATCGTAGGCTGCTCCTGCTTTTGATACAACTAATTTGTTGCCGGAAGTCACAGCGAAATCGATCCCATAATGCGAAGGTCGGTTGAATGCATAGGAAGAATGCCCGTCGGGCAGATGAGCACGTGAACCCTTAATTCGTAGGAGTCACCTTCCAGCGCAAGGGGAGCCTCGGTCGACTCAGAGCGGAAAGTAGACCGAGGCTGGGGGGAAAGTACGTGGCTGGGCCGGAGTAAATTCATTAGGGCGCGGGACCTGCAAGGCTACCCCGCGAAAGTCGCCACAGCTCAAGCGACGAATTGCTGGAAGGCGGGCAGATCGCCTACGACTTCGATTGCTCGCAGCCGTTGTCCCCGTCAGCTTATCGCCAACCTTCCAACTCCATAGTCGCGGGATGCTGAATCTATCTCAATGGACCATGTATCCTGTTTTTTTCGGTACCCGGGTTTTAGTACGTGCTCGATGGGGAGTGAAACACTATGAGTGCTGGGCAATCGGCGTGCGCCGATCACGGCGCTGTAGTCGGTATTCGGCCCCGGCTCGCCGAGCATAAACGCAAGGCAAACGGACGATCAGCCGATGGTCGTAAGGATTGCAGAGGCGTAAGAGGGTCGTTGGATAAAGATCGGAAATCAGAAAGTGTAAGGAACGTGCCCGCAGCTTCAAAACGCGAATGTCCCGTCGTTGCGGTCGCGGAGGCTGTTGGAGCGCGAACGGCTCTACCTGATGGGCGAAGGGCCTGCTCCGGTGACAAATTCGTTGTCGAGGGGGCAGGGGAGGAGTACGATGCGCGAGAAAGTGAGCAAAATCGGAGATCTTTGTTCAGATTGTCGTCGTGTCGGTCCGTATCTCTCTCGTGGACACCAAGCTTGTCTGGCCACCACAATATTTCATTACGTGCGGGGAGGACAACTTAAAATGTTTGCGCACAATGTTATGTTGGACGAGGCGTCCGCATATACCTTCGATCAATTGAACGAGCGGAGCTTTGTGAGTAAGGTGTTTGGGTATCTACGACAGACAATGGCCAACAGATTCTGTGACTATGACTGGTATGTGTTAAGTTCGCATGACTCTAATGTCATGCCGCGTTCTGCGGAGCTGAGATCCGGGCGAAAGATCTTATTGTTTCTATCCGATGAATCTTCAACGGTCCCGTCCACCTTGGGCAGGTATTATTTCGCG
>Ga0206987_1154_pt1 | contig 13533 bp, 8 predicted proteins | sample Alteio_BWMinCont_11_FD_153281 | JGI IMG/M metagenome (GOLD analysis project Ga0206987, IMG submission 153281) | Enriched cells from forest soil in Barre Woods Harvard Forest LTER site, Petersham, Massachusetts, United States -... | ecosystem: Environmental > Terrestrial > Soil > Temperate forest >... | reverse complement strand
CTCCTAGCAAGAAAACTGCAAATGCATATATTCCAGTTTATTATAGTAGCCCTACAAATTATCAGTCTATAAATAGTGCAATAGCTACTTTGCTTGATGCAGAATATAATAAGCAGTATTTACTTGGTGTTATCACTCCAATAACATTTTATTTGAATGATAAGCAAACCTGGGCACTTGGGTTAACAACTCAGGAGCGAACAAGTCCTCCAAAGTCTCTTAATTTTCGAGTGTTAATACCTGAGCAAGGTTTTGGAAACACACTATCTCAATGTGAATTTTATTTAACATATGCGAAAAACGATTCTACATTGTCTCATTATTTTTACTTATCAAATGGTGCCAAATCAGGTAGTCAGCTATACCTTATATTGGATGGAAAGGCTCCTGCTACAACTCTTAATCATTGCGGCTAAAACAATAAAGATTAAAAAAATTTTCTCCCGCAACATATCCAATCGTTGCGGGAGAATGAAAACCCACATTTGAAAGTTAAAACATAGATTAATCTCGTTACCAGTCTAAAAATGTCATTTTCTGGAAGCACTATTGCAGGAAGAGCTTGGTAAATCAGACAATTTTATTTCATCGGCGCAAATGTAATACATGTATTATAATAAAAGGAAATTTTTGGAGTAAAACATGAAAAATAAATTTTCTTGGTTGGTCGTAGGCGCCGGGCCAGCCGGTATTTTAGCTTTAGAACGATTGCGAATGAGCTCTATTCCTGCTAGCGAAATCGCCTGGGTTGATCCAGATTTTGCCGTGGGTGATCTGGGAACGAAATGGCGCAATGTGCCCAGTAATACCAAGGTAAAATATTTTACAAAATTTCTTGAAGAATTTGAAAATAAAAAGATTTCCGTATTACGCGCTACGCATGAGCTATTTTCTTTAGAACCTGAAGCGACTTGTTACCTGAGTCATATTGCTGATCCTTTATTAACTCTATCCGAAGATTTGCAAGCACAAGTGAATACTTTTCAAACTAAAGTGAGCAAAGTTGTTTATGATGCGGAATATCAAACGGTACAATTAGAAAATGGCGAAACAATCTTTGCAAAAAATATTATTTTGGCGCAAGGTGCTGAGCCTCGAATATCTGCGCTGATCGATAAGTCAGAAATTTCACTCGCCATTGTATTAGATCCAAAAAAACTCGCGATAAATTGTGACGCCGATGATGTTGTTGCTGTATTCGGCTCATCGCATTCAGCGATTCTCGCGCTTATGAATTTAGTCGAAGCGACGTCAGTTAAAAAAATTATTAATATTTATCGATCGCCTTTAAAGCATGCGGAATATTTAGATACAGGAGATATTTTGCACGATAACACCGGTCTAAAAGGATTAGCCTCTGATTGGGCAAAGAAAAATGTTGAGCTTCAACATCCACGAATAATTCGTGCGTTGGCAAATAGTGAAGAAGCAAAAATATTATTATCACAATGCACGAAAGTGATTTATGCAATTGGCTTTGATACACGAAATATTGACGTGCAAAATGTAGATTTAAATAATTTTGATCCCGCCACCGGTATTATTGCACCGGGTTTATTTGGTTTGGGAATTGCCTATCCTGCATTGAAAAAAGATGTTTCCGGCGAAATTGCCAAAAATGTTGGCCTATGGAAGTTTGCGCTGCATCTGCAGTTTTGTTTCCCGTTGTGGTTGAAAGGCGGAGATCCTTCACTGTCATTCCAGCGAAGGCTGGAATCAGGATGACAACGATTGTGTCATTCCGAGCGTAGCGAGGAATCTCCCAAAAAATTTCCCGAAACCAAGTAAATGGTTCCGGGGAAAGTTACCATAACTTAATTGTTTTAGGAATTAAGCTACGGTGTTTGCTGCACTACATTTGCTTCTTTTTGTTGTGCCGCTACTGATGCAGTTGTGATAGCTGGCACGCTAATATCTGGCATAACACCAAGCAAATTATCCGCTTGTGTCGGTTGCGCCTGCTGCATTCTTCTTGCTAAAGGCGTTTGTTGCGTTTGTCGAGCAGATAAAGCAGAAGGTGTTGTTGTTTGCCAAAATGGGGTGCCCCTCATGGCAGAGCTAATTACTTCAGCATATGCTCCAAACTGTGATTGATCACTGACAGTAATGCTTGGATTAAGTCCTTGTACAGCATCGGCTTGATATTTAGCTTGGAATACCGCAGCTAATTCGGGTGTCATTGCTTCAGACAGCCCTTTAAAAAAATTAACTTTAGCAGCTGTATCTGCTTCTAACTTTAATCTATATTCTAAGACTCCAACTTCTACAGATAATTTTTGTTGAGCTACTTTTGATTGAGCAATAGCAAGCTCTGTTTCTGCTTCAAGTTTTTTGGTTTGAGCCTCTAGTTGTGCGGTTTCAAATTTAAGCTGAGCAACTTCCTTAAGGTTTTTTGCTTCGATTAACGAAACAGCGGCCGACCTCTCTGCAGTTTTTGTTGCGCGAATGTTGTCTTGTTCAGCAGTAGACGAAGCTATAGCAGCTGATTGTTCGGCTTTCGCTTTTTCGACTTCTGCGGCTTGTTTTGCGGCTGTAATCGCTGTTGCGGCAGCCTGTTCTGCCTGAGTCGCTGCAGTTTTTGCTTTTTGTTCAGCATTAGCGATTTCAATGTCTCTTGTTTGATTTGCTTGAGTAACTGCAACTTTTGCATCGCGTTCTGCATTTAGAATTTGGATCTCTGCTTCTGTTCTTGCTTGAGAACTCGCTTTAATCGCTTGAACTCTCGCTTCGGCTTCTGCGGTTGCCTGTTGTCCCGTAGCAATTTTTACAGCGAGTTCTTGTCTTTGCAGTTGCTGACGTTGATCTAAAAGTGTAGAAATTTGATCATGATATTTTTTTCGTAACTCTGCATTTTCCGGTATAAATTTAAATAAGCTAGAAGAGGTTAAAGTAATACCAGCTTGTTTTAGACTTTCTGAAAACATCTTTCCAAATGTTTTATCAATTTCAGCCGTGATTGCTCTATCACTAGTTCGGTCGTCCATATTGGAAGCAGAGCCAACAAAGTTAGCATAACGAACTTCTTTCATGATAGAGGAAAGCGTTGTTAAGGCAGAGGTTTTAATTTTTTTTTCAATTAGCTGAGCTAATGCGGTGGTATCTCTTCCAATTCCAGCATCGCCACTTAAAGAGCTTCTTGTCATACTAATTACTTTTTCAGCATCTTCAGGTAAAATTTGATATTCCATATTAAGCAAAACACTCATGCTCGTTGTTTCGGCAGTATTGACTGTCAGCTCTAATGGTTCTTTAAATTGTTCTCTAGCAGTTGATAACCAGCCTGCAAAAACAATATTTTTATCTTTAAATTCTTGACTTTCTGGCCCGTATTTTTTTGGTGTTAGAATTCCTAAAATACCATCGTGATAATAAACACCTACTTCTCCAGTATCAACAATTGCGGAATAAGTAAAGCCATTAGGTTTTTTTATTAATTTATCGGTTAAAGAAGCCGCGTTATGAAATTTAAATTGGGGTGAATCCCAAGCATATATGCCGGAATGGATTTCCTCAAGCATTGGCCCATTCATACCAAAAGCAACATATCCATTTGGAATGTCTGCTATGGTGACGTTTTCGCCATGTTTAATAATGTGAGGTTTTGAATTATGAGATTCTGCGTCATTATAAATATCTTCATAACGATCAAATACAACAAGGGGAGAATCAATACAATGCAAGGTCCCTTGGTTGGATGAACCCAAAACTACAGCTCGATTATTAATGGTAACTAATGCAATTTTTCCAAGTGGGACAGGAATTAAATGTAAGTTTCCATGGCTATAAGGTTTTGTTAAATTTTGGGGAATACTTTCAATCCATTTAAACGCAGGATCACGAATGACATGTACACCCGGTTCTAATAACTCAGTAAGTCCGTTACTGAATTCAGCTACACCCCATTCTCCTGCTTGAACGCGTCTTACATGTAATGAACCTTGAGAAAATTCGGCCAATGTTTGGGATTCAATTTGATCCAATTTTGTTGCGCTTGATCTAATGTGATGTATACCTGGACCCAACATGAGAGGATTGGCATTTACTTGAGCTAAACGCACACAATTAGGTGGAACTCTTGTCATGGTTAAAGTTTTTGAAACGATGTCATGTTCAAGTAAACTATCTTGAGTTATTGCTTCCAATTCAAATCGTTCAGCAATCATATCTCGAACATATATACCTGGGCCAAATAGCTCAGAAGTACCATTAGTAGTTCCAACGGCAATTTCACCAGGTTGAACTTGAAACACAATGAGATTGCCATGTTGAAACACTTTAAAATTTGCTGGAACTGTGCCAGTCAATTTAACTTGATTGCTGACATCATGAATACCCTCATGATAGAAAATGGGTTTCTGATTATCAAAAGCAAGTCCTATATATCCAAGTGGAATTATAATTTCTTGCATTGAATCAAAATGAACACTAGTCCCTTCTCCTCCAGTTCTAATGCTTGCGAGAGGTGGTTGTGGTTGAGTGGGCAGACTTGTGCCGACTACGGCTGGGGATTTTTTTACGATGTTAGTACTAACGACAAGTTCATTTGTGGGTTCAGGACGTTTTACTAATGCTTTAGTTGGCACAGGTGCTTCCTGAATACATGGGAACCTTTTGACTATTTGGGCGGGGTCAATAGTACTTTTATGTAATTCACTTTGTTTTGTAATTTCTCCACTCACTTTATCAATCGAGCATATATATGCAAACTGACTAGAGTTACGAATATGCCATCCAGCATCAAGCGTGACAGGTTTACCATCTTCAAGCGCAAAGCCATATTCACCCTCATTCACTCTAACAATAGTTAATGTATCTGATTTTGCTGCAGATTGTTCATCTCTAAATTCAAATAGCCCCGTTTTTTGTAATAAATTAAGATCGATGGATTTGTTTAAGTAATTATGATCTATATCTTTGAGCCAACGTCTGCCTGGTCCAAGTAGGACAAGTTTTAACCCCAGCGGATTTCGTAAGCTGGTTATTTCAATAGTATTACTGGGGACTGCTCGACCAAAACGCTCATTTGTTGCGGGAAACGCCATGTTGTGAGGGTTGGCGAGCCTTAAGATTTGATCCAGTAAGGTGCCAGTAAATGGGATTGCCAAATTCGGAGGAATGGGTTTTGGCGGTTTTGGCGGCAATAATTTTTTCTCGAATGACTCTTCGTCTGGCTTGGTAAATATTTGGACATTCTTTTGTTTTTTTTTCAGCCACTAGTTTTGATATTGTTGAATATCCCGGAATGTTAGAGGTGGATAGATCATTTGGTTTTCTTAAAACATGTGATAATGTTTCAGTATTTGGCATTTTTACTAATTTTTCTAGAGGTATCTGTATACTCTTTTGGGTAAAACTTTGCGGAACTTCTTCATCATGATGCTTATAATGTTTGAGATGATCATGGGTTGTCTTATGTTTTTCTACAGTTAAATGATGTGCTTCATCATCGTGATATTGGTCTTCTTCCGAATCAGATGCATTTTTTTCCTTTCTTAATAACCTATCTTGATATTCTTGCAAAATAGTTTGAGACACTTGATTGGTTGGTGCATTTGGTATGTCTACAGGTACGCACATCCCATATGCAGGTTCCGCTAAATAAACGTCATCATTGTCTACTGGCGGTGCACTAGCGGCTTCTGACTGTGTCGAGGTAACTACTGGCTTTGCATAGATTTGAGTTTGCAGAATAGTTGGAGATACTGTTGAGGTGGTGGCAGCAAGTGCTGCGACTGCAGCCGAAGGTTTATGCCTACGAGCAAATTGTGATTCTCCACTATTGGGTAATTGTTGATATCCAGAACTTTGATAGCCCTGGAATTCTTGTGCGGGAGTAATTTTATCTTGGGGATCTTGAACACTTTGTTGAGCTAATAAATGAGTGCGTTCGTCTGTATTTGTGTTTGAGTTTGTGACTGGTGGTTTTGCTCTACGCATAAATGAGTTCCTTATTTTTGTTGATTATTTTTATGTTCGATAACAAAGTTTATTTTGAAAAAATGAGATGAAAATAATTTTCAATTTATTTTTACATTTCGAAAAATTTATTATCTTGTCTTCGAAAGTATCAGAGATTTTTTATTTTGTCAAGAGTTATGCGAATAAATTTTTTAATTTGCGGTTAAATACTGAATCGTACTTACCACAGAATCAGGATTTAACGAAACGCTGTCAATGCCTTGATCGATCAGCCATTTGGCGAAATCGGGGTGATCGGAAGGGCCTTGGCCGCAAATGCCAATATATTTATTGGCGGCTTTGCAAGTTTGAATGGCGCGAGCAAGTAAAAATTTTATGGCTGGATCACGTTCGTCAAAAAGATGTGCAACGATACCAGAATCACGATCGAGTCCGAGTGTTAATTGGGTAAGATCGTTGGAGCCGATAGAAAATCCATCGAAGTATTGTAAAAATTCTTCTGCCAAAATAGCATTGGAGGGAATTTCACACATCATAATGAGTTTTAAATTATTTTCACCGCGTTTTAATCCAAACTCAGCGAGCAATTGAATCACTTGCTTCGCTTCTTCTAAAGTGCGCACAAACGGCACCATGATTTCTATATTTTGAAACCCCATTTGTTCGCGAACATATTTTACTGCAGTGCATTCCATGGCAAAACAATCGCGAAAATCAGCTGACAAATAGCGTGATGTACCACGAAAACCAATCATTGGATTTTCTTCTTCCGGTTCAAATAATTTTCCGCCGATTAAGTGTGCGTATTCGTTAGACTTAAAGTCCGATAAGCGAACGATAACGCGATGCGGATGAAACGCGGCAGCTAAAGTAGCAATGCCTTCTTGAAGTTTCTGAATATAAAATTCTACCGGACTGGGATAAGCAGCGATGCGTGGTCGAATTTGTGCTTTGATCTCTTCGGGAAGTTTTTCAAATTGCAATAATGCTTTTGGATGAATGCCAATGGTTTGACCAATTAAAAACTCTAAACGTGCCAAACCGACTCCTACATTGGGAATGCTGCGAAACGCAAAGGCATGTTCAGGGTTACCAATATTGAGCATGATTTTAACGGGAAGATTTTCTGGGTGTATAGGTTTTTCTTCTGTCACACTAAAATTTAAAATGCCATCATAAACAAAACCGGTTTCACCTTCGGCGCAGGATACAGTTACGTTTTCGCCATCCTGAATTGAAGTGGTTGCGCTACCACAACCTACAACGGCAGGAATGCCGAGTTCGCGCGCAATAATTGCGGCATGACAAGTGCGGCCGCCACGATTAGTCACAATGGCAGAGGCACGTTTCATAATCGGTTCCCAATCCGGATCCGTCATGTCGGTCACTAAAACTTCGCCAGGTTTTAACCTATCCATATCTTGTAAGGATAAAATTAACCTTGCAGTCCCTGTGCCAATGCGTTGGCCAATGCTACGTCCTTCTGCTTTAATGACTCCGCGCTGATTCAAGTGATAGCGTGAATTAGCAGAATTGTTGTTGCGACTTTTTACGGTTTCTGGTCTTGCTTGTACAATATAAATTTTTCCATCGATACCATCTTTAGCCCATTCAATATCCATCGGACGTTGATAATGTTGTTCGATAATCATTGCTTGTTTGGCTAAATGTAAAATCTCTTCCGTTTGCAAAATAAATTTTTGTTGCTCTTCCGGTGTGGTCGGTTGAGTGATAACAGGATGGTCGCCATCAGCGTAAATCATTTTAATTAACTTACTGCCTAAATGTTGACTCAATATGGCGGGTTTATTTTGTTGCAGATTAGGTTTATAAACCACGAATTCATCAGGGTTCACCGCTCCTTGTACCACTGTTTCACCTAAACCATAACTGCCTGTCACTAAAACGACTTGATCAAAACCCGACTCAGTGTCAAGCGTAAACATCACACCGCTACAAGCTAGATCACTACGAACCATTTGTTGAATCCCAGCAGATAAGGCAATTTTATTATGATCAAATTGATGATGGGTGCGATAAGTAATGGCGCGATCGGTAAATAGTGAAGCAAAAACTTGTTTAATTTTGGCAAAAATAGCGTCGATGCCATGAATGTTTAAAAAAGTTTCTTGTTGACCAGCAAAAGAGGCATCGGGTAAATCTTCTGCCGTAGCGGAAGAACGAACAGCTACCGTGATGTCTTTGTTGGCGCAAAGATTTTTATAAGCTTCACTCACTTCAGCGATAAATTCCTGTGAAAATGGGGCGTCTAAAATCCATTGCCGAATCTGTGCGCCCGCTTTATTCAAGGCTTGTAAATCATCCACATTTAGATTTTTAAGTGTCTCAGCGATTTTTTCAGTAAGATGATTATCGGTTAAAAATTTTCGATAAGCATCAGCGGTAGTGGCAAATCCATTGGGAACGAGCACATGAAGTTGGGCGAGGTGTTGAATCATTTCACCAAGCGAGGCGTTTTTGCCACCCACTTGTTCAATATCCTTTAAGTTCACTTGGTCAAACCAAATAATATTTTTCATCGTATCCGTACCATTTATCCTTTGATCATTGCTATTGAGTCATGTGAAAATATTTGTAACAATACCACAGAGAAGGTGGGGATTCTACCCGGGGGAGTATTTTCATGAATCGACAAGTATTTTTTATTTCGGATGGAACTGGCATCACTGCAGAAAGCATGGGGCAAAGTTTGCTCACCCAATTTGAGCATCTCAAATTTGATACCCAGACCATTCCTTATGTCAACACACTGGATAAAGCAGAGCAGGCGATTGAAAGAATTAATCAAACCTACCAATTAACTGCAGAGCAACCACTTATTTTTAGCACGATTATCAATCCAGAAATTCGTGCAAAAGTTGCTACGAGTCAAGGCCTCATTTTTGATTTTTTCGATACCTTCATCAAACCGCTTGAGTCGCATTTGCATACGCAATCATCAGAGCGGGTAGGTAAAGCGCACGGAGTAGGGGATTATGATGTTTATAAAGCTCGCATTGATGCGGTCAACTATGCATTGAGTTGTGATGATGGTATCAATCATCAGGATTATCAACGAGCGGAAGTTATTTTAATTGGCGTATCGCGTTGTGGAAAAACTCCTACCAGTCTTTACTTGGCTTTACAATTTGGGATTTATGTTGCGAATTATCCATTTACGGAAGAAGATATGAAAGATCTATGCCTTCCAAAATTTCTATACCAACAAAAATCTAAATTATTCGGGTTAACAATTGATCCGGTTCGCTTACATCTGATTCGTCAAGAAAGGCGAGCGAATAGTCATTATGCCGCTTTTAAAACTTGTGAATATGAAGTGGCCAGCGTTGAAAAATTATATGAACGTGAATGTATTCCGTATTTAAATACATCGGATTGTTCAATTGAAGAAATTGCTACGAGTATATTAGAGATGATGAGTCTTAAACGGAAACAATTTTAATTTAGAGCGTTTTAATCATTGAAAGTTTTTTAGGACTCTTTAAAGTGAAGTATTAATATACTATCGCAACTATTATGTTGTTTGATAAAATGATAAAAGCTTGTACTATTTGTCAAAGCTAATTGCAATTTATAGGTTTTTTTATTTTAAGGTTAACTTTTAGTGAAGCGAAAATATGAAAAAATTATTGAACGTAGTTGATAAAACTAACATAGATCAGCTTTACAGTAAAGCTTCTATCCATATTGATAAGGCGCGTCGAACAGTTCAAAAATCTATTAACGAAGAAATGATTCGCGCATATTGGCTAATTGGGCGCGATATCTTCGAAACAGAACAGCAAAGACAGAAAAAAGCCGAATATGGCAAATCAATTCTTAAAGGTTTATCAGCGAAGCTTCAAGCTAAATATAAATCTGGATTTAGCGTGGATACGCTTGAAAAAGCCCGCAAATTTTACCTAACATATCAATCAGATTTTGATCAACTTCAAAAATCCGCGACATTGTCGCGGAAATCTATAGCTCTTGCTTCTGCAGAGGTAAGTAACTCAAAAGCTGGTGAGTTTTTCTTTCTTACACCAAATCTTTCTTGGTCACATTATGTAGAGCTTATAAAAGTTTCGCGAGTAGAAGCTAGAGAGTTTTACGCTATTGAAGCTAATAAAAATAATTGGAATGTTCGTGAACTAAGGCGACAAATTGATTCGTTTTTATATGATAGATTGTCTAAAGCTAAAAATAAAAATTTAATATTAAAAGAGGCTTGCAGAGGTCATGAGATTAATACGCCAGAAGATGCTATTAAAGAGCCTTTGGTATTGGAATTTTTAGGTGCGCCAGAACCGCATAAGCTTTCAGAAACAGAATTAGAAACCGCGCTGATTAATAACTTACAAGATTTTTTATTAGAATTGGGGAAAGGATTTGCCTTTGTTAAACGGCAAAAAAGAATCACTTTTGATAATTCTCACTACTATTGTGATTTGGTATTTTATCACACAATTTTGAAATGCTACGTAATTGTGGATATAAAAATCAAGCCTGTCTCGCATGGTGATCTTGGACAAATGCTGCTATATGTAAATTATTTTGACAAAGAAATTAAAATGAAAAATGATAATCCAACGATAGGATTAGTTTTATGTACTGCAAAGCATGATGGCATGGTTAAATATTTGTTAGACGAAAAAGCTAAGCAAATATTTGCTAGTACATATCAATTTCACTTGCCTTCAGAAAAAGAACTTGAAATTGAACTTAGACGTGAAATAAGCACGATTGAATATCAAAAATTAACAGATAAATAAACAGTATTTTTTGAAAAAATAGAAAATTATTTACTGGGATCACAACTTTTTGATGAAGATTTGGCTTGAGGTTTACGATACTCTTCAAAATAATTTCTAAATTATTCCGATCTTAAAACATCAATCGGATTTAATTTCGACGCCTGGTAGGCGGGATAAATACCAAAGAACACTCCCGTTAAAACCGACACAAAAAATCCAATAACAATCGCCATGCCAGAAAACATAAACGGCCATGCCAAAAAATTGGCCACCACATCTGTGATGATCAATGCAATCACAATGCCTAACACGCCACCCACTAACGCCAACATCACTGCCTCAAATAAAAACATCAACTGAATATCAATTTGTTTTGCCCCAACCGCTAAACGAATTCCAATTTCACGACGCCGTTCAGAAACTGAAACCAACATCACATTCATAATCCCAATTCCACCCACCAATAATGCAATACTACCAATCATCCCCAGCATCCAAGTAAAAATATTTTTCTGATGCGTCATGCTTTGAATTAACTGTTTGCCGGTTTTAATTGTCACATCTAAGCTAGGAAATTGCGCACTAAAATAGTGTGCAATCTGTTGCTCCATAGCATCTGGATCCGCATTAGGCGCCAATTTTAACAAGATTGTGTCCACATAAAACGTTGGTACAAAATTATGCGCAGCAGAAAGACTGATTAAAATATCACTATTCACATTGTTGCTGATAAAAGTATTACCTACCCATGGGGCAGCCACACCAATCACCGTAAAGTAAGCGTTACCCAATTGAATTTCACTGCCCACGAGTTGAATCGCGCCATTTGCGCGCATCTTTTCCGCAATATCACTTCCTATCACACAAAAATAGTTATCGCGATCCAACTGATTAAGAAAGCGACCTTGAATTAGCGTGAGGTTGGCTAGAGTTTGATAGGCTTCAGTAGTGGCAACGATGGGCGCATCCAGTTTTTTACCTTTAAAAAAAGCAGGCAAGGAGAGGGTAGACACCGGTGCTACATTTTGAATGTTAGAAATCGCATCAGGAAGTTGAAGCATTTTCTCTGCATAGTTGTAATCCGGTATCAACGTATGCGTCATGTCTATACCGTTACTAAAATCAATATGCTGATTGACGGTCAACGAGGCAAGATTCATACCTAGCGTTTTAAATTCTTCTAAAGCTTTATACTTGGCCATTTCTCCAATGGATACCAAGGTGACGACTGCAGCAGCGCCAACTAAAATTCCAACAATGGCAAGTACCGAACGTAATTTGCTTAACCACAGATTGTTTAGAGCTTCACGCCAATAAAATTGCCACATCATAAATAACGATCATCCACAATTTCACCATCGGTAATTTGAATGATGCGTTGACAATGTTGCGCCACGATAGGATTATGCGTCACCATAATAATGGTTTTATGGGTTTGCGCATGTAAATCTAAAAAGATACGTAAGATATCTTCGCTAGTTTTGCTATCCAAGGCGCCGGTGGGCTCATCGGCGAGCAATAAGGTTGGATTGGTTGCTAAGGCGCGCGCAATGGCTACGCGTTGTTGTTGACCGCCAGAAAGTTGATTGGGCTTTTGTTGAGCAATATGGCCTAATCCCATCTTAGCTAACCATTCAGCGGCTACCTGTTCCGCGTCTGCTGGTGCAATATGTTGATACATTAATGGCATCATAATATTTTCTAGCGCAGAAAGTCGTGGTAACAAATAAAAAAATTGAAAAATAAAACCAATTTGTCGATTGCGAATACTCGCAAGTTCATCAGAAGTTAAATGTAAAAAGTTTTGTTCTTCCAATAAATATTCACCCGATGTTGGATGATCCAACAAGCCAATGATATTCATCAATGTCGATTTTCCAGAACCTGAAGCGCCCACAATGGCTGTTAGTTCTCCTGGATTGATCGATAAGCTGACATTCTTTAAAACATCGCGTTTTTCATTGCCAACTTGGTAGGTTTTATAAATATGCGAGAGTTTAATAAGCGGCAAGAATTTTATCTCCTTCGCGCAACCCCTGAATAATGGTGACTTGATCTAATGTGGTATCGCCCGTACTTACTGGAATAATTTGTATCTTGTTACCAGCAATTATTTTCTTAACTGAAGTTTGTCCATGCAATGTTCCTACTGCAGAAAGTGGTACTAAAATTTGTTGATTACTGCCGAGCTCGATACTGACTTTTGCGGTCATTCCCATTCGAATAGTTTGCAGATCGTCTTTTGTTATCTTGGGTACAATAACGCGTACGGGAAATTCCGGCAAAGTGGTGTCGTTATTGGCCGCTTTTGCTTGAATGCCAACCTCACTGACATAACCTTTTAAAACTTGTGGAAATGCGTCGCTAGTAATTGTGGCGGGCATGTTGGGCTTGATGCGGTTGATGTCCATTTCGCTCACAGATAAAATTAAATTAAACCCGTTTAAATCACCAATCGTCAGCAAACTTGTTCCTTGTTGCACTTGAATGCCTTCAGAAATTTTTAGATTACTGCTCGTGTTATTTCCGGTCAAATTATTATCGGTTTTGGTTTGCGCTAACGCAATGCCGTTCATGGGTGAATAAATATTGACGCTATTAGTTTGATCGTTGAAAATTTTTTGTAGTGTCCCTTTATTTTCAAGAGATAATTTTGGATCTAACACTTCTCCCGGTGGTAAAAATTTACTGATAGTTTCTTGTTGCTGCAACAACATCGCATAGTTATTTGCTAAAGAGGCTTTTTGAGTATTATATTCATCATGAGAAATAAGCCCGTTATTCCACAATTCTTGTGTGCCCAAAAAACTAGTTTGTGCATTACCATAATCTTCTTTCGCTTTTAAAAATGCTACGAGAG
>Ga0206987_1147_pt2 | contig 13563 bp, 16 predicted proteins | sample Alteio_BWMinCont_11_FD_153281 | JGI IMG/M metagenome (GOLD analysis project Ga0206987, IMG submission 153281) | Enriched cells from forest soil in Barre Woods Harvard Forest LTER site, Petersham, Massachusetts, United States -... | ecosystem: Environmental > Terrestrial > Soil > Temperate forest >... | reverse complement strand
GCTTTCTTTGTGTGACGTCAAATCTTATAGAAACATATTGATCAGGTTTGCCTTCCGCATCTAAAAAAGGAACAATTGTTGTATGAACCCAATAAAACGTCCCATCCTTGGCTCGATTCTTAATTTCTCCTTCCCAAATCTTTCCGCTAGAAATAGTTTTCCACATATCAACGAAAAACTGTCGCGGATGATAGCCGGAGTTGATGATCCTATGATTTTGTCCCATTAACTCTTCATGGGAGTACTTCGAGATTTCACAGAACTTGTCGTTGACATGAATAATGTTTCCAACTTTGTCGGCAATGGCGACAATGGCGGATTTGTCTAAGGCGAATTTGATATTATTTAGGTCACGTTTAGCTGTTTCGAAGCTCTTAATCGAATTTGGACTCAAAAGCGTTTACCCCCGCCGTCTTCATTTCGGCTCATTTAATAACTAGTCTTCAGTGGAATCTTCGGTAGGCTCTTTTGAATCCTCAGAGACTAATCCGTACTCTCTTTCTTTTCTGTAGAGCGTTCGTCGGTTGACACCCAAAACCTTCGCTGCCGCATCCTTCTTATTGGCGAATTGAGCGAGAATTAATTTTATATAACGCTCCTCAAGTTTCTCAAGTGTCGGATTGTCTGTATAGAGCTCCTGAAAAGTTTCTCGTGCTGATTCGACAGCGCTTCCCATAACGTCTTTTTCGTCAAGGAACTCGTTCGGACACAGAACAACTGCTCTTTCGATCACATTTTCTAATTCTCTGACATTTCCTGGCCATGGGTGTGCCACAAGCTTTGCCATTCCCGCCGGAGTTATAGTCCTAACCCTTGAATGATTTTCTATAGCGAAACGTTTTATAAAATGTTCTGCAATTAAGGGAATATCCTGGGTTCGTTCCCTAAGTGGGGGCACCTTAACCGGAATGACATTGAGACGATAAAACAAATCTTCTCTGAATTTTCCATCCTTGATCATTGTACGAAGATTCCGGTGAGTTGCTGAAACGATGCGCACGTCAATAGGTTTAAGTTCACTTCCTCCGACAGGTCTTATCTCCCTATCTTGAAGAACTCTCAAGAGTTTTCCTTGAAGCGGGAGTGACATGTCACCAATTTCATCTAAAAAGAGTGTTCCCCCTTGAGCATCTTCAAAGAGTCCTTTCTTGTCGGAAATGGCTCCTGTGAATGATCCCTTCACGTGACCAAAAAGCTCACTCTCCAGCAATTGCTCTGGAATAGCGGTACAATTGATCGGCACAAAAGGCTTTTTGCTTCTTGAACCCAGACTGTGAATAGCCCTTGCTACAACTTCTTTCCCCGTTCCGCTTTCTCCCGAAATGAAAACATTGGCGGTTGCAGGCGCAATTCGTTTAATCAAATCAAAAAGCTCAAGCATTGCCGAGCTCTTACCTATAATCGATTCGATAGAAAATTCTTTTTTGAGTTCCTTACGAAGAAATGTGTTCTCAGTGACGAGCTGGACGCGTTCCATAGCTCGCTTGGTGAGTATAACCATTTCCTCGTTCTTGAACGGCTTGACAATATAATGGTAGGCGCCAAGCTTCATCGATTGAATCGCCGTTTCTATAGACCCGAATGCCGTCATCATAATTGAAACAACAGAGGGATAATCAGTCTGAAGTTTCTGTAGAAACATCATTCCGTCAATGTCTTTCATATTGAGATCGGTGATCACGACGTGAGGAGGGTTTTTCTTAAATCCGACGAGGGCCTCTGATACGGAGGTATAAGCCACCGCCGAATAACCTTCGCGTGATAAGAGATCTTTAACGAGATTAGACATTTCTTTATCGTCATCGACAACAGCAATTTTTTTCTGTACAGCCATTTAAACCATCCTTTGAGAGGCAAAATCCGACTATGCTCACTTTAATACGTTTTACCCGTTTTTTGAAAGCCTGTTCCGCAATATTGCTATCTTATAGGAGATCCATAATTTCAACAAAGATCGAAAGCATGTCACTTTCGGTGATAATTCCTAAAAGCTTTCTATTATCGTCCATAACAGGTAGGGCACCGATCTTTTGTTTCACCATTATTTTTGCGGCCGTCCTAACATCCATATCCGGGGTTACTGATGTGATATGCCTAGTGCAAATATCCTGAATAAGGGGACTCGCCTCAAAATGTTCAATTGTGAGATGTTGGTCAGAGGTTTTTAATTGGAGCGCTTCCCTCAGATCTCCATACGAAACAATCCCCCAAACGTTTCCCTCGAAGTCTATGACTGGAAGGTGACGAAAACCAAATTGAACCATCTTCAAAAAAGCAAATGCGGCCTTTGTATCAGGACCGACAGTTGATACTTCGGTAGTCATACGTTCAGAGACTTTCATAACAAACCCACACGCGACACATAGGGCATATCGACTTCAAGGCTTTGGGAGGCCACAAGGGCGTAACGCAGAACGTCTGTTTCTGTTAAGATCCCACAGACCTTCCCTTGAGAATCCACAACAGGAAGACTTCTAAAATGCTTTTCAGCCAGAAGGCGCACAGCGTCTGTCATTGAACTCTCCGCTGACACCGTGGTTGGACCTCTAGCCATTAAGTCTCCAACGGTTATCTTGACTGCTTTACACTCTTCGCCCTTAAAGCGGGCACGAATCGAATCAGCTAACAAAAGATCTGTTTCCGACAAAACGCCGCTCAGAAGGCCTGAGTCAAAAACCAAAAGGTGTCGGATACCCTCCTGCAACATGATCCCTTTTGCCGTTTTGATGTCCTCGTATTTGTCGATTTTGATTGGATGTTTTGACATCCAACTTTTTACCTGATGTTTCATAGTGTCACCTCCGTTCTACCAACACTTTTGCAGGTGCCATACCACTCGTAAACGCAAACGTAGGAGTCCCAATAGTTTTCGCACATTTTAGTTGAGACAAATCATGTTGGACGTTGGACAAATCGTCTCAAAATCAACTTCAAAAAATCTAAAGAGGATATAGGGACTTGGCACACCTCTTGCGATAGTTCATATTAGAATTTGAAGCCTACATTGCGTGACTTAATAAAGGAGAATTAAAATGAGCAAGCATATTCCTACTGTTCAAAAGTATATGACTGTTGTTCCGCATACCGTTGGTGTTGATCAGTCGCTCAATACGGCAAAGCAAATGATGATCAAATACGGCATTCGTCATCTTCCTGTGCTAAAGGCCGGAAAAGTCGTTGGGATCCTTTCTGATCGTGACATTAAAATGATCTTGGGTTTTAAAGATATTGACGCCGAAAGATTAACAGTCGATGAGGCGTATACCTCCGATCCTTATATTACATCTCCCTCAGCCCAGCTTAATGAAGTCGTTTCGATGATGGCCGAGAAAAAATATGGAAGTGCGCTTGTTCTTGACAATAACAGGCTTGTAGGAATTTTTACTGCGATTGATGCGCTCAAAGCATTATCAGATCTTTTAGAATCCAGGTTCAAAAACTAAAAGAGAGAGGGAGGGGAATTTATGAAATATGTTATCCTGCTATTTTTTGGCTTTTGGAGCTTCAACGCCGGTTCGGCTGAACCCGCGCAAGTTTCTCCACAACAACCGTCTCCAAAAGGACTAATGGACGAATTCCTCGGAGAGATTACAGCTCTCAAAGACCTCATGATGTCCGAAGAAAAATTCACCGATAAAAAAAACGAATTAGAAATCTCTCGTCATCTCAAACGAATGAGCGAGGTGAGCAAGAAAGTGGCCCACAACCCAGCTATTGATGCGCCGGTATTTAGGCCCTCAGCCCAAGTTTTACAAGACCACATCGGAGAGACCGAGCGCGTTTTCAGGTCAGGAAATAAAAGTTATGCACGATGGATGCTCAATTCAACGCTCTCTATCTGCATGTCATGCCACACCCAAGTGACGACTGGATCACGAGAACTCTGGTCCACTGCTCTTGTTGACAACTACAAATCTGAGTTCGACCAAGCTGAATTCCTATTCACAATCAGAAATTTTTCTAAAGCACATGATCTTTATAAAAAGACTATCGTAGGTTATCCGAAAAATAAATTGCCAGCAGATAAGCTTGAGACGGCACTAGAGAGGGAAGTCTCCTACTTCGCGCGTATCAATCGAGATGCAACCGGTGGAATAAATACCCTTACCGGTTATCAAAAAGTAAAATCTCTCCCCCCATATCTAAGAGCTGACCTCAAATCTTGGATTAATCAATTTAAGAAGTGGAAGGCGGAAGATATCTTTGAACTTAAAGATCCAACCGAAGATCAAGTTAAAATTTTCATCCAAAAACATCTTGAGAAGCCTTCTCACGACCAAAATGCCGATAACCCGAACGTCGTAAATGACCTCTACGCATCAGGTATTCTCTATGAGTTTCTCTCTCGACATCCAAAAACAAATCTCACTCCAGACATCCTCTATTGGTTAGCTGTCTGTGATAGAGGTGTTAATAATAATTTTTTCTTCTCCCTCGCAAATATGTACCTTAAAGACTGCATCACTCAGTATCCAAAAACACAGGCTGCGAGAAAATGTTACAAAGAATATGAAGAAAGCACGATTGCATCCTATAGCGGTTCGGGTGGCACTCATCTTCCCGATGACGCAAAAGAGGAACTGAGCCACCTTAAGTCAATGATCGACGATAAAAAAAGCGGTGACTGATGAAAATTAAGTTTTTGGGTGCAGCACAAACTGTCACTGGAAGTAAGACTCAGTTCGAGTATCGGCATCAAAAATATTTGGTGGATTGCGGTCTTTTCCAAGGTCCCAAGGAAAAACGGATGCTCAATTGGGAGCAGTTTTACAACGCAGAATCAATTAAGTCGATTCTTCTCACGCATGCACATCTTGATCATTCAGGATATATTCCGAAAATCGTTAAAGAGGGTTTCAAAGGGATGATTCATGCCTCAACTGGCACTTATGATCTCTGCAAGATTTTGTTGCGCGACGCTGGCCATCTTCAAGAAGAAGATGCACGTTTTGCAAATCAAACAGGCTACTCTCATCACAAACCCGCCCTTCCTTTGTATGATGAAATCGACGCGATAAATTCTCTAAATTTATTTTCAACTCTACCGCGTGATGTGTGGGCAAATCTCGATCAAGATCTCAATTTCAGATTTCTTCGATCAGGCCACATTATTGGGTCAAGCTTCGTTCAACTTAGTTTTAACGTTCCAAATGGAGTGAAACTCATTACCTTTTCAGGAGACTTGGGAAATAGTCGGTCACTTATTTTGAAACCACCTGTCTCACTTATTGAAAGCGACTACCTTGTACTCGAATCGACTTATGGAAATCGAAAGCAGCCCAGAACAGACACAGCGGCTGATCTTGCCAAAGTTGTCAATCGTGTCGTCGATAGAAAGGGCGTCCTGCTCATACCGGCATTTTCAGTAGGCCGAACGCAAGAAATCATTTATTTACTTAGAAAGCTCCAAGACGCAAACAAAATACCGAAACTTCCTGTTTACCTGGATAGCCCAATGGCTAACCACGCTACTGACGTTTTTATTGATCATCCAGAAGATCACTTACTCCAGATGAAAAATGGTGAACTGCAAGAACCCATTCAATGCCACAACTATATTCCCGTTAAAAGTGCTGACGAGTCCATGCTTCTTTGTATGCAGGAGGGTCCAATGATCGTCATTTCAGCAGCCGGAATGCTGACTGGCGGAAGAATCATGCACCATCTTAAACATCGACTCTCAAACCCAGAAAATGCCGTCCTCTTTGTTGGATACCAGGCCGAAGGGACCAAAGGCCGGCTGCTCCAAGAAGGAATTCAGGATCTCCGAATTCACCATCAAACTGTGCCGGTAGAGGCAGAGATTTGCACTATCGAGAGTCTCTCCGCACACGCAGATGCCGACGACATTTTGGATTGGCTTAGAGCCATGCAGCGGTTGCCTGAGATGATCTTTGTTAATCATGGCGAGCCAGCAAGCGCCCAGGCATTGGCAAAACGAATTCACGAGGATTTAAAAGTTAATGTAGTGGTCCCGAAGCCCGACGAAGAATTTCACATAGGAATCGATAGTTACGCTTGATAATCGAGACAAGTTATCTTCGCCTTGAGACATCTTGTCGGTTCTTCTAGGCTGAGAAGCGTTATATCCGCCCCTGCCCCTGGTCTCCCCCTTGCAATAAAAAAGAGTGGAACGAGCAATCATTTAATATTGGGAGAAAAACCATGTCAAAATACACAGGAATTTGGATCGACCACAAAGATGCATTCCTCGCAAGTTACGACAACAGTCGTGAATCAATTAAACACATTCGTTCAGGAATTGACCGTTGGGCAAAATCAACAGGAGGCTCACGCTCCGCTCTTCCTTACACGTACGACGGTGGTGGGAAAGGAAACAAAAAAGAAGCGCAACGTCTTCATCGACTTCAAAAGTATTATGAAAGTCTGCTGAAAAATGTTGAACAATCAGACAGGGTCATCCTCATGGGGCCAGGTTTAGCAAAGCTTGAGTTTTTGAGAACCATTACAAAAAAGAAATCACTTCTGGGAAAAGTCGCGTCTCTCAGTACCGTCGGCAGGCTTACAGACCGACAACTTGCAGCCAAAGTTAGAGATTTTTTCAAACTTGGCGACAGAGGAGTGGCGTAATGCTTATGTCCGATATTGCCATTAAACCGGTAAAGGTAGCTTTCAAAGAAACAACGATCCATGAAGCAGCGGCGATCATGAGAAGTGCGCATGTTGGGAGTCTCGTTGTTGTCGAAAAGGCCAGAAACGGGATGATTCCGATCGGAATCGTCACCGATCGCGACATCGTAGTCGAGGTCATCGCTGAGGGAGTATCACCTCAAAAACTATGCGTAGGTGATATTATGTCAACCGACTTGATCACTATCGAAGAGACCATGGGTGTGCACGAGGTCGTCTCAGTTATGGAAATAACGGGTCTTAGAAGACTTCCTGTTGTAGACGGATCAGGTATTCTTACAGGTATTATAACAAGCGATGATGTCATGGAACATGTTGCAAACTTTGCCAATTCACTTTCGCGAGTGTCACGAAAGCAACAAATATTCGAGAAAGAATTACGTAAATAAAGGGGGAATGTTATGTCTTTTATTAGAAAAATCATAGAAGAACTGCCGTCGGAGGCAGATTTCACGTGCACCCTCAAAAAAGAAGCTTACCATTATTTTTGTTCTCTTGATGTCAGAACCGATGGTCAAGCTTATCGCATAAGTGAGTCCTCTAACGATCCCGACACCGCCCAACTTACGGTCCTCCAAGAATTAAAAAAAAGGAACGAAGCAAAGGCGAGCCATCAATTTCCTTCAGGTTTTCAAAAACAAGAATAAGAGACCTAGGAGCATACAAAAATCGGCACGTCCCTCATGGGCCATTTTCCAGAAATTATTTTAGGATTAAGCGGCAATTTCGTGTTGATAGTTAGGTCGAATCCTGTCGTCGAGAATAGCGAATAGTTCTGCGTCCGATCTGCCAGACGGATTTAACCAAGACGCGATATTTTCGTGTTTAATAAAGACCGGACAACGGTCATGACCAGCGTCTGATATTTCAAAAGGCGGGTCATCTGTTACGATGGCAAACGAGTCGAAAGTAGATTCTCCCTCTCCCGTCCAAGTATCCCAAATGATCGGCACAATCATTTGTTCTACGCCTTGAGGAATGAACTGTAGAATTAGATTTTCTGGTTTTTCACCAGCTTTTAGCTCTCTTTTCTCGTAAGTGTGCCTACTTACGTTTTCAAAAAAACTCGTAAGGACAATTATTCCATGTTTTCTTCCAAATTCTTTTCTCCAGAACTTTGTCAAATTGTCTCGACGAGCGTTGTAGCAACCCGGGCGTTCATTATCAAACGGCGGAGGAGTACCCGGCGGGCGTAGATGATACCGCATAGGAACGACAACTCTCTCTCCGTTTCGTTCGACTATAACCGGAGTCCAGTTAAAAGGATAAATGCGATCGTCTGTCGATGCGTATTGTGTTCTTGAAATATTCTCAAGCCTTAGTCGTTTTCGTTCTATTTGTCTCTCAGCAACACCTTTTTCTTTCTCCGCCGATTTCGTTGGCTTCTCTTTTAGTTTTTGTTCTGCTGTGACTAGACGTTTTCTGAGAGTGAAAAGTTCTTTCTGTAAAGTTTGGATTTGTTCTTCATGAAAGCTGTCGATTTTGCTTTTGATGCTTTTTTCTAGGTCCGATTGAGGGTTCAAGAAGCAATGTTCCAAACCTTTGGGTATAATAATACTTTCTCCCCGCAAACGGCGATCAAAGATGTCTTCCATTAGATTAAGATCTACCCTTGCTTCAAAATCAAGCCCAAGGGTTTTACATTTTTGCTTAACCATGGCTGAGTAACACATCTCTAAAGACCCTCTCTTTCTAGAACCAAACAATGCTGAACTATAAGTGGCTTAAGGTTCAAACTTTTGATTACTGAACATACCCTCAGAAGGCGCCTGAATTACGATAAATGGATGCTCAGCTGCTCGATGACAACTTGTGCACGCAATATTAAGTTTGTTAAACGCCTTAATAAACTCTTTTTTATTTTTCTGTTCAATTGATTTTGAGACTTCCTCCAGGCTTCCTTTTGTCATGGTTGGGATTAGCTCAGCGATTGAAGCTTTTACCTCTTTGAATTTGGGATAATATTTTGCAGCGTCGTCCAAGCCCTCCTGAATTTCTCCAAGTTGGTATTGAGCAAGCGGCCAATTTTCTTTGATCCCTGAATAATATAATTTTGCGTGATGCTGTTGAATGACACCCATGATCTCGCCAAGGCCAGGTTTCAGATCAGAAGTCGTTTGTTCAAGCCTTGCGATTCTGCTTTCCGCAGTAGGACTTGAGCTTTGCTGAGAACAAGCCATGAGAAGTAAAACGATTGGATGACAGATGGCCGCGACTATGAGTCTGATTGAGTGATTTCGCTTCACGCCAGATGTTCTCACTTTTTATCACAATTGAAAATGCGATAAATAGCAGAAGCAAGATTTTCTATTCTGTCACTGCCGCTCTTGTAATATAAAACGCTGCGATGCTTCCAAATAGCTGCGCGGCGATGAAGAATACTACCCCCGAAGGAGCAATTCCACAAAACGTATCTGTCAATGATCTTGCAACGGTGACAGCAGGATTGGCAAACGACGTGCTTGACGTGAACCAGTAGGCAGAAGTGATGTAGGCTGCGATGGTTAACGGAGCCCACTCCACGTGCTTGCGGCCAGAAATGGCAATCACGCAAATAAGTCCAAAAGTCGCGATAAATTCTGAGAATATGAGGTGAAAACCATCACGGTGTTTTTCTGATATTTGGATGAGAGGAAGACTAAACATCAAATGCGCGATAAATACGCCGGTTACCGCACCTAAAAACTGCGCCACCCAATAGACTGATAGCTGTATTTTAGATATTCGTCCCCAAAGAGTTTCAACTAGGCTAACAACAGGATTAAAGTGCGCACCAGAAATCGGACCAAGGCACCGAATGAGGACAAAGAGCCCGGCTCCAGTTGCGATCGAGTTTGCGAGAAGTGCGACAGCGGCATTTCCTTGAGAGAGATTTTCGCCCATTATTCCAGAACCCACGACAATCGCTAAAAGAAAAGCCGTTCCTAAGAATTCCGAAATAAAACACTTTGTCACACTTCTAGCTCTTGTTTAAATGCCAAAAGTCTCTTTTGTAACTCGTCCCTTATTTCTCTGAATCGGCCAAGTTGTTCATCTCTAGAAAGATCGGTGTGTCCTGCGGGATCTGTTACAGGCCAATGAAGTTTTTTTGCTTTTGAGACAAGAGTTGGACAAACCTCTTCACCACAAAGTGTAATGGCGTAGTCAAGAACCGCTAGGAATCTAGCACTCAGCTTATCAACTGATTTTGAATAATGAGAGGAGATGTCTATTTTTACTTCCTTCATCGCCTCAATTGCCAGGGGATTAACCTTTGATGGCATTGAGCCTGCACTTTCGATGTGTGCAGAGCTTCCAAAGATTTTTTTGGCGAACCCCTCAGCCATTTGGCTGCGAGCCGAATTTGCGACACACATAAAAAGAATGTTCATGAGCAACACCAGGTCCCTGTGGCTCTCATAAGCAACCTCCATTGGTTTGAAAACATTCTAAGATAGGACACTCTGTGAGTGTTTGTGTTCCGTCCGAACAGCAATCCCGGATTTGTCTAAGAGACCTTTTTATCCGCCGAAGATCTTTGATTTTCGCCTCTACTTCTGAAATCTTTTCATCTGTTCGTTTCATGACCTGGTCACACGTAGCTTTTTTATCGACCTTTAATTTGAGCAGCTCCTTTACTTCTCGAAGTTTAAACCCCAATTCCTGCGCTCGCTTTATAAAGAGAATTCTTGAAACATAGTCCTCTGGATAGCTCCGAAAACCGCTGATGGGTTTTGGAGGGCGCGGAAGAAGCCCCTCTTTTTCATAAAACTTCACCGTCTCCACAGTTACATCTGACTTCGCAGCCAAACTTCCTATCGTCATTTCATTTTCGTTCTTCATAATGTCAGCATACATCCGGTAGTATAATACCGAGTCAAGGTAAAAAAAACCACCGGGTGGTTACCCACCCGGCGTCAACTCAAGAGGATTGAGTTTCATACTCTAACGAAAGTATTACAGCCGAACAAGCATGGCCGCAGTAATTCGATTCTCAGACGTGCTAAGATCGGGCGTCCATCCCGCCGGAATAGGGACTAGACTTCCAGGCGTTCCTTGAGGACCGCCGGGAGGTGTAACTCCACCAGGCCCTGAAAAATAAGGAACACTTGCGACACGGTGATTGAATTCAAGTCTAAATGTTATATTTCGAGTCGGCATATAGTCTGCCGTGATTTGTGAGTCCCACGCATCAAATGTGTCTCCTGGGTTCTCTGTGAAGTAGTTGTAAACGGTGCCATTTGCTGGGTTCAAATTCGAAGCTCCAGAGAACGCGGTAGCGCCATTTATCGGTGGCATCAAAACAAGATATCGTCCTGGATTTCTGATAGCGCCACCACCGATGGTCAGCCCCCATTGATCGTGATCAAACCACAAACGGTTATACGCCATAAAACCTAGAAAATACTGACTAGGACTGCTGGCGGTTCCACCAGAACACGAAACACCCCCACCATTCTCGCATCCGGCATCAATTGTCAGAGACGCTGCGGCTTTGCTAATCACGCCGGTTGGATTGTCGTGGTATTTGACCATAACACTGTCATCTGTGTGAAAGCGCTTTCGATCAGGTGTGTTTAAAGTGTCAGCTCCATAGTATTGATTTCCCAATATAGAAATCCAATCGTTGGGGCGATACAGAACTTGAAGCCCAAGACCTGGTTGATTGTTAAATTTTCCATACGACTGCCAACCGTTTATGATCCAAGGTTCAATTTTTAGTTTGTCGCTTGTGAAGAATTGGATCCGCACACCGTTAAAAAACCACGGAGTGTTCGAAGAAACATATGAGGGCTGGTAGGTCCAGTTATCAAAATTATAGTAGCTCCAAAGTCCGACGTACGACATGAAGATTCCACTCTGGATATTAATTCCATTCATTTTATCGAGGTGATAACTGGCGTACGCTTCGGAAATATACCTATACGCGTCTGACAAATCCCACGCCCCTTTACTTGGACTTGGGTCATTTCGGGGTGTCGTCGTCGAATACATTCCAAATTGGGTCATCAAGCGAAAGCCTACGTTTTTGTAATTAAAATCCCCACCCACGCCTATTTGTGTGACTTGAACTTCGTTATGCCGAAAAGCCTCACTTGACCCGGAGATTGTATCATCGACTGGATTATTAAGGGAATAATGGTAGACAGTGTCTATCCGGAGTTCCGGCGTAAAATACTTCGTAGCAAGTCCGCTCTCAGTTGGTCCGTATCCTCCGGGTGTCCAAGTGAAATCGCCAAACGCAAAGGGTTCCGCAGCCTTCGTTTCGGCAGGCGCCCGAGTCTCACTCTCAGATAGTTTTGCTTCGCTTTTTGATGAACTGTCTATTTGGTCAGCAGAACCAACGACAGAAAATAGGCAAATTATTAAACAAAGCGCAGAATAGTTTTTAATGAATCTCATAATGACCTCTCACAGTTCCTTTATTCTGGTTAAAAAAATTAAATTACTTGTTAACAGGAAGCCTCTCGTCCAACGCTAAATTTAACTCCAAAACGTTAACATGAGACTCACCGATTAAATTTAAATCCGGTTTTTCAATATGTTTTTCAACGAGGTCTTTGACCACTTCCGTCGAACTGTGTCTGGCCTGCGCGACTCGTCCCGCTTGTGCCATGGCATTTTCTGAAGAAATGTCGGGGTCCAAACCACTTCCAGAACCGGTAACCATATCATTTGGGACTTGTCCCTGAACCAGTCCTGGATTGTCAGTCAGGCTCTGTTTAATGTTGCTATTAAGTCCATCTATAAACTTTTTATTTGTCAGTGAGAGATTTGATCCTGACGAGTTTGCCGCGTCGTAACCTTTGTCACCTGCGCTCGAGGGCCTCGGATGAAAGTACTCGGGTTTTTGGAAATTCTGAGCGATGAGTTTTGAACCAACAACTATACCGTTTCGCTCAACAAGACTTCCTTTGGCTTGATGATGGAAGACCACCTGCCCCACAACCCACACAACAGCTGGATAAACGCCGCAAGTGACTATCAATAAGACCACGGTCATAAGAACTGATTTTTTAATAAGCGCGTGCATAACCGACCCTCTAAATGAAGTGGAGCTTAGTGATAACGATGTCAATGAGCTTAATTCCAATGAAAGGAACAATCACTCCTCCGACTCCATAAACCAAAATATTTTTTCTCAAAATCTGAGCTGCTGATTTCGGCTTATACGCGACGCCTCTGAGAGCGAGCGGAATCAGAGCTATTATAATAAGCGCATTGAAAATCACTGCTGATAATATTGCACTTTCAGGACTTTCAAGGTGCATAACATTTAAAACTCCTAATACAGGAAGCGTGCTCGCAAATATTGCAGGAATAATGGCAAAATATTTAGCGACATCGTTGGCGATACTGAACGTCGTGAGCGAACCACGTGTAATAAGAAGTTGCTTTCCAATTTCCACAATCTCAATAATTTTTGTGGGATCAGAATCGAGATCTATCATGTTGCCCGCTTCTCTTGCAGCCTGGGTTCCGGTGTTCATGACAAGGCCGACATCAGACTGCGCGAGTGCAGGGGCATCGTTTGTTCCGTCACCAGTCATAGCAACCATGCCACCTTCAACCTGATATTTTTTTATAAGCCTTAATTTGTCTTCAGGTTTGGCTTGTGCCAAAAAATCGTCTACGCCAGCTTCGGCGGCAATAGCAGCAGCCGTCAGATGATTATCGCCCGTGATCATAATACTTTTCATGCCCATTGCCCGGATTCGTTGAAACCGTTGGCTAATACCTGGCTTGACGATGTCTTTGAGATGAATAACTCCCAAGGGGTCTTTGCCCTTGGCTACGACTAGAGGTGTTCCTCCAGAAGACGAAATCTTTTCTGTGACTGTACGAATCTCAGAGATGACAGCTTGATTTACGTTTCCAATCCAAGCTTGGATAGCATCGACGGCACCTTTTCTAATTGCGACTCCATCAATG
>Ga0206987_1150_pt1 | contig 13617 bp, 17 predicted proteins | sample Alteio_BWMinCont_11_FD_153281 | JGI IMG/M metagenome (GOLD analysis project Ga0206987, IMG submission 153281) | Enriched cells from forest soil in Barre Woods Harvard Forest LTER site, Petersham, Massachusetts, United States -... | ecosystem: Environmental > Terrestrial > Soil > Temperate forest >... | reverse complement strand
GGCTATTGCTTTAACGCCGGCGAGTGGACTTTTCCCGACTATCCGCTGAGGGTGAATCCGAACGTTACGGTGTATGTGCCCGCGGATGGCGGGAATGGATTTGGGGGATTGCCGTTTCCGAAGACGTTTTTGCGGGCGGATGAGAGCTTGCCCGCGAAGATGCGGTATTTCGGGGGCACAGATCCGGAACATTTCGTGTGGGGCAAGCTCTACGACACAGGGAATTTTGTGTTGGTTGATCAATCGACGGAAGTATCGCCGGGAATTTTCCTGGTGCGGACAGTTTCGCAGAAGAAAGGGACGCTGGAGCTGCCGGAATTGACGCTGGCGATCAAGCGACCGAACGGATTGCTGCTCGTGGATGGGTGCTCGCACGCGGGGATTGAAGCGATTCTGGAAGCCGCAAGCGCGGTCGATCCGAGAACGGAGATTGTGTTCGGGGGATTGCACCTGGTGACGACCCCGGTGGAAGAGATTGCCGTGCTGGTCGAAAATTTAAAGACGAAGTGGAAGGTGCAGAGGATTGCGCCGGGACACTGCACAGGAGAACCGGCATTTGCGCGATTGAAGAAGGCATATGGGGAGAACTATTTGTATGCGGGGTTGGGAACGAAGATCGAGCAGTGAGAATGGCGCACATCCAGGAACGTGGCAGGCTGGCGTAATATCGCCATAGCACTCACAACCCCGGAATTGCCCCGTTACTGGGCGGTTTGTCGGCCAACCGGAAGTTGAGAAGTCCCGATCCTGGGTCCACACTTACGAACCTAGGTGGCCAGCAGGAAGATGTCTTCGAGGCTTAAGCTCGGCCAGCGCACCGAGCCGACTTCAGCCGGAAGCTTGACAGCGCCGTTCTCCACGCCCCAACTGAGCCAGTCCAGAAACTGTTCCTTCTCGCCTTTGATTAGCACCGGAGCGCATCCGATGCCGAGACCACGGATGATCGCTCTATGAGTATCCAGTTCGCCCGCAAACCAGTCGGCCCACTCCGGCACTCCTGGGATTCCGTGAATATGCGCAAGAGCAGCCCACATGAATCGGTTGTCTGAAGCTGCCAGCAGGGTTCGTCCCGAACTCGCCGACACGTTGCTAGCGGCAAGTTCCTCCGACAAACCAATCAAGTGCCGGAGCGGTTTCTTCCGTCCGGCCAACTGTATTGAGCCTTTGAAACACTGCGCGTTTCGTTCAAGACAGACTCGAATCGGCTGCACTCCGGGCCCTTCCACCATGAGCCGGTCTCCAAGAGAAATTGCCGCGCTGACGGCCGCAATCTGTGTGTCCCCGCCGATCACTGAAATGAGATGGGCTTTGGCTTGCCTCGGAGGATCCGGTAAGACCTCACCGATGAAGCGGTCGAGTCGCAATCTGATGCTGGTGGTCGTCTTCTCCGTGCTCTTCACGTAGGTCAGCCAGCCGAAGCGAAGGTGGGCATTCTTCATTCGGCCTCCTTCTTTTCGTGCGTGAGAATCTGGGTCTTTCCATTGGCAAAAACCAGCGTCAGCTCATGCGAGAACCGTTCCCGGTCGTGCAGGATCCTGGTTCCGTCCTCTTCCTCTTCTTCCCAATGGTCGGTGAATTTCACAGAACGCCAGTGAGCAATGTGCCGGGCCTCGCCTTCACCAAATATGCCGTTAAGCATTCCAGCGGTACAGAGCAGTCCGACGTGTCCACCGTGCAGCGGCGTGAGTGGCCGGCCTCTGACATCATTCAGCTTGGGCAGAAGCACACGGCCAGCCTGACGATATGCGGCCGATTCCAATAACAAGTCCTCCACTTCGTCCAATGGGATACCCATATTGGTGAGTACCGCAGACTCCGAGGCAGGAACTTCGTAACGGGGCTCAGCAGTGTCGCCCAGAGGCTCGAGTTCGCTGTTCGTTGCCAGCGCTTCGAGGTAGCGCACTCCATCCAACAAGACAGCATCAGGAACTCTGGAGTGTCGTTTGCGGCGCGTTGCCAGCACTACGATCTGCTGGTATTGCAGACACGCCGGCTCGGTGAGCCTGAACACTCGCAAATCGGTGAAATGTTCGCTTAGCAACCTCGCGCACTTCGCCAAGCGTAGCTGCGGAATCACAAGCAACAGCACCCCACCGAGCTTGAGCCAGCGATAGGTGTGCTCCAGGAAAACTGTTTCCAATCTTTGGTTGTTGCTCTCCCCGAATTCCCAATCGTACGGAGGGTTGAGGTAGACCAGGGATACGGCTTCCGGCTGGCATCGCACATCCATCGCATTCGCTTGCAGAGTCTCAATTCCCAGTGCTTTCGCTTGTTCTGCCCGATTGGCGTCGATTTCAATTCCATAGCGATGAGTCCTTACGTCGCGAAGCAAATGGGCGAATGCCACTCCATCGCCGACGCAGGGATCGATCGCAGAAAATCCTTCCGGAAAAATCAGCCAATTCCTTAGTCGCTTGGCCTCGGCTGCTGGAAGAGGGAAAAAGCCGAGCTTCGTTTGGCCATGGGGACGCATGGGTAAACCTCCCACAATTGGAGAATCTTGGTAGCAAGCAGAAGAGGGTCTTACTGACCGACCCGAAGCATTTCGGCCTCGCTCGCTGCTGTAAGATCGACACAACGCGCAGCATCCTGCCAATTTGGAAACGGATTCCGGGTCGATCTATGAAATGCACTGATTAGTTTTCGAATAATAACCCTGCGATCGTAAAGCGCCTCCACCAACCGATGCAGACCGTCTCGGTCCCCCTCGTACCATTCCTCTGGAATGTCGGCTGCGCACCGCCAGATGGTGTCCGAATCCATTTCCTCAGCCATGGTCAAGGCTGGCTCAAACGCATCCCAGGCTGTCACTCCTTGGTACACGCAGTTGTTCGCGTGCACTCCCCTCAGCGGATAGTCGGGAAAAGTCCACTCGCCGGCGTTAAAGCAATAGCCTTGGTCAATAAATGTTGCGACGTAGCGCCGACTTCGTGGTGTCTTGTGACAGAAGACGGCCTGTCGGCCGTCGCTGTTGCACGCCCACTTGTCGAGGACTAGGACCCGGGCGAAGTCACCAACATTCACCACTCTCTGCAGCAGTTCGTTCGGCAGGTAATCGAGTGGCGGATCAGGAACCGCTGGACCCACGTACTGCGATCCAAGTTGCTTGCCACTCAAACACGGAATCCTTACACCGCCCAGGTTGATTCGGAGGTCTTCCGTTTGCTGAATGAGCCAGTCGGAGACTTCGATCACTTCGACCCGCGGCATGGGCAGGCCCAACGCTAAGCCCAGGCGTGTGGCCAGCATTTCGTTCGCTAGCACGCGGATGTGTTGCGGATTGTTTTGGAATTTTGTGACGTACCACGTGCCATCCGATGCCCTTAGCAGATGAGACTGGGCTCCGCCTCGAAGTGGACGCAAGTGTTGGACTGCGGAGATGCAAGCGTTCACACACACCTCCTTTGCAGTCAGTCGTAGGCTGTTTGTTTGGCTGTCGAGGTGAGGGAATGAAGGGATGTAGGAGGCGGAGTACGCGTGCGGGTAGGCGGAAGTCTTTCCTATCGTTGAACGACTATTGAATTTTCGCCATATCCCTTAAGCTTGCGATAAAGAGTGGTCTTACCGATGCCGAGCAGCTTGGCGGCCGTCAGCTTGTCCCCGTGCAACTGGGCAATGGCCCCAAGGATGGCCTGCCTCTCCAGATCAGAGATACGGGCAATACTCCCCGTCGGTGTAGCGTTCACTAAATGCGTCGACGTAGCAGCGATGGAACTGGGCAGATCGGTCATGTGGATCACAGGCCCGGAATTCATTGCACAGCATCGTTCAATACAGTTCTCCAGTTCGCGCACATTTCCCGGCCAGTCGTGGGCCAATAGCGCGCGCATGGTGTCGTCGCTCAGTGTATGAGTCATCCCCGATGCCCGCGAAAGCCGTTCGAGAAAGCTCACGGCCAAGAGTGGAATGTCCTCGCGCCGCTCGCGCAAGGGCGGAACTCGCAGGTTCAAAACGTTCAAGCGGAAGTACAGATCGCGGCGGAATTGGCCTTGGCTAACGTCCTGTTCCAGGTTGCGATTGGTGGCGGCCAGGATCCTCACGTGAATAGGAACTTGTTGAGTGCTACCGACCGGACGAATCTCTTTCTCTTGCAGAGCGCGTAGCAATTTCGCCTGAAGGTCGAGAGGAAGCTCGCCTATTTCGTCCAGAAAGATCGTACCGCCTTCGGCGATCGCCAATAATCCTGATTTGGATTGCACGGCGCCAGTGAACGCGCCCTTCACATATCCAAACAGTTCACTCTCGATCAGGGTGGGAGCCAGAGAACCGCAGTCCACCGGGACAAACGGTTTGTCGTGAAACGGGCCGGAGGAGTGGATGGCTCTGGCGACCATTTCTTTGCCGGTGCCACTTTCACCAAGAATTAACACCGGGTGGGTACTTTGCGCCGCTCTACCGATCATGCGGTAGAGCTTGTCCATCGCCGGCGCGCACCCGATGATCATTCCAAAACCCCTATCGGATTTGAGCTTCTCGCATAATTTGCGATTTTCGACCTTGAGCTTGAGGTGAGCGCTGACTCGTTCCAGCAAGAGCTTCAATTCTTGTAGGCCAAAAGGCTTCGCGACGAAATCGTAGGCGCCGTTCTTCATGACCTGCACCGCCGAACCGACGGAGGCGTGGCCACTGACGATAATGACCTCGATATCGGGGCGTCGGTGCTTAATCTCTCGCATGACATCGAGGCCACCTGCACCCGCCAGCTTCAAGTCGAGGAGAACAACATCGACCTCTTGGGAGTCGATCAACCAAAGCGCCTGCTCGGCGGACTGAGACGCACTGACGTTGTATCCGAGAGCGGCTGCGGCTTCCCGGCAGGCTTCGCGAACCAGGCGGTCGTCGTCCACGATCAGCAGATTGAGCAGGGTAGGACCCTCCGCTGGCGGAGAGTCGGCAATAACAAATGTGCTTGGAGCAATTGCGGCAGTCATAAGAAATGCTTCCTTGGATGATGGAAATGGAGGCAGGCAGATGCGCCTCCTAGGTTCTGATGCCCGGAGATAGAGAAGAAAACAAATGCGGACTGCAGCAACGATTGTCCGCGAGGCGACACATTACACGCTGCTAGGACGTTCTGAATCGTCCTCCACAAACCGCTGACCGTACATCCAGCGTTGAGGCTTGATTTGCGAGAGCCAGTCTTGTGCCGTGGGAATGCGTCCCAGATCTTCTTTCACATGTTGTTCGCCGATGTAACGCACTGGAACTTGCCTACCTTCGCTGTTGGTGATGGCGACACCAAAGATGCGCTCGCACAAAAAGATTCCTTCGGCATGGTGCCGAAGAGCCCGATGTCGAAAATCTGAGAAAAACGCTTTGGACTCATCGAACCAACTATGTATTCGTAGGTAGTCCTCGGCCTTGCCCCCAAATTTTCTGACGCTGTTTTCCGCGTGCTTCATTGGGTGGGACATGGCTACACCTCGTAGCTTGAGGTCGTGTAGTCTTCGAAACGATCGTTGCGCTCAACCGTGATCTTGCCCGCGGCGACGTCGAGGACCACGTCGCCGAAGCCGCCGCAGTCGTCTTCATAGCCCATCGGAACTAAGTTTTCGAAGTGCTCCTGCAGGTAAGCTGCGTCGTGCGCCACCGGCTTGTGTTCGTCGTAGTCGTAGTATTCCGAATCAAAGCACCGCACTTCTTCGCTGACGCCGCTGTCTCCGTAACCATCAAAGTGAACGGCCACGAAAGTGACGCCCGCCGCGGCCAGGTTCTCGCATTCCGCGAGGATGGCGGCTTTGGCTTGGGCCTCTTCGTGAGATAAGGGTTGGGAGTTTGTCGGTTCGGGGTTTGTCGGTTCGATGTCGGTCATGCTCAATTCTTCCTTTCGCAAGTTCTTCCAAAGGTTTTTTTTCTCAAGTCTCACGGGAATCTATGGCTGCGCCTGCGCGTCGACTTCTTTTTCAAGAGCGACCACCAAAGTATGCAGAGTCTGAAGATCCTCAACCTTGGCTGGTGGCGCATTCAACGAGGAGATGACTCTCTGGGCGGTTTCCGGTGCGAGTCTTGCCTGGGCTGCCTCTAAGCGCGCCACGCCTCGCTCCGCGCCCTGCATCTGCGCCAAAACCTTCTCCAGCACTGCGGTCTCTTGGATCTGTCGGGGACTCCAGGCCTGGGCAGCATTCTTCAGTAAGCCACGATAGAGACGCTTACCAATCTTGTTCTCCGTGGCTTCGATCGCGACAACCAGACTTTGCCGATGGCCGTTTGTCTCTGGACTCGTGTGGCCGGCGCCCCTGGCATGTCCATTGGCCCGAACGAGCGCATGCCGGTTTCGCTTGGGCTTCGGCCGGAGCCCGGCAAGCCAGCCGTTCGGTGTCGCCCATCGCGGCAGCTTCGGGATCTTGGTGGGCAGACGGTGCTCGCCCAGTTCCACCCACTCCCCATCGATGTCGTATAGATAGCGTCCAAGTCCAAAACAAGACAGGGCGCGCTTAAATGCCTGGGCCTCGGCAGCTGTCAAAGCATTCTCTTTGTCCGACCATTCCTCGCCAGTGCCGGAGTTGCTACCGATGCATGCAATGGTTACTTCGCATGTAACCAAGATTTTCGCAGCCGGGCCCCGTTTACTGCGCTGTACCGGCGCACTGGCCTGTACGGCGTATTTGCGGCTCCAGCCGGCGGGAGTGAACACGTCATTGAGTCGATCGCTGTAAGCACGGGGATCGGCGTACGGGAGCATCAACCCACGCGTTCCGTCATCGCTGTATTCGGTGACCCGCCACTGAATAACGGCCAAATCAAACGGAATGCCCAATGCTTGCAAGACTTCGTCGAGACTTTGCTTCGTGTGCGACCGAGCGCGGGCATCACTGGGAGTCTCTAGTGGCGATGCCGCATAAGGCGAACCACTCTCAACTTGGCTAGGAATGAAATTCATTTGGAGTCTCCTTCGGTCAAGGAGTCCGGGCTGATCGAGCATCCCGGCTCGGGATTGTTCGGCGAGTGACTGCGCTGAACGGCTTTCTCAAGCCTGGATTTCGCATCTCCAGCGACTTCCAGCGTCAGTCACTCGCGGGACAATCCGACGGCTTCGAAGATCGAGGCGGGCAGATGCAGTGGTTTCGAGATGGCGCGACCGGCCGAAGCGGTCGCACGACAGTCGCGACGCAGGTTCTCGGAGTTGGCTAATGTTTTATGTTTTCGTCTTGGAAGAAGAAGACGAACGGCACGCGGACGGCGCTTAGGAATCGCTCGTTGAGCCTTTGGGCGCTAGTTGTGATTCAATGCGCTCACGGCTGGGCTGGTCTCCGAAATAGCAAAGGCCCACTAGTTCCTCGCCGGCCTCGGCTACCAACCGGACTAGCTGATCACTATCGATGGAATAAAGCGGACGCGATGGCCCGGTGCGGAACTCAAAGCGTGCGCCAGAATCGCAGGGATTGTCGGGAAATTTGATCTCGATGTGCTGTCTTCTCCGTCCCAGTTCGAGGAGGAAGCAGGGCACGACAACATTCGAGGCGTGCACGATTTCCTCCACCGTCGCAGATTCAGCGGGAAGCCCTCTAAGGCCAGCGAAGAGGTAGGAGATCAGACGGGCCCTGGTTCGCTCGCCCCACGAGTCCGGTTGCACTGCGAGTTCAAGGATTCGTTCGTTCAGTGGCGCCAGGAAGCGAGCAAAGCCCAGTTGCCGCAGATTCTCCACGAAAACAGAAGAACTGTCCAGCAAGTGCTCACATTGTTCAAGGACTCGTGCCGCCTCTTTCGATCCGATGCGGGGGACTTTTTGTCTATTCCGTCCCCGATTTCCTGGTATTCCATCAGGCATATTCTTCCCTCTCTCCTGGTGACATGGCCTGTTCTGGGTTGCACGGCCACAAGAGGTACAGGAATTGTGAGCGGGACATTATAGAACGCAACACGCTTGTGGATTCGTTTTGAACTTGAGCTGGGAGAAAAGGCACATCGCGGAGGGCCGAGTTAACCCGCCGAGAGGAGCGCGTCACATCTCTGCCCCAGCAGCTGTGCCAGGATTTCCGAGTCACGAGCGGCATCCACGGGGTCGCGACACAAGGCGGACCGAAGCGTCGTTTTCAGCCAGAAAGAAGCGGCTGGATCAGTAAGAACTTCATCAATAGTTGGTAGATCAGCTGCGCCCGGGCCGTCGCACATTCTGAAGCTCCTCACACCGCTCCGCCAGCAATTGCAGTGACAGTCGCGCTCGGCTCCCCGGTTACATCAAGAGCACCGCGATCCTCCGCCCGGCCAGCGGTGATCGACCTGGGTCCGAGCAAATGACAATGCCGGCAACCGACGCAGCAGGCGGCGGACGTGATTCTGTGAGCAGCATCTCGGAAATCGTTTGGCAACACGACATGTTCCCCCGCCCGCGTATAGAAAACCGGACAGACGGTGCCGCGGAATGCAACGTCCTTTCCCCACAGCTCCATCTCCAGACAGCCCCTGCGCCCATAAAAGAGGACCGAGCTTTCCAGGCGTGGCCTCTGGCCATCCCCAGACTTTGCCAAACGGTGCCGGGTAATGAGCAGATCATACGTCCTCTCAATCCGAAGCATTTGCACCCGGATCAGTACGGGCGCGATCACGATCGCGTGCACACCATTTACGCCAATGCTGTCCACACGCTGCAGCCAGGGCAATGCGTCACCCCGTTCATCCACGAAGCTCGCGTACGTGCCGACTTCCGCCACGGCCCCTCCTGATTCGACTCCACGGAGCACGTACTTCTTTGCAAGGTGCTGATGCTCGATTGATACCGATGGCTGGCAGTAGATGCCAGCAGTCTGCAGACACTTCAGCGTGATCGGTGGGAGCCGTAGTCCCTGCCGTGCCAGGATTTCGGTCTCCCCCTGCCTATTGTGTGTCGTGAGCTGAGTTTCCATATTCAACCCGCCTCCTAACTCGAATCGGGTGACCCAGGGCGGCGCGTATCATTTCCTTGGTGCATCCCGCCCAGCACTTGTACTTGCGCGGATCTGATACTGAGATGGCCAAATTGTCAGCGCTGCGATCACGTCCATGCTCCGCGCACGACGGACAACGTGCCCAGTAGTTCCCGCCACGCTTTGACGTCGGCCGAGCGTGATCGAGCATGCGGAATTGTGGGCACGTCGGATCGTATGGAGGCAAGTCGACTCTTGGTTTGGGACGAAATTCTTCCGGCATTTCTAGTCCATGAATGAACCGGTCCATTTCGCTCTCAGTGATCTTCCGCAGACGCTCCAGGTACTCCATCTGCGCATCGAGCCGGTAATCTGCACCATAGAACCAGTAGCGACTTCCCGTAGCGCGATGGATTCCGAGCGGCCCGCGGATCGCATTGCCGAATTCGTCAGGACCGAGTTGATCCTGGCGCGGAAATACCTCGATTCCTTCCGCCAAATCAGAACCGCCTCTTACTGGCACTCTCAGTCGGAGAGCCAGGTTGTAGATGTAGATCCGGCAGTGCCTTGCGAGCAATGGCTTGTCCGCAAAGATCCAGAGGTGGCCGCCGCGACGAGACTTTTCGAGCGCTGCCTCAACTCCGTCCCGACCTAGCTCCCATTGCAACTTCAGAAGATCCTCCAGCGCATTCTCATAGTCAGCATCGATTGCCACCCACTTGGAGCGCTGCGTATTCGGATTCAGCGCGTACAGGCCAGCGGTTAGCTGACCGTTCAGATGCTCGCGAATGGTCTGGAGCGACAAGCGCCGATCCTGCTTCGGACGATAGTAGTAGTGCTTCCCGTTCGCACCCGGTTTGTGAGACTGTAGGGTAAAGGCCAGGCGATTTGCGAACAATGCAAAATATCTCTGCGCCATCTCCGCGCTCACTTGGCCTACTCCTTTCATAAGGTCCCCTCTCTAACCTCGCCGTCACGCCATCCCAGGTTTCCCAACGGCCCTCCGGAGAAGCGCCGGATGTGCCGTCCATGAGACAAGGTTGTACTCCGTGACAAGTTCATCGAACTCTGCTGCGGTTAGGCTGTCGTCACGTCCTTCGTCGAAGACCACAAAGTAGAAGACTTGCTGCTCGCGGTCGTACAGGTAAATCGCACCCGATGCGGGATTGTCGGGCACGGTCTGCAGCAACAAGACGCCATTCGGCATTTCGATCCAGCGAGAAGCCACTCCCTCGCCCAGGTTGATAAAGACTTTCATCACGTGTTCGACATTGGCCTCCTTGCGCAGGCCAATGTCCTCCGCGGTAAATAGCGGTTCAAAACTTACGGCTCCTCTGCTTTGAGACATCATGTGCTCCTCCTAAGTTGATCTGACTTGCCCTGCTGTCCACGGAACAGGCACTCGAGAAGTGACGGACCCGAGGTGCACTCCTTGCGTCGAGTCCTGCATTTGAAAAGCCGGACGGAGAAACTGTGGTTATCGGCGAGGGACGTCCCGATGTGGACAGCAAGCAGACCGCAGCGACCGCATACAGGGCTGAGTTAGGCGAAAACAAGGAGAGCGTCAACGCGTAGGAATGAGTTCCATAATTGCCGCCCGGACGTGCACGCCAATGTTCGACGAGATGCACCAATTGCTCGTCGATGTTAAGACAGTTGCTGCCGGAGTAATGATGAGCGTCGAAAACACGATCTACGAGGAACCGCGAAGGACACCAGCAGTTGGAGCCAATGAGCGGAACTGTGATGGCGCGAGCCGAGGGGAGTCCAGCCCGATAGGACAGTTTCAAAGCACCCGCATACGGACGTTCTAACAAACTCAAATACAGGGGGTAGTCAGAACGCAAGTGGCTCAACCGAGGCATGGTTATAGCCTCCCCAAAAAAGGCATACCTAAGGCGTCCGGACCGCGTACAGACTGCGCGCAAACGGCAACGACATGGCAAACGGAAGGCAACGCTAAGAGAATGGTTTGAACCTTCATTGAAGCAACTCCCGGAATCTGGTACCGGTGGCGTCCCCGCGGACAAAGACCCTGGTTTCAAGAAGTGTCTGCGTGAAATCCTTGGCGTTGGCAAATGCCAGCCTCTTGGGTACGGATTCCAACTCATGTACGAGATGAACCAGCACCTCCATCCCCGACGTCAAATACAAGATGCAGGCGATTTGGCGCTCAGCCTGAAGTGCAGCCCGCACCTTTTCATATTGCTTGGAGCTCTTTAGAGTGCGCTCATATTCGAGCGCGAAACGTGCTCTGTTGTCTCCAACCCACACGTCGACTATGGCGTCATAGTCCTTCTCGTAAGGAGACCGCGAAATCGTATTGAAGGAAGCGATTTCGACTTCCGATTGCCAACTGGCAAGCTGGTTCTTGTGTGCCAAGGCGATCTGGATTGCGTTTAATTCGAGTGCATGAAAGACCTGGGAAGCGTGAGGAAGGTGCTCAGTATTCGAGCGCAAGACGGTGGTGAACTGGCCATGATGTTCGAGCAAGACAAGGCCGTCTTTGGTGATCCGATATACCGCCGAACCTGCACAGAAGACGCCGCCACAGATGCTGACGTGACCCGCCTTAAGCAGCCGCCTGACGCGCCAGTTAAAGCTGTCTCGCGAACGATCCGAGCCGCCAAACTTCATCAACTCGAACAACTGGTTATGGCTGACGAACCGCGAGTTGCGGACCTGACGCAACAGAGGGATGTCACGTTCCGGGTTGATGACCAAGCCGCCTTTGGCGTAGCGCATAAGTGATAGCCTTCAGTCCAGAACTCCGTCTTCGAGCAATTGCAGGTAGGCACCGTGCCGCAGATTTGGCGCGACCTTGAGCTGCCAGGTGCCGAGTGTGCTTCGGACCCAATCGCCGGCTTTCATGAGCAACAGTGCTTCCTGTCTTTCACCGATATGGCTCACGGCGATAGGGGTCAGAGACTCTGATCTCCAATCGGAACCTTCGAAGCTAAGAACACCGAACCTACCGCTCGATACAACCAAAAGGAAGTAATCGGGCCGGCACGATTGTCGGGCTTTCCGTCGAAACAACAGTCGATTCCCGCCGCACGCAAAGACAAGATCGGCGCATTCAAACACCTCCCCCACAGCCCGGTTCGGGAACTGGGGGTTAAAATCTCCGACGCCGTTGAACCGAATCAAGCCAGGAACGATCCAGTAGCGCCTCATCTTGCTGCCGCAGCGCACACCCGTGGAATTGAAGTAGGCGGCATGTCTCGTGTATCGGTAATGGTCCTGCGGATCGCGGCCGAACCGCGCCCACCAGTTACTGCCGAATTCCAGGATCTTGACCAACATCATTGAGGTACTCCATCAGTTCGCGATTGATGTCCTTCATGGCGCGAGCGCGATCCGGCGCTGGGAGCTTGGAAACATTTCCAACCCTCTCGACAATGGACGCCGGAATATCCATCCGTTGCTGGGAAAAGTACTGGCAGAGATCGGCGAAGCGCGTGCTTTCTTCTGCCAACTCCTTTTGCTCAGCAGGCAACGAATTCAGCCGTTGTTCGTACTCGTTGCGGTCATCAAGCGGGCCAGACTCGCCGCCCGGCTCGAACTTGTCGAGAGCGCCAGATCTTTGTTGCGACCGGTTCTCTTTTTCGTCCTTCGACATCTCCTTGGAACTCCTTCTCGATTCTGGCGCCGAGCTACGCGCCTTTCAGACTGCGGTTCCGCTGTTGTTCCTCTTGGAGCCGCCGGTCTGACTCGTTCAGCTGACGGCGCAAGAGTTTGGCCTCATCCTGGGACCGGCCAAGCTGTTGCTCCAGCGAATTCACCTTCATGACTAGATCTACTTCTGGTTTGAAGAGTCCGATCTGATTGGCGAGCGGTATCGCGGTCGCTGCGCGCGCAGAGCGGATGGGCACGGATGTTGCACTGCTGCCCTTGGTTGACGCTACCTGGCTGGCCGGTATGGTGGATGTCCGGCTGCTAACGGTCTGTAGCGCCGGACGGTCCTGCGCTTCTCCAGGTGGCAATTGGGAACGGAGCGCGGATTCTCGCAGCGCGGTTAGCGCCTCCATCAAGCCACGATTCCTGTTTGTGGCTTCCTCCACCTGGGTATTTGCGCGCGAGAGGCTGTGCTCGTACTGTGCGAGCATCTCCGCTGCGGTCCATTCCCGGGAGGTTTGCACTCTGTGCTGATACACAATGATGACGAACAGGCACGCCAGCAGCCCCAATGCAACCAGGTTCGACCAGAAGTAACCGTTCCTCATGGTTTCCTCGAGCAGCATTTTGCGGCCCTCATCAAGACACTGCCCGTAGTCCTTGTCGGCGGGGTTGATGCGCTTCAGGGCGAAATCGACGAAGCCATCCTTTGGCCTTGGAGACGGCGCTTGAGCGGCAGGATCGTAGCCCGAAGGGCGCGCCTGGGCGAAGCAAATTGATGGCAGCATGGCCAAGAAGAGGCCGGCAACGACAATGCGGGATGGACGGCTCACATCCATGTCAAACGGCCAGTGCGCGCGGCCAAGCGGCCATTGCGACGAACAACTTCGGGGTCCTTGAAGCGCAGGTTAGCGCCTTCAGTGTGAGAAACTGCGTGGAGTCTGGGATAGATTCTCGGCTCAAGCCCCGGGAACCGGTATTGGCGCGGCACTCGGACATGCAGATGAGAATGGAGTGTCCCGAGCCGGTTGTCGGTCATGAGGATTTCCATCTGGCCGACGGGCAGGTTCTTGATGTGCTCGTCCTGCGCCCGAGTGTCCTTGATGTTGGTTTCACTGCCGAATCCAACGGGCTCGTACTTGTCTTCAAACACCCC
>Ga0206987_1153_pt1 | contig 13668 bp, 11 predicted proteins | sample Alteio_BWMinCont_11_FD_153281 | JGI IMG/M metagenome (GOLD analysis project Ga0206987, IMG submission 153281) | Enriched cells from forest soil in Barre Woods Harvard Forest LTER site, Petersham, Massachusetts, United States -... | ecosystem: Environmental > Terrestrial > Soil > Temperate forest >... | reverse complement strand
GCCATCATGCCACGATTGATAGGGCGTAAATGTAATCCCAAAATATTTTCTTCGGGAATTTTTAATCCATTAAAAATTAAACGCGATAATCGCGCACCCTTTAACCCTGCCATAGGCAAGTGACTGCGCGATAAACCTTCTCTATCTTGGAGCTGATCTTTAGTCAGCAATATGGCAACTAGCCCTAACGGCCCTGATGAAATTCGCGCGACCACAACACCTATGTCAGCATCTGCACCATGCCCTACCAACCACTTTTCACCGGTTAATTCATAGCCACCTAAACTAACTCGGCTAATTCTCGTTTGCATTTTTGCAGCGTCAGAACCGACCAAGGGTTCAGTCACCGCCAAAAAAGTTGCGGCGAAATTTTGCTCCACAAAATTAAAGAAATATTCTTGTTGATCATAATTTCCCAGCTCTCTTAACATAAGCCCTGACAAAGAAGGACCCGGCGCATCTAGCAAAACTCCAGCATCCCCATAGGACAAAGCCTCTAAATATAATGTGCGTTGTAAGCACCCGCTTTCTCGATCAAAAGCTAGCATCCTTATTCCTGGCTCATTTAAATAATTATTGATACACTCCGGTGAATTATCGACTTGTAGAGCAATTCGTCTAAATAATACAATTGCCTCTTGAAATGTTGAACTTAAAATATTCATTTTGAATCCTGTGAATTATTGATAACTAATTAGTCAAATAAATTTTATTGATGAGCGAAAATAACCAAAAGGTTTCAATGCAGCTTTCTTGAAGAAAACTTTTTCCCCCAAATAAAAATGCTAATTTCTGACCAAAATTCTGCAAGCGAATAACTAATTCAGAGCTAATTTCTGAACCACCGACTTCCTTATACATGTCATATAAAAGGTCCATATCACATAAAGCTTCGGTTAATTCACTCACCGTGATTTTGATCACTCCATGACTTGTTAATGTCTTACCTTCAGAAATTCGGATTTTTAAATATTCAATAATTTGTGCAAAAAATTGTTTGGCCAAAATAATTTGATTGCGCAAAAGCTCACTAGCGTATTGATTTAAAAGCTTTTCATCATTAAATTTTGTAAAAACCTTTCCTGATAAACGCCCAATAAACAAACCATTTCTTAACAAAATTGAATCATTAAAGACTTGATAATGATTCAATGAGAGACGCTTGTTTTCACCCCTTTCCCTAAGCAATACGGATTTAGATTGCATCGTCAATGCAATAAAGTAGCCATGGCGGGCAATGCAAACCTCCGCATTTTTTAAAACGTTAAGATTAAGCTTTCTTATAAAATTCATCATAAATAACTCCATATCAAGCAGGTTGTTTACACAAAATCAAGGCCCAATCAGTGCTTTCTACGTCCTGACTAATTAACACGAAATGTTGTGAGGTTATGAGTTGTCTGTCGGAGATTTCCTTTAACAGCGTTATCCACTCAGCGCAATTTCTACGTAAATCTATGCGAGTCATTTTTTTAAATTTCTGCACTAGACCAAAGCGAACTCTTGAAAAATTTTTTAAGTCTGAATTAACAAACAACTCTAAAGCTTCTTGCGATCTGTTATATTGCATATTTAACAAATTGAGTATCTGAGCTAATTTTGTCGTCTGCACTAATTGAATCGAAATAATTTCTATCGCTTGCCGATCAAATTCTTTACTAAAAAGTAAAGCGGCGCAGCTGGTGAGACTTGGATAGACCGCTTTCTGCTCCTTAACTTTTGGTATTGTTGTCTGATCAATCGTTAACAATAATGCTCGCGAATAGTTTTCATGCTGCAAATAGGCTTGTATGACCTTAATCGCCGAAAATGGTGCCAGAATCCCCTGATCGATAACATCAAAACTTACCGAGGGCAATTTATAACGTTCACAAAAATAGGCGCCACAAGCCACATCAGGATCAAATTCATGCGACCAGTGCGTCAAAACAAACAAATTTAACTGTTCCAACAATTTTTCTGTTTGCAATTTTTGCAACATTTTGTCGCCTAATTGTGCGAAGCTATACTGCCCACCTTGCATAAAACTTTCTGACTCAGCCACCGCTAAATTTTCAGTGGCATGAAGATCCGAGTAATATTTAACAAATCGCTCTCTCGGCGAACGGCGAGGCAAATCTGGCAAACTTTCATAAAAGATTTTTTCTAAATATAAATTAGGCATAATCTTCCTCAGCTTCAGTTGCATAAGTTTCAACATCTAATTCCTTTTGAACATAGTTGCTGATAGTTTGAATGGTGTGTAAATGATCCACATCCAAAGTTTCTGGATTGATCACAAAACCCTCAATAAGATCTTCTAGCGCCATTAAAAACGTTAAGGACGACATCGAATCTAAACCAAGATCTTCTTTTAATTGCGTTGTCGGCAACAATTCTTGTTGCGGCGCAATTTTAAGAACAGAAACGAGTGCTTGTTTAACTTTACTAATAATATTTTCTTGCATATGATTTCTCTTTTTGTTTAACCATAGGCAATTGTAAAACAGTGAGCTGTGACAATGGAGGAAAGTTGTGAAAAAAGCTGATACTTTGGAGACAATGAAAATTTATTTACTCTACACGGTGAAATGAGTTTCTGTTGTCATTCCAGCGAAAGCTGGAATCCAAGTTTAAATAGATTCCAGCCTTCGCTGGAATGACAAGATAGATCAGAGATAATAACTTGCCAAAGTTTAGGAATGATGGCTATATAATTTATTGATAATTAAAGTCAGTTGATTTAATTCATCGGTCAATAATTTTATAGCAACCAAAAAAGCATTATTGTAGACTTCAACTGGCTCACTTGAAGCCAGCAAAGACTGATGAATCTCACCTTGTAGAGTAAAGCAGGCATCAACAGAAATAGTTTCTAAAGTTAATGTACTTTTGGTATTCACTTCTTTAAGATGAGCTTCTAACGTAGTCAATTGCTCTACACAATTTTGAATCGCTGGTTTAAACGACGGCAAATGATGTAAAAAATTATCCGCCTGCACATTACTATGCAAAGAATAATTTAACAGCAATATGGCACGGTATATTCGGCGCTCTTGCTGCATTATTTCCAATAGCAAAGATTTTTCTAATTTAGAAGAATGCTCAGATTTCGCTTCAACGAGCAGTGCTCTTTGAGCAGTAAAACTTTTCAAAACTTTTTCTTCAAGAACCTGAGAAATCACCATTGGCGCCGCTTCTTTTTTTATCTCAACCGCTTCTTGCAACAATATGCGCAAATCATTCAGCAAACTACTTAAATCTCTTTTTAACAAAGTTGTGGCGCGAATGGGAAAAATAAAAGTAGTCACCACTAAAGCTATCATAATACCAATAATAATTTCGACCGGGCGATAGATAGCTAAAGAAATATCAGGTGATTTATTGAGCAAAACTAAAATGACCGTAACAGAACCCAAGGTGCCCGCTCCAGCTGCCGCCTGACCTCCCATGCTTGCAATATAAGCAAATATCCCACAAGAAAAAAAAATTACAATCAAAATGGCTAATTCATTTTCTTTAAAAAAATAAAGCGTGAGCCCCGCCACTAAGGCGCCACTTATCGTGCCAATAATGCGCATATAAGCTTTTTGCAATGCGCCTCCCACATGGGCTTGACCCGACATCACCACGACAACGGAAATAAGAACCCACTGCCCCATAGGAAGTAATGGAAATTGCGCCACAAATAAAGCAATCACGCACGCAATCGCAGTTTTAATACTATTAATTGTGCGTTCAGAAGTGAAAGAAAAACCAAACATAGCATTTAAATGTGTAATATTCAGATTCTTATACTATCACAACCTGAGGTTGGATCTGTATACACAAGTTCCTCGTCAAGAGTGGGATAGCGGACTGGTAATGCTGCAGATGTTTTATTTTCCGCAAATAAAATATCTGTCACGTTGGAAAAAAATTTACTTGCAATTCGAGACAAAACACCTGGGGCGGGAACAGAAGATATGGCTCTTTGCTTTTCATACATCATAAAATCTAGTAAAGACTCATATGATGGGATCAAAACCCATCTAATTTTTTTGAGATCTCTCGCATCAGATATTTTTTCTACCACCAAAGAAATGACTCTGCTCGAATACGAAATGTCATAGCTTAACATCGATACTAGCTTATCAACCTCACCCGCATTAATCGCACTCAACAAATGTGATTCTTGTAGTGCTGGTTCACAGCTTTGCAGCACTTGAAAAAAAGTTTCAGACGTTACTTCTGGGGAAGTAATCGAAATCTCTAGCGCATTTCGATGTTCGGGTATTTCTTGATAAAACAATTTAAAACCATACTGGATGAGCACCACAAACATGCGAATATTATTCTGGAGTAATGCATAATGTAAAGCAGTATACCCTTGTTCATCAGAATAGAAACTTAAAAATTTTTTTGCTACGGGAAGTTGAAGTAAATACTCAACGCCCTCAAACCAATTGGCTTGAGCCATTTTATACATAAACCATTTAACTTGTTCATACTGATTGCCATACCACACTAAATCATCAGAACCATATTGGTAGTGTATAAACAAACTAAAAATAATTTTAAATGATTCTAAATCCCTCTTCGCAATAAGTTTATCTAACTGTTCTAAATCTGCGGAAATGTGATATCCATCTGCGCATGCAGCAATTTCTATGGCGCGTTTTAAAGCATCATTATGAGTTTCTACGGCCAATCCATAAATGAAACTATATTGATAGCGTGGCGTCATGTGTCTAGGTAAAAAAAGATCGTCTCTGTAGCCATATCGTCCAAATAAATTTTTTATAGTAAATGGAATAATTAAATAATCGTTAGGTTGACCAACAATTAACTGTAAAGTTTTCCATAAAATATCATCATGCCGGCCCGCATCATGATAATCACAACGAGGATCCACTAACGCTCGCTTATACATATCAAAAATTTCAAGTGCTCGATTTAGAGCATGTTCAGCCCATGCATGGGGATAACAGCATAACCAACCACGCATCACAGCATGACAATATAATGGATAAAGCAGAGGACCATAATCGTAATCTAGCGCTGCATTATTCTCAACAAGTATAAAATTTGGCTGCTCAAGCAAATATACAATGATATGATTTAATTTTTTTTCATAAGCAAAATGAATTGGTTGATAAGAGTTATACAGGCATGGCAAGTGAATATTTGCGCCATGTTTAACCAATAGCTTTAGCATTTGGAGATTATCTGTTAATACGGCATAATGTATTGCCGCATACCCACTATCGTCAACAAAATCAACTGCTGCTCCTGCTGCTACAAGTAACTTTTCCGCGGCATCATATAATTTTAAAGATACCGCTTTAACTAATAAAAAGCCTTTATCTCTACCATAACCCATATGAGGTAACCATTGCATCATCCAACGAAAATCTTTTCTGCATCGATCAATCATTAAATGAAATCGAATGTAAGCATAAAAATTTAACAATGACGATACCTGAAGGGGTTGCTCATGAGAATTGTTAAGACAAATTAAAAAAGTTTGAATTGGAGTACGAGTAGTTGTTTGATCAATCTTATAGCGAAAATTCACCAAATTGGCATTAGATTTTAAAAATACTTCTGCTAGACTGAATCGGCTGCTATCACTTAACGCATAATGTATCACTGGTCTACCATCAGCTCGCAAAGTAGTTGGATCTGCTCCGCTTTGCAATAGATACTCGTACGTTTTTAGAGGAAGCAATTGTTTTTCTTCCGTTGCCGCGCTCAATAATCGATTCAATATTATTTGACGGCTTTCACGGAGATCACTACGATCTGTACCTTCAAAAGCATCATTGACAATGATTTTAAATAGTCTTGGGTATAAGGTAATAAATGTGAGATACCTTGATTCTGCAACTAAATTTTCCAGTAAATAATTTAAAATATCAACTTTGCTAGAACCGAGCCTTGTAGAAAAAAATAGTGCTAAAAAATCTTGGTCGCTAAGTATTGTGTTTATTGTCTTGCATAGTATTCTCGCCCGAAAATATTCTTCGATAGATAGATAAGAAAATATTTTTTGCAGGTCATCATCACTTAATTCGAGTAATTCCATTGATAGTAAGTCCTGTTTTTTATTTTTATAGCAAAATTATAAAACCTGTAAGTATTTTAGCCTTATAAACGCCAACCTTTTCAGACACGCCGTAAATACCTCCCTGTAGGCTTGCAAAAAACATCCTTGTTTTTTACAGTCTGCAAAGGTTAGCTTTTTATAAGGCATTAAATCGTTAAAGATCTTACAATATAAATTTTGCTCTTAATTAATGTTTAAAGCGTAATTGCTGATAGCTCTCCCAGAGTATCCACTACAATGACTTCTTGTCCTAAAACTAATGGATGGCTAATTATTTTAGAATCTTTATAAGGTTTCGTTTGCCCCAGCAATGTGCCTGTTTTCGGATTGACAAAATAGACGTGCCCTTCTTCGTCACCCATGACAAGATTATTTTCAAATAAAGTTGGGCCTGTTAAAAAATGCCAAGCAAATGTTTTATTCGTCCATACGATTTTGCCATTATTCGCATTATAGGCTGTCATTGTTCCATCCGCAGCAATAGCATAAAGAAGATCGTTATCTAAAGTAATATCGGCATAAACTGAGCTAGGTTGTTGCCATAAAATTTTACCGGTATGAACATCTAGTGCTGAGACGTCACCTTGATAAGTTGCTACATATAAACGTTGACCTTTGACGATTAGATTAGCATCAATATCAATTAATCTTTCAATTTCAGAAAAACCTTTTGCCTCCGCCGCTTGTTGCGACCATATCTCATCACCGGTTGCAAGATTTAACGCGACAACTTTCCCATCAGAAAATCCAACATAACCGACATTGCCAACTACTGATACCGGGCTACTTGCACGCAGCATTAAAGTTGAAACGGCATGTTGATACTGCCATAGTTGTTCTCCTGTGGCACGATTAAACGCTGTGACACTACCGTCAATCGTTTTAACAAAAATTTTATCTGCCGTAAAGGTGGGTGCCGCCAACGCCTGATCACTTAAAGTGGCATGCCAAATTTCTTTACCTTCTTGTGCTGCATTCACCACGTGTAATGTCGCTTGCGCATCAACAAAAGCGAGTTGATTATCGGATCCTGCTAAATCACTTTTACCTGGGACTTTAAATTTTTTCTTCCATAAATGATTTCCTTGTGCAGATGTCGCATACATCACACCCAACAAATCCACATTGTAAACGACATTATTTTGTATACAGGGTGCCAAACGTAGATAAGAACCACGACTACCATAACCTACATCTTCTTGCCAAGCAATTGTTGGATGCATTTGCGGATGCACATCCAAAATGGTTGTTGGCTCAGGAATGTTGCTTGTACCATAGGGGCTGAGTGCATCGCAACCAACTAAAAGCAGAGGAAATAAAAGTAAGGCAAGTTGTTTTTTCATAGTCATGAATTACGCTGGTAAATTATTTAATTTCATTATTGTCATTGAACGTAAAATGGCTGCTTCAGGCAAACCCATAATCGCCTGTTGATAAGATTGACGCGCCATCGCCGTATTATTCAATGCAGCATAGGCATCCCCTCTCACTGCTGCAACGCTTGCAAGAAATGCATTTGCATCCACATCTTTTAAAGTATCTAAAGCCTTTTGCGGTTGTTGTTGCTGAATTTCTAAACGCGCAAGACGTAAGCGTGCAATTTCACGAAGCGACGCCACATTACCATGTTGCATCACTTCAGTTAATTTTTGCGTCGCATCTGCATATTGATTTAAGCTGATGTCTCTGCGCGCAATCAATAATTCTGCCAAGCGCGCATAAGTGCTATGCGGATAACGCTTAATCAAATAAGCCGCGGATTGATCGGCTGCAATAATTTTATTTTGCGCTAAATTATCCAGTAGCTGTTCATAACGCACAGAAGCGTGTTCCATCATACGCTCATGCATTTGTGACCAACGTTGATAACCGAACAGTAAAATGATTGCGCCGATAATAGCGACGACAAGCGTCAAACCATATTCTGCTAGCCATTTTTTTACTTGTTCAATCTGTTGCTGCTCTTCAATATCTAATGCCATAAAATTTCCTAAACAACTTTTAATACCGGGGATCCTTCGCTGTCGCTCAGGATGACAAAGTGTACATCAGGGTGACAGTGCATATCATCAGGATGGTAATGCATGTCATCAGGGTGACAGTGCGTGTCATTCCAGCGTAGGCTGGAATCTATTTTGTCATGTCATTCTGATTCCAGCCTTCGCTGGAATGACGGCGAAGAATCTCCATTTAATTTGGTTTATGTTTCTCCAAATATGTCATCACTTCTGCTAACGGCACTGCCACCTGCTCCATCGACCCATCTTTTCTATCACGCAAAAATTTGATCGCTATTGTACCAGCATTCACCTCATCTTCGCCAATAATCAATGCAATCTCTGCTCCACTCTTATCCGCACGTTTCATTTGGCTCTTGAAACTGCTCATTGTGGCATCATAAACCACACCGCAATTAAATTGACTGCGCAATTTTTCCGCCAGATTTAAAGCCTGAGCTTTCGCCACATCTCCCACACTCACTATAAATAGCCATGGCGTTACTGGTGTTGGCAGCAATTCATATTGTTTCAGTAATAGTAAAATTCGTTCTATGCCAATCGCACAGCCCACTGCCGGCGTAGATTTTCCACCTAATTGCTCCACTAATCCATCATATCTACCACCCGCACAAACCGTTGCTTGCGCGCCAAGATCGTCACTCGTCCACTCGAATACCGCATGCGTATAATAATCTAAACCTCTCACCAAGCAAGAATTCAATTGATAAGCAATACCATTATCGTCAAGAAGTTTTTTTAGCGTTTCAAAATAACGCAACGAATCTTCATTCAAGTAATTCATCAATGCGGGCGCATTACTAATTATTTCTTTTAAAGCTGGATTTTTACTATCCAAAATTCGTAAAGGATTTTTATCTAAACGACGGCGACTATCATCGTCTAATTGAGCCAAATGTTGATTGAAATAAGCAACGAGATCCTCACGATAACGCGTACGCTCTTCTAGAGTACCGAGGGTATTAAGCTGCAATGTCAACCGATCTAACAAGCCTAATTCGCGCCACAAACGAGCGGTCATTAAAATTAATTCTGCATCGATATAAGCATCAGCAATACCAAAAACTTCAAAACCAATTTGATAAAATTGTCGATAACGACCAGCTTGTGGGCGCTCATGTCGAAACATCGGCCCTTTATACCATACCCGTTGAATTTGGTTATAGAGTAAACTATGTTCAAGCGCAGCACGCACTACAGACGCAGTACCTTCAGGACGCAAACTTAATTTTTCACCATTTCTATCTTCAAAAGTATACATTTCTTTTTCAACAATATCAGTCACTTCACCAACGCTACGCACAAACAATTCTGTTTTTTCTAACACCGGCGTGCGAATTTCAGCATAGTCATATTGTTGCGCAAGGTGACTAATAATTTTTTCGAAATAATTCCAGGAAGGGGAATCAGAGGGAAGAATATCATTCATCCCTCGAACAGCTTGAACTTGTTGCATATTATTCTTGAGTATCGTCGGTTTTATCACTGGTGCTATTGTCATCAGCCGTTGCTTTATTAGGCGCAGCGTTCGTGTCACCATGGTTAATTTTTGCAATCGTACCTATACTCGGCCAACCTTCTGCTTTCTCCTGCCCGGTTGGTGTAACGGCTGGCGTTTGCTCAGTAGCATTATTATGTTCTGCGACAACTGTCTGTGGTGGAGTTGTTTGCGGTGGCAATGCAGTGGTTGTTGAATAAGTCACGTTAGCAGGAGCATTTTCTGTCGCCATTTCTTCTTGCTGATTAACGCGATGATGATGCCATAGATACGCTGCCAAAGCGATAATAATAATTAGCAAAATGGCTATCCAAATACTGAAAGATTCTCCATTTTTCGCAGTCGCTTGTGTTGCTGTTTTTTTCGCTTTCTTGACAACTTCAGCTGAAGAATGATCATTCGGTTCAGACATTTCTTGCAAATGATGCTCAATATTGACATTCAATAATTTAGCATAACTTCGCAAATATCCTTTGACATAAACCATACTACCAATTTCATTGTAATTATCAATTTCAAGTGCTCTTACCGTGCTATTTTTTAATTTAAGTTGTTCAGCAACCACTTCTACCGTCAAACCTTTTTTTTCACGAACCTGTTTTAGGAATTCCCCTAATGTAAGATGTGGTTTTGCTTCCGATGCCATGATTAGCCTCACCTTTATAGACATATTAATATATGGAGTCTAACCCGCATTGCGACTGGCGTCAACAGCACTCTGTGCCTTACCTAGCGCCTTACATATTTGAATATTCTGCTCCAATTGATCGGCATACAAATAGGTAATATCATTTTTGGCTTTTTTTAAATAGCTTAAGCCTTCTTCCACCTGATTTTGTTGACACAAGAAGGCTCCGTAGTTGTTGAGAATTGCAGTGGCGTTTGGAGAAATATCTATGGCCTTTTGGTAATAGCGTTTTGCCAACTCTGGTCGATGCGTTTTTTGAAAAAAATAAGCGAAGGCAGCCCACGCTTCCGCTGATTTTGGATCTTCTTGCGTAGCTAGAATCAATTTTTGCTGCGCTTCTGGATATTGACGCTGCGCTAGGTAATCTAAACCTAATTGCATGTTGAGTTGTGAGGCTTCCTGCAAATTTGCTGATGGATTTTGTTGGATAGCGGGTTTTTGGCAACTGCATAAAATGACTACAACTAAAAGTAATAATAATTTTTTCATAACTCTTCCACTGGTTCAATCGATATGTTATTTAAGTATATCTCAGCTAAACCCTTTAAAATCGGTATTTTAACGAATTGTCTATGGATTTTGAGATAATAAAGACTTGACCCAGCCGCCCATAACCCCTAAGATAGCGCCTATGAAAAAATTGTTATTAACCGTTGCGGCAGCCTTTATTGCCATAATATCAGGCTGTGCTAACTTCTCGCTGCCAGATTCGAGTCCGGCTAAGCCACAAACTCAAACGAATTTTAATCATTCAAAGCTATATCGAGGCCCATCACGTCGCAGCATTCAAAATTCATCGGTTGACTCCAGTATTGCCATCAATAATTTCAATAACTTAAGCCTAGATAATGTCCAAAATAGTTCGGACACACAAAATTCAGATGGTTCAAACAATTTGTGGACCAAAGTTGCCGCGGGTTTGAAAATTCCTAATGCGGAAAATCGCCCAGAAGTACAAGAACAGATTCGCTGGTTTATGACGCATCCTTCTTATTTACAGCGAACCACTGAACGTGCTCGCCCTTATTTGTATATCGTTTATCAAGAAGTGCAAAGTCGCAACTTACCCACAGAATTAGTATTGTTGCCCATCAATGAAAGTGCTTACTATCCTTTCTCGTATTCATCTGCGGGGGCAACAGGTATTTGGCAATTGATGCCTGGCACCGCCAGTGATTTTGGTTTGAAACGCACCTTTTGGTACGATGGACGTCGCGATATTTTTGACTCGACAAACGCCGCCCTGGATTATCTGACTTATCTTGCTAATTATTTTAATGGCGATTGGTTACTTGCTATCGCCGCTTATGATACCGGCGAAGGCAACGTACAAAATGCAATCGCAAGAAATTTACGTGAAGGATTACCGACTGATTTTTGGTCTTTACGCTTAGCTTCAGAAACACGTTCATATGTTCCCCGCCTACTCGCCTTAGCTGCCATCATTGCGCATCCTGATCGCTATCCTGTTTCGTTGCCACCTGTAGAAGATAAAGCTGTCGTAGGCAGTGTACATATAGACAAGCAAATTAAATTAACCGATGCAGCAAAGTTGGCAGGTATTAGCGTTAATCAGCTTAAAGTGTTAAATCCAGGATTGAGTCGCACCGCAACCGATCCTCGAGCTGATTCTAAATTATTATTACCGCTCGATAGCATCAATAATTTCAAAACCAATTTAAGTAATTTCAATCCACCAGCCACGCAAAGTTATGGTCATTATCGCGTACAACGCGGCGATACCTTACAATCTATCGCCAATCGTTTTGGGGTTAGTGTCGACGACTTACGTCAAGCTAATAACATTTATACTCGACATGTTCCGCGTGGAAAAGTTTTACTCATTCCAAATATGGCGGAAAATTTCAAGCCTAACACTCAAATTAATTTAGATCAAACACCGCTGAGTTTAAGTGGAAATGATAGCGCGAACCAAACGTCACCAGCGGCGGCGCCAGTCCCTACCACCAATAATGATTCGCAAGCTCAGATGGATAATACACAAACGCCGCCCGCAGCAAAACACGTTATCAAACATAAAATCACGCAAGGTGAAACTCTATCGAGCATCAGCCAACATTATCATGTTAGTGTTGCGCAATTACAACAGTTGAATCCAGGCATTAGCCAACATCCTTTACGTCTAGGTCAAGTGATTATTATCAGCACATCTAACCAAGCCCTCAAAGTTTCTCATCGTACACGCAAACTTCGTACAAATTAGAAATGTTTTAATTGAATAGAAACAATAGGTAACGTTTGCAAGAATAGCCGTATTATGATATGATGTAAGAATTGAGTAAAATAATAATTCTAACAATACGAGAACAGTGATGCCCAATATTCAAATTCAATTAACCGACTATGATGGCAAATCGCTTAATGATTTAGAGCCTCTAAACACTACCCTAAAAAACTTTGAAGCTTTTTTCCCAATTGAAAAGATTTATCTTTTGTTGCTTAATAAGAGTGGAGCTAAATTAGTTGACAGAAAGAGCTCAAAAGTTTCTGAAAGATTGCAAGATCCAAAACTCCCTAATTCAACTCATAGTTATTGGGGTCAATTAGAAATTAGACCCTATTGTGCCTATATCCAATATCGTATTAACGTTCAAGACCGGGATATTTCTTATGTTATTTGTAAGTATTTTTATGATCCTTGTTACATAAGTGTTGTTCGTGCAAACACAAATGTTTCTTTAGCACAAGAATATTACAAATTAGATGCACGACGACGCCCACCCGATTATCCAAGCATCGACTTCGCTGATCTTGAAACAGCCGTTCGAGAATTATCTTTTAAAAAATTTCAGCGTGATTTAGGAAATCTCGCTTATCTTTATTTAGCAAAAGTACTGGTAAAAACCCCAGAAGAAGATCTAAAAGCCTTTCGCGATCATATCATTAGCACTATACAGGCCGATATAGCTAGTTCTGCTCAATGTAGTTTCATCATGATGCTGAAAATTTTCCATCAATGTGCAGATAAAAATCCCAAAGCACTCGATACCTTTGTAGATTATCTATCTCGGTTCCCCACAAAAATACTATGGGAAAAGCTTCAGCTAGCAGAAGTTTCATTATCATTTATTCGCACTTGCGTCGATCTTTTAGAAAAAAAATCGCAAATTCATACGGCAACTGCATTACTACGTTATGCCTATACCAATGACAGATTTAAAGCAGAAGCAAATTCTCTCAAACTCGAATTAGCCGATCTCTATCAAAAGCAACAACGCTATACCGAAGCAGCGGTAATGTATATTGAAGTAGCTAGCATCATCGATACTAAAATGCCCTATAAAGAAACCAAAAAAACTTTGGTTGGCCACGCAATGGACTCATTAACAACAAGGTTTCCATTGTTTACAGAAGTATTAAGTTTTTATCAACAGTG
>Ga0206987_1152_pt1 | contig 13811 bp, 10 predicted proteins | sample Alteio_BWMinCont_11_FD_153281 | JGI IMG/M metagenome (GOLD analysis project Ga0206987, IMG submission 153281) | Enriched cells from forest soil in Barre Woods Harvard Forest LTER site, Petersham, Massachusetts, United States -... | ecosystem: Environmental > Terrestrial > Soil > Temperate forest >... | reverse complement strand
TACGGTTTTAGCGCGCATTGTCGGTGAGACTTTTGCAGTTTTATTACCGAATACAACGAGAGAGCAGGCTTTGGTCATCGCGGAAAAATTACATGATGCCATTAATGCGTTAAAAATTCCCAATAAAGGATCGGGCACGGGGGATTTTCTCACCGCCAGTTTTGGCATTGCACTCGCAGAACCGGGCAATTATACCAAACCCTGGGATTTAAAAGACGCAGCCGATTATGGTTTGTATCAGGCTAAGCATTATGGTAGAAATCGATGTTATTTAGTACCGGCGACAGAAAGTATAAAATAAAGTGATTCAACATGAATGCAACGCTGAAAACAGAATGGATTACCTTAAGAGTGTCGGATGGCACGAAGATGCGGGCGTTTGTGTCAAAACCAGTCGTCACTGAAACGCAAGAGAATTCAAAACTGAAACCCTTGATTATTTTACAAGAGGCCTTTGGCGTGAACTCACATATTCAATCGGTTTGCAAGCGGTTTTCTGATGCGGGATTCTTGGCCATTGCGCCGGAACTTTTTCATCGTACCGCGCCTGAAGGTGAAGGGTTTGTGATTCCGTATGATAAATTTGAAGAAACAGCATCCCATGTCAATGCCTTAAAAGATGAAAAGATCAAAGTCGATCTCCATGCCGTTCAAAATTATCTGCATTCCCTGTCGGATGTCGATCTCAATTGGTTGGGTACAGTCGGATTTAGTCTAGGGGGTCGGATCTCTTTCTTCGCCAATGCTGTTTTACCGCTAAATGCGGCCGTTTCTTTCTATGGATCTAAAATTGTGCCCACCCTGCTTCCGGAAGTCACCGAACAAAAAGGGCCTTTATTGTTGATCTGGGCAGGCCAAGATAAGAACATTACGATTGAAGAGAAACGCGTTTTAAGAGAATCGCTATACAAAAATGAAAAAAACTTTGTGCATGTCGAATTTTCAAAAGCTGATCATGGATTTTTTTGTAATGAACGAAAATCTTATAATGAAAAAGCAGCAGAGCAGGCGTTTGCGTTAACAGTAGCTTTTATCAAAAGCTATATTTAATTATCCCTGAATCCACACCAATGTCCCCTCCGGCACCTCTTCAAATAAATGAATAACATCGTCCGCGCTCATATGTACACAGCCTTTGGTACTCGGACGCCCCAACTTCCATTCCATGGTGGTACCATGAATATAAACCGCCCGCGTTTCCGTATCGACCGTTCGTCCCCAAAAATCTTGTCCTTTATTTAAACCGGGTTGCAACCCTTCTAAACGCAAAATTCGAGTGGAAATATAATCTTTACGATGCTTGTCTCGAGGACGGGGTTTCCAGGCAGAGCCGATAAATTGTCGGCGATTAAAGATGCCATACCGTGGCACCCCTTTGCCGATTTTTTCATTAATGCGATGTAGACCGACGGGGGTTTGAAAGGTATTCACATATTGACCCAACCCGCGATGGCTGGTTGAAATGGTATATTCTTTTTCGATTTTACCGTTATGGATGACAGACATTTTTTGTTTTTTCGCATCCACTAAAATCATATGAGAAGTGGGTTTGATACCTAAGGAAGAAATATGCTGTGGGAGTTTATCGGGTGCAACGCAGGCAACCTTGGGTTTTGCATAGCATCCCACTGTGTGCAGCGAAAAAAGAAGAATGATCAATAATTTTACGATTTTAGTCGCCATATTAGTCGCCATAGGTTGTCTTTTTACTTACTCAAAATACAATCGTACATTTTAAGAGTATAAAGAAATAAAGTCAACTTATTAAAAATCATGCTCTTTTGATTACTTTTGATATCTTTTGCTTAAAAATTTAGGTTACTGCTGATTCTTTTGCTATTTGTTTCTTTTTCTATTTTGTAATAATCAAAATTCAAGTAGACTATAAACAATCAAAATTTCCCGAGATCGGAGCGAAAATGAAACGTCTTCTCGTATCTTTTATCACCTTATCTTTATCTTTTCTATGGATAACCACTCTCAACGCAGAGGTCCAAAATCCACCCAAAATCCCCGACGTCCCTTTTCCCAGCTGGACCGTCTCCCAGTCCGATAATTATGTCGAAGGCCTAAAAAAAGAAAACGAATTGCTATCCGCGGAGGATATAAAGCGCGTTGAAGACAGTCTAAAAAGTGCCAAGGAAAAAAAAGATTGGGGCAGAGTGGCGACGGAATATGCCCATTTAGCGGGTAAAAATCCCGATCAAATCGATAATTGGATACAATTAAGCTTTGCATTACAAAAACAGAATCAAGAAAGAAAAGATTATAATAGTTTTGCAAATGCTCAATCGGCGGCTTATTATGCGTATCAATTAGCCAAGAAGAATCAAGATATTGAAAATCAAGCGATTGCCTTACTCCTCTATGGAAATACGATTAGCCCCGAAGAAGGGTATGAATCTGGCTGGTATCTCACGCTTTTACAAGCCGTCAAAGACAGAGTTGATATTGAAGCATTAAAAAAACGTCATCCCGAATTACAAGATTTAATGGCGTTTAAATTTATTAAAGTGCGCGTGAATAATCAAACGTCTTCACCCTCTGCTTGTTTAGAATTTTCACATCCTTTAGAAACAAAAACCAGTCAATACCGAGATTTTCTCGACATAACACCCAAAGTAGATGTCGATATTACAGCGAAAAATAGAGAAGTGTGCATTTCGCCCTTAAAATTTGGGGAAAATTACGACATCATTGTGAAACCGGGTATTTCAAGTACCTTGGGTGAAAAAATCAATACCGATACCAAATTAAGCTTTAAAGTTAAAGATCAAAATTCACGTTTAAGTTTTACCAATAAAGCCTATGTATTAATGCGCGATGAAGTCGCTAAGATTCCGTTAACGTCGGTGAATGTCGACAGCGTAAAATTAAAAGTTTTAATGGTCACCGACAGGGCGTTGAATCAAATTTTTAATTCGAACAGCGATTTCTTAAAACCGCTTTGGGATTATCGAGTAGACGAAATTGAAAACACGCAAGGCGTTTTATTATGGCAAGGGGAAATGGATTTGGGGGGCTCGAAAAATGAAACCCAAACCAAACAAGTGCCTTTTTCCGATATTATAAAAGAAACAAAACCCGGCGTTTATGTGGTTCAAGCAGAAGAAAAGGGGGCGCTATATGGCGACAAGGCGCGCGCCACACAATGGTTAATTATCAGCGATTTGGGACTCACCACCTTATCCAGTGAAGACAGTGGCATTACGGTAAATGTACGTTCCTTAAGCACCGCAGAGCCCGTATCAGATGTTGAAGTACAACTGATTGCAGCCAACAACACTATATTAAGCAAAGCGAAATCGCGTAAAGGCATGGTATCGTTCGATAACAGCTTAACGCGCGGAACAGGTGGCAATCGACCGCGGTTAATTTTAGCCTATGGTCCCAAAGGCGATTTTTCGTTTATCGATTTACAACAACCGGCCTTTGATTTAAGCGATCGGGGCGTTGAAGGACGAACAATTCAAGGGCTGTTCAATGCCTTTTTATATACCGAACAAGGCGTGTATCGACCGGGCAGTACCGTACATTTAAATACCCTGTTACGAGACAATTTAGGAGCCGCAAAAGGTGATTTGCCCTTAACTTTTGTGGTTTTACGTCCGGATGCGGTAGAAGTTGCCCGTTCAACCATAAAAGGGAATGCGATCGGTTTTTATGAATTGCCCATTGAAATTCCTGCCTCTGGCAGAACCGGACAGTGGACGGTGCAGGCCTATCTCGATCCGAACAAATCACCGGTTGGAGAAGTACATTTCTCAGTAGAAGATTTTGTCCCTTCCCGAATGCTGGTTTCTCTCAAAACCGATCAAACGTTATTAACGCCCACACAACCCGTTCAAGTGCAAGTGAAAGCGCGCTATTTATTTGGTGCGAATGCGAGTGGTCTTTCCGGTACGGCGCAAATGATTTTAAAAGAACAAGAAATTCCGTATCCCGATTATAAAGAATTTACCTTTGGTTTATCCGAAGAAACTTTTATGGATACGCGCACAGACTTGGCATTGCCAGCGCTTAATCCAGAAGGGGAAAGTACTGTTACCGTTACTTTGGAGAAAGTGCCAGAAACCAGTAAAGCGCTTGTTGCCGATATTCGCGTGACTATCGATAATAAAGGCGGTCGACCCGAAATGGGCAGTTTAAAAGTTCCGGTTAGAATAAAACCATTAATGATTGGGATAAAACCTCTCTTTCAATCGGGTGTAGTATCAGAAGAGGATGATAAAGCCTCTTTTGAAATTATTGCGGTGAATAATGACGGAAAAATGCAATCCGTCGATAACTTAGAATATGAATTGGTTCAAGAAGAGCTGCATTATACGTGGTACCAAGCAGAATCGTATTCGCCTTGGCAATATAAAACCATGACGGAAGATAAATTTTTAAGTAAGGGAGCAACATCGGCGAAACTCGATGCCCCGAATAAATTAGAAGTGGCCTTAAAAGATTGGGGAAGATATCGTTTAGAAATTCGAGATCCAAAAACAGGTGCTGTCACCAGCATTCGGTTTTCGAAAGGGTGGGTTGAGGCGACAAGAGGCGAAGACACGCCCGATAAACTAAACATTAAAACCGACAAAGACGCCTATGAAATGGACGACACCGTACAGGTATTGATTGAAGCGCCATTTGACGGGGAAGCGTTGCTCACGGTTGCGAATAATCAAATTTTAGAAACGCGCAATATTTCTGTTTCGAAGAAAGGGACGAAGGTAAAACTTAACTTCGATGAAAACTGGGGTACGGGGGCATATTGTATGATCTCGGCCTTTAGACCTTTGGGAGACAATGATAGTGACAAGAATAAACCATTTCTACCAAAACGCGCAGTTGGTATTGCCTGGATTGGCTTAACGAAAGAGACGAACAGTTTGAAAATCGATTTCACGTTGCCACCGGAAGTTCGTTCCAAACAAACCCTTGAAATTCCGATACAGGTAAGTCCGGGCAACAAAGGGGATAAATTATCTAAAAATACCTTTGTAACGGTTGCTGCAGTCGATGAAGGCATTTTAAAACTTACGGAATTTAAAACGCCAAATCCGCATGATTATTTTTATGATAAACAATTTTTGGGCGTTGAACTGCGCGATCTCTACGGTAAGCTGATTGAACCTATTCCAGGTCCCGATGGCAAACTGAAATTCGGGGGAGATGGTGGGGCATTGGCGCGCAATCTTCAAGCGCTTTCCAAAAAATCTTTTAAAATAGTCTCAATTTATTCTGGGATTGTGCCAATCGATAAAAATGGGAAGGGCACGTTAAAACTCGATATCCCTGAATATAATGGGACATTGCGATTGATGGCGGTTGCGCTCGATGAAAACAAATTGGGGAGTCAAGAAAGTTCGTTGCTGGTGCGGGATCCGGTTGTTATTGAAGGTGTGATGCCACGCTTTTTAAGAATGGGTGATCAATCGACGTTAACGCTCACTTTCATCAATGTAAAAGCCGAACCAGGCGAATATAAAGTTCAGCTGAAAAGTGAAGGATCTGTGACAGCCTCCGATAAAAATGAGTTTACCATTGAACTGGGCAAAGAGGCAGAAGCATCGCTTTCCATTCCGGTTTCTGCAAACGCTTTAGGGGATGGAAAAATTGAGGCAATCTTAACGGGTAACAATCTTTCCCTGTCGCAAACGATTGAGATATCCGTGATTCCGAAATCTGGGAATTCGAATCAATCTTTTAATAAATTTTTAAAGGCAAATGAAAGTTCAGAAATTAATTCTGACATATTAAAAGATTATATTCCAGGGACGGAAGCCATTACCCTTACCTGGTCGAAGCAAGTGAAGATGGATACGACGGGGATGTTAAAAAACCTTATCCAATATCCTTATGGTTGCGTCGAACAAACAACGAGTAAATCGTTAGGGCTTTTAGCAGGGGCTGATTGTAATAATACGTGCGTTCAAGATAAAACCTGCGAGAATCCTTGTGCTGCGGTAAATCAAGCGCTTGCCATGCTTTCTGAAAAGCAAAATGCCGATGGTTCTTTTTCTTTGTGGTTTGATGCAACGGGTGGTGGGGACGTTTGGTTAACCGCTTATGTGGTTGATTTTCTGCAACGCGCAGAGTCCGCAAAATTTGCTGTTCCTAAATTTACGTTAGATAAAAGCTTGGAGTGGTTATCGGCCTTTATTTTGCGTCAAAGCCCTAATGATGATAAAACGCCGTTGGATGGTATTGCGTATGCGCTTTACGATTTAACCAAGGCCAATCGCGTTGAAAATGGTTCTATTCGATATTTTTACGATACCTACTACGACAAGATAAAAAGCCCGTTTTCAAGAGCGCTGGTAGGGGCAAGTCTTGCACAAAAAGGCGATTTAAAACGTGCGATTGATGCTTTCCAAAATGTGTATGTGTTTCCCGATGGCGATATGAAATCGGCGCCTTATGGCACACCCTTACGAGATAAAGCGGGCGTAATTGCCTTGATGGGGGAAAGTATCGTGATGATGCCAACGCTCTCACAACTGACCGACACCATTAGCTCATTACTGCAAACGGTGGGAGATGAAACCAAGGATCCGTCGCGTCTCTCAACGCAAGAAGAAGTTTGGTTGCTATTGGCAGCTCATAATCTCTTACCGTCGAAATCTCAAGCGCCGATCAATATTATGATTGATCAAAGAAATCTCACGAAAAATGGTGAGAGCATGAGTGTTGATTTGAGTAGACTGGAATTGCAAACGCCAGTTGTTATTCAAAATAAAGGTTCGGATACGTTGTGGCAAAATGTTTTTGTGTCTGGCGTGTTGAAAGACGCGAAACCCGCTGTTTCAGAGGGTTTAACCGTACAAAGAGAATATTATGATTTTGAAGGGAATATTTTAAAGCCCGACAATTTCTACCAAGGCTCGGAAGTGGTGGTTGTTGTAAGCGGAAAATCGCAAGATAGCGCACCGCATCAGTTATTAATTGCCGATTTCTTACCGGCAGGGTTTGAGATTTCCAATACGCGCTTAAATCAAGGCATGGAAAACAGTTTGTTTAATTGGCTCGGGGATTTAAGCAAACCACAATATGTAGAACCAAGAGACGATAGATTTGTGGCGTCTTTATTATTAGATGAAAATATCAATACGTTTAAAGTCGCCTATGTGGTTCGCGCAGTGACGGTTGGAAAATATGTGCATCCAGGGGTATTGGTCGAAGATATGTATGCGCCTAAAGTGTATGCAAGGACGGGGGAAGATTCCATTGAAGTGACGAAGCCAAAGTGATCACCTCTTGAAGAAAAAAACGCTTTTTTTATTTTTCTTAAGTATTCTCTTTGGTTTTTTTATCCTGGATAAAATATATCCGCCGAATCTTAATCGATTCAATCAAACCTCCTATCTTTTATTAGATGAAAATAATGAGATAGTCTCAACACTCATCTCTGAAGATGGGTTTTATCGTTTTCCTGTTCAAATTGAGGATGTCTCGAAATCGTATCTCAATATGTTAATCGCCTTTGAAGATAAGCGGTTTTATTATCATCCCGGTATTGATCCCATCGCAATGTGCAGAGCCTTATGGCAATTTGGACAAAAAGGAAAAGTGGTATCTGGCGGTTCTACACTAACGCTTCAAGTGGTTCGGTTATTAGAGCCTAGAAAAAGAACCTTCAAAAATAAGCTCCTCGAATGCTTTCGCGCGTTACAATTAGAGTATCATTTTAGTAAAAAAGACATCTTAAGGTTTTATCTAACGCTCGCGCCTTATGGCAGCAATATTGAAGGCGTTCGCGCGGCCAGTCTTGCGTATTTTGGCAAAGAACCGAAAGCCTTAACCGTTTCTGAAGCAGCATTTTTAATTGCGATTCCTCAGAAGCCGAGTATTATCAAATTCAAGAGATCCGAGCTTAACTTAGAACTTGCAACAAAGCATCGAGATAAAGTCATTGAAAGAATGGAAAAGACAAATGATTTATCCCAACTCGAAATAAAAGAAGCTAAAGAAGATAAAATTCCCGTAAAACGTTTTCCTTATCCCAGATATGCCCAGCATATCGCTTATTATTATAAATATCATTTGGATGAAGAAGATATCTCAAATGTAAATCTTCCGAAGGCGCATCTCTCGAAAGAGAATCTATTAAAACATAAAAAGTCACTCTATACATCCTTAAACCTTCCAATACAAATTCAACTAGAATCTTACTTAAAAAACGAATGTCAGTTTTTAGAGCCTACCCAAACGATTGCCGCAATAATTGTGAATAACGAAACCCAAGAAGTGAAGGCCTATGTGGGATCGGCTGATTTTTACGATGAAAAACGATTTGGACAGATTGATATGGTGCGTGCTATCCGTTCTCCCGGATCCCTTTTAAAACCCTTTATATATGCAACCGCCTTTGATGAAGGCATTATTCATCCCGATACCTTGATTCAAGATATTCCTACGCGATTTGGACAATATGCGCCGAGCAATTTAAAAGATATCTTTCACGGCACGGTTTCTATTCGGGAAGCCTTACAACAATCGCTGAATATTCCAGCGATTGCCATACTCGACACTTTAGGCCCTGCTCGTTTTTGTGCACACTTGAAAAGCTTTGGCGTCACTTTAAAATTTGAACATGACAATGTCAATCCCTCACTGCCTATTGGATTAGGCGGTGTTGGCATGCGTTTATGGGATTTGGTGAATTTGTATACGGCTTTGGCAAATGAAGGAAAATTTCAACCCATCAAAATTGAAAAGCATTCTCCTATTTATCATAAAGATAAAAAAAACCAAAATAAAATAACAGAAGAAGATAAATTGTATCAAAATATGCTGACTTCTCGTGATGCTGCTTTAGAAATTACCCGCATTTTAGAAGAAGCTCCTGCACCCGAAGGCTTTGTCGATGGTAGAGCCGTCTTGCGCCCCGCCATTGCCTTTAAAACAGGCACTTCTTATGGTTATCGCGATGCCTTTGCCATTGGTTATACCCGCGATTTTACCGTTGGTGTTTGGGTCGGAAAACCCGATGGCACACCCAGTTTAAATCAATTAGGCAGAACCCATGCGTTGCCTATTTTATTTCGGATTTTTCATTTATTGCCGAAGCAGCCTAATCAAGAACAAAAACGATTATCGGGCTTATCCGGCTCTAAATCTAAAGGAGAGAACTCAAGCACGACAGAAAAATCTATGCTGTCATTAAAAACGAAAGAGTTACCGTACGCTTTACGAGAATTTATAAAACGTCAAAAATCTGAATATAAATCTGGAAATCAAAAAGAAAATCCTCTAAAACTATTTTTCCCGACGGAGGGCAGTGTCATTCAATTAGAAGTCTTAAAAACGATATCGGATAATGAAAGAAAATTACTCAGTTTTCAATCCATCCCTATTTCTTTTTCTGGCGGAAAGCCTCCCTATTATTTATTTGAAAATGGACAACCCCATCCAAAACCCTATCATTCACGCGAAATCCCTTGGAAACCCGAAAAACCGGGTTTCTACGAACTTACTCTCGTCGATTCCGAAGGCCATGCCCAATCGGTGAATATCGAATTAAAACAATAAAATATTTTTCCATATATGACTCATATTAATAATGATATCGACATTGGGCAATAAATAACGTGTGATTATCTATTTTATAAACAAGACGATGTTGTTCATCTATGCGTCGAGACCAATATCCGGCTAAATCAAATTTTAAAGGTTCTGGTTTGCCAATTCCTTCATAAGGCTCTCTTTTGATAGCCTTAATAAGCTCATTCACACGTTTTAACATTTTTTTATCATTTTGTTGCCAAAATAAATACTCTTCCCAGGAAGCATCGGTAAAACAAATTTTCATTCTTCAAGTAGCCCTTTTTCCTGACATTTACCAGATTCAATATCTCGAATCGATTTAATTAAACGAGCAGCATTCTTCGGATTACGAAGTAAATAAACCGTTTCTATTAAAGATTCATAATCGCCCAAAGACATCATAATCACTGACTCTGCCTTTTGTCGTGTTACAATAATCGGCACATGATCTTGGCAAACCTGTTTCATCATTTTGGCAAAATGACTTCTTGCAGACGTATAAGAAATTGCTTGCATAATCACTTTCTCCTGTACTTAATTCTGTACTGTACTAATAACTGTACTTAAGATGCGACGGGATGTCAAGAAACTATTGACAAGCGTTCTATTGTTATGAGATAATTTAATAACTTAGAATAAAAAAAACCTTTTTTTAAATTTTATCATTGATATATAAGGATAAATTTATGGCAAAAGTCACCGAAGATATAAAAGTCGCTGCAGACACCACATCGAAAGACCTGACTGCATCGAAAGAAAGCGGGGAAGTACAATTTGTTCAAAATTCCGACACCTTTGTCTTATTGCACGTTCCACCCGGTAAACCCAATCGAAAAGATAATGGCAAAACGCGCGTCGTACAAAAACAACAAAAATGGGGTACTTGTTGGTATTATGCCTTGAAGGTGGGGGCCATTATACGGCCCGATTATATTGAAAGGCAAAAAGCGACGGATAGAAAATGGGTATCGGCTTATCGAAAGGCCATGACGAAATTGTTTATGAGCTTGGATTACATTGAACAAGAATTGGCCTTTTTGCATAATAATCCGGCGCAAAATCTAATCGATTCAAGAAAGAAACACGGCATTCCCCCAACAAAGTCTGTTGAGACCGCGACAAAAGAAGTAGAAATGTTAAAAAAGGCTTCTACCATTTTCGGAGCAGATAAGAAACAAGCCAAAGAATTTTTTGATGAGTATGTGGCATCTCGAGATTCTCTATTCCAAAAGGTGTCTCCGACTGTCAGAGAAAATTTTAAAGCGATATTTATTCCCTTTATGCAAGAATATTTTATGTCGCCATGTCCGCATATCACGGCATTTAGAAATGCCTACTTCAATATAGAACAGATGAACATTCAATCTGCTTTTATACAGCAGTGTGGTCTTGATCCCGAAAAAGCCTGTCAACAAGCAGGACGAGATCTGTTTCACCAATTTGTGACGGCCGGTCTGAAAGAAAGTAAAGAAGCCATGCCATTTAAGCATTTAGCCGTTCACACGAGTCAAATGGAACCGCAAGTTCAATTCAAGCTTCATAAATATGCCGCTTCAAAACTCGTTGAAAAGGCTTACAATTTAAAGCCTCTTGCCTGGCATCCTGAAACTTCCACGCTCGATGATTTTATAAAAGAATTGAAAAACGGGCGTGCCATTCGAGTCGGTGGATTTTACGGTCATGCGCATTATAATAAACCACCCAACCCTTTTAAAAAACCAGAGATTGCCCCCATCTATGATGTATTTGGCTTTCCACCCGGCAGCCATTTAAAGCAAGAAGAAATCCTGGAATCTGAACATGCGATTTCCGTTATCGGTGCTGAAAAGAAACCCGGAACCACAAACGAAGGCTGGATTTACTATATCGATCCTAACATTGAAAGTGCACCCAATCAAAAAAGAAAGATATTCGTCATGTCCTACAAGCAGTTTTGTCTTCAATGTACCGCAGAGGAATGCTGGATGAATGACGGTTCAAAACCCAAACATTTTACGTACGCCTTTTCCTAAAGGAGAATTAATGGGGGTAATTTATGGCAAAAATAAACGAAGATATAAAAGTAGCAGCTGATACCGGGCATAAAGAGAATAATGTCTCAAAAGAAAGTGGGGAAATACAATTTGTTAAAAATTCCGATACCTTTGTCTTATTGCACGTTCCACCTGGTAAACCCAATCGAAAAGATAATGGTAAAACGCGTGTCGTACAAAAAAAACAAAAGGGAGGTACGTGTTGGTATTATGCTATGAAAGTGGGGGCCATTATACGGCCCGATTATATTGAAAGACAAAATGCACAAGATAGAAAATGGGTGTCGGCTTATCGAAAATCCGAAACAAAACTGGATACCGATGAGTTGGATTTTATTGCGGGAGAATTGAAATTTTTGAAAAATGATCCAGCTCGATTCGTAAACAGTCGAGATACAAAATGGTCGAAAAAATGGATACTTTCGTGGTTAAATTGTTTTAAAAAACCCGACGCGGTGCCTGCCATTGATTACGGCATGATGAAAAATGCCTCTACAATTTTTGAAGCCGACAAAAAAAAGGCAAAGGAATTTTGCGATTGGTATGAAGCCAATGTAGAGGCGGTATGGCCAGGCGTGGATTGTAATAATATGAAAAAGATATTTTTTCCTTTTATGAGAGAATATTTCGATTCTCCGTATACCGATATATTCGCTTTTCAACATGCCTATCGTAACAAACACCGAATTGAGCTCAGGAAAACCTTCATCAGAAATTGTGGCCTCGATCCCGAAATAGCCTGTCAACTTGCGGGACTTGATATATTGGAAAAATTTTCCTCTGCTGGTTTGGAGTCATGTAGAGAAGCAGCACCGTATTGGCTACTCACCCCCCAAACAAGTCAAGCAGATCCGATACTCCAATATGCTCTTTATCGACGGGTGACTCATAATTTAGTTTTCAAAGCCTATGATTTAAAACCCATACCATGGCACCCAGAGTCTTCCAATATTGAAGCTATTATAAAAGAATTGAAAAAGGGAAAAGCCATTTTAGTCGGCGGACAATATGGAAGAGCCTATGATTCACAGTCGCCTGCAGTACTAAACAAAGCAGATGTTGCAGACACCTACGATGTATTTTATTTTTCGCCCGGTACCCATTTCGTAGACAAAAATGAGAGAGTTCCTTATTTGCACGCGATTTCAGTGATCGGCGCTGAAAAGAAATCCGGTACCGCGAACGACGGATGGATTTATTTTATCGATCCGATTGATGAAAGTGCACCCAATCAAAAAAGAAAGATTTACGTGATGTCCTACAAACAGTTTTGTCTTCAATGTATCGCGGATGAGAGCGCCATGTTTGACGGTTCAAAACCCAAACATTTTACTTATGCCTTATCCTAAGAACGGCGGGCTTCCCATTCCCCCCATTTTCCGGTATAATACCCGCTCTATTGGCGGATTCTTATATAAATCATTATATTAGCGCCGCTACTCCTTGTCTTACCAATAACTTTTGGAAGACTAACTGAAGCTTAAGTTATCCATAAGGGAGTCTTATCGTTATGTCTATGCGTCATTATGAAATTGTGTTCATGGTCCATCCCGACCAAAGTGAACAGGTCCAGGCCATGGTGGAGCGTTACCGGGCGGCGGTTGAAAGCCGTGGGGGACGGGTCCATCGTTTTGAAGATTGGGGTAGACGGCAATTGGCTTATCCCATTCATAAATTACACAAAGCCCATTATATTTTGATGAATGTGGAGTGTAATCAAGAATCCTTAAACGAACTCGTCAATGCGTTCCGCTTTAACGATGCCGTTATCCGTCATTTAATTATGTCGGAAGAGGAAGCCATCTCCGAACCTTCCGCGCTCTTAAAAGAGAAAGACGACCGGAAAGAAGGCAAACATCATCCACGTGGCGGCCGCGATCGCGGATTCGAAAACGAAGAAGAGATGTTTGAAAGCGAAGAAGATCAATCGGTGGCTGGATAAGGGGGAAAATCATGAGTGCAAATCGTCAATTTCGTCGTCGCAAATTCTGTCGTTTTACGGCAGCCTCTGTTAGAAAGATCGATTATAAAGATCTGAACACCTTAAGAAGTTACATTACGGAAACAGGTAAAATTGTTCCCAGCCGGATTACCGGTACGAAAGCAAAATATCAACGTCAATTAGCCAAAGCAATTAAAGTTGCGCGTTATTTGGCTTTATTGCCTTATTGTGATCACCATTAATTTTGTATTCAAGAGGTAAAGTGCTGTGGAAGTTATTTTATTAGAAAGAATTCCCAAATT
>Ga0206987_1151_pt1 | contig 13827 bp, 18 predicted proteins | sample Alteio_BWMinCont_11_FD_153281 | JGI IMG/M metagenome (GOLD analysis project Ga0206987, IMG submission 153281) | Enriched cells from forest soil in Barre Woods Harvard Forest LTER site, Petersham, Massachusetts, United States -... | ecosystem: Environmental > Terrestrial > Soil > Temperate forest >... | reverse complement strand
CATAATCCACGCATCCGTGGTCTCGACGGTTTTTTCGAGATCAGCGTTGGTTAAAATGGTTTCTGGTAAAAAAGAACCCGTCGCTTTAATACGGCTATACTTCATGATTCACAATACCAAATCGTTCTGCAATTTTTAATCGAATTTTATCGGGAATATTTTTTTCCGCTTCGATCATGGCCACTTGGATGGCATGTGAAAAAGCCTTTATGCTTGCATTGCCATGACTTTTAATGACCACGCCCCGTAACCCTAAAAAGCTTGCGCCATTGTGTCGGTTGGGATCTAATCGTTTCACTAAATTTTTTAAAACGGGTGCGGCAGCAAGCGCTGCAAGCTTGCCATACCAATGTTTTTTAAATTCCTCTTTGGCCATATGGACGATCATTTTAATAAGACCTTCACTTGTTTTTAAGGCAACATTCCCCACAAATCCATCGCATACAATGACATTCGCAGTGCCTTTGTAAATGTCATCCCCTTCCACAAAACCAATGTAATTAATTTTATCGGGCATGTCGGTGAGAAGTTCAGCCGCGCGTTTCACTGGTTCACTGCCTTTAATGGCTTCGCGTCCCACATTGAGGAGCCCAACCGAGGGATTGGGAAGATTATCCACTTCCGTCGCTAAAATAGAACCCATTAATGCAAACTGAAACAAATGTTCGGCGGTGCAATCGACATTGGCGCCGAGATCTAACACATGCACATGTCCCTTCAAAGACGGCAACGAATAGACAATGGCGGGCCTATCGATGCCTGGCAGTGTTTTTAAAACAAATCGCGCAATGGCCATGAGTGCGCCCGTATTGCCAGCGCTCACACAAGCCCCGCACTCGCCCGATTTTACCAAATCGATGGCAACCCGCATGGAAGAATCGCGTTTTTTACGGAGCGCCATGGCGGGGGGTTCATCCATTTCAACCATTTCTTTGGCTTCTTGAATTTGAAGTCTTTCACGCGGCGTCTTCGTATGGTTGAATTTTGAGAGCTCGTTTTGAATTTCGGCCTTGTCGCCAACCAACACCAATTTAAGATTGGGATACGCCTTTAGCGCATCTAGTGCGGCAGGAACGACAACCGACGGGCCATGATCTCCCCCCATGGCATCGAGCGCAATGCTAACCGCACCCAAATTGGCTTACTCTTCTTCGCTTTCCGTAGGGGTAGGCATGACGAGTACTTGTCTTCCTCGATAATACCCATTGGGGGTGACGTGATATCGACGGTGCGTTTCACCGGTTTCTTTATCGTGTGATAATGCCGCGCTAGTGAGCTTGTCGTGTGATCTTCTCATACCACGGGTAGAACGCGTTCTTCGGCTTTTCTGGACAGCCATGATGTTACCTCTGTCTAAAATTTAGAATTACAACTTACTTATTAGAAATCCGCTTATCTCGATTTCTATCTAGCCACGGATGGTACCTTTTTCTCTGTGTGGTGTCAATGCTGCATCCCGCTTTTCTCTGTCGTGACGGATTGTCGCGTGCCGCTTTCGGTGACACTTGATCCCGCGTCTCGCCAATGCCCGTTTTATCCCGGGAATAGAGGCTCGGGCTGCCTTTCTGCCAATCTCATACATCTCCTGATTATACTTGTCATCGAAGGTTCCAAACCCTTTGAGATCGGGATGAATAAAAATATCGGCCTTGGTAGTTTGCAAGCGAGACAGTTCATAGAACGAGATGGAAAGGGATCGATAGACCAAATCGAACGCATTGGCGATGGGATCTTTCGAGGGCGGCGAGCTGATATCAACGGCAATTAATAATCTCGGTTTGTACAGCCTTGCCACCTGAACAGGAACAGGCGCTATGACCCCACCATCGACCAAGGTTTCGTTATACAGCGTGACTGGCGCAAAAACGGGCGGGAGCGCTGAGGAGGCGTGCACGGCCGGCGCAATAGGACCGCTACGCAGTAATACCATATGGTTATTGACGACGTTGGTAGCCACCGCAACCAAGGGGATTTTTAACTGCTCAAAGTTCTTCGCCGCCAGGTTTTTCACCACAAAATGCTCTAAAGCATTGCCTTGAACGGCGACCGGTGCCACCATCGAAGCCTTGATGGAGACATCTAATAGATCGTCTTTTTTAAGGTTAATGACCTTCTCTTTAATCTGTTTCGCGTTGGGATTGTCGGCGTATAAAGCCCCCATCAAACTTCCGGCGCTACAGCCGACAATTAAATCGATGGGGATGCCTTCTTCTTCGAGTACCTCGAGCACGCCTAAATGCGCAAGTGCCCTAGACCCTCCGGCACCCAGGACCAGTGCGACATCCACTTTTTTAGGCATTTTAGGGGGCGGCGCCATGGGGGGGATATCGATATTGGGGGGTTTAATGTTGCTACAGCCGGTAAGATGTAAGACAACCATCACCAGCAAAAGCCCTAAAAATGGGCGTTTCGGTGTTTGCTTTTTTATTTCTTGCTTTAATGTGAAATTCATGATATTGAAAAACTCCAGTTTTTTTTAAGTGTGTATGTTAAGTATATGACACAACGTACTATTCGCTATGTCCTAAAATCGGCAGAAATGATAGCTCCGAAGGTGAAGTATTTTACCTTTGAACGAGAGGATCAGGCTAAACCTCAGTTCAATGCCGGACAATTTATCACACTGCATATTCAAGGGCCGACCAAGATATTACATCGAAGTTACAGCATTGCCAATATGCCAGACGATAATAATCATGTCGAGTTCGCCTGTTCTTACGTGGAGGGGGGGGTTGCGTCCAACCTTTTATTTAACCTGAAGCCCGGAGATGTGGTCGATGCCGGAGGTCCTTATGGGCTTTTTGTATTGAAAAAAGAAGAAAAGCCGAAGCGTTATGTGTTCATTGGAACGGGCACCGGGGTGTCTCCCTATCGTTCCATGTTAAACGACATTAAATCCCGGTTCGACGACACCCATGAAGTCATTTTATTAATGGGCGTTCGAAATAAAGAAGAACTCTTATTTGGCCAAGATTTTATCCATTTTGCGAAGGTTCATCCCAAATTTAAATTTTACGCGTGCTACAGTCGCGAAACGCCGGATTCACTTCAACATTTTGAAAGAAAAGGCCATGTGCAGAGTGTGTTTCCGGAAATTACGCTGAATCCGACGGATGACATTGTGTATCTTTGCGGAAACCCTTATATGATAGATGATGCCTTCGCAAAATTAACCGAGATGGGGTTTGATAAGAAAAGCATAAGGCGGGAAAAATATTTGTTTTCGCATTAGCATTGTCATGCCCGCGGAGGCGAGAATCCAGGAGAAATAAATAAAAAGCTCCCCGATGTCGGGGAGCTTTTAAATATATATTTTAAAATATATCCTGGTATCAATTCAATTTATTAATAGTAGTAAGATCCACGACGACGGCGAGATCCTCTTCGATAATAGCTACCATAGCGTGGATAATACGAGTAGTAACGTCTAGAACCTCGACGATAACCAGATCCCCTTCTTCGATATCCCGATTGACCACCAACAACTTCATCTAAGCTTTCATCTGGTAAAAAGTTTAAGTCTTTCATAATAAATCTCCTCTTCTCTTTAGTTAAATCATTGTGTATATTCGATCAAATTGGCAGAACGATTAAACGATCAATAAAATCGATTGCCATAACCATAAGTATAGCCCTGTCTCAAAAGTGTTTTAATAAAAGAATATACACCATAATTTTTACTATTTTATTCTAAGACTGACGAGATGGGTCAGCAATTTTTTCATGGCGTGCGAGCTTACTAAAGAGAAACAAAAGGGATTATCCCCGATATCTAAGCGCTTATCCGATAGGAGCAGAATCACGGCTTCCACGTTGTTCGATTCAATGGCAAACATTAAAGGTGTATAGCCTTCACGATTGCGATAATTAATATCGACACGCTTGTCAGCCAAAAGATATTTAAATATGTTCATATGGTTTTTAATAATGGATAGCGTCAGCGGTGTGTAACCGTTACGGTCTTCGAAATTAAGGCGTATCTTTTTCTTTAAAAAATATTTAACATAAGATTCATTGCCTTGAAAACAAGACCACAAGAAAAGAGACTCCATCTCAGCTGAGGCATTTTTAGGATGATAAACAATTTTGTTTCTCGTCGACTTCTGAACGTTAATATGTTTAGCATTAGTGTTAGCATTCGTTTTTCCTTCCGTTTTAATCGATTTCCGGCTCATTAATTGTTTTACTTTCCAGTCTCTTTGAATATCTTTTAAGATACTTAAAGCTTCCTCAATATCCGGCCGAAGCCTTGGATCGTAATGACACATTCTGGTCACCAAATCGTAATATTGTATGACGGATGGCACAATATTGCCCTCTTCTTTTTTATTCATGGTAATTAAATAATATAAACAAACGCCCATGGCATAAATGTCCGATTGCTTCGAAAAAACGGGGAATTTCGCGAGCGTTTCCGGCGCCATATAGCCATCCGTTCCAAAGGGATGTTTATCATAGACGTAAGTATCTTCTATTAAATCGGGGGTTTGTTTGGGGAACACTTTTGTATAATATTCATCGCCAATCTTTTTAAATTCTTGAAGTTCAAATAACTTTTTACGAGAAGTTTTATTCAAATCTATCACAGCACCCAAGTCAACGAGCATCAATTTTTTATTTTTCTTATCATAGACGACATTGTCGGGTTTAATATCGCGATGGATGAGATTTTTGTCATGAAATTTTGTTTTCAGTTCTTCGAGTAAGGACAAACTGATCTCCAATTTTTCTTCGAATACAGAAATCTTATCTTTTGCCTTTCTTGAAAACAAAAAGTGAAACAAATCATCCCCTCTGCCAATGAGTTTTTGAATAAGATATACTTTTTGAAATTTGTCATTTTTCGTGACTATCACATCCTTTTGAATGCCTACTTTGTCCGAAAAAAAACATTCTTGTCTCACTTCTCTTTCTCGTTTTGTATCTTTAACATTAAACTTTTGGATTTTAATGGAGACCCATTCGCCGGTATCGATATTTTGTCCCACGAACACTTTCGCAAAACCGCCCTGAAGAGATTTTCGTTCTTTATGGGTATACAAACAATAGCGATTCTTTTGTGAAATGAGAACCGTATATCTTAAATGCCCTTTTGTCTCTTTTCTATAAATAACGTTGGGCGGATTGGCTTCTTTTTTAATCCTTTCATTTAACCAGTTTACCTCTTTTTGTGATAACAGAAACCCTGGTCTTTTGAGATCGGAACGATGGACTCGTCTTGGAATGGGAAAAGATGCAACCATATCCGTCTCCTTATATTTGCTGTTCTAAAACCATTTGTGAAAACAACCCCGGCGCCTCGCGTAGCCTGTCATAAGAACCTTCTTCAACAATTTTGCCCTTATCTAACACATAAATATAGTCCACGTTTTTAATCGTCGAAAGACGATGCGCTACCATAATCATGGTCATTTTGAGTGTGGCAAGGTTTTGAAAAACTTGGATCTGAGTAATATTATCGAGGGCACTCGTTGCTTCATCTAATATCAATATCTTGGGACGACGAACTAAAGCTCGCGCCAGCATTAATCGTTGACGTTGCCCCATAGAAAACGATCGCCCTCCTTCCGTCACTTGAGTTCGAATACCCATCGGCCATTCACGAATGTCTTGTAAAATGCATGCCATGTCCGCTGCCCATTCTACTTCTTGCAAAGTCATATCGCTTCTGAAACTCGCAATATTTTCAAAAACGGTACCCGGCAGCAGTTCACTGTTTTGTAATACCACACCCAATTGATGACGATAGTGAGCAAGATCCAGTTCTTCTAGTGGGTGACTATCGATGCGTATTTTTCCGCGCGTTAAGTTTTCAAAACCTAAGAGTAAGCGAATGAGCGTTGATTTACCGGAGCCACTCTTGCCGACAATACTGACCCGTTGATGTGCCGGAATGGATAAGTTTAAGTTTTCAAATAAGGGAGTATCTCCGTAAGAAAACGACGCATCCTGAATCTCGATTGCGCCCTGAAACAAAGGGGGACGTTTGCCTTCTCTTTTAAATTCTGTGGGCTCGACTAAAATGGGTTTGATCCGTTCATAGAAGGGAACCACTTTAATCAAGTCCATGAGTGCGGACGCGGTTCCGATTAAACCAGTAAAAAACTGGGAAAAAATGGCATTAAACGCAATAAATTCGCCTAAGGATAAGGTTGATCCAGCCTTTAGAACCACCCAATATAAGAGTAACGTGGTTAAGGTCCCATATAATGAAAAAAGGATAGAAAAGTGATTGGATAACATTTGTGATCGATAATTCACTTGGTTCTTATTGGAAAAGATCGTGAACCATTTTCGATAAGCGGTGGGCGTTGCATTCGTAACCTTTAGTTTTTGAATAGCCGTGATGCATTGAAATAGCCAACCCGATAATTTTCCCTGAATGGCTAACTGTTTTCTCGAATAGGACAATTGCAACCATTCAAAGAAACCGATGAGAAGTATGCCGACCATAGAAATTCCAAGCGCCAGAAGTGCGAGCTCACGATTATAATAAAAAAGCATTGCAAAAACGACGACAGAAAATGAACCCTGTAAAAGTGAATTCATAAGAGTTCGAGTGAATTGTTGTTGAATACTGTCTATGCCACGTGAGCGGGAATGCAAATCCCCTGTCGTGTAGCGCCTATAAAATGAAACGGGCAGTTGTAATAGCCTATCCCAAATCGCCGCTTGGATCGTCACATTCATTTTGTAACGGATCCGCATCAATATTAAATCTTGACTTAAACTAAATAAAATACTGGCGAATGTGGCAACCCCAAGTCCTATGAGAAACATCCAAAAAAGCGAAAGATTGGCTTCGGGAATTGCCTTATCCAAAATAAGCCCCGTGATAATCGGCACCATAAATCCGAGGAGCGTCACCAAAAGCTCTAACGAAAGAAAAGTGTAAAACTCGCCTTTTAAGGTTTTTGCGGTGAAAGATAAGAGAGTTTTGAGCGTGATCGGTTTTGAATCGGATCCCTGGTTAAAACCTTCCGCATTCGTTTTAAGATCAAAGGTTTCAAGAGCCGCGACGATTTTTAAGGCACCCCACTCTCTATCATGCGTTTTGATATCTTGGGTATCGTTAGATTTCATAATCTGCCACCTGCCACATATTGCTCATACAACCCCTCCATTTTAAGGGATTCATGATTCCCCCTCGATGCCACTTTTCCGTTTTCAATGACGATAATTTCATCGGCATTTTGAATAGTGCGAAGGCGATGGGCGATGACCAATAAGCTGATACGCCGCTTTTTTAAATGTTCGAAGATCTTGGCCTCTGTTAAAGCATCCAAATTGGCGGTTGCTTCATCTAAAATTAAAAGTCGAGGGTTTTGAATAAGGGCTCTTGCAAACTCCAGTCTTTGACGTTCGCCCACGCTTAAATTTTTCCCAAATTCGAGCACCTCTGTATCCAAACGCTTTTCCTTGGCTTCGATAACCGATATAATTTCAGCATCTTTTATCGCATCGTGTATTCTGCCCATGGGAATGTGATCATTCCAGAGGGTTAGATTGTCTTTTAGGGTGCCTTCAAAGAGAATACATTCTTGATCGACAAAACCTATGAGGTTCGCAATCTCTTGTTTGGCGTATGATTTTATGCATTTTCCTTGAAGTAAAATGTCGCCTTGCCAAGGCGCATAAAGTTGTAGGGCCAATTTGGCAACCGTCGATTTACCGCTTCCGGTTCTACCAACGAGAGCAATTTTTTGACCGGGTTTAACGCTAAAACTTATGTTCTCTAGGAGAGGCGGTTCTAAGGGACAATAACCAAAGGAGACGTTTTTAAATTCGAGGATGGGGGTGTTAACCTCGATGTCTAATTCCGGCGTATGGATGATATTGACGATATTGGTATTGTGTTCAGATTGACTGTCAGATTTGACTTAAGGTTTGTATTCCGATTTGTATTCCGATTTATAATTCAGCACATCTTGAAGTCTTGCAACATCCGCAGAAATTTCAGGCAATTTACTGCTACTTTGTAATAACGTATTCAAAGGCGCATTAAAACTCGACAACAAGCTTTGAAAAGCAACCAGTGTACCCACAGACAAGTTACCCTCAAAAATTTGATAACAACCCACCCCCAATATCGACAGTTGACTTATACCCGAAACCAGCTGTGGAAGCGTCGATAACCATTGCGAGAAATAGCCTAATTTTTGTTCGGCATTGACGACCTTGGCTTGAAGTCCCAAATAACGCTTTAAAAAGTGAGATTCTAATCCACTCGACTTTAACGTTTCAATTAATTGGATGCCGTTTTTTTCGAGGCTACTTTTTTTAGCACGAATTTGCTTTAATAAAAAATACTTTTCTTTGATCTTTCGCTGGATACTGAAAAGGATTAGACCATTGAATGCGGCCGATACCATGCCTATCATCGTTAATGGGAAACTGAAGAGGAGCATGACTACCCCATAAAAGAGGATAGAAACCACGCCAAACAGGTTGGCCGTTAAATCGCTCGATAACACAGAAGAAATATTGTTATTCGCATTGGCCCTTTCTTCAATATCCCCCGCATACCGTTGTTCAAAAAACGGCAAGGGTAAATGAAAGAGATGATGCATAAAGTGTGTGGAACTTTCATGCAATAATTTTAGTTGCAGTTTTAAAAGATATTTTCTTTGTAAATAGCTTAAGATCCATCGCAAAAGCGCGGTGATGAGCATACCCAACGCTAAAACTTGAAACCAATCCTGATACCCCTTTATCAAAACATCATCAATAAAGACTTTACTAAACACGGGAATTAAAATGCCGGGTATGACGAGTGCTAAGCTTGTTAAGAAAATAAAGGCAATATCCGTGTTAGAATGTTGCAATCGGTGTCGTAAACTTTTCCAAAGAGAAGGTTTATTGCCTTTTGGGATAAAATGGGGACCGGGTTCTAACGTTATCACAACACCCGTATAATGCCGATTAAACTCTTCGATCGCCATTTTTTTTCGACCATAGGCGGGATCATTAACGTAAACGTCGTCCTTTGTGAATCCCTCGACCACGATAAAATGTTTAAATCCCCAATGCACAATCATCGGGCATTTGACCATTTTTATCGCTTCAATATCCCCTTCTGCCCCTTGTGCATTTAATCCGTAAGCACGGGCAGCTTTCAAAATATTGTTTGCTCGACTGCCGTTTCTGGAAACCCCGCAGGTTATTCTTAATTCTTCGAGCGGTATGTAACAGTGATAATACGCTAAAACGATACCCAATGCGACCGCACCACACTCCGTGGCTTCCATTTGTAATATTGTGGGCGTTCGAATAGATTTACGCATTATCTAGAAATGAGATCATGAACCTTAGGAAACAAAAATTGGAGGACATTTTCTTTGTCTTTTTTATTTTCTTTCGTAAGATCGTTCGTAAGATTGAGAATACCCAGTCCTTGCACCTCAATGGGTATTTTGCCGAAGACGCTAAATAGAATGACTGCAGCGATGATGGCGTAAATGCCAATCAGCCATATCCAACGTTTGGGGGAAACAATGAGAATGGGATCATTGAATTCATTTTCCGCATGCAAATGATCTAAGGCTTCTTGTCGAAATCGGATCCGTGACATTTAACATGACCTCCTTGATGGGTGGTCTTGGTTATTATGGTCGAGTAAAACATCCGTTTTTTTATTTTAGTTCATAATCAAACAAAAATCATATTAGAAAATCCCCTTAGAAATCCCCCCTAACCCCCCTTTAAAAGGGGGGAACAGGCCTTCTTTTGTTTATAGGTTATACATTAAATTAACCTTTTCCAAAACGTTGCACCCCCTTTAAAAGGGGGGGACACGCCGTCTCATTTTTTTTATCTTATCTTTAGCCTTAAAGCATTAATATTTTTTAGTTCTATTTTTTTTATGAACCACAACCAAATGGATTTCCACACCCACGATAGAAAAGATCCAAATATTTTTCACCTACTTCCGGAGAAGGTTCCAACTTAAAGGTAGCTCCTACCTCCGTTTCCAATGCCTGTAACCGATCCCGATCACACCCCGACATCCGCGCCATATCATCGAACGTACTATTCACACACGGTTCACACTCTAAACTGCGGTGATAAAGCGGCGGAAAATTGGCACCCTGCAACAAATTATCTCTTTCTTTATCCGTCATCTCTAAAATAGGATGCCAGACGGTTCTATCGTTATGAAATTCACACCGTTCTATCCATTCTGGCAAGTTCAAATGCGCGTTAGCCACGACTTTCCGTTTGGCGATTAAAATAATGCCATGACTTTTAATATCGACGTCATCTAGATATTCCAAAAAGGGTAAGCCTTTTAATAATCCACTACACCATTGGAATTTTGAAGAAGGAAAAGATTGTCTACCCATGACGGCATCTTGATAGGTAATTTTGGATTTTAGGATACAGGGGTTAAATCCTAACTGTTTGGCACGTTCCTCACCTTGACGAATGCGTGCTTCCCAACCATCGGCTGCAAAACCCGTGTCGACATAAACGACGGTGACATTCGAATGTCCCGCATGACCGTTTCGCTCTAGATTTTGCGCAGCCCATTCCACGAGGGCGATGGAATCATCCCCATAATTTGTTCTGATAAAAAGAGGTCTTTGATTAAAATCGAGTGGTTTCACAGAAATCTAGAAATGCTATTATAATAACGAATCCTACTAAGAGGCATATTAACTCATCATACTAAGGCATATTATGAAGCCAATAAACAACACCTGTCACAATAATGGCAATGATGATAACGGCTGCGATGCCATCCATGGCATCATCGGAGAGTCCTGGCTTTTTTGAATATGTCATGGCAATTTCCTATTTCCAATGAATAATGAATGGCGCGTATTAAAACTCATTCCACAACGTGGGTGCTACTTCCGCATTGGAATTATCCCGCATCCGATCAATCTTTTCATATTTGGCTTCTTCTGCGCTTCGAGAAGCAGACTGTGCCCCGGGTGATTTATCGAACTCCATAATGAATCGATCGAGTTCACTCACGTAACTTCTCTGGATGGGTTGTTTGCGCCAAGTCCTCATAGAATTTCTCTCCTCTTATTTAATAATAAGGATTTTCTCCACTCGCATGATCCGTTACATCTCGGACCTCTTTAATTTCCGGAAATTTATCTTTTAGAGTTTTTTCAATGCCATGCTTTAAAGTAACATTCGCCATGCCACAGCCATGACATCCGCCGCCAAACTTGAGGACGACGATGCACCCGACGCCATCGCTGCCATCGGATTCTATTTCGATTAAACTGACTTTGCCGCCATGTGAGGCTAAGTTTGGATTAATCTCGGAATCGATGACGTATTGAACGCGATCCGCTAAGGGGCTTTCGTCACTGGGCGCATGGCCTTTCAAATGCGGGGCCTTAATCGACAAATGTCCGCCCAGCTTATCGGGCTTAAAATCGATATGGGCATCTGATAGGGCTGCGATAGATGGCTTATCTACATAAAGGGTGAGTTCCCCAAAATTCATGAGAATATCGGACTCTAATGCATCCCCGGGCGGGCAAAAGGCAATGCCGACATCCGCCTGAACCGTCCCCGGATTTAAGACCTCAATTCTAAGTGCCGTGCCCTTCTCTTCTTTGGCGAGCAGTTCTTGAAAATGGTATAATGCTGTTTCGGTAATATTCATCATAATTCCTGTCTTAAAATCTTTCTAGGTAACTTGTAAATGACCAAAGCCTATTGTAAAGTTCAGTATGCTACTTTTTCAAGTCTTTTCTCGCCTTTTTGGCCCGATTTAATGGGTTTTTGAACCATTTTGACATATTGAATGGAATTACACGATGAGAGACAGCGCACGGATCCTCGATTTTCCTGCCCAAGCCGAGCAATTTCTGCAATTAATTGAGCAAAGGCTTCAATCTGGCCATCGAGACGCGGCGCTTCAGTACCTCATTTTCAAATTTAAAACCTTATACGAGCAAGGCGTGACAAGCGGCAGATTGTATGAACAGGAAGGGGTCTTCCCTTATTAGCCTTCCTCATGTTCCTAACCTTCTATAGCCTACCTATAGCCTATGCCCTTGTTGACAGGGACAAAAATAAGCTATGCTCTTGTATTGAGTTCTTAAGATTTGAGTAACCAGTATGCGAGATTCGGACAATTCGATGAAATTCTTATTTGAATCCTTTATGGCCTATGGAGGTCATAAAAATAACGATATTCCTGGCATCCCAGACAGAATACCACAACGCGGTTTAGCTTCTGAATTAAACAGCAAAAGCCTTCGCTTTACCCGAGAAGCCCTGGTGAAAGGCCCAGAAACGGACGAACACATCTTCAACGCCTGGGAACAAGAAATTGAAAAAGCGGAAGAAGCATTAGATCTGGATAAAGACAAAACGCCTAAAAAACCCAAACGTCCTTAAATCCCCATTTTTATCTTTCGGAAGCGAGCGCTATGAGTAAACCCAGCGATCAAGTGGTCTATTTGTATAATGAGGCCGTCGTCAACCACCAACTCAAAGAATTGGCGAGTGCGAGGGGTCCGAGTTCGACACCTGCACCTGGCCCTGGCCCTGGCCAGAGTATAGAATATTCAAAAAGCTTTAACTCCTGTCTGTCGGTATCAAGAGGAGGGCTAGGCACAACGCCTAATACGCCACCTGCGACGCCAATACCTTCACGAGTTCAAACGTTGCCCGAAAAAGAAAAACACGAAGCACATCAAAGACGTGAAGAAAAAGAAAGGCGTGAGGAAAAAGAAAGACGTGAATTGGAAGCGAATAAGTCCAGCAAACATGCAACCTCGAAACTCCCGCCTGTGAAACAAGATAAAAAACTAAAGACGATGCTTTTTTATCTGATGAATAAATTAAGACCAGAGGTCTTAAAATACCTAAACGATCCTGCCAAATATCCGGACAATCCGAAAGATCCCCTCAATCAACTCATTCACGAGGCAGGCAGTATTGTCGGGTCTATTGAAATTGTCATAGCGTCTGAGGGGGGTGCCGATCGAGCCTGCGCGCCTAAGATGCAAAAAACACCGAGAAAGTTATCATCGGAGACATCACCTGCAGCAAAGGCAGCCATACCCGTGGCAGTCCCTGTTCCACCCATGGCGCTAAAAGAAAACGAAAAGATCAATGAAAAAGAGAAAGATAAACCAAAAGAACAGCCAAAAGAAAAGTCGAATCTGTCATTGTCTTAATTATTACCAACAACCCTCGTCATTCCCGCCTGCGCGGGAATGACGAGGGCTGATATTAATCACAGTCTTGCAACAACAGCTGTATTACTGTACTATCTTAATAGTACAGTGAAACAATCGGTTGCGTCACATTTATTGACCCATTTTAAAGAGACATCCTATGGCATTGAAAGACTTTGAAAAAAAGGCTAAAACACAAAATCGTGCAACCTCTCTTAAGCGTGAAAAACACGAAGAAGAAGCGGCAGAAAGCCTTTTTATGGCCATTCTACAGCTCAAAAACCCCAAAGAATGCGCTTCTTTTTTTCAGGATCTCTGTACCCCGAGCGAATTAAGTGCGATGAGCGAACGGTTAAAGGTCGCCAAACTCCTAGACGAGAAAACGCTATCCTATCGAGAAATTCACGATAAAACCGGCGTAAGCCTCGCCACCATCGGCCGGGTTGCTCGATTTTTAACGCAGGAACGAAATCTTGGGTACCGATTAATTTTAGATAGACTGAATCGATTAAAAGGAAAATCTTATGCAATATAAAACTTTATTTAAGAATTTAATAAAAATCGTATTTAACAAAATACCATTTCATAAACTCGAAAAGCAACTGGATAATTTCTATCACACGATACTAAATTATTCCAAATATTATTCCAAAATATGTATACAGGCTTTAAC
>Ga0206987_1148_pt1 | contig 13888 bp, 16 predicted proteins | sample Alteio_BWMinCont_11_FD_153281 | JGI IMG/M metagenome (GOLD analysis project Ga0206987, IMG submission 153281) | Enriched cells from forest soil in Barre Woods Harvard Forest LTER site, Petersham, Massachusetts, United States -... | ecosystem: Environmental > Terrestrial > Soil > Temperate forest >... | reverse complement strand
CCGACAACTGTTTGATCCAATTCGTAAACGAGCCATGGGAATTGTGTCAGTGTTTTCTTTAAGCGATCCTTGATTTCATCTATAGCAGGAACTTCTAGTTCAAATGAAATGGGAGTGTCCGTTACTACAGGAGCGTATATACGATGGATATCTTCAGCGTCGGACTCTTTTGCAGTTCTAATTAATCCGGTCATTTGAATCCCCTGACCAATGATGCCAAGGCGATGAACGAGAAGGTACCCGCAACAGAGAAACCTAGAATTATCCCTTTCGGAAATGGCGCCATCACCATCATACCATTAGCTTAAATTAGCTTTATTTTCGCGTACTTATAATTTATCTAGAGAGCCTTTGTCAAATGCGCGGGAATCGTCGTGCACGTTTCACCCTAATCTGCGTTTTTCCTGGCCCTCAACTTGCATTGAGAGCTTCTCTGACAGCGACACTGAAAGCAAACTAGCCAGCTTAATGATTCGGGTACCGGCTTGCCGCTTAGTGACGGTTTTTGTCAAGTGTTGAGGTTGGTAACAGTATTTAATTAGGAGAATATTATGATGTCGAAACTTGGTTTTTTCCTTTTGGTTTCAGCAATGAGCTTATCAAAGATGGCCATGGCCCAGTCCGACAGTATTTACAACGATCTTCGCTGTCATCAATTTGTTAAAATGTTTTCGTCGGAGCTTGGGTTGAATTCCTATGGAAGATATCGCCTTGCCGATGGGCAAAAGTTTTTAGACCAAACAGACATTCTTGATCATGCCTCTCCACTCATAAATACTGGAACAGGCGGCTATAAACATTTTTTTTCAGATGGAACGTCAAATATCGTTTGGTCCTCCGATGGCTCAAGAGGCGAATTTACAAACAACATCTTTATGTTGCTTGATCAAACTCAATCTGATCCGAACAAAATAAAAGCAAACTTTTATACGACGCAGGGAAACTCATACATTCTTGAACTCACTTCCGACGAAGGACAATATCAAAAGGACAATGATTTTCATGAACGCTTCGTCAGAACTTACAGTGTAAAACTTAATATCGGAAAAGATGAAGCCGGCAATCAACTTCCCCCTCTTCTTCTCTATATTGTCGATAACTTGAAAGATTCTAAAAACTCCCGCTATATTAGAGTCACGCCCCATGGGCTAGAAGACGACACTCGTGAAGATCTCAAATTGTTTAACGCAAGTTTCAAGCCCACAAAGAATTTCCGCAAAACTTCTGACGCTTCTGTTGCATCGGCCCTAGAAGCCTCGGTTTCTAGTGAAGTCACGACCATCGGTAATTTTGTGACCAGCTACAACTTCGATGAAAAAGGCCTACAAAGTTTTAAGAAAGACATTGCCGAAGACATGATGGTTGCCCCTTATATTCCAGAACCTTCAAGAGATTCTCTTGGGCAAGCACCTACGAAATGGCTTGGAATGTGTCGCGCTGTTTCTGGAATAACTTCAAATCCAAAAGCTAAGGCTGCTCTGGAAAATATCGAAAGGGTCTTCAGTTCAAAATAAATTTAAGAGGTATGGAACAAACGAGAGCGCGGGAGCAATTTAGGGGACAACTTGAAAGACGCTCATCTTAACAAAGAGTGTTTAGGGAGCTAAGAAGTTTGGATTAGCATCCAGCACGGCCCTCAGGAAAGTGTCCACATTTCCTCTTTTTCTCAGTAGGGAATCCAGTTCACCATGAACGATTTCCCTTAATCCATGATAAACGAGCATGTAGTTGATTTGGGCCATGATCAGACTGTGATTAACTTGATAAAATAAAAAAGGGTTCATCGATACATAATGATATTCAGCAAGTAACCTAAGCAAATTTAAACGCTGATCTTTTGTTTTGCATTTATTGTCCCTGATTTGACGAACGAGGTGCTCCATTTTATCCAGTTGATCGAGAGCACTAAGATCGCTATCTTCTTCAAAAATAAAAACGCCTGGAACAACAAGATCCGGATCATTAGACATATAGTTTACGTGATCGGGCGTTAGAAAAACTCGATATGGGTGATGACCGTCATCCCCTGTTGTCACCACGAGATGCTGCTTGCGCAACATTTCAATAAAGTCTTCTTGAGACTTTGAATTAAACCAAGGGCCGAAGACGGTAACAAGTCCATCTATTTGATTCATAAGATACTGGGGGTCCGTTTGGCGGCCATTTTCTAGGGACCGCACGAATGGCCTCATTGCTTCGACAGAAATACCATCGGGCCTTTGAATCTCACCGCGCAAGCGAGTAAAATGGGATATCACTTCGATCCCCTTGTTTTCAATCATGCCTCCGCGATTACTATATTTTAAAATTGGCGACAATAAGCCCACTAAAGTCCTACAAAGACCTGCTGAACAAGGGGTTGGAAAAGTGAATGCGAGGCACATGGTCACTAGCCAAACAAACAAAGTTCTATTAAACGATTTTGCAATCACCACAAGAAGTTTCACAAGAGAAGAGAGTGCGAAAAATAGGCCAACTGTTTAAGTCCGATCCTTAATTTTGCAAACGATGCGGCATTTATGAATTTTGAAATTCTATTAGTAGGCAACTTCTGCTCGCTTTTTCGTTCAAACCCGTTTTATTGGTTAATGGTCTAATAGTTGCTACTTCCTTTTGTTCAAACCACGTAAATGAGTCCGTAGATGGACAAATTGAATAGAACGATTAGCGGGGCCCATATTGAGCCTAAAAACGTCATATTATGCAAAACTTTTGGCACTCGCGCTCGTCATACTTTGTGAAATCAGCACTACCATTTGCCGCGCCTCCATGCCTCTAGAGGCAGCAACTTATATTCATGGGGGCGGTAAGCTAGTGGTGGTTCAGGCAACTGACAATCCAGGAATTTTTTCGATTGAAATCGAGATGGGTGACGACTCCTTCCTCACCGTATTTATAAATAGTTTTAGAGAGATTGCCTCATTAAGTCTTTCAAACCTAACACAAAGCGAAAGTGCTCCAGCGAATAAAAACTTTTTGATTTTTGGAAAAAGAACTGGCGGCGACACGATTAGATATGCTTTTAAAAATGGCGGGGCTTTTGATCAAACCGTCGCGTTTATTGTGATGTCTTTTAATCACGATACGGGAAAATTATCTGAAATTGGCTACATTGAAAAAACGACGGCGGGGATACCTGTCTTAAATGATCTTTTCCCAATAAAGGCCAGAACAAAATCCATGAGCTGTCGCCGATTGATGCAAATAGTTGAGGAGGGCGAACAGATTCCTGAAGAAAAAGCCCATGAGGTCTTCAAAGGGCGAGTTAACCGGATTATGGATTATATTCGAACCCAAGGGTCCAGACCTTGAAATTCGTAACATCATTTCGAGCAAAATTATCCATTTGGGCATTTTTCATTTTAATCGTTAATGATATCTCAGTACAGGCAGCTACAGCAACGACTATGGGGCATAGCTGCGTACAGACATTAGTCGAAGCACGATTAGGCACCATTCCTTTTTCAGTAGACGGAGAATTTTTGAGTTTTTATGAGGCGACGTATCCCAAAGCGCTCAGTATTTCTTTGAGAATTCTTAGAAATAAGCACGACGCAGAAGATGTTTTACAGAATAGTTATCTAAAAATATATAATAGTTGGTCCTCTTTTCGGGGAACCACTGGGCCTCAAAGATTGGCTTGGATGTTTACTTTTATTAGAAATGAATGCATCTCCTGGGCAAGGTACGAAAAGCGCTATGTGCCGATGAATGATCCCTCGCAACCTGCTGCCAAAAATGAACAAAAGGATCAGCACATCCCACCAGAACTTGTCAGTGCATTAACCACATATGCCAACCCAGAATTGGTATATTCTCAAAATGAGATGGATACTCTCGTAAAAAAAGCGCTGGAAAATATTCCAGACGAAATGAGAAAGGCGGTAATTCTGCGATATATTGATGGCTACACAATTGAAGAAACTATGGCCATGTTGCATAAATCGAGGCAAACTATAAAAAATCAGGCTTCACGCGGACTAGTTCAGTTAAAATTTGAATTTAGGGCACTTAGTAAAAAGAAGAACAGATGAAAAGTTGTCCCTGGAATCGGTGGGGTTTGAGCCACTTCTCGAAAGAAATTTTTTAAGTTCTAGAAGGTACTCTTCCTGGAAATTGCCACGGTCCCGTCCTTTTTGATCTTAGACTCCAAGTGGCCTTCATCGAGAAGAAACTGGAGAGCCTCGGTCCACTCGACATCTTTGACATCCATTTGGACAATGTCGTCGTTGGTGACTTCATTTGATAGATCAAACTTCTTTCCGACATGTCTGCCAAGAGAGACGAGGGCATCTTTAACACCCATATGGTAGGCTTTAAATGAAATCTTTTCTGAAGTGCCTCCTAAAGTACCTGCGAGACCTAGTGCCTCAAGAAATCGAAGTTCTTTATTACTTGTCATAATGTGAGTTGAGGACAACCGGGAGGTTTTTTTTGCGGAGTCGTATCTACCGTAGACATTGGCAGACATTTCACCAGGTAAAAATGGAGTCCCGCTTGAAAAGCGAATTTTAAGGTTTTTCTCAGGTTCAAGCTCCATCACGTTACCCTTGGCAGTTCCGATTTTCTTAGAGCCAGGAAATTGATAGTAACTAACCGCGATTTGTCCCCTGAATGTTGTGAACGCGACATATTTACTTCCAATATTGTCGATGGGTTCAGTCCAAGTACGCCCTTGGTTGTCGAAAATGACAATATGACTTCCGGTAATTGGAAAGTCCGAAATATCATGTTCTGGATCTTCCTTTTCCCTTATAGATGGAACAAATCGAACAACAAGCTGGGTGCCGTCTTTATTTACGGCGTTCCAAGTTATAGGAGCAAGGTCCTTAATTACTTTATCTTCTTCTCGAATCAGCTTTCCAAGCTTAACTTCTTTATCGTCTCGACCTGGAGTCATTGAATCATATTGGCGAATGTTAGTTTTAATTTGTCCATCGGGACTTACGACCCATTTATGGACAATCGCGATCTGAGGGAAATCACTAACCTTTACTGACCAATTACTTTGAAAGTGAGGAGAACCGTTGAATCTCCACTGCCGATGCTCTCCGCCCCTAAACAGGACATGATTACCTTGAGAATCAACTCCATAAACATCGCCGTCGACTTGTAATTGCATCTGAAGTTCTTGAACCGTCATCGGTTTTGTTTGCCCGCTTATTTGCCCAAAATCATTACTTGTTGATTCGGCATACGTTGAGACTGAACTCATTAGGAAAATCAAAACTAAAAAAAATGCTTTCATGATGTCCTCCACTTTCACCTGTAATTGGTGAAAACATACTCAACGGTTGCACCATTATTAATCTCAGTGAGCGAATCTTTGCTCTCAGTTTTATGAAGGAAAGTTGTACCAAACACAGCCCAACCGATGAAGAAACCCACGACTCCAGCGGCAGCAACCTGGAACCATTGTCGAGATACTCTTCTCCTAAGATTTAAATAAGCCTTCTGTTGTTTGCGGGCGACACTTGTCCATCGCTGGAGTTCAAGATCGCTAGGTTGAATTCTCTTTAGAGGCTTCAATAGGGCTTCAAGGGTCTCAAGCGATTCAAGGTCTTCAATGGATTCAAGGTCTTTGTCCGAGTCCTTCATTTATTTCCTCCTGTATCCTCATTATTCCCAATAAAGAAATTTTGGCTCTGTGAATATGACTTTTAATAGTTCCTAAAGGCATTTCGAGAATTTCAGATATCTCAGGTAAACTCATTTCGTCATCTAATGTCAGCGCTATAATCTCTTGTTGAATTTCTGGCAGCTTAGAAATCGCCTTTCTCAGCCGAACTACTTGTTCTTTAGTTTCGTATTCCTCATCCGATGATTTGGAAACAGTATCGGCTGCTGCGAAAACAACGTCTTCTGAAGCGCGTTCGTGTGGCAGTGATTTTAATGTTTCAAGTTTCATAAAACGAGCGATGCCGTAACTAAATTTCAACAAACTTCCTTTGGACGAATCGAACTCTCTACTCTCGACTTTTCGCACAAGGCGTATAAAAGTTTCTTGAACTAATTCATCAGACAAATGGCGCGGAAACGAAGCCATAAAATAGCGGAGCAAAGCAGGGCCAATCTGTTTTACCGCGGCTTCCCAATTCATTAGTCCTCACACGCATCCTATTGGCAGATTTCGGACAATTGGTTGCAGATTTTCTTATTTTTCGATCTCTGTTCGATTCAACACTGCCCGCTCAAGCGTTGTCGAACGCCGCTTTCAGTTTATTGATGTCGAGCTTTTTCATCTTCCACATCTCGACCATCATGGCTTCTTTCTTCGCCTTGTTCTTGGTCGTGTTCCACTTGTCGAAGTCCGCGGGAGCAATCTGCCAGCGAATACCAAACTTGTCGATCAACCAGCCACATTGCACGGGCTTACCGCCCCCGGCCGTTAGCTTTTTCCAATAGCGATCGATCTCCCACTGCGTTTTGCAAGGAACGACAAACGAAATAGACTCGTTGAATGGCATATCCATGTACCCATTCAAGAGCATGAGTTTTTGTCCCAAAATAGTGATGTGTGCGGTGAGTACAGAGCCTTCTTTAACACCCATGGGATTTTTACCCCAGTAAGAGGACTTGCCGACCTTAGTGCCCTTAAAGACAGATTTATAGAACTTCACCATCTCGGCAGCACTTTTGTTGGACCAGATGCAGGCATAAGCTTTCAGCATTTCAGACGATCTCCTTTTGCATAATCGAACTAGGTTTTTTTATTTTCGTTTTCAGTAAGAGGCAGATTAACAATAAATTTAACCGCATTTGAAAGAAGGTTTGTCAAAATCTGCTCAAAGCGAATTCGATCCACCTCCGCAACCACTGGATCACAAGGATTTAACGAAAGAGACGCCTTCGCTTTTTCTAACTCGGGCTTTTGGCGGTCAATCATTTCCTGAACCACCTTTGCTGCGGCGCTAACGAAAAAGGTACCCGGTACTATTTTGGATTACAAAGCTTAGATTCGCTACTCTTTTGAGAGTAGGAGGCTTTACCCATTATAGTTGTAGGATTTGAGGCGTCTTGACCAACCAGATTTATTGAGTCAGTGGTGAAAAAAATGGCAGGACACACATCGCCCGAACTAAATAAGACCCCAAAGTGAATCATATATTGTCCGTTTACAGGTCCGAAAGTTCCAATCACATCCCCTCTTTTAACTCTAGAGCCGCTTGAAAGCCCCGATGCCAATATCAGACTCGAAAAGTTAATACTCAAGCTACTGTTTCTAAATGGAGTTGCGAATAGATACACGTTTCCTTCAGATTCAGCAGGCTGGATCTTATCTAATGTCATATCCGCCGGTGCCCTAACAGTGACAGGATAGGTGCTTATGAAATCGATCCCAGGATGGCCTTCGGGATGGCCGCCTCCGTGAACCCCATAGGGCCACAAATAATTGCCCCCAAGCTGCGTGACATCAACTGGCAAGTCGAGCGTTTGAGCAGGCTTTTGCCCGCAAGACGCGCACAACATAAAACAAAAAATAAGAATATAGGATAAGAGCCTCATAGAAATAACCCAAAATAAAAAAGCCCAGTATAAGAATAGCCCCAATTATTTTGAGATGTGATAGCGTTTGGATTTATGAAATAATCTATCTTAGTTCCGGCTTCGACAAAAAATGCATCTGTGCTAAATCTAAATGGAAGATATAGGGACACCGAATAGTCTTGGGCATCAGTCCAAATTTCTAATGCGGGATCAATCCAAAGATGGGCGAAAAGATGGAACGATGAAACTAACCCCACATGACCGGCCAACCCAAAAGATGCATTTGCAGTTTTGACAATGATGGGCCCCAAATAAAATCTTAAATCTGTTTTTTCTGATCGTACCAATTCATACATGGGATCAATACTCATCTGAGAATACGATGTGGGATCCAAATAAAAATTTCCGTAAGATCTATATTCGATTCCCAACGACGTAATTTTGCCCATATTTATTGGAAATTGACCTTGAAGATAGCTATCGACAATGGGATCGCCAGACCACCTCATTCCGTAAGACAGATAAGTGGGGAAGGTTTCGCCCTTTCCAATATAAGTTGTAGCAAATGATGGTTCCGGCATTAAAATCAAGACTAAGAAAAAGTATTTCATTATTGACTAAATAATCCCCGGAAGCTGACACATTGTCAAAACCTTCATGGCAAGATATGAGTGGTCGATCTTGAAAACCTCAAAATCAAGTTGGATTCGCTATCTAAAACAATGGGTGGAAGGTAGCCGGAACCGTTGCCGTCGGTCACGGTTTCGGGTTCTCTAAATTAGAGACTGGTGGAGGCGCGGGGAATTGAACCCCGGTCCGAAAGTCATCCATTGAGAGGCGCTACATGCTTAGTCGCTCATTTAAGGATGCCAATTAGGCGTCGAGTAACAAACTCCCAAAAGGCCCCAATCGGCTTTGATTTAGGTTCTACACCACCGAATGAAAAATGCAGAACCGATCCAGTTTAATGGCACTTACTCTTCGAAGACCTGGCTACCTCGAAGGAAGCGTTAGCGGCAATTAAGCAGCTAAATTGTAATTGAGTTCGCCAATTACTGAGCTGAAGGTTTTTTAACGGGGTTCCTTCGCCTCGGCATGCTCCTCTAACTTCAACACCTTCGTCGAAGCCATGTCGCCCCCATAGGGGATTTTTAAAGAAGCCCCCAATCGTACACCATAAAATGATCTGTGACAATCAGCAGGAAAGCAGAAGTCGCGAGACATAAATTTCACCCATCTCTAATTTCACGATTGATTTGCGGCCCTGAGTGCGATCTGCTTTTCGAATCAGAAGTCAATGAAGACTACTAAAATGGGGGGAAACCATGAAAGCTCTTTTGATCTCGGCAATTCTTGCCACATTCTGTCTCGGTTCGGTCGTTTTAGCAATGCCTGCAGTTGGCGATTATGCTGCCTACGATATCGTATATGATTTGGGCGGAGGTCAAGTTGTTACAGGAACAGTTGAAAAAGAAGTTACTGCTTTCGATGTGAATGCGAAATCTTTTAGCGTAAAATCGTCGATCAATTTTGCAGGAACTAACCAAACTCAAACCGACGTTATCGCAGCAACATCCATGGTGACCGACGATGGGGTTAGTCAACTTCTCACCAATTGTGCCGCCAAAGGTGGAACGACTGAGGTTTTGATAGTCGACAAACAAAGTTTTAACACCTGTGCCATTTCTTCTCGCTCTAACGGTATCGACGCGAAATATTGGATTGGTGCCGTGAGCTTTGGCTTGCTTAAACAAGTTTCAGCCAATGGTACCCAGACTCTGACTCTTACACTAAGAACATTCAAACCCGGTAAGTGATATCGGAAAAAGAGAACCCGCCTCTAATAGGGCGGGTCTCGACAAAAGTCTCATTTTAGTCAACCTTAGAAAAGAAATATCTTTGAGAAGTAAGATATCCTCGACGTCCAAAGATATCTTCGACTTCAAAAACATCTGGCCTTCGTAGACAGTCCTTTTTTCCCGATAAGGGAATGAGGAGGATTGAGATGGCTCCTGACTCAAAAGACAATTGGTTTCTGCAAGTTAAAGAAAAAACAAGTGGTCCGATCTCGACTCAAGAAATCATTACTCGTCTCGTCACCAAAACGCTCGCTGTGACCAATCGCATTTCTCGCGACAAAGTGACTTTCAGGGCGATTTACATCGAAAACCATATTGAAACCGTCCTACAGCGTATGATTCAGGAATTGCTCCCCGTGACAAGTCCGTCTGAATCAAAATCCGCTCGACCAAGAAGTCTAGAACAAAAACCCCAGGAACAAAAACCCCGAGAGCAAAAAACCGCTGACCCTTTGACTGGTACTTTAAAGTTACAAGACCACAGTAAGACGGTGAAGTTGCGAGAATATAGTCAAACAATGAAGATCAATTCTCAAACACAGAATCAGTCTTTCGATCAAGATCCGAACAAAGTCTTTCTCGCTGAAAACGCAGGGGACGATTTGGAAACTCAGGAACCAAATAGAAAAGAATCGGACAGCACAGGCCCAGACGGGGGCATCAGGCAAAAAATCAGGCAAACTCAAAAGTCGATCGAAACAAATGTCAAAACCACTTTCGAATTAAACGACCTCCGGAAGGTGCTTGATGATATCAAAATGCAGAGAAAAATCGCTGTTAAGGTCCCAATCAAAAACCAGCCAAAAAAAACCGACGACAGGGGCCAAGACATTAAAGCGCGATATGTCCTAGAAGACAGACGTGAGGACACGTCAAGAGGGAATGAAAACAAGCGTTTATTATTTTCTATTTTGGTGAGTGCTCTCGTTCTCTTCTCTCAAGTTTGTTATATGTATTACGAACAGGGCAAAGACGGAGGCGCGTCGGCGCGAAACGAGACCGTCATCAAAGAAGCCCTTGAGTACCAAACACTAGGACAGACCGACAAAGCTCTACAAGCACTCGAGAAAATCCGAACTGCGAATCTCACCGTGCATTCTATGCTAGAAATGGCAGAGATCTATCTGAAGCAAAACAATAATAAGGAAGCAGAGAGCCTCGCCCAAAAAGCGCTCACAATGAGTAAAGACAAAAAAGAGACGTCTCGGGCCCACTGCATTTTAGGTTTGACGGCGATGCGAGCCGGCGATCAAAACTCTGCTGAGCAAGATTTTCAAGATTCGGTGACTGAGGATCCCGATTCTTATGTTGCCCTTTATAATCGGGCGATTTTGCATTTGAATCAAAATCAACCGGAAATCGCCGAAGAACTACTTTTGAAAGCACTCTCAATTGCCGGAACCAAAGCACCTATTTTGCTCGGTCTTTTCGACGTCGCTCTTATGATCGACAGTAACTTGCGTAAGCAAAACGCAGACCTCACCTCAAATTTGGAAAGGTTCGAACGCATCGACCGCATGATGGCTGAGTTCACTAAAAAAACGGACAATTACAAGGCAGAAATTCTTATCGCACGTATACATCTCACCGTAATTAAACGATTCTGGCAATCGACAGAATCTCTCATCAAGGAGTTTATTAATCTTAATCCACATTCAGTCGCAATGAGCACGTCGGATCCTATTTTCAATCTAGAAAGAATGAGCTGGCAGAATGTTTACTCTTGGTGCCTCAATTCCTATGGCCCAATCCACGCCCAAGCTATGTCGGGGTCATTCATCGCCGGTTGCCTGCTCCAAGTTGGAAAAACAAAAGACGCTCTTGTTTACGCAAAATTTTCATATCAGGAGTTACCGCATGATTCTTTAGTCAAAGGAATGTATGCCTTTACACTCTATGCGGACGGCCAACCGGAAGCCGTGAAAACACTGTTACAAAACGACAAAGATGGTCCCTCTAAATTATCCCTTTTGGCCCTGGCACACGTTTCCAAAGAACAAAAAGATGTTATCAACGCCCTCAAATATTGGCAGAAAATCTATAGCCTCGACAGTTCTGATCCAACGGCGACAGAGGCTCTGGCGGGATCTTACTTTCAGCGCGGCGATTACAAAAACGCTAAGACCGTATTGCACGACGGAATGTCTCGTTATCCGGCATCGCAAGGGCTTCGAAAACTTGCAAACGATATACAAACAACAGAAGTAGCTCCCTGAACGTCAAGGAGTACGCTTGTAGAAGGTCTTCGCCGATTCCCTTAATCTCCACGTCTTTATATCTTCGTCACAAAGTGCGGGCTGTGAGAGGAGTGTGATCAGATCATTGTACATGCAGACTTGGACGTGCTTATACTTTGAAACAAGTTCTGGGTCCTTCTTGTACAATTCGGTTGAAACAACCCCTAAAGCTTCTTTGTCTTCAGTTTCAATTGTGTTCAGGAGCCCTTCGAAATTAACCAGGTAAGGAATTCTATGCCAATACCACACGATATAACTTACGGGATCTTCCCACGTCGATTGATCCGCATAGTCCCCGACAAAATACATGTGCCGGTTGTCTTTCATTTGTTGCAAAGTCGGCATGAACGAACGAAACGGATTTTCATTCCCCGAGTGAACTCGAATCGGAAATATATCGAAAACAACAAAAACGAGTAAAACCCCCCTTGCCCCAATTATAGAAGCATCCAGTGCGCTCCAACCTCGAAATATTTTTGAAATCGTGTATCCGCATCCGATGGCAAGCCACGGGAAGATAGGAAGTGTGTATTGGGAATAATGTCTTGTACTCCACGAATATCCGAGCGCATGAACGAGCAGTTGAAACAGAATTAGAAGTGCCCAATCTTTTTTGTCATCTCGCCACATCAGAACCGCGCCTGAGATGCCCAGGGCTGTGACAAGATGCCCATATTGAAAGGCTGACCGAAAATACCAAGTGTAGTCCATGAAATCGAGTGGCCGGGGATTATCAAGTGTTTGGGCGATGGCTTCTCTTAACAGATATTTTTTCCAAAAGAAAAATCCCTCGGCGTAGAAATGCACCACGGTAAAAACGACGACCGGAGCAACAACGAAAGCGCAAATCCAAAAAACAGTCTTAATCTTCTTTTCGCGATAGAGATGACAAAATATAAAAAACAGAGTTCCAAAAATACCAAGGGCACAAACGCCTTTTGCCAAAACGGCAAGCCCACAGAATAGGCCACCCAAGAGGAGCAAAAAAAAGCCTTTTTTCTCGTTTTGCTCTTGAAGGCCTTTGAATCCAAAGTAAACACCACCCCAAACAAATCCAACCATCGGCATGTCAAGCCAACCGCTGCTTGTATAATTCATAAAAACGTTTACGAGCAAAAGCGATAGCGTCGCAAATACAGCAACGCGCTCACCAAAAAACCGCCTGGCGGTTAAAAAAATGCTCGAAAAAATCGCGACACCAGCGAGCGATGACAGTAAGCGAATTGTCTGGGCTGAAGCTCCGAAAAGCCTGAATATGATGGCATCAAGCCAAATAACGAGATACGGATGCTCAGCGAAAGGATTAAAGAAATCCGGAGCCATGTGGATGTGAAACCACAGGTTATCTTCAGCCAAGTTTCGCGCCAAAGACCCGTAGCCCGCAGCACTGTTTCCCAGTCCTGGTTCCCAAAATTTGAGGAAAACAGCGAGTACGGACATAACGAGAATATTTGTATAAATCGCTTCCTTCTTGAAAAAACGGCTCGTCATCTCCTATATTCCCTCTATGTCAGTTCTTGAGATTTGGAAAAACGCCTTTACAGATGCCCAAAATACGTTGGAACAGTTTCAAGCTCAACCTCAAATTTGGCAGAAATTGGACGACCTCACAGATTTTTTGATCCGCACGTTAAAGAGAGGAGGCACGATCTTTACCTGTGGCAATGGTGGATCACTCTGCGATGCAACGCATTTTGCCGAGGAATTGACCGGACGTTACCGCAAAGATCGACGACCCCTGCCGGCCCTTGCCCTCAACGATCCAAGTCACCTCACATGTGTGGGCAATGATTACGGATTCAAACATGTATTTGAACGTCAAATTCAAGCTTTGGGGAGAGAAGGCGATTGCCTCATCCTCTTATCCACGAGCGGAAACTCGGAGAATCTGCTTTTAGCCGCCAACGCAGCTCGAGAAAAAAAGGTACAAACAATTGGTCTACTCGGTCGGGATGGTGGAAAACTCCGCGAACTCTGTGATCTCTCGGTTGTTGTGCCTGCGCACACGAGCGATCGCATACAGGAAGTTCATATCAAAATAATTCATATTGCAATCGAGGCTATTGAACGCCATTTATTCCCTGAGCTCTACTAGCTTCAGCCAACCTGTCAAAAAGTTAATCAATTAGATTAAATTTCAGCTTTTTGATCAAAATGCCGACGAGAACAGAGTATGTGGCAGCAAATCCCAAAAAGGGTATTGAAGGTCTCCTTTTTATTTTTAATCTCTATCTTTCTTATCACGTGCCAATCGGCGCCCATCAACAGTTTTGGCAAAGTAAAAGAAGATATGAGTAAAGATGC
>Ga0206987_1139_pt1 | contig 13895 bp, 20 predicted proteins | sample Alteio_BWMinCont_11_FD_153281 | JGI IMG/M metagenome (GOLD analysis project Ga0206987, IMG submission 153281) | Enriched cells from forest soil in Barre Woods Harvard Forest LTER site, Petersham, Massachusetts, United States -... | ecosystem: Environmental > Terrestrial > Soil > Temperate forest >... | reverse complement strand
AACTCCCGGTCTTCCAAACACCCTCCTTAGGATTAGCCTTTTGAAAGTCCATTTTATTCCATTTGAAGTGAATGAAAGGGCTTTCATTAAAAAAGAAGCGACAAAGATAATAGTCGGCTTTTTTAGGTCAAAAGGGGAGTTAAATCATGGCGTTTCAGCCATATCTGTGGGACATGACTGAACAACCCTAAATCGATGGATGATTTAAAGGATGACTTATCTAAGAATCAGGAGTTTTCCGATGGTACGGCCTGCAGAGGTGGTTACGACGACGTAGTAGAGTCCGCTGGCCAAGGGAGTCCCCCATTTGTCCGTCAGGTTCACCTGTACGCTGACACCCGAGGGAACATTTTGGAAAGTCGTACTCTGCACCTTCCGGAAAGCGAGGGTAAATATCTCAACCTTTACATCCGAGCTTCCCGGATAGGGTGGCGGGAGAATATTGACCAGGGGACCCGGGGCAGGGTTCGGGTAAATGATCGGCCCTTGAGTTGCTCGGGGAGTGGTCGTGACTGTTCGAGTCGTTATAGCGGTAGCCGTATGGGTGAAAGACGCGGTCCCAGTAGGAGTATTCGTCGGGGAAGAGGTATTTGTGAAAGTAGGGGTATAGGTTGCGGGAAAGCTGGCTGACGCCGTTTTCGTCGGGCCGGAACTGAAGGTAGGAGTGTAAGTTGAAGTAAAGCTGTTGGTGGAAGTCGGAGTAAAGGAATCGGTGGCCGTTATGGTACTTGTCCGGGTAAACGTATTGGTTAGCGTGGGCGTAGCGGTGTTTGTTGCGGTAGGAGTATTGGAGAAAGTATTAGTGGAAGTTGCCGTTGACGAATAGGTCGAAGTTGAGGAGTTCGTAATAGTCGGTGTAGGGGTTGAAGTACCGGTCGCCGTGGAGGTTGAAGTTGGGCTCAAGGTTCCCGTCGAGCTATTGGTAAAGGTAGGAGTGGAAGTCGCCGTTGGCGTAGGGGTTCCGGTGAAGGTATTAGTTGAGGTGTTGGTAAAGGTTGATGTCCCTGTGGCTGTTCTTGTCGGAGTACTGGTGAAGGTGGATGTATTGGTCGATGTTCCTGTCGAGGTAGGTGTGTCCGTGGGGCTGGCGGTTCCGGTGAAAGTATTCGTTGGTGTGCCAGTATTGGTGGGCGTATTTGTGGATGTGTTTGTAAAAGTAGGTGTATTTGACCGAGTATTCGTAAACGTGGGAGTACCTGTAGAAGTGTTGGAACTCGTGGCTGTGTTGGTATAAGTCGCCGTATGCGTGGCGGTATTCGATAGCGTAACCGTCGATGTATTGGTGGAAGTGGCTGTTGGCGTTGATGTGTTGGTAAAGGTATTAGTGAATGTTGAAGTCAGCGTAAAGGTATTGGTCGGTGGGTTTGTCCTAGTGGGGCTGTTCGTGGAGGTGCTCGTCATCGTCGGAGTTGAGGTGGAGGTATTGGTGAAGGTTCGTGTATAGGTTGACGTATTAGTAGGTGTGGAACTGTTGGTATAGGTCGCTGTAGAAGAGGCTGTATTTGTAAAGGTGTTGGTGCTTGTTCGGGTGAACGTGCTGGTAAAAGTGGCCGTCGCGGTTGGGCTAGTGGTATTGGTAAAACTATTAGTTGCTGTGGCAGTGAATGAAGAAGTCGAGCTGGGGGTATTGGTGGCCGTCGGGGTATTCGTCTTAGTGGCGGTGTTGGTGGGGCTATTAGTCGATGTAAAAGTGCTTGTTCCGGTGGATGTAGGGCTGTTAGTTACGGTCGGCGTAAAGGTGTGGCTACTGGTTGCTGTCGGCGTCGGGCTCGAGGTATTGGTAAAGCTATTGGTCGATGTGGCTGTATTAGTGGAGGTTGAGCTACTTGTGGCCGTATCCGTAAAGGTAGAGGTGCGCGTATAAGTTGAGGTAGCGGTCAGAGTAGAAGTATTTGTTGGCGTATTCGAAAAGGTATTCGTGCCGGTAAAGCTGTTCGTCGGGGTACTGGTGGATGTCCTTGTCGGGCTATTGGTAAAAGTGGCCGTATTGGTCCGGGTGGGGGTTGGTGTTGAGCTATCTGTTGGGGTAGTGGTATTGGTGGAAGTATTAGTCTGGGTGGAGGTCGAAGTAGTCGTAAAAGTATTTGTATTCGTCGCTGTGGGTGTATCGGTTCTTGTCGCGGTGAAGGTCAAGGTATTGGTGGGCGTGTTTGTCCGGGTAGGGGTGTTGGTGGGCCCCGAGGAACTTGATCCCGGTATAACGAGCAGGACCATTTCGCTGGGCTGCAGGTTTACGGTAAAGTTAGAACCGGTGGCCTGGGCTACCCCGGCGATGGAAGCGACGGCGCCGGGCGCCGGGTTCGCCGTACCGTTGATTTGAAGCCCAGGGACTTCTTGCGGCGCGCCCGAAGAACTGCTTCCCTGGGGTAGCATCACCCAGGCTTGGCCTGAAGCCGCCGGCGTGAACCCTGAAACCGTGATATTAGCGGGGTTGGACGCGGTAGGACTGTTGTTCACCATAAAAAGGGTCAGGTTGCCCGAGGCATCCTTGGCCGCGTAAGCCCTGACCGTGGCGTTGCTGCTGGTGCAGGAAACCATGTTCTTGCCGAACTTGCCGGTCAGCATTGGGAATACGTAATAATCCGGATGGGGCGTGTCCGATGTCACGTCGATAAAGCCATAATCGGCCCCGTTAGAACTTGCGCCGTTCTTGGCCGCCCAAAGGTTCCCGCCGGCCCAGCCGTTTTTGGCCATTTCCAGGATCCATTGGGACACAAACATGGCGTTCACATACTGGATGGTTTGGATGCCAGGCCCCAAGCTGGAGTTGTACTCGGTCATGAAGTATTTCACTTGGCCGACATAAGAGCTGCCCAGGTTCGTGGAGACAATGTTGTTCAGGCTTGTGGTTTGGGTCGCCACCATGTTGATGTCGTTCAAGATATTAGCGTCTGTTCCATTGCCCGTGCTCGTACCAGGATCGGGGTAATTGTGGATAATGAGGAAATCGGGTACAACGCCGGTGGCTTTCGCGGCGGTCAACATGGTCGGCATCCAGTTGTTGTAATCCGTCGGAAGGGGCGATGACACCGCGCCGATCAGGATCGTCGGGTCCACGGCCTTCATGGCCTTGTAATAGTCCGCGAAATACTGGCCATAGGTAGTGCCGGTATAGGCTCCGCCCTGTTCCCAACTGCCGTAATTTTCATTGCCGATTTCCCAATACTTCGCCCGGGCCGAGCCTGTGTTGGTCATGTTCCAAGTGACCCATGCGGTCGCAAGGCTGACAGCCTGGGCGTGGGTGAACTGGGTATAGGTTTGGGTTCCGGAACCGCCACTGCACCAGTAAGCGCTGAAGTTCACGGTGGCCTGCATGGTTCCGCCGAATTTTTGCAGGAAGGAAATGAACTGAGGGGTTGTGGCGGCCCAAGTGCCTAGGCAGGCGATATTATTCCAATCCATGATGTTCGCGTAGTTTCCGCCGGGCCAACGGATGTTGCGGCTGCCGGAAACCTGCATGGCGGTGACATAGTTTGCGTCCGTGCCATTGTTGGAACCGGTGTAGCAGGACATATTAGTGCCGAAAATTTCGTTAGGGATCGTGACTAGACCTGTGTTGGCGGTCACGGTGACATTGGTTTGGGCAAAGGCGGATGGAACGGATACCGTTATAAGTAGCGCACACAAGAATATGGATTGTTTAAGAACTTTCATGTTCACCATGTTTCTCTAGAAACGTTTTTAAACCGGTTCAATAAATAGTCATATTTATTGAATCAATGGCACTCTGATTGTCTGGCAGTTCCTTTTGAAAGCGCTTCCCACTGAATTGCCAATTCGGCCTTTGTAAAAATATACTGCCGGGAGTACCGTTCAGCAAGAAAAGGGGCCTGAAATACTAAATAAACTGCTGAAACTTCCTTGAAACATTTTTTGTTATTTTCAAAAAAATAAGCCGGGGAGTTTGATTTCTCGTTTAAGCATATCCTTTAATTTTGTCAGGACTTTGAAAGGTTCAAACTATTACAAAAAACTCTATCGTTGAATAAGTAACTTCCCAATCGTCCTGCCTTTTGAAGTCGTCACGACTAGGTAATAGATTCCGTTGCCCAGGGTTGTTCCCCATCGGTCGATTAAGGCGATTGTCACCGCCGTCCCTGACGGAATATTCGTGAAGGTTTCGTCCTGAACTTTCCGGAAGGCCGCCGTGAAAATTTCAATCCTCAAGTTTGAAATTCCTCCGTAAGCGGGCGGAAGAACATTGACTATCGGACCCGGAGCAGGGTTGGGGTAAACCACCACCTTTGAGTTGCCGGCCGATGTAGTTGTCGCCGTGGTCGTTAAGGTCGGGCTATTGGTTCGGGTAGCCGTCGGAGTCGTCGTGGAAGTTGCCGTGGAGGTTGAAGTTGAGGAATAAGTCGCCGTGTGAGTCGGCGTGAAAGTCGAGGTCCCCGGCGATGTTGGCGTCGGGCTATTGCTGAAAGTTGGCGTGGGGCTGAGTGTCCCAGTGGCGGTAGTAGTGGGAGTTCCCGTGTTTGTGAATGTCAAAGTAAAGCTGTTGGTATGGGTCGCGGTAAATGTATTAGTATTTGTCGGTGTGGCGATAGAGGTACTGGTAGGGCTATTGGTCCGGGTTGAAGTAGCTGTCATCGAATCCGTAGAGGTAGGGGTGAAAGTGTTGCTGGGAGTATTGGTGCTTGTGGGGGTCCCTGTCGAAGTTGGGGTGGCCGTGAAACTAGGCGTTCCCGTATGGGTGAAGGTGGGAGTCCCGGTAGGGGTCGGAGTTGAAGTAAAGCTGCTCGTTGCGGTACTCGAAGAAGTATTTGACGACGTGGCCGACATCGTATTGGTGGGTGATGCTGTCCCGGTAAAGCTATTAGTCGGGGTCGAGGAAAGGGTAGCGGTAGGTGACGCCGTCGGTGTCACGCTATTGGTCGGGGTATAGGTTTGTGTCGAAGTAAGCGTAAAGGCATTAGTGAAGGTGTTTGTTACCGTAAAGGTTCTTGTTGGAGTATTCGTAAAGCTATTGGTTGAAGTTGAAGTAAAAGAAGCCGTGTTGGCGGGGGTAAAGCTGTGGGTATTGGTTTGAGTGGTGGTAAAGGTCATCGTATTCGTTGAAGTGGAGCTATTGGTAGGAGTGAGGGTGTTAGTGGCAGTAAAGGTAGGTGATCGAGTCGCGCTAGCCGTATTCGTAAAGCTGGAAGTGTTGCTCGGAGTTGCTGTCGGCGTATTCGTGCAGGTCAACGTACTGGTAAAGGTGGTGGTATTAGTGGAGGTGTTAGTACGACTTGGAGTGGCCGTGAACGTAGCAGTGGACGTAAATATCCGGGTCGGCGTTGGCGTTCCTGTGCCTCCCTGGGTGAATTGGAATTGCAATAACGGACAAGTGCCAGTGCCATTATATTTCACGAAAACATCATGAACACCAGTGGTTCCCGTAAAAGACGCTGGCAAAGGAATGGTGATCGTGGTCGGCCCACCCACGTTCACCATCGTGGTAACGGCCGTGCTTCCATTGAGGCTACCCAAGGTGAATACCAAGGGCCCGGTGCAGCTCCCCGTAAAAATGACTGAAAGCGTGTTGTAGCCCCCGGTTTTAAAGTCCAAGTTCTCGTACTGGGCGTCGCCGCCGGGCGCGAGCACTGCCGAATTGTTCGAGGCCTGATAGGTGAGTGAGCAATCGTGGTCATCACTCCCCGCCGCCGTCACGTCCCCCGCCAAGCGGATCAGGTCCATCCGGTCCAGGGCCACGGACCCCGTCCCAGGCTGAAAGGTCAAAACGTTGTAGCCTTCCACGAGCGCCACATTCACCGTGACGGCCTGGGTCGCCGAAAACTGGAGTGTTCCCCCGGTCGCGGGGTAGGCGACCGGGACAAAAGCACTGCCGTTGACCCCCAGCATTTGGGTGGCGGCCGTCCCCGTGTTGGCGTAGCGGATGGCGGCCTCATAATTCCCCGCCGCAAGGGCGTTGATATAAAAAATGACCTGGCTGCCGGCGGCGGTGATATTGGTCACGTAATCGCCGTTGGAGGCCGACGCCGTCTGGGAAACCGCCACGTTGGCGAGGTGGGCGTGCTCGGCTTCGAAGGCCTCGTGCCGTCCCAGGTAAGGTTGGGTGATTTGGCACCAGCCATTGTTGTCGAAAACGATCTCCCTCACCTGCAGATAGGGGTTCCCGCTATGGTTGGCGTCGTAATAATGGTGGGCGAAATAACTGCGCCGGCCATCCTGGAAAGCTTCCCCTCCGCCCGGGCCGATGTATTGGGCGTAGGAGGATAAAAGCTCGGTGCCGCCGCTGCTCATCAGGGCCGTTCCCGCCTCGTCGGCGTAAGGGCCTGTAATGGCGCTGGCCCGGCCCATGCGCGTGTTGTAAGTACTGTTGACACCCTGACAGCAGGTATCCCATGAAGTGAAAAGATAATAATAACCGCCATGCTGCATCAGGGATCCTCCTTCGATGGCACCACCCCCCCCGGGAGGCGAGGGAATACATAGTCTTGTTGTTGGCCAATTGTTTTCCGGTCGCGGGATCGATGGCGATCATCTTGATACCCGACCAAAAGGACCCAAAAGCCAGCCAGACATTGCCGGTCGGGTCGACAAACATATCGGGATCAATACAGTTGTAGTTGTTAGCCGAACCGCTTTGGATGACCAGGCCCTGGTCCGTCCATTTGTAATTGGCCGCCGCCGGATCCAGTGTGGGGTTGGTGGCCACACCGATGACCGAATTGTTCGTCCCGAAGGAGGAACAGGCGTAATAAACCCAATAGAGTCCGTTGTTGTAGCGGATGCAGGGCGCCCAGATGTCGGCGATGGTGGTTCCCAGGGCCGTGTTGACCCAGGCCGGAACACCCGGAACCACATTTCCGATCACCTTCCAATTGACCTCATCGGTGGACTGCCGGATTTGAAGGAGGTTGTTGGTCGTCAACAGGCTGTAGACGCAACGGTCGTCCTTGATGAGTGTGGGGTCGTGGGCGCCCGTGAGCACCTGGCTCCTCGTGGCTGCGGGATAAAACAGGATCACCGTTAAAAATGAGATTTTAAGGAGATTTTTCAAAATCCGGCCTTAACGAAGAATCATCAATTTGCCAATGGCCCTGCCCCGCGAAGTCGTGACAACGATGTAGTAAACCCCGTTGGCCAAAGGGCTTCCCATACGGTCGGTTAAGGCGATTGTCACCGCCGTCCCTGACGGAATATTTGTAAAAACCTCGTCCTGAACTTTCCGAAAAGCCGCCGTGAAAATTTCAATTCTCACGTTTGAAATTCCCCCGTAAGCGGGCGGAAGGATATTGACCGTCCCTCCCGGGGCCGGGTTGGGATAAATCACAACCACCGTATTTCCAGAGGACGTGGAAGTGGTTGTGGCCGAAGCGGTCCTGGTATGGGTAGGAGTGGGGGTGTTAGTGGGCGTGCTGGAGAATGTTGAAGTTTCAGTAACCATGGAAGTCGCCATCGGGGTAAAACTCCGGGTACTGGTGGATGAGAAGGTCGGCGTTACGGTAAAGGTACTGGTCGAAGCAAAAGTAAAGGATGGCGTTATGGTCTTGGTGAATGTCGATGTCGGCGGCACCATTGTATTCGTGGATGTCGAAGTAGGAGGTATAGCGGTATGGGTGAAAGTCAAAGTGGGCGGCACAGGGGTGTTTGTGAATGTTGGCGGGACGGGGGTTTGAGTTGAAGTGTTGGTGGGAGGAACCGGGCTATTGGTATTCGTCGCCGTGGGCGGCACAGGACTATTCGTGCTAGTAAAGCTGGGCATCGCGGTGTCGGTGAAGGTTGAGGTGGGTGGCATGGGAGTATTGGTGGGCATCGGGGTGTTCGTAGTAGTCGGTGGCAGGGGGGTGTGCGTAACCGTCAATGTGTTGGTATTCGTGGCCGTGGGAGGCGCCAAGGTCGGGCTGAGGGTTGTGGTCGATGTCGGTGGAACAGGACTATTGGTGGAAGTGGGTGTGGAACTGGGTGGAACAGGCGTCTTGGTGTTTGTAGGCGGAACGGGTGTATTCGTGGCCGTTGGAGGCACGGGGGAATTCGTCTTCGTCGGTGAGGGAGTAAAGGTCGAAGTGGGGGGTACGGGTGTATTAGTCAAAGTATTCGTGGACGGAACCGGTGTCGAAGTCGATGTAGAGGATGGCGTTGTAGTCGGCGGCACAGGTGTATTAGTGGCGGACGGGGTCGCCGTCGGGCTAAGGGTCGAAGTAAAAGAGGCCGTGAAGGTGAAAGTAGGCGGTATGGATGTATTGGTTCTAGTGGAAGTAAATGTCGAAGTCGGCGGAACAGGGGTGCTGGTAGCGCTAGGCGTAACCGTGTTCGTGAAGGTTGACGTCGGCGGTACGGGTGTGTTGGTTCGGGTGGAAGTGAATGTCGAGGTCGCGGGAACCGGCGTATTGGTCTTGGTAAGAGTGGCTGTATCGGTTCTGGTTGCAGTGGCCGTAAAAGTGGGTGTGGAGGTAAAAGTACGGGTTGGGGTTAGCGTAAAGCTGCGGGTTGGAGTATTCGTCGCGGGTACAGGCGTAAAGGTGTGGGTCGAAGTGACTGCAGGCGTGACAGTCCCTGTTGGCGTGCCCAGGCAAGCCGACAAACCGTTGATAACCGTAAAGGGATTCCAGTTGTCCACCACGGGCGGGTTGGCGTTGGTCATCGAGAGTACGTTTAAGGGCGTATAGAGGGTAGCCTGTGCCGCTGTTAACTGGCTGGACCAGGAAACACGATTGACGGCATTCGTACTAGTGTCCTGGTACTCGGAAAACCTCGCCGTCGAATCATTAGCCGTATTGTTCCAATCGTCCCAACCGGCTGGATTAATGACCGAACCCAAATTGCAATTCAAATAAGCTACCGCGGCGTAGGGCCTCCAAGGGCGTCCCAAATCCGTCTTAATACTGGTGGTTTGGGCCGTGACGTTGCAACTCAAGAAAACATAACCGTAGGGCATGTAATTGTTGGTCGACGCAGCCGTCAAGGCCGTACCGCCATAGGTGTGGAGTTGGCAGCTTTGAAACACCGCGGTGGAAGAGCCGAAAATAAAATCGGTGGTTCCTTCGATATAACAATTTTGAAAATATTGCCGGCAGTTGTTGCCGTAAATGGTGTCCTGGCGTCCTAAAAAATCGCAGTTGTTGAAAACGGCCTTATCCCCGCCAATGTTAATGGCCAAGGCCTGGCCCACGGGCCCCGCGCTATTTTGAAAGCTAATGTTGGTCGCGTAAAACCCGGCCGCGTTCAGAAAAAAGCTGGCGGAATTTCCCGTTCCAAAAGTAATGCCGGAAGTCGGATCAACTTTTCCGTTGTAATTGTTATAGCTAAGAATTGTTCCCGTCAGGCTTTGGCCAATCACTGTGACGTTGATCTTGTTGCTGGCAAGCGTGAGGGGGGCCTGCTGATAGGTTCCGTTCTTGATATAGATGACAGTCCGGTTTGCGCTGTTGCTGGGAACAGCGTTGAAGGCGGACTGGACATCCGTGTAGTTCCCCGACCCGTCCTGGGCGACGACAATGTTATAGCAGGACTGGGCCAGTCCCCGATCGGGGGCTAAATAAAGCGCCGGAATAAACATAACCGTCGCTCCAAAAAAAATTGATGAAAAAAGCGCTTTCAGAAGTTTCAAGAATTTTTCCTTTGCGAAAATCTTGCGGGTGATCAATAACCAACCGCAAGATTCACAATTCCACAATGCCAGTGGATGTTCTTATTGCATAATGAGGATTTTGGCGATGGTGGAACTTTTCTGACCCTGGGAATCCACTGAAACTCGCAGGATATAGAGGCCGTTGGCCAAACCTGCTCCCTTCAAATCCTTTTCGTCCCAATAAATTTCATGCTCGCCCGTCGTTCCATAGGCCCCGCCTGTCAGGGTTTGGGTCCAAATTAACCGCCAATTCATTGTGTAAATACTTAGAGTAATCTTGGCCCCAGGGTCTGAAACGAGGGAATGCTGGTCGTCTAAAAGCGACGCGCCGGCACTGGTCCCGCTTCCACCCAGGTTGAAGGAAAGGGTGGTTCCATTGCCCGTGGAGGGGTTCGGGAAAGCTACTGCGCTGGCCGCCTTCAAGGCGGCGCTACCTGCCGATACCGGTTCCTGTCCCCAAACCAATGTCTCTCCTAGATAACCCGTGACATGGCTTGCGTTGGCAAAGCTGGTATTGGGCGAGAAGCTCCAATCGTTCCCTTGCGCCATATTGCTCCAGTCGCTCTTGTTGAACCGGCTTTGGACTTGGATAGATTGGCCCGGCTGTAAGACCATGTTCCCCGTAAACGTGTAGAGAACGTAGTCCGTCTGGCCTCCCAAGGAAGTCGAGTGGACCGATACTTGGATATTCCTCGTGACGTTGGTTCCCAAAGGCATTAATCCCGCCCAATCGACCCAAGCCTGGAGGGTCTGGTTCGTGCAATCGCAGTTAAACCAGTATTTCACCTGCACGTTGTTCAGGCTCAAGGGCCCCGTTCCCGTGTTGACTACCTGTATCTGAGGGTGGGGGCTGTTGGTCGTTCCGCTGGTCACCCCGCTTAACAACTGCACCTCAAAGCTGGAAGAAGCCGAAACCGCCGTGGGCGTGGCGGTGGGAGGCAGTGGGGTAGGTGTCCGAGTCGGCGTGGAACTGGGCGGAACCGGAGTAAACGTCGACGTAGCCGTTTTTGTCGGCGTGAACGTCGGCGTGTTGGTGGGCGGCACAGGGGTATGGGTGAAAGTAGCCGTCGGCGGGACCGGCGTGTTGGTGAAGGTTGAGGTGGGCGGTACCGGCGTAGGAGTAAAGGTCAGTGTGGGAGGCGCCGCCGTAAGCGTGGGTGATGGGGTCGCGCTATCCGTCGGAGTGGCAGTGGGCGGAATGGGCGTAAGGGTGTTGGTAGGTGGAACGGGGGTGGGAGTAGAAGTCGGAGGCGCTGGGGTGTTGGTGGAGGTAGGAGGCGCGGGGCTGTTGGTATTGGTTGCCGTGGGCGGCACCGAAGTCGGGCTAAAGGTAGCGGTCAGTGTGGGTGGAATGGGGCTATTAGTGAAGGTTGGCGTCGAGCTCGGTGGTAAGGGTGTGTTGGTATTGGTCGGTGGTGCCGGCGTATTGGTATTTGTTGGAGGCGGGGGTGTAGGGGTGTTGGAAGGCGGTACCGGCGTGAAAGTTGAGGTAAAGGATGGAGTTGCCGTCCTGGTAAAGGTTGACGTGGGCGGCACGGGTGTATTCGTGAACGTCGATGAATTTGTAGGCGTATTAGTAGGTGGCACGAGTGTGAAAGTTGGAGTAAAGGACGGTGTCGCCGTTCTCGTGAATGTTGAAGTTGGCGGTAAAGCAGTATTGGTGGATGTGGCCGTGGGTGTGGAAGTCCGCGTAAAGGTAGAAGTAGGGGGTATGGCCGTGTTGGTGTTTGTGAATGTGGATGTCGGCGTCCTAGTAAAGGTGGATGTCGCGGGCACGGGAGTGGAAGTGAATGTGCGCGTGGGGGTATTAGTGGGGTTTCCGGGTGTGGGAGTCGGGCCACAGGACGGGAACGTGATGGTGGCGTCGAAAGCGCCTATGTCCGTGGGTGGCGCTTGGCCGTCGACGCGGACATTGCACAGGACTGTGACGCCCCGCGCGTGGTGGAACTCGAAATTGACTCCGCTGGGGCCTGTTACGGTGACCGCGTCCAACAATACGTTGGAGACGGGCGCTTCCGGCACGGCCCACATGATGCCCGGGCTCTTGGCCCCGCTGGCCGTGGAGGCCGTGATGTTCCTCAGGGTGATGTTGCTCCAGAAAGGCGTGGTGCTGGTGACGGCGGCGGGGGTGTCCGACGTGGGCGGCAAGGACGAGGGGTTGGGATACCAGCTAGTCAGGAAAAAGGGATAAAGCAGGATGTTCGTCATCGTGATGTTGGAATAGGTGAGGTTGTTGATCACTCCCCCCCGGTCCCGGCCAGTTTTCCAGCGGATACCGTACTGGGTCCCGTTGAAGGTGCAGCTGTCCACCAGCACATTATTGACCCCCGCCTGGGTGAAGCCGCCGATCGACAACCCGTGTCCGGTTCCGAAGTTGCAGTTACGGATCGTAACACCCGACGTGAGGTTCGAGGAGCCCCCCAATTGGATGAGATCGTCGCCGTCGCTGATAAAACAATTTTCGATCAACACATTGGTTCCCCGAAGATCGATCCCGTCGGTGTTGGGCGAGGGCCAAGGAGCGGTAATGCTTACACCGTCCGCGAGTATGTTATTGCCGTTGCCGAGAAATTGGACGTGGAACTTGGGCGAATTCATGACCGTGATGCCCGTGACCGTCACCCCATTGCAATTATTGAGAATAATCATGGCCGGCGGCCGGTTATCCGAGCCTCCGGAATTGAAGGCCGCCCACCAGGCGGCGCCCTGTCCGTCCATGGTCCCCGAGCCATTGATGGTGATATTGGACAGGCTGCTGCCGGAAACGAAACTCGTGTTCTGCGGAAAAGTTCCCATGGCGGTCATGCGCAAAATCGCCCCGGAGGCCAGCTGAAGGGTCATATTGCTTTTCAAGTTAAGAGGGCCGCTGAGGAATGTTCCTGAGGGGACCAAAACCGTCCCGCCGCTGCCGACCGCGTTGATGGCGGCCTGGATAGCGGACGCGTTGTCCGCGCTGCCCGTAGAGGCGTTAAAAGGCGAGGAGGTTATATTGAGGACTTGGGCCCCGGCGATTGAACCGGTTACATAAAGAAGGACAAAAAAAGCGAACCGGCAAATCGAACGAAAACTTAATTTAAATTTTCCCATCCCAAGTATTTTTTCAATTTTCATCTCTCACCTCACTGTAAGATTAAAATTTTGCCGCTGGTTGAGCTTTTCTGGCCTTGGGATTCCACTGACACCCGCAGGATATAGAGGCCGTTGGCTAATCCCGCGTTTTTGATGTCCCGCTCGTTCCAATAAAGTTCGTGTTCTCCCGTCGTTCCATAGGCTCCTCCCGTCAGGGTTTGGGTCCAAATCAGCCGCCAGGTCGTGGTGTAAATGCTTAAGGTAATTTTGGCGTTGGGATCCAATAGCAATGGATGGTTAGCATCCAACGCCGCCGCCGGCCCCGTGGCCGTTCCATTCAAGACAAAGGAAAGGGTGGTTCCATTTCCTTGTGAGGGATTCGGGAAAGCCACCGCGCTGTAAACCTTCAACGCCGCCGGGGCCGCCACCGGCTCCTGGCCCCAAACCAGGCTTCCGTTCAGGTATCCCGTTACTTGGGTCCAGTTCGTAAAACTGGTATAGGGTGCGAAGCTCCAGTCGTTGCCCTGGGTCATGTTGCTCCAGTCGTTCTTGTTGAACCGGCTTTGGATTTGGATGGATTGTCCAGGCTGCAACACCATGTTTCCCGTGAAGGTGTAAAGAATGTAGTTGGTCTGGCCACCTCGTGTGGTCGACTGGACCGACACCTGTATGTCACTGGTAACTGTACTCCCCGAGGGCATCAAACCCGCCCAGTCCACCCAAGCCTGGACCGTCTGGGTAGTGCAATCGCAATTAAACCAGTATTTCACCTGCACATTATTCAGGCTCAAGGGCCCCGTACCCGTGTTCACTACCTGGATCTGTGGGTGGGGGCTGTTAGTGGTAGCGCTCGTTACTCCGCTCAATAACTGCACCACAAAGTTCGAGGAAGTGGGTGCCACCGTAGGCGTGGAGGTGGGAGGCATGGGGGTGGGGGTCCGGGTGGAGGTCGGAGTATTGCTGGAAGTCGGAGTGGAAGTGGGCGGCACCGGCGTGTGAGTGAATGTGGCCGTAGGCGGAACCGCGGTGAAGGTAGCCGTTGGAGGCACGGGTGTGTTGGTAAAGGTACTGGTAGGTGGCACCGGGGTGGAAGTCGAGGTAGGGGACGGCGTCATAGTTCGGGTGTTGGTCGGGGTGGGCGGCACTGCGGTATTCGTCGATGTGGAAGTAGGCAGCACGGGGGTATTAGTTGAGGTTGAAGTATTCGTTGGTGGAACCGGCGTAACCGTGTTGGTTGAGGTAGGTGGTATGG
>Ga0206987_1143_pt2 | contig 13910 bp, 16 predicted proteins | sample Alteio_BWMinCont_11_FD_153281 | JGI IMG/M metagenome (GOLD analysis project Ga0206987, IMG submission 153281) | Enriched cells from forest soil in Barre Woods Harvard Forest LTER site, Petersham, Massachusetts, United States -... | ecosystem: Environmental > Terrestrial > Soil > Temperate forest >... | reverse complement strand
TCACCTTCCGGCCGCTGGAATCCGCCATGGCGAAGCGACGCCAGTTGCGCCGTGCGCTGTCCAGGAAGAGCTCCGGCAGCGGCCGCTGGTCCCCCGTGCGGCGTGCGAAGGCCTCCGCGCCCAGTTCCATCACCGCCTGCCGGACCCGGAAAGCATCCGAATCGCCGGGGAGCGGCGCGCCAAAACTCACCGTAACGCGATAGGGTATGCGGCGGGGCCACTTGAAAAAGAATCGTCCCCGCTCGAAGCTGAAGATGCTGCCCCACACCCGGTCGAGATGAACGGGGACGATGGGAACAGTCAGGCCGCGGGTAATACGCTCAAAGCCTTTCCGGAACCGCAGTAGGTTGCCCGTCCGCGTGATGGCGCCTTCCGCGAAAATGCAAACCAGGTCGCCGTCGCGCAGGCGATCCTGCGCTCCGTGCAGAGACTCCACCAGCTCGCGCGGCTTGTCCGCTTCCGATATCGGGATCGCGCCCATAAGCTTGACCAGCCAGTGGATTCCCGGCGTCTCGTAAAAGTGCCGGTACATCAGAAACCGAATGAAGCGCGACGTGCAGGCGCCGATCAGGAATGGATCGGCAAAGGAGGTGTGATTGCACACCAGCAGCGCGGCACCACGTCGTGGCAGGTTTTCCGCACCGCGAACTTCAATGCGATAGAACGTGTGCGTGAGCAGGAAGAAGCACAGGCGGATCATGAAATCCGGAAGCACGGTGAGGATGTGCCACGTGGCGCCGAATGAAATTACCGCCATGACCAGCAGAACCTGATTGGCTTGCATCCGGAAGAGGCCGGTCAGCACCCAAAACATTCCGGCGCCCAGAAACACGCCGGTAAAGGTCAGGACGTTGGACGTGGCAATGATGCGGCCCTTGGAATGCTCCCCTGCATTAGCCTGCAAGTACGATTGCAGCGGGATTATAAAGATCCCGCCTGAGAAACCCAGCAGGAAATGGCCAATGAAAACCTGAGGAATGGAGTGATGAGCAAGAAACAGAAAGATCCCGAACACGCCTAGACCCACCGAGCCAATGGGAACCAGGCCCAATTCCACGCGGTCGCCGGAAAGCTTGCCCGCCACAAACGCGCCCAATCCAATGCCAATTGAAACCGATGCCGTAAGGTAGCTGATGCCAGTGTTGCTCAAATGCAGCAGGTCGCGGCCGTAACCGATTACGTTCTGCAGATAGACCGCGCCCAGAAACCAGAAAAAGGCGATCGCCAGTACGGTTCGGTAGAGGGCGCGCGAACTGCGGATTTCCGCAAAGTCATGGCGGAACTCACGGAAAGCATTCCAACGGAATTGTTCTGCGGCGGCGATGGCGGGAACGCGACTGATTCCTGTAGCCACCAACAAACCCAACAATGCCGTGCCCACCAGCATGGCCACGGGAATATAAGGCTTCGACAGGAAGGCGTCCAGCAGCAACCCCGCCGCCACCGGTCCCGATACAATCATGGTGTAAACGGTGAGCTGCATGAGCCCGTTGGCGCGTGAAAGGGCCTCATCCGGAAAAATCTGGGGCAGAATTCCTTCCTTGGCAGGGTCGAGGAAGCAGGCGTGGATGCCCAGCAGGAACAGCACGGCCAGCATGGCCGTGACGTGCCCAATATACATGGCAAAGGTGGCAACCACCAGCAGCGTGGCTTCAACCACCTTCATGAAAATGATCACGCGGCGCTTGGAGAAATGGTCCGCCACCTGGCCGGCATAGGAGGAGAAGATGATGTAGGGCAGCACGTAGAGCGCGGTTCCAAGGGAGATGTAAAGATTACGGGCAGCGAGCGAAGAGATGCTGGCGGTAACGAACAGCACCAGAAGCTGTTTAAAGGTGTTGTCATCAAACACCGCCAGAGCCTGCGCCGCGAGCAGGAAGACAAATCCCCGATTTTTCAGAACCTCGGAATAGCCCCGCGAGTTCGCCATAGGATTCTCCTCCGGTCTACTTGCGCTCTGGTCCGCACTCAACTTTTGAGTCACGGTCATCGGCTCGCGTCGAATACGAAAGACACGGGAAGGCCAGGAAGGTTTGTCATTCGCCCGCGCCCATTCTAGAGCAATTGGCGACGCGACAAAAGGCTGTTTCTCTTCGCCGCTCACATCGGCCTCCCCAGCGAACGCGCCAATTCGGCAAACGTTCGCAACCATTCGTCCGAAGCCACAAACAGAACGGCTCCTCCTAAGAACACCGGAAGCACAATCACCAGCCCTAGAATCATTTCGGTTGCCATGTAATTCACCCTCGCGATGGAGAATATGCGAAAGGGTGTACCGGCCGCGATACGGGGGGTTACAGTTTGTGAAGTGTCACAGTGGGCGGAGAAGGTGTCAGGTGCCAGGTATCAGGTGTCAGAGGTCCCCGGTTAAGGCTTGTGGAACTGGACCTTGGTCTGTGCGGGCAACTTGGAACGGATCAGGGCGTCAACCTGGTTCAGTACTCTTGGATCGCATTCAATGGCGATGTGCGAACGCTCAAACAAATAGGCGTACCAACGGTTTCCCGGGCAGGACACGGGATGAGAGCTGTAGTCAAAGCAGTAGTTTCCGATAATCTTCGTGCGGCTAGGGTCCGCGGCGCGAATTTTTGGGCAGCCATGGACGATGCCGTTGAGCTGATAATAATTGACGGCTTCGGCCACATTGGAAGGGATCAGTGAATCATCCTCGCCGATTTTCGCCACACTATCGACCTGGATGGTGAGCAGCACCGGGATTCCGTCGCTTTGGAGGACTTTCGCCAAGGCGACGGTCTCCGACCCGCCCCAACTATGCCCGTAAATAATGATCTCGGCCTCTTGCTTTTCTTCTTCGGATAGTTTGCCGTCGTGATTAGTATCCAGAAGGCGCACGATTTCCTTGTGGGCATCCTCACTGCGACGATTTTCGAAAACCCTGACGTACACGCCGGAGCGGTAATCCCGGCGGAGTCCGGCTGCAAGTTGAACGCCTCCGTGGGCGACGTTGTCGTGACGGATGAATCCTCCGACAAAACCAATAACCATGATGGGCGGAATTGAAGAAGTCACGGGTGTGGGATCGAGCCCGGCGCCTCCGGTCGAGTTGCAGGCGGCAAGCATCGAGATGAATAAGCAAAGAATTGTTAGTCGCATAAATGGCTTCACCTCGTGGATCGCCGGAAAAATACGGGATTCGTCACACTGTGAGATTAAGCGGAGGAAGAGAGGCGCCGCGCCTGCCATTGTTACAGTTTGTGAAGTGTCACAGTGCAGCGGGGGTGTCAGGTTTCAGATGTCAAGTTCAAGGGAAAACCCGATCCTCACGCGTTTTATCTGACGACTGAAGTCCAGCCGTCGTATATTACGAAGGGCATGGAGATTGAACTCCCGCTCCGGAACCACTATGGACATTCGCATCAGCAAAGAGAGTGAAATCCCACTGCGCCAGCAGCTGGCGGAACAAATTGTATTTCACATTGCCACCGGCAACCTGAAGCCCGGGCAGGCGCTGCCCAGCGTGCGCGAGCTGGCGCGTCGGCTGAAGATTCATCACAACACGGTCAGCGAGGCTTACCAGGATTTGATACGACGCATGTGGCTGGTGGGAAAGCGGGGCAGCCGCGTCACGGTCCGCGCGACGGAGGAAGGTGTTCGATCACCAAGCGGAGCGGGGCTGGACGACCTCATCAACACGCTGATTCGCGTGGCGCGCGAGCAGGGGTTTTCGCTTCAATCGCTGCGCGATCGGGTGCGCGAGCGACTGCTGGCCGAACCTCCCGACCACATTCTCGTCGTCGAAGCCGACGCAGGATTGCGCCGCCTGCTGCGGGAAGAAATTCGCGCCGCCATCAACTGGCCGGTGGAAGTCTGCTCGCGGTTGGAGCTGGCAGCCAATCCCGGACTGTGGATTGGGGCGCTGGCCGTAGCCGCTCACTATGCGATACCCGATGTCAACCCGCTGCTGCCCAAGGATCGTCCCGCCATTCCTCTGGCCTTTGGCGCCGCGGATGAGCACGTGGAACTGATCCGCAAACGCCGCGAGCCCTCCGTGGTGGCAGTAGTCTCCGTCAGTGAGGGATTTTTGCAAACCGCACGCAGCGTGCTCTCCACCGCCGCCGGACGCCGCCACGTGCTGAGGGAGTTCCTGCTTCCCCTCTCCGGCCCCAAAGTTCTGTCAGCCGTGGATGTGGTCTTTGCCGATTCCATTGCGGTGCGCGAGATCAAGCATCGCGGCGTTGTTCTCTACCGACTCATTGCGCCGGATTCTCTCGCCTACCTTGCCAGCGCCCTGCGAAAACCTTAAACGAAATTCCAGTGGGAATGAATTGCCAAATTACATGCCAGCCTGCGCAGGTCGCGAGTTCTTTTCGTTCACGTCAACTCATCAGACTGTCGATAGGATTGATGGAGGCATCGAAGACTCGATGTACGAGCACGCAGGCAACTCGGCTTTTGAAATCGATAAACTGACGGGCTGGTTTAATTGGATGGGGCGGCACCCGGGCCTCGTGCTTCTGGGAGCTTTGGCCATGGCGATTGTGGCGGTGCAAGAATCGACAGAGGCCGAACCAACTGAGCACGCTTCGAGCGAAGAAGAAGTGCCGCTGTTTATTTGACCATCCGCCACCGGAAGATGGCAGCCCAGGAATCGCCGGGCAGGGCAAGGGCCGGCGCGCACACGGGCGGTTCGCGAACCGCCCCTACGACTCCTGCACTGCATTCTTGTGCTTCTTGGGCCGCTTGTTGTATTCCAGAATTTTCTTGCGCAGGCGCAGGGATTTGGGCGTGATCTCGACGAGTTCATCGTCGCTGATGAACTCAATGGCTTCTTCCAGCGTCAACGGACGGAATGGAACTAGACGGATAGCCTCGTCTGCGGTGGAGGCGCGCATGTTGGTCTGTTTCTTTTCCTTCACCACATTCACGTCCATATCGTCCCAGCGCGAGTTCTGGCCCACCACCATGCCTTCATAGACTTCCACACCCGGCTGCACAAACAGGTCGCCGCGCTCCTGAAGGTTCCACAGCGCGAAAGCGGTGGTTCTGCCGGCGCGGTCGGCCACCAGAGATCCCGTCAGGCGCGTCGGCAGGTCGCCCATCCAGTCCACGTAGCCCTCAAACAGGGTGTTCATGACGGCTGTACCCCGCGTGGCCTTCAGAATTTCTCCGCGCAACCCGATGAGTCCGCGGGAAGGGATGGTGAATTCCAGGCGCACGCGGTTATGGGTGGCATGTCCGGTCCCATGGCTCACAATCTTGGTGTTCACGCCCTTGCGCATGCCGATTTCCTGCATCAGCACTCCCACAAAGTCCTGGGGAAGGTCGATCACCAACTGCTCCAAAGGCTCCTGAATCTTGCCGTTCACGGTGCGCGTTACAATTTCAGGCTTGCCCACGGCCATTTCGTAACCCTCGCGCCGCATCATTTCGATCAGAATGGCCAACTGAAGTTCGCCGCGGCCCATCACCTTGAAGGAGTCGTGGCTGCCCATATCCTCGACACGAATCGAGACGTTGGTCAGCAGTTCCTTATCCAGGCGGTCGCGCAGATGTCGCGAGGTTACGTAGCTGCCTTCGCGCCCCGAGAACGGCGAAGTGTTAATGGTGAACACCATGGAGATGGTGGGTTCGTCAATCGGAATGTGCGGCAGCGGCGCGGGATTCTCCGCGCTGGTCACCGTCTCGCCAATCGTGATGCCTTCGACGCCGGCGATGGCTACAATGTCGCCCGCCTCGGCGACTTCCAGGTCAATGCGCTCAAGTCCCTCAAAACCGTAGAGCTTGGTAATGCGGGTCTTCTGGAAGCTCTTGTCCAGTTTGGCGATGGCCACTTCATCGCCGCGGTGCAGCGTGCCGGAAAATATTCGGCCCAGGGCCAAACGCCCGTGGTATTCACTGTAGTCGAGGTTGGCAACAAGAAGCTGAAGCACGGCGTCGCGCTCGCCCGAAGGGGCGGGAATATTGTGCAGAATGGCTTCAAAGAGAGGTTGCAGGTTTTCTGAAGTGCCATCCAGAGTCTCGCGCGCGATACCATTTTTGGAAATGGCGTAGAGAACGGGAAATTCAAGCTGCTCGTCGGTGGCGTCAAGATCGATGAACAGATCGTAGACTTCGTTCAACACTTCCTGCGGCCGCGCGTCACTGCGGTCGATCTTGTTGATCACCACGATGGGCGGCAGATTGGCTTCCAGCGCCTTGCGCAGCACGTAGCGAGTCTGCGGCAGAGGGCCTTCACTCGCGTCCACCAGCAACAGCACGCCGTCGACCAGCTTCAGGGCGCGCTCCACCTCACCGCCAAAATCGCTGTGGCCGGGCGTATCCACAATGTTGATGCGCGTTCCGTGGTAGGTGACGGCGGTGTTTTTGGCCAGGATGGTAATGCCGCGCTCGCGCTCGAGGTCGTTGGAATCCATGACGCGTTCCACCACGGCTTCGCCCTTGCGGAAAATGCCGCTCTGCCGAAGCATGGCGTCCACCAGGGTGGTCTTGCCGTGGTCCACGTGCGCGATAATGGCGATGTTGCGAATCGAGGAGTTCAAACTCCCAGCATAGCAGGAATCGGGTGAATGTGAGGAGACCGATTTGTCATCGGGGACTGTCGTTGGTGTATGGATTTCCATTAACTTCCTTTTTTTCAATAAGATCGTGGCATAGAGATGTTTAGAGATGTTTCCCGGCCCTCGCTCGCATCTAATCCATTTATTATCATAAACATCGTGGCAAAATGCGATAACATGCTTTTATTCAGTAACATCGTGGGATCTATTGGTTGAGCCGTCATTGTTTTCAATAACTTTCCGGCTTTGTTTGCCCAAAAACATTTCCCCCTCAATTATCCCTTTTGCCGTGAGACTAACTCATGAAAGTGCTGGCCTGTGTCCTGCTCGGCCTGGATGAGGATTTCGGCAACCTCGCCAAGGTGTTGGTTCCAAGCCATTTCCGGCGTCACCATGGACCGGGCCCAACGCTCCACTGCACCCGGGGGCGCATAGAGCAAAGTGACCAACAGACCCCGCCGGAGCCGCGAGTATTCCCCGGTCCGCAGAGCGTTCAAGCGGGTCTGGGCCTTGCCCCGCGCCGTGCGCGGGCCCGTGGATTTCCGGGCATTGCGGCGATTGGCTTCCAGCAGAGCGGGCGTCCGGGTGGGAGACTTACGCAGCGACATGGGTCCTCAGGCAACGAGCAACCATCTAGTATATATTTATAGCCTAAGCGTGTCAAGAGACGAATGGCTTTGATGGCTTGGCCAATAGCGGTTCAGCGTGGCCCCCCGCGGGGAAAATGGAGACTGCGGGCTACTGGCCCTTACGCTACTGGTTATCGGGGTAGAGGGGTCATCCGGATTCGTGTTTCCTCGATGACCGAAAAGTGTCCAGCCCAATCGTCTCGGCTTTCCAGAACAGCAATTGCCACTTCGGCCACGTGCGCTGCGGAAGGCGTTTCGATGCGGAATAAGACGATGCCGGCAGGCGACGATAGGCCGCGACGGAAGGCTAATTCACCGAAGTCTTTATCAAACGTGATCAAGATACGATGTTCGGAGGCGGCGCGCTTTACGACCTCGTCGTCAGGGCTGCCGGGTGAGTCTGTACGCGCCCAGAACACATCGTGTCCGCGCGCCCGCAGGGCTTCCACCGCTGCGCCGGGAAAGTTTTCGTTGGCAAGGATGCGCATTAAGGGATGGAGACCGGGTAGACCTTCTCCGCATGAAGGACAGCGCTCGCATACGACAGGCAGGCCAGAACGTCGTCCTGAGTCACACCCGGATAGTTCTTAAGTACGTCGGCGGCAGTCCAGCCTTGGGCAAGGAGGTCCACGATGAACTCCACCGCCAAGCGTGTTCCTTTGACGACGGGCTTCCCACAAAGTATCGCCGGGTCAATGATGATCCGCCCCTCCCAGTTCATGGATGCCAGCCTCCCTCTCTGCCCGGTATTTTAGCACTGTTTTGACCCGATCGGCGCCTGAGCTTGTGACCCCGACGGGGCCACGGCCAATCCGTCTTTTGCAATTGGCCGTGGATTCGTCACCAAAGGAAAAGCACACGGTCACGAGACCAGTGACCGTGGCTGCACCCTTCAACTCATGGGTTGGCGACTTATCTCTGGGGGCCGGGTCACACGCGCCATCCGTAAGCCGTGCGAACTCTACTCACGGGTGGTCAGCGGTTACAGATTCTTCCCCTACAATCCTGCGCGGGCAGCGGGCACTTTCACGGGTAGGGGCTGCCGGCCTACAAGATTCCCTGTATTGCATTTTGTTTCCATTCTTGCTATTTGGTCAGAATTTTCACTTCGTCAGAATATTCAAAGGAGGTCACTCAAAAATGTCTACTGCACGATCTGGTGTATCTCAGGAGTTGAGCACTGTCTACGTTCGCGAGATCTTCAAAAACCTGGAATCCGGAGATGGTAAAGAGTTCTTCGACCATGTCGCGGACAACGTGGACTGGATCGTCGAGGGAACGCATCCTCTTGCCGGTCACTATCACAGCAAGGCCGAGTTCCTCGCGCACACATTTGAGAAGCTGGCCAAGGTTCTACCGAAGGGCGCAGACTTGCATGTGGAACATGCGCTCGTCAGTGGTAACTGGGCGGTGGTCGAGTTGCATTCTGAGGCCACCGCTAAAAACGGGTTCAGGTTCGACAACCGGTACTGTTGGGTATGTCGATTTGTGAATGGCACGATCGTTGAGGTCCGAGCGTATCTCGACTCCACCCTCGTTGCTCGCCTCTTCGAGGAGAATCCGATTTAGCAGGAATAAAGCTTCTGCGGCAAACTCCGAACAAGGCTCGCACAACCCGCTGCGGTTCCATTGCCAGGCGGTAAGCAGGTTGAGTCGCGTCGTACTGAACGGAGCCAGAGAACTGCCCCGTGCTGAACACTATTTTAGGCGCGCTCCTTCCGATGGTGGTCACGTTCCTGCTGGGCTTCGTGGCGGCACGGCGACACGATTTTGGGACGAAGGAAGCCTCGATCCTGAATCGGATGGTGCTGCTCTACGCCGTGCCGCTGGCGCTTTTCGCTGGAACCGTTACGACGTCGCGCCGGGAACTGAGTCAGGACGTCCCGCTGGCCATCGCGTTGTGTGTTGTCATCATCGGCTTGTACGCCTTAGTTTTCCTGTTGTTCCGTGTCGCTTTCCGGATGCAAACGAGCGTCAGTGCGTTGGCGGCGCTGACGGCTTCCGCGCCGGCAGTGCCTTTCGTAGGTCCAGCCGTCCTCGGCGATCTGCTCGGACGGAGCAGCGCCATACTGATCGCCATAGCCGGTCTGGTGATCAACCTCACAGTCGTGCCAGTAACCATTCTCTTTCTCGCATTGGACACGACCGGGGGAGACTCGCAGAGAAAGAACTTAGCCTCGCAGGACGCGAAGCATTCGGCGTCGCCTCCCGCGTCGCACCTCTCGATTCTCGCGGCCAAAATCGCGGAAACGGTCAAAGAACCAATCGTTTGGGCACCCGTTCTCGCGTTCGTGGCCGTGCTATGTGGCTTGCACGTTCCTCATCTCATCGTGCACTCGCTTTCCATGTTGGGATATGCATCCGGGGGCGTCGCCCTGTTCGCCTCGGGAATCGTGCTTGCATCCTACAGAATCGCAGTCAACTGGCGCGTCTTGTTTTTCGCATTTCTGAAAAACATCGCGCAGCCCGCGTTGGTCCTCGGTGGTTTGCGATGGCTCGGCTATGGCAATCCCATCGTCAGTGAGGCGGTGCTGACGACGGCCATACCAGCCATGCCGATTGTGGCCATGCTTGCTCTTCAGTACCGCGTCCGAGAGGCGGAGGCTGCTTCCGCGGTGTTTCTGAGCGTGGTCTGCTCGGTGGTCACGATGGCGGTATTCATCGCACTGACTCGCTAGACCCGTGAACTCAATCCATAGAAATGGAGGATTAAGACTATGACTCAAATCGAAGCTCTCGCAAAGTATGCCGCCCGCGCTTCTTTTGCCGACCTTTCGGCCGAATCGCGCGAGCAATTGCCAATTCATATTCTGGACTCGCTCGGCTGCTGCATCGCCGCGCTGGGGGCCGCCCCCGTCCAGGCGTGTCGCGCGCAGGTTGCGGACTTCGGCGGCAGCGGCCCGTGCGCGCTCATCGGTGGCGGACAGGCGAACCCGATCTATGCAGCCTTCTGGCACACCGCACTCGTGCGCTATGTCGATTTCATGGACAACTTCCTTGCGCAGACCGAGACCTGCCATACGGCAGATAACTTCGGCGTGGCGTTGACCATCGCCGAGTATGTGGGCGGCAGCGGAAAAGACCTGATGCTGGGGGTGGCGCTGGGCTACACGGTGCAGTCACGGTTCGTTGATCACGCCAATTTCATGGCCAGCGGCTTCGACCACACGACGCAACTGGCCTTTTCGCACAACGCTGCTGCCGGCCGCCTGCTCGGCCTAAACGAGCAGCAGATCGCAAATGCCATCGCGATGGCAGCAGCCAGCGATGCCTCCTTTGCCGTCATTCGGGCGAAGCCGTTGTCGCAGTTGAAGGGTTTCGCCTCGTCGCAGACGGCCCTAGCCTCCATGAACGCCCTGTTTCTCGCTCGCCGCGGCATGGAGGGGCCGCTGCGAGTGATCGAGGGCCCGCTGGGCATTGACCATCTCCTGAGAATGAATATCCAGATCGACTGGGACAAGCAGGGGTACGAGGGCGTCACCGAGAGCACCATCAAGAAATACAACTCGATGATCCACACGCAGTCGGCTGTTCATTGCATGGTCGAACTCGCCAGGCAGAACAAAATCGATCCCGGCAAGATAGTCTCGATTGAGGCAGAGGTTTTTCAACTCGCCTACGACTTTGCCGGAGCCGGCCTCTACGGCACGGACAGAGTCATCCAGACCAAGGAGCAGGCGGACCACAGCCTTCCCTACCTTCTTGCGGTGGCGCTCCTTGACGGCGAGGTACAACCGGCGCAATTCATGCCGGACCGCATCGCGAAGCCGGACGTACAGGCACTCCTGAAAAAGGTTTCCGTCCGGCCGAACCATGAATACACCGACGTATATCCCGGGAAGATGCCGGCCAAGATCACCGTCCGGCTCCAAGACGGAAAAGTGATCGAGCACGAGGTTCAATACTATCCTGGTCTTGCTTCCCATCCCTTCACATGGGAGGACTCCGTCGAGAAGTTCGACAGGCTTGTGGCTGGCCGCGCCACCGACGCGCTCGGCCGGGAGATTAAGGATGCCGTGCGTTCGGTGGAAAACATCCGGGTCAGGGATCTGATGGAACTGCTTGGCAGCGTCAAGGCAGCGGCTTCGGCCGCGAGGTAGTCATCAAGGCCGACGCTGGCGGCGCGAAGGTCGCAGCCGGGCCGAGATTGGCCACTCGAATGGAAACGGCCAAATGAACAAGCAAGTAGCGCGGACCACCGTTTCTGTGGTCCGCGTCTCTTCCCTGGCGATAAAATAGTAGACAACGTAAGTCGTTTTGTTTACGAAAGCTCTTTAGGGAGGAAGGAATGGAACACAAAAGCGGATTGCCGTCGCAGCACCCGGGCGAGGTTCTGGATCCCCTCCTGGCCCTTCGGGGCTCCGGCAAACAGCTGTGGGCAGACGAGCACGCGGACGTGTACGTTCGGCGCCTGCGCGAGAGATTGGAAATGTGGGATCAACTTGGGCCGAATGGATACAGTGATACCAAGGAATCAAGCGCGGGTTAACTCCGCCCTGCGCTACGGGCTGTTCATCATCCAGAATTCATAAGAAGCTGTCCGTGGTCGGTCGTCAATTGTCAGGTGTTAGATTCGGGTGCTTCCCCTGCCCGCGCGGCATCGTCAGCCATGGCAAGGGGAAACCGATAGACCCTGATTCTTCCTCGACGGAGGCGGCGTAGTTTGCGATACTTGACCCAGGAAGGACACCATGACGGATGAAATGAAGGGATTAGTTGAAAGGGCGGCGTCCGCGCTAAAGGCGGCCGGGGCCAAGGAAGTGTATGTTTTTGGCTCGGCGAGCAAGGGGAAGATACGCTCCAATTCTGACATCGACATCGCTGTATCGGGCTTGCCGCCGGAGGCCTTCTTCCGCGCCATGGCCGCCGCGCATGATGCTCTGGGGCGCCCCCTGGACCTGGTTGACCTGGATGACGATAACGACTTCACGCGCTACTTGAAGAGCAAAGGGGAACTCGTGCGTGTGGGATGAGCTGAGGGAGCAAGTCGCACTGGAGCGAAGGCAGATTCACCGCTTGTTCCGCGTTCACCGGGCGTTGCTGGAAAAATGTGCGGCGAGCGCGCCTGATGATATTGAGCTTTCCGCCCTGGCTGCGATGCTCCACTCCTTCTACAATGGCATGGAGAACATTTTCAAGCGCGTTACCCTGGAGCTTGGCGACCCGATGCCCGGTCGCGAATCGTGGCACAAGGAATTGCTGGATAGCATGACCGCAGCCACCGGAAATAGAAATGCCGTCCTCTCTCCCCATCTGCGGAGTCGGATGAAGGAGTACATGGAATTTCGCCACGTATTCCGCCACGCTTACACGTTCGACCTGCGTTGGGACAGAATGAAAGCGTTGGTACTAGGCTGCGAGGAGACACTCCAATTGATGGAAGTTGAGCTGGACCGGTTCTTCGAAGCCGGGACCGGCGGCCAATAATCCCTTCCTTCCCACGACAACATCGACATCCGCAGCGGGCGGGTATCCGGCATTGTGACAAGCTGGTGGTGGTCTGCTCCAAGGATTCGCTTCAAAGCGAGCCCGGTATTCGCGAAATCGAGCAAGTAGCGCGGACCACCGTTTTTTGTGGCCCGCGTCTCTTCCCTGGCAGGGGCGGGCCCACGCCGTCCCATCGGGTACCCCTCGATAACGAAGAGCCGCAGACCGCAAACCCGGCGGTCTGCGCTACTTCTAATCCACCATCTTGGCAATATGCACGTCGAACCCGGTGCCAGGCAGCAGCGAGGTCAGCGCGAAGGCGGTAAAGTCGCTCCCTGTTAATTCCGTGCGGCGGAAAACCCCGGGTTCAGTTTCCTGCGCTTCATGCCGGGCGCCGAAATCCTCTAGGAACGCCTGGGCCTCCTTCATGTCGGGACGCCCTGAGATTCTGTCTTCGGTCAGAGATTCGGTTGCATAGGAGCGGATCAGCTTGGGCCAGTATTTTTCCAGCAGTCCGGTGCTGGCGAACAGGTCCGCCCAGATCATGCGGCCATTCACCGCCACCACCACGCCTACCGCATTGCGTTCGCGCAGTTCGCGCATCAGCCCCAGGTAGGACTGCCACTCATGCAAACGGTCCTCAGTTTTCAGGCCTCAGTTATCAGTCACAGCCGGCAGTCGGCCTGCTGAAGGCTGAAATATCACTGCGGGTGAAAAGAATCAGTTGTCAGTCATCGGTTTTCAGTAACAGTCGAACGGTGAGGCGCCTTTTACCGATGACTGAATACTGGCAACCGACCACTGAATTTAGATGCAAGAATTATACCCTCAAACGTTCTCCCCACAGACGGGGACTTGTTCCCGCGTCCGCTGCGAAGGGGAGGAGACTGCTATGCTGAAGAAGCAACTGCTGGGATTGGGTGTAGTAATAGCTTTGGCGACCTTGATTATCCTGCCGATCAGGCCCGACCCGGGTGTGGCGGGTCAGGTTGGGTCCACCTATAAAGTGCTGGCGCCCATCACGCGCGGCAACCTGACCATCTTTCCGGTGGTGGCCGACCGCACGCATGAGACGCGGGAATTCCTGACCTTGGATGAGGGCGTGCGCTCCGGTGAAGTGGTCGTCACCGAGGCCGGCAGCGTGCGGCCGCTGATTCGCCGACGCGAGAACTATGTCCCGAGCGACGGCGCGCAGGTGAACCAGTTGGTGCTGGAGAATAACTCCGATCGCCCCCTGATTCTGCTGGCGGGTGAAATTGTGACCGGCGGCAAGCAGGACCGCGTGGTGGGCGCCAGCACTTTATAGGTGGACCCAACCTGACCCGCCACACCCGGG
>Ga0206987_1145_pt1 | contig 14040 bp, 14 predicted proteins | sample Alteio_BWMinCont_11_FD_153281 | JGI IMG/M metagenome (GOLD analysis project Ga0206987, IMG submission 153281) | Enriched cells from forest soil in Barre Woods Harvard Forest LTER site, Petersham, Massachusetts, United States -... | ecosystem: Environmental > Terrestrial > Soil > Temperate forest >... | reverse complement strand
GCCGCGGTAACGGCGATGCGAGGCGCCCTGGGGTCAATATGAGTAAGCTGGAAGAACTTCGCATAAACGCTTCCGTTCAGGGGATTCTTCCAAACTCCCTGGTGTCGGTGGTCAGTGTTCAGTGGTTCGGTTCCGAAGCGCTTGAACTCACTTATAAAGACCCGGCAGGCAAGGTAGCGAATGAGCTGCTCTATCGGCATGACGAGCCCCGCATCGAAGTCGTGGCAATTGGCCGCCCCTGGAGCTTCGACGGCGATGGACACCAATTCAGGCTCGTCTCGGAGGCGCATCGCATTCGCCTTGCGCACCTGTTCGACCCGGTGCTCGCCGTACATACGTCGGTCGTCGAACCGCTCCCGCATCAGATCACGGCGGTTTACGAGGCTATGCTGCCGCGCCAGCCCCTGAGGTTCCTGCTCGCCGATGATCCTGGGGCCGGCAAGACCATCATGGCGGGACTCTTCATCAAGGAACTGATTGCCCGCGGCGACCTCCAGCGCTGTCTCATCGTGTGTCCGGGAAGCCTGGCGGAGCAGTGGCAGGATGAGCTCTATCGGCGGTTCCACCTGCCGTTCGAGATCCTGACCAACGACAAGCTGGAAGCTGCACGAACTGGAAACTGGTTTGTAGAGAACAACCTCATCATCGCCCGGCTCGACAAGCTGAGCCGGAATGAGGACGTGCAGGCGAAGCTCGGCGTTCCCGATGCACGCTGGGACCTCATCGTATGCGACGAAGCCCACAAAATGTCGGCGACCTATTTTGGCGGCGAGATTAAGTACACGAAGCGCTATAGGCTCGGTCAGCTTCTCTCGACTGTGACCCGGCACTTCCTGTTGATGACGGCGACGCCGCACAACGGTAAGGACGAGGACTTTCAGCTGTTCATGGCGTTGCTCGACGGCGACCGCTTCGAAGGCAGATTCCGCGATGGCGTTCACACCGCAGACGTATCCGATCTCATGCGCCGGATGGTGAAAGAGAACCTGCTCAAATTCGACGCCACGCCACTGTTTCCCGAGCGGATTGCCAATACGGTCCCTTACAAGCTGTCCGAAGGCGAGGCGAGGCTCTATAAGGCCGTTACCGACTCGTTTCCACACTTGAATTACACGGGCGCCATCAGCGGCCACCCTACAATCTGATCGGTTCTACCTCATCCTGCGTCAGCCTCTCTTTGGTTCGGTCATAAAAGCTTCGTCGTGCGGGGGCCTCATGTGCGGCCATTGACTTGCGCGTGCTGGAGCACGCCCGCCATTGCCGAGATAGGCGGTAATGCCTGTTGCACGAAATGTATGGTTGCCAATCGGTGCCATGATTTATTCTGACGGCGCTGGATCGCGCAGCCCGGCCATAATGGCGATAAGGTTCACAATTGAAGTTGTTGCCTCCGTACAAGCCGCCGCTTGTCGAAATGAGGCCGTTCTTCGATGCTGCAAATGTGCGGCAAGGTCGTAGGCGGCCCGAGCATGCTTTCTGAAGTGCTCGTATGCACTGCCCCCGAAAGCGACGGCGATGTATGCTTCGAGCATCCGCTTCGCATCGGTATCGCTGGGCGTCACCCCATCTAGGGTAGGGTGCAGTTGGGCGTCGTAGACAGCTTGCGCTAGCGAAATCAGCGTCTCTCGGCACAATAAACCGACGGCCTGAAATTGCTCTTCCATGGTCGCAGTCTCGAGACGCTTACGCACTTCAGTGACGTTCCGATCGACGCGGGTCCATCCGGTCGGTTCAAGTCCTGTCGGTGCGGTCTGCTGTAACCGATAAATCGGACAGCCGGATACACGACCACTTTCTGCAAGTGTAAAACCGTCTAATCGTAAAAGCGGATCGAGCTTTTCAACAATTGCCTTCTGTTCGTCTTCTTCCCTATATGATGGGTTCACCAGGTCTTCAATGAACCCGAACATCCTGGCCTGTGAACAATCAAAGAATCCGAGAAGTTTTAATGTTTCCTCGCTAATAATAAACTGTTTACTGGCGATAGCCAAAACATTTGGAGCATTCCATCTATCAGGCCAGTGCTTCAAACCGAACTCGTGCGGGTCGGCTGTTCCCTTCAGTGAAAACCCATTCAGCGCCTCAGCCATGCGCCGTCTGGTTATATCGGAAACGAGTTGCTTGTCACTTAGCCGTTCAACAGCAGATTGCAGGGGATCGTCGGTCAGATCTGCCAAAATCAAGTTGGCCACCCGCAGCACTTCTCGATCGGAAAGTTTCTCAAGTCGTCTTAAGACATACCGCTTTTTGTTGGCAACTGCCTCGGTTTCTTTGCCCGGCCCAAGCCCATAGTGTTCACAACGAGCCGCAAGATCGAAAAGCGATGTGGAAAGCAAGGTTTGGGCGATAAGCTCCCGAATCTGAATGTTCATGGCCGTTATTTTACCCACGATCCAGACACTAGCTATGACACTGCGACCCACACATGGGTGACGGTAGGTCAGGCCGTGAGCCACGAAATCGTCGCGTGACTGGCGTTGTAGCTGCGGGCGATCTTTCCCCCACTTGGGGAAGGCCGCGCTGGGTTGCAACCCCCGCTCAACCGGACGCCATATCGGTCATATGACCAGCGGGGCCGCGCTCCGCGCACGATGCGCGAAGCGGGCGCTACCCGAATGGGCGGAGACGCCTTCGGCTCCGCGCGCTTTTGCGCGTAGCACGCGGACCCGGCGAAGCGCAGCGGAGCCGGAGATGAGTCATAGTCGTGTTTATGGCAGGCAAGACAGTTGATCCAGATCAATGACCGCACCAGAACCTTCATTGTAGGCACCACATCATGCGGTTTCTTCTGACCGAGGTCCTGGCCGTTGCTCTGACCTTAGCCGGTTGCGCCTCTGTGCAGCTTGATCCGCAGCCGGCGGTCGCGACGACGCTTGCGCCGTTCAACGCGCAAATCGGCGTCAACCGGATATCGGTCCCAAGTGGATCACGCCTGCTCGCTGCATCGGTCGATGGGAAGCCCGCCTTCTTCACAACCCAGCCGGCCTGGTTCGCCCTTGGTGAGGCCCGTCGTGTTTGCCTTACGGACGACGCCAGGAGCGGCTACCTCAGCCACTATTACGTCTTGGGCACACTGCGGTCGCTGACCTACGACGCAAATATCCCCTATGCGCTCGACCCAGGCGGGATCGCCGCACTCAAGGCCGTGGCTCCTCCTCCAGCATTGACCCAAGAGGACGTGCTGTTTTGCCAGGTGCAGGGTCAGATGACTGCGGGCGTCGCCGATCAAGGCCATGGGGGCATGATCTATAGCGCGCTCAATGCAGCCGCAGCCGGTGCGCAAGACCGCGATACTTGCTTGCAAATGCGCGCCGCAGAACATCAGCAGTGATAACTCAGGCGCGCCGCCGATGTCGGTAACCGGCGCGACCTTAGCTAGCGCGGAGCACGCGCTGCAGGAAGGGACGCGCACTACGGCCGGTCGTGCCGGCGATGGTGCCGAAAGTGCTCACGGCCTCGCTGGCGCGCGCCCGGATAAGGTTGCGCTCGAACTCGGCGAGGCCCGGCCAGCACGGTCAGCATCAGCCGTCCGTGTGATGTAGTGGTGGACGATGTTCTTCATCGCTGCTCGACGATTGCGAGAAGGTGACTGGCAAAAATCTTCTGCGTGATGGCAGGCTGTAGTAGTTCTGTGGGTAATAGCCTGCCTTTGCGGAAGCGTTCCACATCCGTGCGGGTCTTGATGTGCTGCGCCCGGCGTGTTGGGCGATACCACGCTGCTGGTTGCTCAAGGGCCGAGAGGGTAAACATCCCGTTCTGCATTACACCGGGCGCAAGCTCTAAGATAACGCCGCCCAAGTCCTCTGGCTCTAGGCTGAGCAGGTCCTCTGGATTTGGGAAAAGTGTCAGTAGCGTTTGTGTCATGCCGCCAGTCTCGAAATCGTGCTGTGCGAGTCATCAAAGCTTTTCCCGATGTCACGCATCGGCTCGCCCGTATCGCGGCGCTTGCGCCCGACTCTCATTTACTGAAACGGGATGTTTCCGATAAACTGTCCAACGTAGTGAACGAAGTCCACAAGTCTATGAAACAGTGGAATGGCATGCACCATGACATACGGCGTAATCACACTCTCAGCTCTCTTTCCAGCCGATTCCGCGAGACCCTTACCAAAGCCTTGGGTTATCGTTGACACCCACCCGATTTTCTTTGACGCGGCTTCCCTGTCTCTGTTTTCGATCGCTGCAACAATCTCTCCAATTGTCTGAATCAGGTCTTTCATCTCGGAGATTTTTAGAACCTGTCCGACGGGAGAATTTAGCCGTCTCTCCACCTCGGCATACTCGTGCTTGATTCCTACCGCAGCCCGCTGGATCGCTCGTAACAACTGTTCGTCTTCCGTATATATCTCTAACCGAGGAGCCTGAATCCACGCCCTTGAAATCGGATGAAGCGCCTCTTCAACATTTGTGCCGACGAGGGCCAGCGACGTAGGACCGAACATGCCGCTTATATACTCAGTCATGTTGGTATAATCCCATGTGCTAGCCCCTGACTGGAATGCCTCGCTTCGGTCCCTACCGCGGTCATCAGGACCAACGACCATATTAGGTTGGTAATTGCTCATGTACCAGAAGCGCGCGACATCCGTTTGCTTGGCTTCGCTCAGCGCTTCCCACTCTTCAGTCGAGATACCATGAGGAAATTCTGGCGTGATTACCAACCACGCTTCCGGCGCTTCGCTCATTGCTCGCTCTCCGGGAACAACGGGACGTTTGATTACTGCTCGGTTTGCTTGATTGGCAAACCGCCGTTCAAACAAAATGTCGCGGTGTTCGCGATCATCCCGGGCTTCGTGTGTGTACCTGGTCATCAGCATTTCCTCGCCACGCTTTTGGCTCCGGGGCCTTGGCTACGCGCCACGGCCTGCACGTGCGCCGTCCCGGCGGCACCGTCAAGATTAGTTTCGGTTCGACCTAGCGCCCGGCGCAGCGCGATCCTCGGGATTTCAGAGCCTGATCCTTTCAACCTCGTCCTGAGTGAGTCGCTCCTGCGTCCGGTCGTAGAGTTTGGTCGTGCGCGGGCTTTCATGTGCGGCCATCGACTGTGCGTGCTCGAGCACGCCGCCGTTGCCGAGATAGGCGGTGATGCCTGTCGCGCGAAATGTATGGTTGCCAATCGGCGCCATGATGCCGGCAGCTGCAGCGCGGCGACGGATCATGCGCCAGGCGTCCGCTTGCGCCATGGGCTGCTCGGTCAACACCGTCGCATTGTGCCGGGGACTGGTGCGAAACAGCCAGCCTTTGCGGTCGTCGGCGATGCCGGCGGCATCGATGTAGGCACGCAGCGCCTCGGCAAGTGCGTGGTGGCACGGCATGAAGTGCTCTTTGCCACCTTTCTCGTGCAGCAGAAGCTGCCAGCCCGCGCCCTTCGGCCGAAGATCCTCTACTTTCATGCGCAGCGCCGCGGTGATGCGGGCGAAAGAATAGGTGAGGGTGGCGATCAGTGCGCGGTCGCGCAGATCGCGCACGGTCTCGGTCGGAATGCTGTCAATGAGCGTGTGCCATTCCTTACCGTCGAGCACCGGCGTCTTGCCGGTTTTGACAACCAAAGTTGGCCCGCGCACGGCAGCCGCCGGATTGACCGGCGCCACCTGGCCGGTGATGAGCCAATTGAACATCATCCGCACGGCGGCGAGCTGCTGCTTCACACCGGCGGCCCCGTGGTTCTCCTGCAGCTTCTCGATCCATTCGCCCACATCGAACGGCCGGATGGTTGCGAGTGTCAGGCCGCGATCTTCGCACCAGCCGAAAAACCGGCTGCACGCCCGCGCATAGGCGCGGCGCGTATTCGGATTGCGGATGTTGGCGGCGAAGAATTCCACGTAACGCCAGCTGGCCTGGTCGCCGAGTGTGGCGATAACCGCCGGCACCACCTTATATAAGGTGGTGTCGTCAGATACGGCGGGCGTGACGGCGCCCGATGGAAGCACGGCGGGCAGTTGGTCGTTCATCCTCGCGGCCTCACGATGCTGCCTGGTGGAACACCGGCGAACCCGTGTGTGCGTTGGAATTCACTGGCAAGCGCATCACGGTCTGGGCCGGTCGGACGCACTGGACGTGACGAGCGTGCTGCTGCCCGGCGCGGCCGGCGGCGGCATACCACGGGGCGTCATCGGACATCGGACCCTCGACGCAGAACATGCCGGTGTCGAGATCGGCGATGATCAGGAAGAAGGCGTCATTGGGGTGGTCAGGGTCGGCCATCGCCCCTGCTCCATAGCATGAATCTTGCGTATGATAAACGACGTTATCATACGTAAGTGACTGATATCCCTGTGTCTTATTGGTGTTGCCGGTGGCACTCCCGCTACCACCTAAACGGGTTAGGTGGCACGTGCCGGCGGTTCCTGCGTCTCCGCGGCATTGCGTCGGCTCGCGTGAGTTGATCGATTTCCAATTTCAGATCTTGCGGAAGCAACTCTGGTATAAAGAACGATCGATCCAGCAGCCGTTCCGCCGCCATTCTTTCCCCTAAATGGGGCGACAGACGGCGTATCGTCCTCGCGCGACCGAAGCAACGTTGCGAGCCGACGAAGGCGCTCGGTTGCAAAAAGCTCCTCGAGTGCATGGCATTCATCTTCGGACAACGGCCAAAACCGTTTGCGGAGCGGTATCGTCGGCCGCGCGTCGACTATCCGTTCCTTGGCCAAATGCTTCCACGATCGGCTCGTCGCCGCACGCATGACTGCGCATTCCAGTGATCATGAACGGTCAAACCGTTCCATCATGAACACCGAATCCGTCTCCGATGCATCAACTTGCGTATGCAAGGTCTTTGCAACCAAGGCCGGTCAACAAATGGTTTGCCGCCGATCGCAACCTGGAAGGATCTCCATGCGAGCGTGCCAGCAGCATGGCTCCCTCCAACGCGGCGACTAGAAGGCGCGCAGACTCGGCGGGAGGTCCCGCGAAGGCTAGTTCTTTGTTCTTGTGGCCATGTTGGAGGACTTCGACGAGCCACTCCTCGTTGGCATCGAAGAAGTCGCGAACTTCTTCTCTCATGGCTTTCGGTAAAGTCGCGTAATCGGCGGCCAACATTCCACAGAGGCACATCCGGTTTCGCTCCAGGACCGCAATGTAAATTCCGACGTAGGCCCGAAGCTTCGCAGTCGCGGCGACGCAGGTCTCGTCGATATGCTGTAACGCGGCCAAAAACGAGCTGCGGTAGCGCTGGATAAGCCGCTCCCCCAACTTTGCCTTGGTTGGGAAATGGTAGTGCAACGAGGCCGTTGTGATGTGAAGCGCCCGTGCAATGTCGGCATAGCTGAAGGCATTGAAGCCACGCATCTGTACGAGGCGTTCGGCGACGTCGAGGATCCGGCTCGATGTTTCGGAGGTGGCGGTAGGCGGTGGCATGGTAACCCCTAGGTTGGTCACGGCGCAGCCGATCGCGATGCGAGCAGCTTGGCCGCGGCGGCGACCATAGTTACCTATTTACTAGTTGACAAGCAATCTACTAGAAGGTAGAGGCGGCGCCATGCACGCCGATCCGACAGGACAGTTAGGGCATGAGGCAAACCAAGCCTCACGATTCTCGACCAAGGCACGCTGGGAGAACATAAAGATGGAAACACTGACAATCTCGTCACTTCGTCAGGCTATTGAAGGGCGCGATGGTGCGACCCTCGCGAGCTTCTATGCGGACGATGCTGTCTTGCAGATCGTTGACCAGGACCACCCTCCTAGCCAGCCACTCGAGATCAAGGGTCATGGCGCTATCGCCGCCTACTTCGATGATGTCTGTGGTCGGGCGATGACGCATCGCGTCGAGTTCGGTATCGCGGATGGTGAACGACTGGCGTTCACGCAAGCTTGCGCTTATCCCGACGGAACACGTGTGTTCTGTTCGGCAACCTTGGAGTTGCTCGGCGGCAAGATCGCTCGTCAGGTCTCGGTGCAAGCATGGGACGCTTAATTCATGCGTCTTCTATGACGACACATTGCAACAAATTAGTGCGGGGGAAGCCATGTCGACCTTCAACGTCGTCAGGTTTCGTGTAAAGCCTGGACACGAAGATAAATTCCTCGACGCGCATCGCGGTGGAAAGGCAGACTGGCCCGGTCTGCAGAGAGGTCTCATCATCAAGACAGGCGATCGAACATATTGCCTGATCGGCGAGTGGGGAAACAATACAACGCTGTCTGAGGCTCGTGATCCCATGATAGCGACGCTCAACTCCTTCCGAGACACATTGGAGGATCTGGGCGGGGGACTTGGTGTTACGGATGCGGTCTCTGGATCGACGGTGCTGAATCTTAAGCAGTGAACGGTACAGGGAGCCCATAGCCGTCCGCAATTCATGGGTGACGACTCTAGAGAACAATCCGCTCGACCTGATCAAGTGTGACCTGATCATTGCGCCGATCGTAGAGCTTTGTCGTGCGCGCGCTCTCATGCGCCGCCATTTGCTGCGCGTATTCCAACAGGCCGCCGTTGAGCAGATAGACCGTGATTCCGGTCGCGCGGAACGTATGGCAGCCGAGCTTCGTGATGATCCCGGCTTGCAGAGCGCGTCGGACTATCATGCGCCGAGCGTCCTGACGGGTCATCCGCTTCACGCCGAGCTTAGTGCGCCCACGGCCGCCGAGTGTGCGGAACAGGGGGGAAGTCTTATCAGCACCGATACCGGTCGTGGTGACGTAGGCGTCGATGTAGGTCTCCAGTAGGTGGTGGGCAGGCATCTCGTGCTGCTTGCCACCTTTTTCGTGCAGTCGGACCCACCATCGCTTGCCCTGGGGATAGTAGTCCTCGACGTTCATGTGGATGGCAGCCGAGATGCGGGCGAAGGTGTAGATCAGCAGCGCGATCAGCGCGCGGTCGCGCAGCCCGACGGCGGTGCTGGTGTCGATGCTCTCCAGCAGCTTACGGGCCTCATCGCCGTCCAATACCGGGGTTTTGCCTTTCTTGACCACGTGTTTCGGTCCACGCACCGCGGCGGCAGGATTCTGCCCCACTATCTGGCCGACGATCAGCCAGTCGAACAACATGCGGATGGCTGCCAGGTGCTGTTTGACCGTCGGAGCCTTATAGGACCGCGTCAGCACCTCGACATTGGCTGAGACATGGTGTGTCCGGACGGCACTGAGCTCTCCGACGCCCCGCATCTCGAGCCAGCGGAAAAAGCCCCGCACTGCGACGGCATAGGCCCCACGCGTGTTTGGGTTACGGATGTTGGCCGTAAAGAAATCGATGAACCGCAGCGCCGCGGCGTCGCCGAGATCGGCGACCATCGCCGGAACCACCATCTGTGCGGTCGACGGCGTGATAACAGTGAGTGTCGCCGCGGTGTTTTTCGGCTCTGCATCAGGCGGCTCGGATTCGGCCATTCGAGATCCCCTCCCCTCGGTTGTGATAGCATACCATAAAGGACGTTATGGATCACTATTATTCGGGGAGGGGGCTCCGCCCGCTCGCCGACCGGCGAGGTTGAGGGCGGCCCCAAACTGGGCTGAACTCGGGGACCGAGAATGTTCCGCCAGGCATCAGCTCGTGGCGGCGCCGCGAAGGAACTGTCCAGGCGAGGTTCAATAGGAGGAACGGTCATGCCGCACTTTCAAAAAGGCGACGTCCGCATCCGCTATGAGGAGACGGGCTCCGGATTTCCGCTCCTGGTCACCCCAGGCGGCGGTTTGAACTCGCGGATCAGCAATTGGCCGACCGCGGTGATCAACGCGATGGAGGCGTTCAGGAACGACTTCCGGTGCATCACCATGGACCAGCGCAACGCCAACGACGGCGATTCAACCGGCCCCGTGCCGGTCGATAACCCATGGGATGCGTTCGCCGATGACCAGCTTGGGCTGATGGATCACCTCGGCATCCGCGAATTCTTCTACATGGGCTACTGCATCGGTGGGTGCTTCGCCGGAAAGCTGCTGCAGCGGGCGCCCGATCGCGTCCTCGCGGCCGTCTTCTGCCAGACGGTGGGCCATCGGCCGGAAAACCCGACCGTCATGTATCGGCACAGCAAGGACGGCTGGGAACCGGACTTCCTGAAGCGGCGGCCCGATGTCTCGACCGAGACGACCGAGAAATACTTCCACAATCTGTACGCGGCTCAGCCCGATTTCCTCTACAGCGTGTCGCGCGATTTCATCAGGACCTGTCGGACGCCTATGCTGGTCTTGCCGGATGACGTACCTGGGCATCCATTGCAAACCTCGATCGATGTTGCCTCGCTGGCGCCGAACGCCGAGATCACGGTGTATCCGTGGAAGGAACCGGAGGAGCTGAAGCAACGCACGATCGACCGGGTGCGGCGTTTCCTCAAGGCACAGATCCCGATGCGAGACGCCGCGCAGTAGGCAAACCCCACCCTTAGGCTTAGGCGGTGACGACGTACCCTTTCGTATGATAGGCGTAGGAAGATGTGGAGCGGATCAGGCCTTGAATTGTCGCGTAGGTAATAAGCGATAATAGCCCTTCTCGCGTGTTAATATTTCAGGCTGCAGGATCGTCTCTGGGGCTGCTTCGCGCCCCTTCCCGGCACTTGGCCGAGCTGGGCGATGTCTCGGAAGCGGACGTGCGGGCAAGACGGCCCGATGACAGCGATGGGTGTGGATGACCGACATCCGCAGTCCAGTGTTAACCGTACAGATGGTCTAGCTGATATTCCGTATCGGCATCAGTTCAGACCGCGACCATGCCGACGGCATGCGTGCAGGCTGCCAACCTGTCGGCCACGGAGATGCAACGGGAGGCTCCAGCCAGTGCCCAAGACATCAATGGGTCCATGAGCACAAAACAAGCCGCCTGCCCGCAGAAGTCTTGGCCAGTAACGCGAAGTCAGGCAATGGCGTCGCACATCCACGGCGGCGGTTATTGAGGCGGGGGAATCCCGCCCAGCAGGCCTGTCTTCTCGGCTGCAAGCAGAGGCTGCAGGCTGGCCTCGCCGACAATCCTCATGACAGCCGAATCATGCGATCGACGCCTTGATCATGGAAAAGTAGGCCGGCATGCACAGCCCGTCACCGCGGCCTCGCAGGTAGCGTTCCGTCGCTTCCTTCGGGCCGAAATGCACGATCCTGCTGAAGCCGGCAGCAAGAAGGTGGCGTTCCATCTCCGCCGGCTCGAAATAACTGAGCCATGGTTCCCCAGCTGCTCCGTTACGCTCGGCAAATGCTGTGACCAATGCTGCCTCGTCTCTTGCGAGCGTCGCGGGAGGCTGCACGAACTGAAAGACAAGTTCGCTGCCGGGAACAGTCATCGTGGCCACATCGCACAGTATGCGCACCGTGGCGTCGATTGTCAGATATTGCGTAACTCCCAGCAAAGACAGGAACACAGGTTTCCCGAAGTCGACGATGCTCGCCGCGAAACCCTCGGCAAGGGTCTGGTGCTCGAAGTCGATCGCAACGTGATGCAGATGCGTGGGTGCCGCGATGCCAAGTTCCGCGAGCCGTGCCCGTTTCCAGGCCTGGCTCGCCGGATGGTCAACCTCGAATACATTGAGGGACGCAACAAGGTCGGGCCGCCGATACGCGAACGAGTCCAGACCTGCTCCGAGAATGACGTACTGGTCAATGCCGCGAGTGATGGCACTGTCGAGTTCATCTTCGGCATAGCGACTTCGCAGATTGAAGACGGCGCATGCGTGGAAACTCGATCATTTCCACTGAGGCGATCGCCTGCAGCATCTCGGCATCACTGGCATAGCCGGCGAACGCGCGGGCAAATGGGTCAACGAAGATCTTTGGGTCTTCATCGAGCAGGAGGTGGGCAGCACGATGCACAGCCGTCCCAATCGCGGTGCGGCTTGAACCATTCTGTTCCATCGACGCACCCCATTGTTGAAACCAGGTGTCAATATCGCGGCGAGGGTACGGCTCGCCGTTGGGCTTCAACTAAGCCGCGCTGCGCCTCGTGGCTGTGTAGACGCGCTGGACCTCTACCAGCTCGGGTAGCGGTTTGCCTCTGGTCTCGGGCAGGAACGGGGCCACGAGGAATCCCAGGAGATAGAACAATCCGATGAGCGTTGCCGCGGGCCCATAACCGCCAAGCGCGACGATCAAGGTGCCGGCAATCAGTGGGCCGGCGGCTGCGATGAAGCGCGGCGCATTGAAGATGAATGCGATCGCGGTACCGCGTATTCGTGTCGGGAACAGCTCGGGGAGCCATATCGGTGCCCAGGACCAGATCCCCAGGACGAAGAAGCCGAACACGCCGACGCAGAACAACAGGACGTGGATCTCCTGGGTCCAAAGATAGACCACGGGGGTCAGGATCAGGCATATCAGATAGAACAGCATCGCGATCGCCTTGCGGCCAAAGGCGTCGGCGAGGAAACCCAGGCTGACAGACCCGACCACCCCGCACACGGTGAAGACGAGGCCGGCCAGAGCCGACCATTCTGTTGCCGGGAGACCCGCCTTGGCGGCGATCGAGCCGACATAGGTCGGGACAAAGGTGCCAACGCCCCAAAAGGCGAACGTTACCGACAGCATCATCAAGAACGAGCAGATCAACGGCCGACGAACCGCGCGGTCGGCAAACAGATCGATCAGGGTGAAGCGCGTCAGCGCTGCGCGTTCGCCGACCAATTCGACGCCGCGGCGGTGCAGGTCGCGGGCCTCGACGCGGCGCTCGTTCGATTGCTCCCAGCGTGGCGACTCTGGGATGCCTCGGCGGATCCACAGCGTCACCAGTGCCGGCAGCACGCCAACCAGGTACATCCACCGCCAGGCGTTCGGGGCCGGTACTGCCGATCACCAGCCACACGCCGGAGGCGATAATGCCACCGAGGGCGGCACAACATTGTAATAGGCCGCCGCCCTTGCCACGTGAATGATCAGGCCACAGCTCCGAAACGATCGACGCGCCGGTCACCCATTCCGAGCCGATTCCGACGCCGACGAAAAAACGAAGGATCGCGAAAGACTCCCAGCTCCACGCGAGCGCACTCAACCCAGTTGTTAGCGAATAGGCGAAGATCGCCAAAATCATTGTTCGCTTGCGGCCGATATAATCGGCGATGATCCCACCGATCACCCCACCGATAGCCCAGCCGAACGCGGTGGCGGCAACGACGTAACCGGCATAGCGGGGAATCGCCGTGTATTGCGCCGCGTCGAGTAACTGGTGCAAGGCGAAGCCGACGGTCAGGAACAGCGCAAAGAACTCAAATCCGTCGAACGTCCAGCCGAGATTCGCCGCGATCAGCGTCTTCCATTGCGTTGCGTTCAGCGAGCGGTACCAGGCTACAGGCAGAATGGCATTGTTGCTGGACATTGATTGGAGCCCCCTTAGTTCGTCGTCGCCGGCCAGCCATCGCGGCAATAGGCTGGTACGGTTGATCGAGAGACGCCCCGCCATGACGATGAGCGGTGGCATCGCGTGAGTCACTGCATCGGGCAGTTGGTATTACAGTGCGCAAATGATTGCGGGTAGCTCTAATATCCGATACAGCCATAGCTGTTCGGCTATGGGGAAAAATCATGCGATGGACCGACCGCATCGAACGCCGCATCAAATTGCGCGACCTCCATATCCTGTCTGCGCTGGTTGAGTCAGGTAGCATGGGGCGCGCGGCGAAGCAGCTTGCCGTCTCTCAGCCGGTCGTGTCGAAAACGATCGCGGACCTGGAACGTACGCTGGGCGTCCGCCTCCTTGATCGGAGCTCGCAGGGTGTCGAGGCGACCGTGTATGGCCGCGCGCTGCTGACTTGCGGTACTGCCGTATTCGATGACCTGAGACAGGGAATGCAGGAGATCGCATTTCTGTCTGATCCGACAGTGGGAAAATTGCGGGCTGGCGGCGCCGGGCCGTTCATAGATGGGCTCATTCCTGCTGCGATCGCGCGACTTGCTGATCGATATCCGCGGATCGAATGTCATGTGACCGAGAGCGACCCTCCAACGTTGTGCAGAATGGTCCGCGAGCGTCAGATTGACCTCGCAATCTTACGGACGTCGGGATCGATCTACAGCGAGGACCTGGAATCGGATGCCTTGTTCGAAGAGCCTCTGCTCATAATTGCGGGACTCGACAATCCGTGGTCGCGGCGCCGCAAGATCGGTCTCCAGGACCTGTTGCATGAACCT
>Ga0206987_1144_pt1 | contig 14088 bp, 11 predicted proteins | sample Alteio_BWMinCont_11_FD_153281 | JGI IMG/M metagenome (GOLD analysis project Ga0206987, IMG submission 153281) | Enriched cells from forest soil in Barre Woods Harvard Forest LTER site, Petersham, Massachusetts, United States -... | ecosystem: Environmental > Terrestrial > Soil > Temperate forest >... | reverse complement strand
TGGGTCAAGCAGCTTCCATGGCGGCATTGTTACTTTCGGCTGGGGAGCCAAAAAAACGTTTGGCGCTGCCCAATTCGCGGATTCTGATCCACCAACCCTCGATGGGCGGGCTTTCCGGGCAGGCAACCGATATCGACATTCATGCCCGGGAAATCCTCAGAATGCGGGAAATCACCAACCAGTTACTTGCGAAACATAGCGGTCAGAAGCTGGATAAGGTAGAAAAGGACGTAGAGCGGGACTTTATCATGAATGCCCAGCAGGCTAAGGAATATGGAATCATAGACGATATCATCTATAAGACCGCAAAAGCGGTATGATCTGGCCTTTGCGGGTCTGAGGATGATTCTCGAGGAGCGGGCTGAGTGAAAAGCAGAAGTGGCACTGAAGAAATCCTACGTTGTTCGTTCTGCCATAAGTCGCAGGACGCGGTCGCCAAGCTGATTTCATCCCCCAGCGATTACCCCCGTGCGTACATTTGCGATGAGTGTGTGGCGGTCTGTAATTCCATTCTGGAAGATGACCGGGCATCCACGCCTCCCGCGAGCACGCCTAACCAGCTTCCCAAACCGCAAGAGGTGAAGACGTTCCTGGACGAGTACGTGATTGGTCAGGAACAGACCAAGAAAAAATTGGCAGTCGCGGTTTACAACCACTACAAGCGGATCTACATGAACCGGCAGCGGGCCAGCGATGGCATTGAGCTGGCGAAGTCGAACATCATGTTGATCGGGCCGACGGGCACGGGCAAGACCTTAATGGCCCAGACCCTGGCGCGCATGTTGGATGTGCCATTCGCAATCGTCGATGCGACTACGCTGACTGAGGCGGGCTACGTCGGCGAGGATGTCGAGAACATCATCCTCAAGCTGCTGCAAGCGGCAGATGGCGACGTCGGCCGCGCGCAGACCGGGATCATCTACATCGATGAAGTAGACAAGATCGGGCGCAAAGATGAGAACCCTTCGATTACCCGCGATGTGTCCGGCGAGGGCGTGCAACAAGCGCTGCTGAAGATTCTGGAAGGAACCATCGCCAATGTTCCTCCGCAGGGCGGACGCAAACATCCGCACCAGGAATTTACTCCGGTGGACACGACAAACATTCTGTTCATCTGCGGCGGGGCATTTGTTGGACTGGAGAAGATCATCGGGCGGCGCGTAGGAAAGAAGTCTCTAGGCTTCCGGGCTACTGAAGAAGCAGAAGGCGAAGAAACATCTACGGCAACCCGCAAGCGGAATTTCGAGTTGCTTAGCGAAGTTCAGCCTGAAGACATGATCAAGTTCGGCTTGATCCCGGAATTTGTGGGCCGCTTGCCGGTGGTCGGCGTTCTGGAAGACCTGGACGAGTTCGCGTTGATCGAGATTCTTACCCGCCCGAAGAACGCTATCGTCAAGCAATATCAGAGGTTATTCGAGTTCGAAAATGTGCGCCTGAAGTTCAGCGATGAGGCTTTAAAGGCGGTGGCGCGGCAGGCTATGGCCCGCAAGGTCGGCGCCCGCGGATTGCGGATGATCCTGGAAGAATTGATGCTCGAATTGATGTACCATTTACCTAGCCAGAAAAAGGTAAAGGAATTCGAAGTAACACGAGAAATGGTGGAGAAGCGCAATGTTTCTCTCGCCATGATGGAAAAAGCAGGATAAGCTGCTACTTCTGGCCGCTGGCCAGGAGGAGTTCTGTTGGGAGACCCGGTGACCACATCCAAAGAGAAGTTCGAGACCAAGAAGTTGCCCATGATGCCCATTCGGGATGTGGTGATTTTCCCCTACATGATGACCCCGTTCGTGGTGGGCCGGGAATCGAGCGTACGCGCCCTCGAAGAGGCATTGGCCGCTGACAAGAAGATCTTCCTGGCGACGCAACACGACGCCGGTGTCGACGAGCCCAAACCCAACGAAATTTACCAGGTCGGCACTGTAGTCAACATCGTGCAGAGTTTGAAGCTGCCCGACGGCAACATCAAGGTCCTGGTGGAAGGCATCGAGCGTGGCAAAGTATTACAGGTTACCGAGACCGAGGGCTTCATGCAGGCTTCGGTACGGCTGGCGCGATATACGGTGGAGGCCAACCCGCAAATCGAAGCCGGCATGCAACGCGTGACGGCGCTGTTCGAGCAGTACGTAAAACTTTGCCAGTCGTTGAATTATGAAACCATGATTGCGGCCGTGCGCATGGAAGATCCGGCCAAGCTCACCGACACCATTGCGGCCAACTTGCAGCTTTCCATAGAAGAAAAACAGGAACTGCTGGAGATTTTCGATCCCGCCGAGCGTCTGAGCCGAATCGGCGACGTGCTCGACATTGAGATTGAAAAGCTGAACATGGATCGCACTATCCAGTCGCGGGTCAAGCGACAGATGGAACGGGCGCAGAAAGAGTACTACCTCAACGAGAAGATCAAGGCCATCCAGAAGGAATTGGGCCGGGGCGAGAAGAGCGAATTCGACGAACTGAAGAAGAAGATCGAAGCCTCCGGCATGCCCAAGGAAGTGCGGGACAAAGCCATCCAGGAATTGAAGAAGCTGGAAGCCATGCCGCCGATGTCGGCCGAGTCCACGGTATCGCGCAATTATCTGGACTGGCTCCTGGCAGTGCCGTGGAAGAAGCGCTCGAAAGAAATTCGCAACATCACCCGAGCCGAGAAGACCCTGAACGAAGATCATTATGGGCTCGAGAAGATCAAGGAACGTATCCTCGAGTTTCTCGCCGTCCGCCAATTAGTGAAGAATCCGAAAGGCTCGATTCTGTGCTTTGTTGGACCTCCCGGCGTGGGCAAGACTTCGCTGGGGATGTCGATTGCCAAGGCCACCGGCCGCAAGTTTGTACGCATGTCGCTCGGTGGAGTCCGAGACGAAGCCGAAGTACGCGGCCATCGCCGGACTTACATTGGAGCATTGCCGGGCCAGATCATCCAGATGATGAAGAAAGCCGGAACCAAGAACCCGGTCTTCATGCTGGACGAAGTGGACAAGATGTCGATGGACTTCCGCGGAGATCCTTCAGCCGCACTGCTCGAAGTCCTCGATCCGGAACAGAATTTCATGTTCGTGGACCACTATCTGGACGTGGAGTACGACCTTTCGCAAGTTTTCTTTATCGCTACTGCCAACGTGATGCACACCATCCCTCCGGCGCTGCAGGACCGCATGGAAGTGCTGCGACTGCATGGCTACACCGAGCCGGAGAAAGTCGAGATCGCGAAACAGTTCCTGGTGAAGAAACAGATGACCCAGGCCGGGTTGACCGAGAAGAACATCAAGTTCTCCGACGATGCCATCCGATCTTTGATTCGTTCCTACACGCGCGAAGCCGGAGTGCGCAACCTGGAACGTGAAATCGGCAACGTGTGCCGCAAAGTGGCGCGAAAAGTGGTCAAGGAAGGCGAGGATTACAACGTCGCCATCACCGATGCCAACGTTAACGATTTCCTGGGTGTGATCAAGTTCCGCGACAGCCTGGCCCACGAACGCAGCGAGGTCGGTCTGGTTACTGGCCTGGCCTGGACGGAAGTCGGCGGGTCGATACTCAGCACTGAGGCCACGGTGGTGGACGGCAAAGGCAAGCTGACGCTAACCGGCAAGCTGGGCGACGTGATGCAGGAATCGGCACAGGCCGCCATGTCTTACGTGCGCTCACGAGCACAGCGCCTGGGATTGCCTCGCGACTTCTATCGCAGCCTTGATATTCACGTGCACGTGCCGGAAGGCGCTATTCCTAAAGACGGGCCTTCGGCGGGAATTACCATCGCTACCGCGATTGCCAGTGCGTTGAGCAAGATTCCGGTGCGCCGCGATCTCGCCATGACCGGCGAAATCACGCTACGCGGCAAAGTCCTGCCCATCGGCGGATTGAAGGAAAAGCTGCTGGCTGCGCATCGCGCAGGCTTGTTTGAAGTCATCCTGCCGCTCGAGAACGAGAAAGACGTAGCGGAAGTTCCAGAGAATCTGCGCAATGAGATGAAGCTCCACTTCGTCGATACCATGGACCAAGTGCTGGCGGTGGCGCTGGAACGCCCGTTGCCAGAGTTCAACGAAGAAACTGCGCAGCCAATCGCACAGATTCCGCCGCCCACCGAAGGGCCTACGGCGCATCAGTAGGGGGTGGAAGATGCCCCAGTGCTGCTTGACACCGCCCCTTCCGCGCCCGTAGATTGAAGTCACTTTCCAGCCCAACGAAGCCGCCAAGCAAGGCCATTCTGACATCAGGAGTATTCTGAAACCATGTCCAGTGCCGAGCTGAAGAACAGTGATCTTGGCTTGTTCCCCGAGCCTGCCGGTGAATTGCCGGAGAGCCGGAAAGACGGAATTCTGCCCTACCAGACCATCAAGGAACTGATCGACACTGGCCGGATCGTGGCAAGTCCGGCCATCCCAGACGAGAACATTCAACCGGCGAGTCTCGACTTGCGCCTCGGAGACATTGCCCATCGCGTGCGTGCGAGTTTTCTGCCGGGGCCCAATAGCACAGTAGAAGACAAGATCAAAGATCTGAGAATGGCGCGAGTTGACCTCACCGGGGCGGCGGTATTCGAGAAAGACTGTGTCTACATTGTTCCTCTGATCGAGGAATTGCATCTGCCCAGCCATATTTCCGGAAAAGCCAACCCCAAGAGCACTACCGGGCGTCTGGACATTTTCACTCGCTTGATCACCGACCATGGAGTCGAATTCGATCGCGTGCCGCCGGGGTACAAAGGCAGACTCTATGCGGAAATTGTTTCCCGCACCTTCACCGTCGCGATTCGAGCAGGCATGCGGCTGAGCCAGCTTCGCTTTGTGCGCGGTAATCCGGACGACTCCCATGACCGCGAGATCAAGAAACTCGATCAAAAGCAGACGCTGGTTTACATGGACGAGGACAATCCGGTAAAAGCGCGACTTGACCGCGGCCTGAGAGTTACGGTGAACCTCGAGGCCAGCGAAAAAGGCGAGGTCATCGCCTACAAAGCCCGTCGAAACGCCCCGGTAATTGAGCTGAGCAAAATCAACTACTACTCACCAGAGGAATTCTGGGAAGCACGCCAGGAGGGCGCCAGCAAGTCGCTGATTCTCGAGCCTAACGACTTCTACATTTTGGCGTCGCGGGAGCGGGTCCGCGTCCCGGCGGAGTTTGCCGCGGAGATGGTTCCCTTCGATCCGACGGACGGCGAATTTCGCATTCACTACGCCGGCTTCTTCGATCCAGGCTTCGGTTACGGTTCCAGCGACATAAAAGGCACGCGTGCCGTGCTCGAAGTTCGCGCCCACGAAGTCCCGTTCCTGATGGAGCATGGGCAATTGGTCGGCCGCTTGAACTACATGCCCCTGCTGGCAAAGCCGGACAAGATTTACGGCCTGGGAATCGGGTCGTCCTATCAGCAGCAGGCGCTGACTTTGAGCAAGCAGTTCCGCCGGTAGTATTGATTTTCCTTGGCGTTGATAGCATTATTGCTAAGTCCTTACAGATCAGAGACCTTGCAAACAGCAAAACATCGTTTGAGCATCGGGGTTAATACCGATGCATGTCGTCTTAGGCCGCGCATAACGTCCTCGCAACCCGCAGCATCAAAGCATGACCGGGAACGAAGGCCGTTCCGGCAAGGGGAAAATATGGGAATTATTCGTTCTGTTCGGTGGGCGGTACTTGGGCTGATGTTGGTGGTTTCAGTCTCATCATTCGCCGGCGTGTTTATTTCGGTTGGTTTCGGACCGCCGGCGATTCCTGTGTACGTGCAACCTCCGTGCCCGACGGTAGGTTTTATGTGGACACCCGGGTATTGGGGCTATGGACCCGAGGGCTATTTCTGGGTACCGGGCACGTGGGTCGCGGCTCCGCAACCGGGCGTGCTTTGGACGCCGGGTTATTGGGGCTGGGGCGGTGGTCTGTACGCCTGGCACGCCGGGTATTGGGGGCCAACCATTGGCTTCTATGGAGGCATTAATTACGGCTTCGGCTACGGCGGCGTGGGATACGAGGGTGGCTACTGGAGAGGCGGGGCGTTCCTCTACAACCGCAGCGTGAACAATGTGACCTCGATCCACGTGACCAATGTGTACAACAAGACGGTCATCGTCAACAACAACCACACTGCCTTTAACGGCGGCGAGGGCGGACTGCAGGCCCGTGCTACGCCGGCCGAATTGGCGGCGGCGAATGAGCACCATATCGAAGCGACGCCAGAACAGAGCAAGCACGAAACTGCGGCGGCCAGCAATCGTCAGTTGTTGGCATCGGTAAATCACGGAAAGCCGGCAGTTGCTGCGACGGCAAAGCCGGGCGTGTTTAGTGGTCGCGGTGTGGTAGCCGCGAAAGCGGCCGGGGCGCCCTTCAAAGCTCCTCCTGCCGCAGCCAAGGCTGGCAACGCAACTCCACGGCCGGGAAACAATGCCGCGCATCCGGCAGCAGCGGAGCGCAGTGCGACGCCGACGCACAGCGTGCCACGTCCGCCGACGGCCGCCAGCAAAGCGGGCTCACCGCGGCCGGGGAACACGACGCGTCCGGCAACAGCGGAGCACAGTGCGCCGCCGACGCATAACGCGGCAGCGCCTCGACCGGCAACTCCTCCCAAACCTGCTGTGACGCACACAGCCGCACCGCATCCAGCGCCAGCGCCACATCCGGCGGCAGCACCACATCCGGCGGCAGCACCGCATCCGGCGGCAGCACCGCATCCAGCGGCAGCACCGCATCCAGCAGCAGCACCGCATGCGGCGCCATCTCATCCGGCTCCGAAAGCGCAACCTCGTGAGGAGGGTCATCCCAAGGGGCGGCGATAAGCGAATAAGTAGCCTGGAACAGCGGCTGGTAGCGAAAAGCTACCAGCCGTTTCGTCTTGCATCTCCTGCGACGACAACAGCGTAGAATAGGTCATCGGAGTTCGGTATGGAACCCGCGCTTCATTCCAAACCCGCGACTTCCCTCAAAGGCACGGTCGGTCTGGTGATTGCGCTGGCTGTGGTTGTGGTCTTACTGATTGTACTTCCCGCTTACCGACTGTTTTTCCTGATCAGCGTGGGGATTGGACTCGCAGTGGCGGGAATTCTTTTCTTGTGGCACAAGCTCAGACCGATCCGAGAAGAAGACCTGGAGAACAAGAGGCCGCTGGGGCTCGATTGAGCCTCATCGAGATCACAGCCCATTTGCAACTTTGCACACAAACACTGCAAACTGATTCATGCGTGTTCTCGCCCGATTCATGCTCGCGGCCACCGATGCCGGCCATTTCCCTGCTCCGGCATTGCCCGAGGTAGCGTTTCTGGGGCGGTCGAATGTGGGCAAATCGAGCGTGATCAATTCGCTGGTGGGCACGAAGCTGGCCAAGACCAGTTCCACTCCCGGAAGAACGCGCAGCATCAACTTCTACGAACTGCGCTGGCCGGGAAAACCACAGCCGGAAATGATCTTCACCGATCTGCCAGGTTACGGCTATGCCAAGATATCGCGGGAAGTCTCCAGCCAGTGGCCGAGCTTTATTGAGCCCTACTTGAAAGAGCGGCCTTGCCTGGCGCTATGCCTCGTTTTGATTGACGTGAATGTGCCGCCCCAGGAAAGCGATCGCCAGCTATTGGAATTTCTGGCTGCGAGTGGGCGGCCCTTCGCGGTGGTTGCCACCAAAAGCGACAAGCTTTCGGGCAATCAGTTGAACAACTCTCTGCGAACCCTGTCGGAGGCACTGCCAGAAGCCAAGATTGTGCCCTATTCTGCCCGGACTGGCGCGGGACACGGTGAACTGTGGCACGAGATCCGGGGAGCAGTACGCGCCTGATAACTTGTCAACCGGACCTTATCCGCTATGATTGAGAATTCATGTCCTCATACCTGATTACAGGGATTGCCGGCTTTATCGGATCCACTTTGGCGCGGGGCGTTCTGGCGCAGGGAAACCAAGTCCGCGGAATTGATAACCTGTCCACAGGCAAGCGCGCCAACATAGCGGAAATCAAGGACCGGATTGACTTGCGGGAAGTTGATCTGCTGGATCTCAAGGGTGTGCAGGATGCTTGCCGGGGCGTGGATTACATCTTCCACGAAGCCGCCATCCCGTCGGTTCCGCGGTCGGTGCTGGATCCGCTCGAGAGCAATCGCGCCAACATTGATGCCACCGCCAACCTGCTGGTGGCAGCGCGCGACGCCAAGGTGAAGCGCGTAGTGTATGCGGCTTCATCGTCTGCGTACGGCGATACTCCTACGCTGCCAAAACGCGAAGACATGTCGCCCAACCCCATCTCGCCGTATGCGGTGGCCAAGCTGACTGGGGAGTATTACATGACTTCGTTCTGGCGCTGTTACGGCCTGGAGACAGTTTCTCTGCGCTATTTCAATATCTTCGGACCGCGGCAGGATCCGACCTCTCCTTACTCGGGCGTTCTGGCCAAATTCATCACGCAGATGCTTAAAGGAGAGCAGCCGGTAGTTTTTGGCGATGGCCAGCAGAGCCGCGATTTCACCTATGTAGAGAATGTGGTCAATGCGAATTTACTGGCCTGCCAGGCGCCGGCGGGCGAAGTCGCAGGCCGGGTATTCAACATCGCCACGGGGACGCATATTGACTTGAATGAGACCTTTCGGGTGCTCAAGAAACTCACCAGGTATAGCGGCGACCTGAAGTACGAGCCGGAGCGAGCCGGCGATGTGAAGCACTCGCTGGCTGACCTGTCATTGGCTAAGAAACATCTGGGATACGCGCCCACAGTGGGCTTCGAAGAAGGCTTGCAGCGCACCATTGAGTGGTATCGCAGCCAGGCCTGAGCCCCGCATTACCTTGGTGATCTGTGGCCTGGTAACCCCGCATAATAGAGTGGACGGATGACGCTTTCGTCCTTGTTAGTTTCCCGCGACTGGTCTGAAGTCAGCGTATTGGAATGCATCCTGGGCGGTCTCCAAATTGGTGTCGATGTCGAACCGGAGCCTGCCCGCGCCCGCGCCAAGCTGGCGCGAACCAAGATCGACGCCTTGATCGTCGATTGTGATCTGGCTGGCAGCGCCGACTTTCTGCATGACCTCACCGACGACTTGAACACCGTTCCCCTGGTAATCATCAGTAGTCCGAGTGGACGCGACCGCTTCAAAGACAGCGACGCGACCTTCGTCTTCGAGAAACCGATTTCCGTGGAGCAGGCCGTACACACGCTCTCCGCCGCGCGCAACATGATTCTGGACGGCAGACTCCGCTACCATCGCCATACTCTGGACCTTCCGGTTTACGTGAATCTCTCCTCCAAGAAGCGCGTGAAGGCCAGCCTGCTGAATCTGAGTCAGGGAGGCGTTGCAGTGCGGCCATGCCGGCCTACGCCGCTTGACGGAGTAGTTCGGGTTGACTTTGACCTACCTGGAGCCCGCGCGGGATTCAAAGTGCAAGGCGAGGTAGTTTGGAACAAGCAGGGTAATACCGGAATCCGCTTCGCCGAAATGACCCGACGCATGAGCCGCGACTTGCAGCTCTGGCTGGCGCGGCAGTATCTGACTCACTAACCACTCTAGCGAAACCGGGCCTGATCTTCTTTTCTGTACATCCGCTTAGCGGAGGCACGCCCCGCCAGTTCCGCCAAACGCCTTCCTGGCGTTGTCTTAAACCACATCGAAAACAAGAATCCGTAAAGCAGGGCGAAGATGCCGCTGACTCCGAACAATAGCGCAGCGGCAATTGGCCATGAGGGCAGCACGTCGGTCAACGTCAGGGACATCACGCTGAAAAGCAAGACTGCGCAGAGCAGCACCAAACCGTCCACCAGCCGGGCGAAGCCGTTTGTGGAAACCGGCAGCCATAGCAGCCGAAGGGTCTTTTGCAGACGCGCTGGCAGTGGCCGGACGGGCAGCCTATCCAGACGGATGGCCGGCCGGGAGGTCTCGGAGAACTGCAACTCGGCTGTGGTATTTCCCTGGAGGCGATGGGCATCGGCAAGAAGTTGTGTGAACAACCAGTCTTTCAACAAGCGGTCGGAGCGCGGAGATGAATCGAGGAACTCGATGCCCGCCTGGCCGGCAGAATCGATCCATGCCACGCGCCCCTCGGCCTCGAGATGAAGGCGCGGGTCAGCCAAATCCACCCGCAGATGCACAGGCTGATCCAGGCGAAGAGGAGCCAGGACGTGAGTCGCCATTCCGGCCTGACCGATGTCGAGCAGGATGCCTCCGTTGTTCGAGTCCAGCTTGACGTAGGACAGGTTGCGAAGCTTCTGCCGGTGATGACGCCGGCGATCGGGCGCAACCGCTTCCAGGGTTCCAGCCGAGGCAGAGCCAGTCCGAAGGGAGCGTGACCACATGCTCAAATCTTAGCGTTCGATGCAGAAGGGCCTCAGTACCCGTAATGGTTCACGGCCCAAGGTCAGGAGGATGGCAGGACAAAGATCACGCGGTGCGGCGTGGTTTGTCGACCTCGGGTTGAGGTACGCCGGTGCGGGCGTGGTCCCAGGCGATAAGGCGGGTTAAATCGTAACTGTAGGGGCCATAGGCGCGAAAATCCTTCTCGTTGAACAGGCGCTTGATACCGCAGCCGAGGCAAACCTGGTAGGAGTGATTGTTGGCACGCACCGGCCAGCTCATCTTGCCGTGCCAGCATCCGCGAAAAACCACAACGCCGATGCCAGCCAGACTGGTGGCCAACAGACCCAACGGCCACAACCAACCCGACCTCTTGCCTGCTTCACTCACCCGCCACAACCCTGTAAGTCATTCCAACTACACAGGATATCCCCATTTTGTGCGTCGCGCAATGGGTCTCGAACTGGTTGAATCCGAACCACTTACTTACCAAAGAGCAGGGTGCATGTTCCCACTTTCGTGCGCGGCGGATATATTGCGGTTGCGCTTGGCCCTCTGTAAGTTACAAATTGAGGTTGTGTCGGGAACGGGCGACTGAATGAGAACCTTTCGTCATCAGACGATGGCGTCGAATTGACAAATTATCTTTATTCTTAATTCTTGTCTCGTTAGGATTGGTTTCCTTAGCGGAGATTTAGTGAGTGCGAGTCCGAAAACCGGGTTAGAAGGTGGTGCGAGCGTAGTTACGCTGGCCCCGACCTCGTTGCGCGTCACACCTCCGGCGAGTTCAAGTGGCGAAGCCCTGCAAGCTTTGTTGGCATTCTCGGCTCTGCACCAACAGATTCGCCAACGCCGGGTGCATGAAAAGCGCAATGAAGCGGCCTCGAGTCCGACGGATGCCTGGCAGTTGGAACATTTCGTCCTGGATGAAGTTCTCCAGTTGGTCGCGGCGCGAGCCCTGGCGATCACCGGCGTAGATGGCGTGGCCATCGCGCTGGCGGAGGGAGACGCAATCATCTGCCGCGCCATGGCAGGTAAGGTTACGCCCGACGCGGGCGCGCGTCTCGATCCTAACTCCGGATTTTCCGGGGTATGCCTGTCTTCTGGGGAGATAGTTCGCTGCGATGATTCGGAATCCGACCCGCGGGTGAATGCCGTGGCGTGTCGCACTCTGGGCGCACGCTCCATGGTGGCGGTGCCGCTGTCAGCCAAACAGACGGTCATCGGGCTATTAGAGGCGTTCTCCACCGAACCGTACGGATTCAACGACAGCGATGTTCGCAGCCTTACGTTGCTGGCGGAATTGATTCTCTCAGCGCTCCGACCGGAAGAGGAAGACCGGCTTGCAGAGATTTCGCAGCGCGTGGTCACACCAGCAGCAGTTGAGGAGAGCGTTGCGGTTGCCGAGGTTGTTGCGGTTGTCGAGAGCGCTGCGACTGTCGAGAGCATTCAGGATCGAAACGAGCAAGCTCAGACCGAGCAAGCTCCCACCGAACAGGATGAGCCCGAGCAGCCTCAATCCGAGCCGCCCACAGAAGTTCAGTCTCGGGTACAAGAACCCGATGTCCCTGCCGAGGTCGAAACCGCAGAGCCTGTCGTGGCGGTTGCTTCCATTTCGCAGTACCCGGCAGTAAAGACCGCTCGGCCCGGACTGGCAGTCGTGGTTGCGCTAATCGTGGTCGCCTTCGCCTCAGGGGCAGGCTTGTTTTGGAACATTCGACGCCATTCAGGGTCCGTGGCTTCTACGCCGCAGATGGTTACGCCGGCCAGTACCAACTCTGCGCCACCAACACCGACCCAAACGACGACCGTGACCGCCACAGAGCCGGCCGCGGAACCGACGGAAGCCGAACCGGACGAAAGCGCATCGGCGGCTCCAAACACACCGGCTTCCGGTCAGAAGCCCGAAGTGACTGGCATCCGGCATTGGTCATCAGCAGGATCGAGTACGGTGGTGATTGATCTGCAAGACCAGGTGCAGTACGAAGCGCACCGGCTTTCGCACCCAGAACGAATTTATCTGGATTTGCCCGACACCCGGCTGGTGGCCTCGCTCTTCAATAAAACGATCGACATTGCTGATCCGCTGCTACAACGTGTTCGCGTTGCCCAACCCACACACGGTGTGACCCGGGTGGTGCTGGAAACCAAGGGAGCATCGAATTTCTCGGTGAGCCTGGAGCCGAATCCGTATCGTCTGGTGATTGAGGTCAGGACCATTGGAGCAGAGCCGAAGCCACGAGCGAAAGTTGAGCTTTTTGGTCCGACGGATCAGGCAACAGCACAGCCCTCAATTCTGGCAAAGAACGCGAGAAATGGGGCGCCCGGCGCAGTTCCTCCGGGGTTGGGAGAGAAGCTGCAGGCCCGCGAACCGCAATTGCGCATCGTGCTCGATGCCGGCCACGGCGGATGGGACCTGGGAACCGTGGGACGCAAAGGCCTGCTGGAAAAAGATCTGGTCCTCGACATTGTGGAACGGCTGGGCAAGCTGGTGGAGAAGCGATTGGCCGCCTCAGTGATCTACACCCGCACGGACGACAATTACGTCGCTCTGGAGAAGCGCGCTGAAGTCGCCAATCTGGCGAAGGCGAATCTATTCCTGTCGATCCATGCCAACTACAGCGACTTCCCTTCCGCCCGCGGGGTGGAAACCTACTACACCAATACCTACTCGTCAGTGCGCGCCCGCACCCACGATAACGACGAAGCAGAAACTAGTACGCCGGAAGTCGATTGGACGAACGTCGATATCCGGGAAAAAGTTCACGAATCGCGACGGCTGGCCGCCAGCGTTCAACATGCGCTGTACGGCACTTTGTCAGCGACGAATCCAGGACTTCCCAATCGCGGAGTGAAGCAGGCACAATACGTGGTGCTGACGGGAACCTCGATGCCGGCGGTGCTTGCCGAAGTCTCTTTTGTCAGCAGTCCCACCGACGAAAACAACCTGCAGAGTTCAAGCTACCGCCAGCGGATTGCAGAAGCCCTCTATCAAGGTGTTGCCCGCTACACCGAGCAGAGCCGGGTGAAAATCGCCAGCGCGGAAAGGCCGGCGGGGCAGTAGGATCCAGAAAGCAAATTGCTATTTGGCCGGGACACCCCCGTACTTCTGCAGCCACTTCAATTCCTCCCTAACCTTGATCTTGCCGTGCCAGGGATTCTTTTCCAAGCTATGACCCTCGCCGGGAAAAATGAGTAAAGAACTGGGCACACCCAGGTTGTACAAAGCGCGGTCGAGCAAATAGTCTTCTGCCACTGCTACGCGGATGTCCTCGGCTCCAGCCGTGATGAGGGTAGGCGTGCGAACTTTGTTTATCTGAAAGATCGCGCCTTCATCCTGATAGCGCTGCGGAACTTCCCAGGGAAGTCCGCCGAGATCGAAAGCATCGTCCAGGGTGGTATCGTCGTTGCCCCAGTTGGCGACATTCTCCACGGCACCGGCACCGGTGACCGCGGCCTTGAAGCGCGTAGTCTGAGTGATCAGCCAGTTGGTCATGTAGCCCCCGTAACTGTAGCCGCCGACCGCGAGATGGGCCGGATCCGCGATGCCGTCTTTCACTAACGCGTCCACACCTTCCAGAATGTCTTTGCCGGGCCGTGAGACGATCTGCGGCACCATCTGTTCGAGAAACTTGTCGCCGTAGCCGCAGCTGCCACGATAATTGGGTTCGAATACCAGCCAGCCCTCAGTTGCGGCCATGCGGTCCCAGCGATACCAGTCGGCCTGGAAGTGGTAGCCATCGGCGTCGTCCACGTCGTCGGGCCCGCCATGGATAAGCACGAACATGGGAAGGTTGCGGGCTTCAAACTTTCCCGGCGGATACATGAGCATGCCCTCGATGGTGG
>Ga0206987_1142_pt1 | contig 14168 bp, 5 predicted proteins | sample Alteio_BWMinCont_11_FD_153281 | JGI IMG/M metagenome (GOLD analysis project Ga0206987, IMG submission 153281) | Enriched cells from forest soil in Barre Woods Harvard Forest LTER site, Petersham, Massachusetts, United States -... | ecosystem: Environmental > Terrestrial > Soil > Temperate forest >... | reverse complement strand
CAGGGCGAAGAAGGAAGCCTTGGTTGAGGCGACCAGTTCCTCGCAAAGGGGTTTTATTTTTGAGGTTGAGGGGGTGGGTTCAGCGAGGGCCTTTTTTAGGCTGTCTTTCCCCGAAAGGCGAACCGCATTGAGGAAAAAACCGTTGACCAAGCGGTTGTGCGCCCCCACCAGCCCGCTCATGCTTTGGGACAAGCTGGTTTGGGGATCGTTCGCGATGATGGGGTGTATATGTTTATTTAAAATGGAGGCGGCGGTCCAAAGAAAAAGTACCAAGGGCACGATCGCTACCGTCACCAGTAATAACGGCAAGAGGCGGAAGTTTTTCATTTGGCTTGCGGCCCCGTTGAGGATGGTTGGAGAAGCTGTGAAGCGATACTATATTACAATTACTTCTCCGACTTCTCTTTCCCCGAAAAAGCAGAATGACGTTTTTGTCTTCTTGCCTTTTTAAATGTTCTCGTCTACAATTTCGTCTCTTTCCTCTTTTTTTGTCGTTTGGCTTATTTTGATTCGTTGGAGATCAATGTGGCTGAAAACCAAAAACGCTTCACCCGGAAAATTCAGGAACTCACCGCCCTTTACGAGATCAGCCATGCCATGGCCTCGATCCTGGAATTCAAGTCAGTCCTGAACCAGATACTCGAAATTCTTTCCCATAAGCTCGACATGAACCGGGGCACTTTTACCCTATGGGACAAAAAAACCGGGCAATTAAGTATCGAGGCCGCCCACGGTTTGACTAAGGAAGAAATCTCCCGGGGAAAATACAAGATAGGGGAAGGGATCACGGGAAAAGTCGTCGAGAAGGGTGAGCCCATGATTGTGCCTGACATTGGGAAAGAACCCCTGTTCTTAAATCGCACCCGTGCCCGGGGGGACGTCCGGCGACAGAACATCTCTTTCATCTGTATCCCCATCAAAATCAAAGGGGAAACCCTGGGGGTTCTTTCGGTTGACCGGCTTTTTAAGGACGCTGATGTTTCCTTCGAGGAGGATGTCCGGCTCTTGAGCATCGTGGCTTCTTTGATCGGCCAGAACCTGAAAATCCATCAGATGATCGAGCGGGATAAGGAAAAGCTTTTGGAAGTTAACCGCGAACTCCAAAGCGAACTCAAGGGAAAGTACAAGCTGGAAAACGTGGTGGGGTCCTCCAAGCCCATGGTGGAGGTTTATAAATCAGTCCAGAGGGTGGCGCCTACCCGTACGACCGTCATGATCCGGGGGGAATCGGGAACGGGCAAAGAACTGGTCGCGCGGGCCGTCCATTACAACAGCCCTCGGGCCGAGAAACCCTTTATCAAGGTATCCTGCGCCGCCCTGCCTGAGACCCTGTTGGAGAGCGAGCTTTTCGGCCATGAGAAAGGTAGCTATACGGGAGCTACCGAAATGGTAAAGGGTCGTTTCGAGCTAGCCGATGGGGGAACACTTTTCCTGGATGAGATCGGGGATGTGACGCCGGCAACTCAAGTGAAGCTTTTGCGTGTTCTGCAGGAAAAGAAATTCGAGAGGGTGGGGGGGACCAAGACCCTTTCCTCCGACGTGCGCATCATCGCCGCCACCAACCGCAACCTGGAAAAAGCCATCGCCGAGGGGAAATTCCGAGAGGATCTTTATTATCGCCTGAACGTGGTGCCCATCTTCCTTCCATCCTTGCGGGACCGCAAGGAAGACATTCCATTGTTACTGAACCATTTTCTGAATAAATACAACGAGGAGAACAAGGCAAGCTTCAAGATGGCGCCCGAAGTTGTCGCCCGCCTGGTGAATTACAATTGGCCGGGTAACGTCCGGGAACTGGAAAACACCATTGAGCGAATGACAGTCATGGCCAAGGGTAATGTACTCTCATTAGAGGATGTGCCCCTTCCCTTGGATCTCTACTCGAACCAATCTCCCAAGATGCCGGTGGAAGCCACGGGCTTTCCTTTTAGCCAAGGGCCCTCGGGCGGAGCGACACTGACTGAGATTGAGAAAATGAAAGTAATGGAAGCTATGGAGCGCTGTGGCGGGGTCCAGGCCAAGGCTTGCAAGCTTCTGGGGATTACTCCCAGGCAATTAGGATATAAGCTGAAAAAATACAAAATTGGGTACAAGCCTACTTTTTTGTAGAAAAATTGCTTCAAAATAAAAATTTTCAAAAAGTTATCCACATTTCTTTTCGGTCAAAAAATCCTGATTTTTTCCCAAAAAGCCGAATAAGAATTAAGGCAAAATTAATTTTAACCCTCTTGGCAGGCCTTTTGCTTAGTTTTAATGCCTTTCTAACTTGTGGTTGGCCGCTGGATAACTATACTGAGGCCGTTTTTTCGACGGGCTTCTTTGAACCCATCTTGGGGTGGGTTTGCTGGTGGATGAACGGTAGGGATTTTGAAAAGCAGGACAATAAAACAGGAGGACGCGAATGACGCCGAAAGAAGTAATGGATTTAATTAAGCAGAAAGACGTGAAGTACGTTGATTTTCGTTTCATCGATATGCCCGGCATCTGGCAGCACACCACCTCGCCGGTGAAGTTCTTTGACGAGGATGTTTTCAAGGATGGGAAGGGTTTTGACGGTTCTTCCATCCGCGGGTTCCAGGCCATCAACGAATCCGACATGTTGCTCATTCCCGATCCTGCCTCGGCCTTTATCGATCCCTTTTTCGAGGCCACGACCCTGGTCATGACGTGCAACGTCATCGATCCGGTCACCCGGGAATCCTATTCCCGCGACCCCCGCTATGTCTGCCAAAAGGCGGAGAAGTACCTCGCCACCACCGGCATCGCCGATACCTCCTACTGGGGTCCGGAAGCCGAATTCTTCATCTTCAACGATATGAAGTTTGACCAAAACATGAACAGCGGGTATTACTCGGTGGATTCGACCGAAGGCTTGTGGAACTCAGGCCGCGACGAGTATCCGAACCTGGCCTACAAGGTCCGCAACAAGGAAGGGTATTTTCCCGTTCCTCCGACCGACAGCCAGATGGATATCCGCTCCGAGATGACCACCATCATGCAGGAAGTGGGAATCCAGATCGAAACCCACCACCATGAAGTGGCTACCGCCGGACAAGCTGAAATCGACATGGTGTTCGATAAGATGACGGTCATGGCCGACAAGCTCTTGAAGTACAAGTACGTGGTGAAGAACGTGGCGCGCCGCCATAACATGGTGGCCACCTTCATGCCCAAGCCCCTCTTCGGAGACAATGGTTCAGGCATGCATGTCCATCAGTCGATCTGGAAGGGCAATACCAACGTGATGTATGACGAGAAGGGTTACGGCGGACTTTCACAGGCCGCCCTGTGGTATATCGGCGGGCTTCTGAAGCACGCCCCGGCCCTTTGCGCTTTCATCACCCCGACGGTCAACAGCTACAAGCGATTGACTCCGGGCTTCGAGGCTCCGGTCAACCTGGTATACAGCCAGCGCAACCGCTCAGCCGCCTGCCGTATCCCGCTCTATTCCAAGAGCGCGAAGGCCAAACGCGTCGAGTTCCGCACGCCGGACCCGTCCTGCAACCCTTACCTGGCCTTCCCGGCCATGTTGATGGCGGGGTTGGACGGAATCCAGAACAAGATCGATCCGGGCAAACCGCACGACATGAACCTCTATGAGCTGGAACCCAGGGAACTCAAGAAAGTGAAGAGCGTTCCCGGCTCCCTCGGCGAGGCCCTGGACGCCTTGGAGAAGGACCACGAGTTCCTATTGAAAGGCGGGGTCTTTACCGAGGATTTGATCGAGGAATGGATCAACTACAAGCGGACGAAGGAAATTGACGCCATCCGCTTGAGGCCACATCCTTACGAGTTCGTTCTTTACCACGATATCTAATCGGATATCAGTTGCTCCAAAGCCCCATTTTCGAAAGGAGATGGGGCTTTTTTATTTTTGGAGTAAGCTTGGGAGAATTTTCCTCATGGCGGAGACTTATTTTAAGCGTTTTAATTGGATTTATCGGGGTTGTAACCGTTCATAAATTGTTTGCTGATATAATTGTCTTTTATTCATATCCCCACAGAGTCCGCCCTTTCGGGGCCTATATGAAAAAGGTTTTTTGAAATGATTTCAATTTTCACAACTAAATTAAGCCGCAACCTTACGGTTCTCCTCATTTTTATGGCGTTTCTTTCCCTGGGAAGCTTTGAGCCCTGCCGGGCTTGGGTCAATCAAGGTTTTGAGACCGGCAACATTGCTGGGTGGACAGCCACTTTCGGGCTGGGTCTTCCCACGGCCAGCGTAGTAGCCCCCGGACCCGCTCTCTTCACCAACAATGGTCTCAACATGGTTCACAGCGGCAATTACGCCTGCCAGCTTTTTTCAAGCTCGGGGGATAGCAACCACCTGGATTGGGCCCGGATTGAGCAGTCGGACACGGTGCCGCTTGCCACCCCCTGGATTTCCTTTTGGTTCGCCGCAGTTTTGAACGGCGCCCACTATACTCAAGTCCCACAGTCCCCCTATGGTTCGGACTCCTACGTCCAAGCGGAAATCCTCGGGCCCAGTGGAACGATTTATTCCCAACGATTCAGCTGGTACGACAATCTTTCCAGTTTAGTGGACGACGGCGTTGGCGGATGGAAACACCTGCCATGGACCCAATATTATTTTGATATGAGCGCTTACGCCGGTCAGCCAGTCACAATCCGATACACGGCCTATGATTGCGCTTATTCCGGTCATTATTGTTACGGGTACCTGGATGATGCCCAATGGCTTGCCACTTCCCAGGTTCCCACGATGACCCCGACTTTCACGGATACTCCCACCACTACCCCCACCTTGACGCCTACACCCACCCCAACAGATAGTCCCACCAACACCCCCACCGACACACCGACTCCCTGCTACGTGGGTGGAAACACTTGCACACCTACCTTAACTTTTACGCCTACGAATACTCCTACTATTACGGATACCCCCACCATTACGCCCACAGCCACCAACAGCCCCACCCTCACGCCGACTAATTCAGCCTCCTTAACGGTGACTCCCACTTTTACCATCACCTATACCCCGACCTGCCAAACCCTTGTGTGGCCCAATCCTTTCAACCCGAGTTTCGCGGTGGGGAATGTCTTGAAAGTCGGTTGTGTGCCGGATGGGGCAATCGTCAGCTTTTACACCCTTTCAGGCGAGAAGGTCGTTACCCTATCCCCGGGTGGCCGTAACTTCTTTATGGATCGGACAGCGCTTTGGGACGGACGGAACGATAAGGGCCTCCCGGTTTCCTCCGGCGTTTATTATTACGTGATTCGAATGGGTGATAAGGTCTTAAACCGTGGGAAAATCCTCGTCATGATCAGCGGGAAGAATTAGAACCTCCTTCAAATCACCCGGTTTTTGGTCCGCAGACTCAAAGGAATTTGATGTCCGCGTTTGTTTAAGCGGATCATCCGGCCTTCGATTTAAAGTGAATACCACTGAATAATAGCCGGGTTCTGACGTTAGGTTTTAGGTATGAAAAAGCCGGACAAGAAAAGTAAATTTCTTTTAACATACCTGTTCCCGCTCATTGGCCTTTGGGGAGTGGTTTGCCCCCTCGGCGCAGACATCACCAACCGGGGTACGGAGTTCTGGCTGACATTCCCCCAAGGGAACGGCAGTAATAATCCTCCCTCCACGCTCCAGTTTTTGGTGACTTGCGACGTCAATACCACCGGCCAAGTCCAGATCCCCAGCTTGGCTTTCTCCGCCCCCTTCACCATTACCGCCGGCACTTCCGCCCAGGTAGTTGTCCCCAGCTCAGCCGAGGCCAACATGACCGACGGGGTGGCCGTCGGCTTGGGAATCCATATCACGGCGGCAAACCCGGTAGCGGTTTATGGGCTCAACTACGTCACTCTGGCTACGGACGGTTACATGGGTTTGCCGGTGGAATCCTTAGGCACCGAATATATTGTCCAGACTTACTACAACCAGGGGGTAAGCTTCGGTTTGCTCCTGGGGTCGGAGTTCGCGGTCGTGGGAACGCAGGATTGCACGCACGTGAGCATCAACCTCCCCAATACCTACCATGGAAGCCACACCCCTGGAGTGCCCTACGGCGTCACCCTGTACCAGGGGGATGTCTACCAGCTCCAGGATCTGGTGAATGATGACGACGTGTCCGGGACCATTGTCAACTCCGACAAGCCGGTAGCCGTTTTTGGAGCCCATGTTTGTGATTTCGTCCCCTATCAGGTTCAAAGTTGCAATCACCTGGTCGAGGAGCTTTGGCCGACCCAGTGGTGGGGGACCAACTTTATCACCATGCCCCTGGCCACAAGGACGGGCGGAGATACCTTCCGTTTCCTCGCCTCCGTGGATGGAACCATCATTAACGCGACCGGGTCCCTCCCCGTCACCTTGAACCGGGGGAAAAAATACGAGCATATTTATTCCACTCCCCTTCACATTACGGCCAACAACCCCATTTACGTCATGCAATATTCCAACGGCCAGCTTTATGATAATAATTCAACCTCGGACCCGACGATGATTTCCATCCCGCCGGTAAGCGGATTTGAGACTGATTACACCCTCAGCGCTCCCGTTTCGGCTTTCGCCGGGAACTACGAAAATATCCTGGTCCCCGCGGGGGGACAGGGAACCGTGACGATTGATGGGTCCCAAATTTTAGCTAGTTCCTACACGGCCATTCCACCCGCTTACTATGGAGTGCAGGTAAGCGTGGGGCCAGGGGTCCATCACCTTACCGGGCCCGTTTCCTTTGGGGTGATCGCTTACGGTTACGATAACGCGGACGCCTACGGCTATCCGGGCGGGATGCTTTTCAGCTCCAACACGCCGGTGCCGACTCCCACCCCCGGGGGGCCTTGCGCCAGTCCCACCCCCAGCAATACACCTACCCCAACCCCTACGACCACTCCTACTAATACGCCCACGAATACGCTTACCCTCACAGCCACCCTTACCCGCACCAATACGTCAACGGCTACGCCGTCGAGTACTCCTACGAGTAGCCCAACATCCACTCCAACATTGTCACCAACACTTACTCTGACGCCGACTGTTACTTTGACTCCGACTAATAGTCCAACTCCTACTCCCTTTCTCACGCCTACCTTGACGCCAACGTCCACTCCGACGAGTAGTCCCACCGAATCTCTCACGGATACACCGACGCCTTCACCCACGAATACCCCAACCGATACGCCTTCTGATACACCCACGCCAACTCCCACATTGACACCCACCGTTACGCCTACGGCAAGCCCCACCAATACGGGTACCTTGCCCCCGAATCCAACGCCCACTTTTACCTTTACTCCAACGCTTTCACCGACGGACACCAATACACCCACTCAAACTCCAACACCCACACCGACGGATTCACCCACGAAATCCGCCACGCCCACCCCGACAAACTCACCGACCCAAAGCCAAACTCCAACATCGACTTTCACTTTTACCTTAACTCCTTCTTTTACCAATAGTCCGACACTGACCATTAGCCCGACCTCCACCAACACGGGAACACCTACCTTCAGCCCAACCCTGACTCCGACAACCGTTATCCCCTGCGAGATGCATGTTTGGCCCGTACCCTTTAATCCTGCCCGGGCGGTGGGAGGTGTTTTAAAGGTATCCTGCATGCCGACAGGGGGAAGCTTTTCCATATATACGCTTTCGGGAGAATGGGTGGGTCGTGCCGAAGAAGCCAACGGAATGTCGTTTTGGGACGGTCGAAATCAAAAGGGGGTCTTTGTGTCACCGGGGATTTACTATTACGTGATCCAGCAGACCGGCCAGGTTTTGAAAGAAGGAAAAATCATTGTTGCCATCAATCCCTGATTGAAAGCGCTCTTTTCATCAAAATATTGGGGTTTCTAAAAGAGTTTTCCCTACAGTTTTGAACGCGTCCCGGCAAAAAATGATATATTTACTAAGAGATTGCTTGTCTCAGTTTCAGTCATTATTTTAACGCTTTTATCACTTTCACGCCAAAATCGATTTTAAAGGGTTTTCTAAAGATGAGTAGGAATAGAACAATTAAAAATTTTTTATTAATCCTGCCTTTTCTGGTTTTCTCGCCCTCGCTCTTGCTTGCCCAATCGGTTACTTTCAACACCATTTCTGTTTCTAATTCGAACCCAGCACCCGGTTCGGTTGTCGGAGTGACAGTTGTTTACTGTGAATTAAGTACTTTTAAAACCCCCAATTTTTATGTGGGCCTTAATCCAAGCCAAACGACTTTGCAATCCTGCCCCGCAGTTAATCAAACTCTGCTGGTGGATAAAAACACATCCCCATCTGGCGTAAGCCCAGTCAGCTCTTCCGTGAATGAAGCTAGCGATGGCGGTGGGGGATGGTCCGGCATTGGCTGGGGGGGAAGCGCCGCATGCCCCACCACCCAAATCTGGAACGTCACCATCCCAAGCGCCATATCTCCCGGACCTTACAACTTGATCGTCGAGGAGCATGATTATTATCTGGCGTGCGATGGTGGTGTTTATCCGACCATTTCTATGGTGATTAATATTCCGCTTCCGCCGGCGGCATTTACCATCACCAAGAGGGCCGAAGGAGCCACCGCCGCGCCCAATGGAGTGATTGTTTTTGACATTGATTATACTTTCGTCAACACCACCGGGTTCCAAATTTGGGACACCGTTCCGCCGAATACCACCCTGGTAGCGGTAGGACCGCAAAACATCGCCAGTGGAGTGACGGGCGTCGGATCCCCCGCGGGAAGTGCCATTACCTGGACCCCTGGAACGGCCACGACGCCGCAAAGCGGAACGGTTTGGTTTGAGGTCAGCGTCAACCCCGGAACGGCCAATGGCGCGAACATTACCAATATCGCCTCGGGCCAGACCAACAATGTTCCCCTGGCTACCACTAACTCGGTCACGACTACGGTCGCCATTCCACAATTGACCCTGAATAAAAGTGAGTCCGCGAGCTCGCTGGCCGCGGGCGCCACCGTGACCTACAATTTGGACTGGACCGCCAACGGCCAGAATCTTCAGCTTTACGATTCTTACGACAATGTCAGCGCGGGAAGCAATACCAGCGGCAGCGCCGTGGCATGGGGTTATGACGGGACGAATTATACTGTCGCGCCTATGGGCGATTCGGGAAACTGGACCATAGGGACGGACACCCTCGGGAATCATTTTATCGTCGCTTCGACTTTGACCAATTGCGGGGGAGGGGCGGGTCATTACCCGGAGCTGATCCGCAATGTTCCGGGATTCGATATTTGCGGTAATACGACCATTGAAGGGGATTTGCAAATACCCGTCACAAATGGTTGCTCAGGTTCGGATGCCCATATGGTGCTCGCCTGCAATCCCTCGCAAGGGATTACGCTTAAGGGCGGTATTTCCCTCGATAACCTTCCCGGAAATTTATTCGTTCAATATAACAACAACTACCAAGCCGGCTATTGGGCCTCCCTGAGGGATAACAGCCTGCCTTTCACGATTACCGCCGGGACCTGGTATACGATGAAAACCCAGATCATTTATTCAGCCGGGGCCGGCGCGGTTTCCTTTTATGTCCAGCTTTGGCCCACGGCAAATCCTGGCAATGTGGCCAGCGTGACTTTTTATGACAATTTCGATCCCTTGCCCACTTGTTCTGGCGGATGGAGGGCTGGGTGGCAGGCGGATGAAACTTCCAACGCGGATTGGTATTCGAATTTGAAGATCTTCGGCCCTGGGCCGATCGTGAGTGCCGCGGTAACCGACATTGTTCCGACCGGAGTTTCCTATATCGGCAGCAGCGCAGGGGCTGTTTACAACGCCGGAACCAGCCAAATTACCTGGAACGCCCCGGCCGCGTTTCCGGCCACCATGTTTTCTTTTGATACGGCGATCAACTGGTGGGGGACTGTCGCCTGCCCCGGGCCCATCTCGAACCAATTCACCATGGCCGCTTCCGGGGTTCCGGTGACCACGTCCAACACGGTGAACCTGACCTTAAGTTCTTGCAATACACCAACTCCTACTCCCACGCCGATGCCACCAGGATGCAAAGTCCTTTTCTATTACGATCCTAACGACAGCTTTAACCAACCGGTTACGAATCTTATCAATGTCCTTACCGCCGCTGGCGCGGCCGTTAGCGTTATTCCGGTCACGACGATAGGTTATTGCCCCACCAGCGACAATTGGAGCAGCTTCACCCAGGTTTGGGACGCTCGATTTGTCTCCACAGCCCAGAATTGCCCTATCGTTAAACAAGCGGATTATTTTGATACCTGCTGGCAGAACATGGCCATCACCTATTTACAAAATGGGGGTAATTTGTACCTCCAGGGAGAAAACGCCGGGTACATGAGCCGGAGCCAGGGGAATGGGGACTTTTTCATCACGATCGGCGCCGTCAAAAACAGTTATTTGGACTGCCCGCCTTCGGTCAATTCGACTGGATACGACCAACTGGGCCCGAATTTGGTAGCCTCCACCTTGCCGGGCGCCAGCGGCCCCGCTAACTTTTTCGGCTGGGCGGTTGGAGGAATTCCCCTCTCACTCTTGAATGGAACCAGTTATGTCCATGACGCGGCTGGCTTCGCCGATAGTGTGGATAGGTCCATTGCTTCCGGTTGGACGTCGGCTCAATTAAATCCCGGTTTTAACGGGAAGCTTTTCACTTGCTGGGACACGACCATGTGGAGCCAGCCATATTACGCGGGCGTTTCCATGACAGTATCCAACGCCTTCTTCACGTCAGTTTACCAATGGTTGGGCGGGACATCCTGTACCACGCCCACGCCTTCCCCAACAAACACGCCTTCGCTAACGGCGACCATTACCCCGACTGCCAGCCCGACCAATTCGCCCACTTTAAGCCCTACGCCAAGTATTACGAATACACTCACCTTGACGCCCACGCCCACCATTACCCTCACCCCGACCAATACTTACACGCCTACCATCTCCCCAACACCTACAGCAACACCACCCGGCCTGCATGTCTGGCCCAATCCTTTCGATCCCAAGTACGCGGTGGGAGGGGTCTTAAAGGCCTATATGGTTCCCACCGGCTCCACCATGAGCTTCTACTCGGTTTCAGGGGAATTGGTGCGATCGGTTGGGGAATCGGGTGGCTGGATCAAGTGGGACGGGCGCAATAACAACGGCGCCATGGTTTCGACGGGAACTTACTATTACGTTATTCAAAGCAATAGCACCACCCTTTTGAAGGGAAAGGTGCTCGTCCTGATCGACCAGTAAGTTTGACGTTCACTCAACCTCATCAATCAAAGTCTTCCGAAATTCCTCATTTTTTCATTGGTAAAGGGTTTTAGATCGAATTGGCAGATTATTGAAATGAATGGGATAATTAACTAGGTATAGTTAAAATCGTTTAAAGGTTTTGCCAAGCCCATTCATAAAGAGTTTAAACCGTGAAACGTCCAGCCACATCCAACCAAACCAAGAACCTAATGTTGTTAACGGTATTCCTGTTTGCGGCCCTTATTCCCGCTCCTGGAAAAGCCTACAACATACTTTATTACTACAGCAGCGCGGACGCCTTCACTTCCACTCTGTTAAAAGCCGTGACCGTGCTCCGCGGCGCGGGGCACACCGTTACGGTCATCGACGTGGGCGCCGCCCTCAACGACCCGACCGGTGACAACTGGGCACCCTATGACCAGGTCTGGGACGCCCGGTTTGACAACAGCCAGGGAGCATGCGGAACCGGGTCGACTTCCTCTTACGCGTATTTTTCCCCCCAATGGCAAAGCAAGGCTGTTTCCTACCTGAATAATTGCGGCAGGTTTTATTTCATGGGGGAGAACGGGGGTTTCGTCAACCGGGATGAGGGCCTTTATCCTTTCCTGTCGACTCTCCAAGCCGTCGGGGCGGGTTTTACCACTTGCGTTGGCGCGAACGGGAATGACAGCGGGCCGGGAACCACAACCTACCCATCAACCCTTCCCGGAACCACCCAGTTCTTCGGGGATTTTGTCGGGGGGATTCCAACCGCCCAATTAAACGGAACTTCTTATGTTAGCGATACCAATTGGAACAATTCCAACGGCACCTTGCGGTCCATCGCCCAGGGTTGGTTAGGCGGCCAGATGGCCGGTTTGACGAGTCCACTATGCAACCGGGGTAAACTTTTCGCCGAGTGGGACATGTCCAAGTGGCTTTTCCCCAACTATGAGGGCAATGGCGCGGCCAAGACGATTACCGACACTTTTTGCGTTGCCATCGCCAATTGGCTGGGCAACACACCCTGCGCCTGTTCCCCCACCCCCACGCCGGGCTGTGGGGGAAGTTCCAGCAGTCCCTACCTGAATCTTCAAGTGGCTTGCCATATACAAAATACCCAGTGGCAGGATTTTGGGGTGAGGATCACCAATTACAGCGCGGCGCCTATTAACTTGTCGAGCTTCAAGGTTGTGGTTTGGCTTTACGAGACTGGCTCGGAAAACATGCACATGTTCAACAATTCGGCGGGGCAAACCTGCAACGCCGGAGGATCTTCCTGCAATAATGTCAACTTGACTGGTCAAACGGCCAGTTCCGGCGCCATCGTGTCTTGCACTTCCCTCGCGGGGCATTTTGCCAACCAATCGGTGACTTTCGACTTGGGGGCCGGTTCGGCCATTCCCATCCCGCCCAATGGCGGCTATTGGCAGTCCCAAAACGACATGTTCCGGTTTGGGCGCAATAATCCCAACATGGATAGCAGCAATTGGGCTGACGATTATTCCCATATTGGAACAGGGGTTGGCGGTTGTCTGGACAACGCTTTACACGATTCTCCCTATTACCTCCTGCTCTACAACGGCTCGGTGGTGCAGGAATCCCTCGACACTTCCGGAACGGTGGACCCTAATACGGGCCAGATTCCCTGTGTTAGCTTGCCCGGCGCTTGTACCCCCACGCCCACCCAAACACCGACGCCCAGTTTCACCATCACCAAAAGGGTAGACGCGGCCACAGCCGCCCCCAACAGCCTGATCCTTTACAGCATCGATTATTCTTATATCAATACGGCCGTTACCATCACCGACGCGGTCCCGGCCAATACCAGCTTTGTCACCATGGGCCCATCCGGCACTAACACCGCGGGCGCTCTTACCTGGGCCCTTCCTTATTCCGCCGTCAGCCAAACGGGAACGGTTTGGTTTTTGGCGAAGGTCAACTCCGGTTTGGCTAATGGAACGAACATCACCAACACGGCTTCCAGTACCAATGGGGTCAGTATCGTGGCAAGTAACCCGGTAACGACAACCTCGACCATTTCCAACCTGACCTTAACCCTGAGCCAATCAGCTGCCAGCCTCGCGGCTGGAAGCAACGTCACCTACACCCTTAATTGGACTGCCGATGGGTCCAGCCTGCAGTTATTTGATTCCTACGACAACAGCCCGGCCGGAACCACGGATAATTCCATTAAGGGATATGACAACACCCCCTATACCAAAGTGGGGGGGACCGGTTCCTTTACGGTGGCTACGGATGCCCAAGGCAATAACTACATCAATGCCTTGCCCGGAGGCGGGGGTAGTTACCCTCTTCTGCTTCGAAGCGGCCCCACGCTTGACCTTTGCCAGGGGGAAGTGGTGGAGGGGGATATGCTTATTCCGACCGGCGCACCAGCGGGAGCGGATGCCACCATGGTCATTGCCTACAGCGTCAATGCGGGTGTCACCCAGGCTTACATGATGGCCATGTCGTTGGACAACGGCCCGGGCAACTTTTTCCTGCAAAAGAACAACGGGGCCAGCGTGACTTATCCGGCCACCGTCCCGATGGCAATACCGGTGGTGAATGTCTGGTACACGGTAAAAGCCATGGTCACCAAGGTCGGGGCCACGCTTCTCATTCAAGGCAAGATTTGGCAAAGGGGAACCTCTGAGCCGGCGGGATGGTCGATTAATTACACCGACAACGCCCCTTTCCCCTGCGGGCAGAATTGGCAGCAAGGCTGGCAGGCGGATGGCACGGCCGACCCGACTGGTGATTCCCTGGCCAACCTTAAGGTTTTCGGGCCAGGGCCCGTGTTCGCTCCCGTGATTTCCGATCCCGTTCCGCCGGGCCTTACTTACTCAGGCTCCCTCATGCCGGTCGCGGGAACGGTTACGGGGTCCGTCACCTTTTCCTGGCCCGGCGGCAATTTCCTGTCCCAATCGGGCGGCGGCATGGTCCAATGGTGGGGGCCGGTGTCCTGTGCCGGGTCTCCCATTGCCAACCAATTCACCATGGTCGCCGATTCC